>Ga0255781_10001093_pt1 | contig 22303 bp, 10 predicted proteins | sample 101ome_21_FD_179979 | JGI IMG/M metagenome (GOLD analysis project Ga0255781, IMG submission 179979) | Coastal salt marsh microbial communities from the Groves Creek Marsh, Skidaway Island, Georgia - 101413BT metaG (version 2) | ecosystem: Environmental > Aquatic > Marine > Intertidal zone >... | reverse complement strand
ACGCCGATACTTATGAAGTTGAGGCCAAGGATAATGTCACTGGAGCGACTGTATTAGCTAACGCATCCGATACAGGCAATGGTGGCGCTTCCGTAGTCGGTGCGTATCAAATCCGTACTGGTGAGCCTTACGCTGTCCCACTTACAGGTTGGGGAGGTGGCACATGGGGTGCGGGAACTTGGGGTACTGGTGGTACTTCTGCAGAAGATATTCGTCTCTGGAGTCAAGCAAACTTCGGTGAAGATTTAGTATTTGGGCCTCGTGGGGGCAATATTTTCTATTGGGATGCTACTGGTGGAGTATCCACTCGTGGAGTGTATCTTTCTTCTCTTGGCGGTGCGTCAGGCGTTCCTACACAGCAAAATATAATTCTTGTATCTGACATCAACCGTTTTGTGTTCTGTTTCGGTACAAATGATATTGGCACTGCTACTGTAGACCCTATGCTTGTGCGATGGTCAGATCAGGAAGATGCTACTAACTGGACACCTGCGTCCACAAACCAAGCAGGCTCTCTAAGACTTTCGCGTGGTACAGAGATTATAGCAGCTAAACAGGCTCGTCAGGAAATTTTGGTGTGGTCCGATGCAGCGTTGTATTCTCTACAATATCAAGGTGCTCCCGCAGTGTGGGGCGCGCAGTTAGTCGGCGATAACATATCTATCGCATCTATGAACTCCGTTGCATTTGCTTCAGGAACGGCGTTTTGGATGGGCAAAGATAAATTTTACAAATATGATGGTCGCACCCAACCACTGCGTTGTGATCTACGCCGGTTTGTTTTTAACGACTTTAACACTTTGCAATACGATCAAGTGTTTGCTGGGACAAACGAATCTTTCCATGAGGTGTGGTGGTTCTACTGCTCTACAAACTCTGACAACATAGATCGTTATGTAATTTACAACTATCTAGAAGATATTTGGTACTATGGCACGTTGGCGCGCACCGCGTGGCTTGATTCTGGACTGCAAGATAATCCGTTAGCTGCTACATATAGTTATAATTTGGTAAGTCACGAAGATGGACTTGACGACAACGAAACCGGAACGACTGCCCCAATAGCTGCAAGTATTTCTTCTGCGCAGTTTGATCTTGATGACGGGCACAAGTTTGCGTTTATCTGGCGCTTACTACCTGACATGACATTCAACGGTTCTACCGCTGCGTCTCCTGCGGCTACTATGACTCTACTGCCACTAGCAAGTTCTGGCTCTGGGTATAACTCTCCGGCTTCCCAAGGTGGTTCTAATAGCGCTGCTGTAACGCGTACAGCTACAGTGCCTATTGAAGAGTATACTGACCAGATTAACGTCCGAGTGCGGGGCAGGCAGATGTCAGTAAAAATAGAGTCTACTGCAGAGGGAGTGTCTTGGCAGCTAGGAACACCTCGTATTGATATGCGGCCTGACGGTAGACGGTAATGGCTAACGAGATTGAAAAGACTGAACCACCGGCACTTCCGCTTGCCACGGAGGAATATAACCGTCCGTATATGGACCAGAATAGCAACGTGCTTCGGTTGTTTTTCAATAGGTTAGTCAACACTATTAACACAGTGCTTAGCACTGATGATGGTGGCAAGTTTCTGTATATGCCACGGGGTCTCTTTTATAGCACCGTTGACCAAACAGCCGCTCTTGCTAACACGGGCTACCCCGTTGAGTTTGAGAATACCTATATTGGTAACGGTATTTCGATTGGTGGGGTAGACAACACCCGCATTACTGCCACTGATGATGGCGTTTATAACTTTCAAGTGACCTTGCAGTTGGAGCACAACAACTCATCAGCCGCTACATTATGGACGTGGATTAACAAAAACGGCACTGACCAACCATATGGCGGGCAGAAAAACACCATTAAAGGTAACGATGATATAGCAGTGCATTGGAACTTCTCGATTGACCTAACAGCGGGCCAATATATTGAGATGTACTGGGCTACTAGCGACACACAACTTAACTTACACACAGAGGCTGCTACAGCACCTCATCCGGGTTTACCATCTTCTGTAGTCGCTGTATCATTTGTTAGCAACTTATAGTGTACGCTTGCGTATCTTAGGGTGTTTTGTATATTAGAGATACCCTTTGAACAGGAGCGACACATGGACTTTCTTGAATTTTTTAACCGTTGTGGGGAACAAACCGTAGTTCGTGGAGACGTTTTTAAGCGTGTCACGTCTATGGATACTCCAGTAACAGAAGACACTACCGGGCTAGATAGTCTGGATACTACCCTTACCTATATGTTGATTGCTGAAGCCTACGATATAGACGAGGTTGAGGCTAATCATATGCCTCTTTCTTCTATACAAGACCTTAAAGACTTCTGCGATAAGCATAAAAAACGTGATTTTGACACTGTGGAAGCAGCTATGGAGGTCGTGAAATGATTTACATGACCTACTCCGCAACTGCCTGCACTACCGAAACTACCGTATACGAGGATATAGCGTTCCCTCAGCGCGTGCATATTCTTCCCGACACATTCCGTAAAGCTAAAACGGGTATGTCTTACCCACCACATAACATGTTTAACAAAGTGATAACGGAAGAAGCGATTAACTATGTTAAAGCAAACCCTGTGAAGGGCAAAACGGCGTTTATGCTTGCTGCTGGAAGTCAGGGTTGGATGGGGACTAGCGGGCGTTACGATAAAAACCCTGAAGCCGAGCTGCATTATAAAACAAAACTACCGTTCATTACGCTTACTAATATCTATGCGGGGCGTATTGCTACTATGTTTCATGTCCACGACCATGTATCTACAGATGCTAGCGCGTGCGCATCCAGTTTAAAAGTTCTTATGGACATGCAGAACTTAATGTTTCATTACGGATTTGATCGTGTGATTGTATTAAGTGGTGAAGATTCTGTTTGTATACCATCCCTTGAGTTTTTTGGCGATGCAAAAGCGTGTCTATTATTGGAAGACGAAGATAAGCGCAAGCCTTCAGCGTTTGATGACGTAAACCACGGGTTTCATGTAGGACAAGGAGCAGCGCTGACTATTTTTGAAAAAGAACACCCTAATATGCGTGCACCATTGGCTAGATTTATGGGCGCGTATACCTCAGCGGAAGATAATACTAACCCGTTGGGGCAGCGTGATGACGGCGAAGGCTACTCAAAAGCAATCGAAGGTGCATTATTTGTAGCCAAACTACATAGAAATAGAGTAAGGTTAGTCAAAACGCATGGAACTGGCACGCCAGTCAATAATGCTGCGGAAAAATCTGCTTTATTGCGCTCTCTTGATGAGTTCGTAGCGACCTCATATAAGCCACGCATAGGGCATACACTTAGTGCAAGCGGGTTATTGGAGACTGGGCTGTTGCTGGATGATCTTAAATCTGGGGTAATCCCCAAAATTCCCAACAGAACAGCTGACGATTCTGTCTTTCTTTCGGAAGACGTTCCCGCTTTTGATGGCGTTTTTCTTAGCCTCGCTGCAGGTATGGGTAATGTGTACTCAGCTGCGCTGTTTTCCACGGAGGTCTAAATGCCATTAGTAGATAGCAACCAAGAACAACTTAGCGGGCCTGAAGTAATAGCTATGTCCGTTGAAGAGTTTAACGAAACCGAATACCCCCCTGCTGTTGTGTTGGCTAGTATAGCTGATGAAACAACTAAGGATAATACCGACCTAGTGCAGATAGGTAATACAGTGTTTCTTGCACACAGAGGTACAGGAAAAGACAAAAACAAGATGGTTGGGCGTGCGTTTAATATCGACACCGGCAGAAATTTTGTTAAGAACGGGTTTAAGTATTTTACTTACCTGCAGAACAAAGGAATTACACATTATACGACTCAATTTTCTGGGGATATATTTTTAAATGCGTTTCGTGCGTTTCATAGACGTACTATGGGTTCGGATACAAAAATAGCAGTGGGGCGCACTGCGTCAGGTAAACATGTTGTTTACATGAGGTTAGGAAAAGAGCCGTTGGAGCGAGGGCTATAACTTGGCAGCAGTTATTGAAATTATCGAAGATGTTGTTGAGGACGTTATTGATGTTGTTGAGGACGTTGCCGACTTTGTTGTCGATAAGATTATTGACCCCGTTGTAGACACGGTTAGCAGCGTTATTGACGCTGCGTTAGATGATCCAGTAACCACAATAGCTAAAATAGCCGCTGTAGCTACTGGTAACGCTTGGGCTATACCTCTTATTGATGGTGCTAGTGTAGCGGTTAAAGGCGGCGATGTAGGCGATATTCTTGAGGCTACCGCTAAGTCCTATGTTGCCTCTAAAATTGGCGCTAAGGTGGGAAGCACTGCTGGTTCTTATGTAGCACAGGAAACAGGTTCTGAAGTTGCTGGACAAATTCTAGGCAACGCCGCAGGCAGCGCATCTGCTGCTGTTGTTTTGGGGCAAGACCCACTAGAGGCCGCGCTCAAAGGCGGTGTGCAGGCAGGTGTCAGCGCTGGGCTTGGATATATCGAAGAAAATTCAGGTGGGGCTTACAACGACCTACCGGACGCAGCTAAAAATGTCATCGCTGCGGGGCTTACAGCGGCTCTTACTGACCAAGAGATAACACCAGAACTTATGGCTAACGCTGTTCTGCAGTCTCAAATTACTACCGAGACGGTGCAGAAATACTTAGATGCAGACAAGTCTCTTACTGATGGGCAACTAGCTGCGTTAACAGCGGGTATACAACGGACTACTGCGGCAGCATTTACAGGCGGTAATGTGCCTGCGGCTGTTATGAGTTCTGTTGCTGCTTATGGCGCTACATCGTTTAAAGAATGGCTTGATGATTCTAAAGTCGGCGACACAGTTAATAACACCATCGACAAACTATCTGGCGACTACCAGAAACTAGAAGCCAAAGCTGATGAAGTAGACGCTAACACAAAAGCGTTCAACGATGCTGCTACCAAATATAATGAAGTTGCGGATGAATTGCGTCCTCGGTTTGATGAGCGTGATAGGCTTAAAACCGAATATGATCGCGCACTTCAGATATTCCAAGGAACTCCTAATCAAGCTAACGCAGACGCGCTTAATGCAGCTACAAAGGCGTACAACGATTACGCAACTCAGCTGGATAAAGACTATACTGAAAAATATAAGCCGCAGTTGGACAAGTACAAAGCTGCTGCCGATGCTGCAGAAGCACGCATACCTACACTTAAAGCTGAATACGATAAACTAGTAAAGAATATGACTTCGAGTGCAGATCGGCTCGAAGAAGACCTTAAGCCTGCTTATCGTCAAATAGACAAAGCCTTTACAGAAGCGCTTACTGGTGGTGAAGGTGAGTTCAAAGAGGACGAATATAAACAGCTATATAACCTCGATGACGATGAAGATGCCTACTACCACTATTTGACTTATGGAAGGCAGCAGGGCTTACCTGTGAACCAAGAGCAATATAATGCTGAACTTGGTAGAACAAAAACTGATCTGGTTAATAGCGCGTTAGAAAGTGCAGGCATAGTGCCTACGAGTCTTTCTGAGTCACAACTAAAAAGCATACAGCAATATTTTAACCGTCCACTTGAAGACCTCAAAAAGATGGGCTTCGAGGATGCAGGCGCAGACCTACAAAATCTACTTATTAACGATGCTAAAACGCTAATAGATGAAAACAAGAATGACCCTACATTTTTTGACGATTTAGTCAAAGAATACTACGGCGTAGACAGCATTGATAACCTTAACTCTGAACAAAAAACTGACCTACTAAACCAAATTCAAAGTGGCAGTAAACAGCGTAACGCGGACATTAAACGAGCTGATGGCGTTACTGAAGAAGATATTATTAACGGCAGAGCAACGCTTTCGTACAATAAAGATACTGGGCTGGTTGAGTGGGATAACATTGTATTTAGCGTGCCCACGCTACAGCATGTAGATGAATTTGGGCGAACTTTACTTGTGCAAGAGGATCGCACTGGTGACGGGCCGGGAAGTACTTTTACAAGGAAACTTACAGACCCTATCACAGGGGAAGTACTATCAAATGAAACCTATGAGTTCCAATCGTATCCCGGCGACAATAGTAGTTGGTATGTTCGCGTAGGTGGTTTTAATGTTTTAGATAATGAAGGGGCTACTGAGGGCGGCCCTATGCGTATAACTATACGCGGGGCATCTTTAGATAGACTTCAAGAACAAGACCCATCCGCATTTTTGGCGCAAGTATCGAACTTTAGTAAAGAAGCCGGTGTTCTGCTTGATGCAAGCGTAGGCAAGCCAATCTACGACTTTGCTACAAACCTAAGTAACTACATTATGGAAACCGAGCAGGTGCAGGACATCGTTAACAGCGATACGTTCCGCAATATTGCTGGGGTTACTACCGATGCTACTGGCGAACTCCTGCAGAGCATGAACACGCTTGTGTTGCTTGCAGGCATCAACCCAGAGTCAACTCCGTTAGGCAAGACAGCTAAAAACTTGCTTACAATGGCGGGTGATCTAAAGACTGATGAGTACAAAGCAGCTGCCGCAGACATTCAGAGTACTATTGCTAATGCTAATCTAAACGAAGATGGCACGCTAAAAACAAATGCTGACGGCTCTCCGCTGTCTACATGGGCGAAAGCTTGGAACTCTGTAAAGGCAATCGGCGGTGCGGCTATGGATAACCCCGGAGTTTTTGCTTCGGAATACATAGCAAAAGAAGTTTTACAGGAAGTCCCAGTATTTATTGCTAGTGGCGGTACAGGCAATATTGCACGCAGAGCCTTTATGGAAGGTGGAGAACAATTCGCCAAAGACATAGGACGTAAGACCGCACTTAGCACTGCTGCTACACTTGACGTAGCCGAATCTTTTGGGGGTACAGCAAACGGTGCGTACCAAGATGCCTATGCTACAGCCATAAAATCAGGAATGAGCGTAGCGGAAGCTGAAACCTACGCAAAAGATATAGCCATAAACGCTGGTACTATTGCTGCGTTGACCACTATCGGCACCATGGGCATCGGCGGTAACAAGTTTGAAGAGGCTATATTCAGCGGCAAGAAAGGTAAAAGTTTCTCAGAAGCCTTTGATATTATGGCTAAAGAGGCTGGACAGGAAACTGTCGAAGAAGGACTGCCACAAGCGTTTGTTGAATCACAGCTGTACCAACTAGACCCAACGCGCGATGTTGTCGGTAATGTAGTAAGTAACTCTGTTCTCGGTGCTATATCCGGTGGTGGTACTTCTGGGTCTATCTATAGCGGCGTGGCTACAGGCGATGTGCTGACTAACGCACTCGTTATGTTTAATCCAAAAGTTCGCAACATTTACGAGAGTGCTGCGAATAGCGCCGAAGGGGCACAGGCTGCTGCTAGTCAGTTTGCCGACCTTGGAATTACTGACCCAACTATACAGACTAACCTACTCAACAGTATTTACGATCAAGGCTACACAAGCACAGCCGAAGCCTTTGATGCTGCGGCTAACTATGCTAGCGGTACAGTTCCGTATCAATTCCAAGCATCTGAACTGAATCAGTTTGTAGGGGCTAATCCTGATGCAGACCTCAATACAGCGATTGATAGTTATGTAGACCCACGGTATTTCGATGTAGATGAAGTTATAGCTGCAGCTGCACAGGAAGGTATAACGCTTACACCAGAACAAGCACAGCAATATGTGGGGCAAACTGATGAAGCGCAGGGCATAGCGGATGTTCGGGAAGAGTATGACCCGCTATATACTATGGCTTCCGAGGTGAAAGAGTTTGCACCGTCTGGTTTTGGTTTTTCAAATGATGAGATAAATCAATATGTTGGAATGTCTGAGGCGGATGCACAGGCAGCTATTGACCAGTTTGTAGATGAACGCACAGTTACTGAAGACGAGATTCGGCAGATGTTTCTCGATCTTGGTTACACACCTACTGACGAAGAAATCCAACGCAATTTGGCTACAGGTCGGCGCGGCACTGACATTGAAGAAGGCACAAGACAGGCTATTGCCAACTATGTAGGGCCGAAAACTGTTACTGAGATAGAAGCTCGTAATTTCTTTGGTCGGCTTGGCTACCAACCAACAGATGATGAAGTTCAGCAATTTATTGGGCAAGTAGACGAAGCCACTCAAAGAGGGCTAATCGAAAAATATGTTGACCCTCGTATGGTCACAATGGAAGAACTCCAAGCTATCGCTGACATTGAAGGGCTGACTTTAGACGAGACACTTGCCGCAGCTTATCTTGGACAACAAGACGAAGCCGCTGCGTTGGAAGCTGCACAAGCCGCCTTTGATCCGCTAGCTACGACAAAGCAAGAAGCGACAGAGTTTTTCCAAGCACTAGGGTTTACACCAAGCGAAGACCAAATCAATCAATTTGTCGGTGCAACTAGTGAAGAAGAACAACAAGCAGCCATTGCTGAATTTGTAGACCCACTTTACACCGATGCAGATGAAGCAAAAGAGTTTCTTACTTCTCTTGGCTACACACCTACTGACGAAGAAATCCAACAATTTACTGGGCAAGTTGCTGAAAATGCACAGCAAGAAGCTATTAGTTCTTATGTTGATCCGCTCATGGTTACAGAGCAGGAAGTCATAGATGCGTTTACTGAGGCAGGGCTACCTAATGTACGACCTGAAGATATTGAAGCACTTGTGGGGCAGTACAACCAAGAACTGTTAGCGGAAAAACTCCAAGAAGCGTTACCCGGTGCACAATATAATGTGTTAACTGGTGAAATATCTGACCTTAGTGGTGAACTTTCTGATGTCCAGACAGAACTTGGCGAGCAGATTACAGGAGTTGAAGAAACTCTCGGCGAGCAGATTACAGGAGTTGAAGAGACTCTTGGAGCCGATATTGATGCTATTGCGGAGTTAGTAGGTAAACCAGCAAAAGACGTTACGCAGGTTGATATAGATTTCGTTGCCGACTTAATTGCACAACAGGAAGCGCTTGCTGATCCTAGCCAGTTTACATTTACAGAAGAACAGCTAGCATATGATGTTACAGGGGATGGTATTGTTGACATAAACGATCAAACTCTGTTAGAAAATGCTATACAGGGTCAAGACGTTACCTTTGCGCCAGAATCAGTGTTTGCACAGCCAGCGACAGGTTTGTACGCGCAACAGCAGCAAACACAAAATTTAATTACCGATTTGCAGCAAAATCTGTTACAACAAGTAGAAGACGAAGCTGCAAAGGCGCAAAAAGTAGGTAACATAAGGCAACTGCAAAATATGCTAATGCAATCTGGCGATATATACGGGCAACAAGTGGATGTAAAAACTCCAGACCCAGCCAGAATTGGTTATCTTTACGACTTTAGCAGCATCTTTGCTACGCCGCAGCAAGCAGCTATGTTCCCTAGTCCATATGCAGAAGGCGGAGTTGTGGATGCTACGGATGAAATATTAAGGATTCTTGGAGATAAGTAATGGCAGACGACAGCTTCCTTGATAGCATAATTAACGCAGGCTCCAGTGCTTGGGACTACATTACTGATTTTGACTTTTCTGATGACGGCAGCACAGGACTACTAGAAGATATTGGTGGGTTCTTTACTACATCAGAAGGTGGTGTTGACTGGGGTAAGATTGCTGGTGTTGGTGGCGGAGTAGCCAGTGCACTAGGTCTTTTTGGTGGTAACGAGCAGCGACCTACTGGGTATCAGGGTGGTATTCCTAGCTACCTAGCGACACGCCAGCAAGTGCCTATGGCAGAAATACAAGCTCCTGCGCAACCCGCTGCACAAGCTGGGCAGGCTTCACTGCCTCCAACAATGATTCCTTCTTCTTATGATCCTAATCGCCGCCCCGGCAGTGGTGGGCGTAGGTATTTTACTGATGTTCGTTATACTGCACCAAGCGGTGGCGATGCAGCTAGAGCAGCTGCAGCACAAGAAGCAGCAGCTTTGATGCGGGCTAATATTGATAACCCAGCCAGACAAGAACGGCGTATGCCCCCTGCTATGCCCCCTGCGCCCCCTGCAGGTATGGCTATGGGAGGACAAGTAAATCGGTATGCTCCCGGTGGTTTGGCTGCTATGGCTCCTTCTCGCTATCTAAATAGTACTGCCGATGGTATGGCAGACACTATTCCTAGTATGATTGACGGGCAAGACCCCGCTGCACTTTCAGGTGGTGAGTTTGTTGTTGCTGCTGATGTTGTTAGTGGCTTGGGTAACGGCAACTCAAACGCTGGTGCTGAACAACTTTATGAAATGATGGACCGAGTGCGTAAAGCTCGTACTGGCACCACGAAACAGGGCAAGCAGATTAACCCACAAAGAACTATGCCCGCGTGAGGTAAGATATGGCTACAACTACTCCAACGACTACCACTACTACTGCTGCTACCACTGGAGCTAGCGCTGATCCACTAGTTGGTAAGCAGACTGGTAGCGAATCCGCACTTTCCAGCTGGGTTGGTCCTTATGTAACCGAGATGCTTGGACGTGGACAGGCTCTCGCTTCTGAACCATATCAGGCTTATATGGGGCCGTTGACTGCCGGTGAGTCTGGACTGCAACAACAGGCATTTGGTGGAATCGGTGGACTTGCTATCCCAACTCAAGAAATGGGCGCTTTTACGCCAACTAGTTTTACTGAAGCGGGTACAGCTGAACAATATATGAGTCCTTATCTGCAGGCTTCTTTGCAGCCGCAAATTGATGAGGCACGCCGCCAAGCACAAATTCAACGTCTTGCTGATGCTGGTCGTCTCACTAAAGCAGGGGCGTATGGTGGTACTCGGCAAGCTCTTATGGAGTCAGAGCTTAACAGAAACCTCCTTTCTAACCTTGCCGGTATCACTGGTGCTGGGTATCAAAAGGCTTATGAGTCTGGGCGTCAGCAGTTCAATACAGAGCAGGAACGGGCGAGAGCCGCACAAGATGCACTTAATACTTATGGGCTAGCTGCTTTAACCAAGCAAGCCGATTTGGGTGCGCAGCAGAGAGCGATTGAGGCTGCTGGTATTGAGGCTGACCGAGCACAGTTTGAAGAAGAACGCGACTTCCCATACAAGCAGGTACAATACATGCAGTCACTTCTGCAGGGGCTACCACTCGCAGCGCAAACCTATTCATATCAGCAACCCAGTGCACTCTCTAATATCTTGTCTACATCCGGTGGTATTATGGACTTGTACGATATGTTGTTTGGAGACTAATCATGGCGATGGGCATTGACCAACAAATCCAACAAAAAGTAGATGCTTATCGGTCTGATCCGAATAAGTTAATGGCGCGTTATCAGCAAAACCAACAGCTGATTGATTTGCTTGCGTTGCAAAAACTTAAGTCGGAAAAAGAATCTGCTGCCCGTGATGTGCAGATGAAGATGGCTAACTCGCCAAAGACTATCGCTGAACAACGCGAAGAAGAAGTGCTTGGGCTGACCAAGAACGAACTAGCTGCACAAACAGGTAAACTGCTGCAGCAGCGTCAAGCGCAACAGCAAAAGAATTTAGCACAAGTAGCCCAAAGAGGTATTGCTGGACAACCTGCACCGAATATGGCGCGTATGGCAGGTGGCGGCATCGTTGCTTTTGCCACTGGTGGAGATACATTGGATAGTAAAGCCAAAAGAATTAAGGCTATTCAAGACGATGCAAGTTTGTCCGTTGATGAGAAGAAAGAGCGTATTCAAGCTATCATTGAAAGCGGCACACAAGTGCCTGTTGGTACAGTCAGCAGCGCTCGTCCTCGTGGGGTTATGGGAACAATTCCACAAGGTATGGAGACTAGCGCACTTGATGTTATTGGAGACCAAGGCGGAATAAAAAGTGTACCTGTGTCAGCGCAAATAAATCAGCAAACTACAGGACAACAACCACCTGCTGGGCAAACTACAGGACAACAACCACCTGCTGGGCAAACTACAGGACAACAACCACCTGCTGGGCAAACTACAGGACAACAACCAGAAATGCCTGCTGGCGGTGCAAATGTAAACAAGGGCGATTACTCACTTGATCTAGGCCAAGTAAAAACTCAAGTGCCTACGCTTAGTGGTGATAAATACAAAGTAGATTACAGCGGCATTGAAGCTGAGAAAGGGCTTCTTGACCTATACAAAGGATTAGCTGCAAAAGACTCAACTGCTGCAGCCAAAAGTGCACGCGAAGAAGCAATGGGATATTTTGGCTACTCACCAGATGAGCGTGCTAAGCTAGATGCTCTAATTCAAGAACGTAAAGATATGGAAACAGCACGGTTTGACCCAGATAAAATGCGCCGTGAGCGTCTATCAGCGTTTCTGCGCGGTACTGCAAACCGTAGCGGTATTGGGTCTGTTTTGGCTGGCGGTTCCGCTGAAGCTGATGTAGCTCGTGGACGGCAAGAAACCGCACAGTATAACCTTATGGCTGAGCGTCAGAAGATGCTTGAAGACCAGATCAATAAATCACAGCAGATTCGGCAGAGTGCCTACGGTGAAGGTTCTAAAGCCGCTGATCGTGCAAGCCGTGAGATTATTGCCGGTGCTGAAGGGCTTGGCAGACTTACTAGAGAAGAGGCTGAACGCCGCCGTAGGGAAGCCGATGCTGCGCTTAAGGTTGATGTAGCAGAGCAGAAGCGCCTCAGCGATGAGCGTGCAAACGAAGTGAAGATACTGGCGCAAAATGTTGATACTGCAGTTAAAGTTGATATTGCAAATATGCAAAATGAAACGGCTCAGCAGAAAAACAGCATCCAGCACAGTCACAACCAGATTATGGCAGGCATCACGGATCGGCGTTACATGCAGGCTACTCTTGCAGACATCGAAAAAATCTTGGCAGATATTACTATCAAAACTGATGCTGCCTATGCTGATCGTATAGCTGATATTGAGGCAGGTCTCGTGCCGCTACCAGAAGGCAGAACGACTCAGGATATGATTAACGCTCTTAACAAAGAGAAAAATGCTACTATTAAAGCTGCTACCAATGACCTTATTAAATGGAGAGGCGATATTGTATCTAGGATTCGTGATTCTGCCGCAGGGTCTGGGACAAGTGGGTTTACAGTCACGCGCAAACCATAGGGGGTCTAGATGGCTGTTTATGAAGTTGTTGGCCCCGATGGTGCAACTTACCAAGTAGAAGGTCCAGAGGGTGCAACCGATGCCCAGATCATTGCTGCTGTTCAACAGCAGATTGATGAGGAAGACCGCGCAAAATCTTTACAAGACCTAGAAACTGCACAGTCAGAATATGCGGCGTTGTTTGCTCAACCAGAAGCGCCAGACGAAGAAGGTATCTGGGAGACTATTGGTAAAGGTCTTGTCGAAGGTTATGGTGGTACGCTTGAGACTGCGGGTGTTGGTGCCGCTGCACTTCTCGATGAAGAAAGCGAGTTAACCGCCCGTAAGATTATTCAGGAGCTTGGCGAAGCCGCTAAATTTGAAACAGCTGACCGAGACTCCATAACATATCTTATTTCTTCTGGTCTTGGTTCCTTTGGAGCAATACTTACACCCGCCGCACTAGCGCTTGCGGCACCGTTTTCTGCTACTGCAGCTGCCATAGTTGGTACTGGTGGCGCCGCTGCGCTCGGTGTTGCAGCCGGTGCAGGTGAAGCTAGTGAGCGTGCTAGAGCCGCTGGAGCCACAGAAGAAGAGCGTTCCGCTGCTACATTGCGCGGCGCTGCAATCGGTTCTCTTGAAGTATTACCACTAAGCCGAGTCTTAAAAATTCCGGGCGTCAGCGAGCTTGCTGAAAAACTCGGCGGTGAAGTCGTTGAAACAATAGGGCAAAGAATACGAAGCGCTGCTGTATCTGGTGGGGCAGAAGCTGCACAAGAGGTAACAGCAGGTATTCTGCAAAACCTCAACGAGATGGGCTACAACCCAGAAAAAGAACTGCTTGATGCTGGTTTAATTGATGAAGCCATCGCTGGCGGCGGTGCAGGTGCAATCCTTCAAGCTGTTGTTGATATATTTACAAAAGGCCGTACACGGGGTTTAGGCGACACAGACCTACCTGTGCTTGAAGAAGGTCAAGAACAAGGGGAGTTGTTCCCATCTCGCGTGGCATCTCCGTATGTAGACTCTACTAAAGTAGGTGGTCTTAATTATGAAGGCGCCCCTGATTTTGCCGTAACGGATTTAGAAAACAGGGTTCTTAATGAGTTTTTAGAAGAACAAGAAATAAAACAATACACACCCGTAGCAATAGAAGCTCTTGCTGCAAGAGGAATTACAGATCCTACAGAACTACAAATAGCAGATACTGTACGAGACTTGCGTGACGCTGATGCGGCGAGATCTGCAGCAAGAACAGATACCGCGCAACCTGAGTTGTTTAGTCTTGAGGGGGATAGAACTAGACAGTCAGAAGAAGAAAGAGTCCGTGCAGAAGCCCGTGAACGAGAAGCACTCCGTGCTGCCGAGCGGGGTGACGAAGACGCGTTTGAACAACCTGATCTGTTTGCATTAGAGCAAGAACAGGAACGCCGCCGTTTAGGACCAGAAGAACTAAGACGGCCTGACCAGTTTATGGATACGCTGGAAGAGGCAGTGGCTGAAGAAGGAGCGCCAACTCAAGAGCGTGACCTGCTTACACTTATTGAAGAAGAAACTCAGCTCGCAGAAATGCAGGCACAAGAAGATGCCCAAAGAGCAGAACAACAGCGCGTTAGAGCTGAATCAGAACTAGAAACTATAGGCGCAGCTCAAGAGGGTGCCCGGGCACGTCAAACAGAGCAACGGCGTACTAAGATATTACAGGATGTTATCGAGCAGACCCCTACTCGTCAGGAAGGCACGCTGTCTCGTGCGTTTAGCCGTGCACTTGAAGCTGAAGGTATAACTGACACTACACCTAGTGGTACTGAACTTGGTACAATTCGCCGCGCTATTGATGTACAGCGTGCGGAAGCACCTACAGCTCCCGAGCCAGAAGTAGTTGAGTCTGCTCCTGAAGCTACACAGCTTGAAGAAATGGAATCTCGTATCCCTGAACGCAGAGAGCGTGGCCCTGAACAGCCATCTTTGCCGGGATTTGGTAGGCAAAGGCGCCCTGCTGCCGAGCCGAGTGACGTTGGAATTGCACCAGAGCCACGCGAGATAACAAAAGAACTTATGGATGATTTACAGATCGCCCAGAGTGCACCCATTCGTAAACGCATAGAGGGTAAAGACTTAAATGATCCTGCTGTCCGTGAAGACCTGACAAAGTTTGCGAACAATCAAAAGGTGGGGCAACAGACACGGTTGAATGTTAGCAGGATGCTGGAGGGTACACCCGATGAGCAACTGGAACTATTCACACCAACCCGAGGAGGACGAGGTAGACCTAGTGCTGCTCCCGCCGTTGAGCCAACACCAGATAGAGCTAGCGTTGAGGATAGTGGACCAAGCGTGGCAACATTTGCCGCCCCCACAGGAGATGCCGAAAGAGTTGCAGCACCTAGACCAGAGCGACTGGAGCGCCCTGAGCGCCGTGCTTTACTCCCTGATGTGCGAGAAGGAGGCGAGCCAGCTGCACTAACGCGCGAAGAAATTGAGCGCCGTGCTATGACACCACAACAAGTTTTCGAGAGGTTGGCTACTGAGCGAGCTAAAAAGGCTGCCCCTAAGAAGGCTGCGCCAAAACAAGTTACCAAGAAAGCACCTACGCAGGAACGTACTGCAGCTGAAGTAACTGCACCCGCCAAGAAAGCGGTTGCTAAGAAGGCCGCGCCAAAACGTGAGGCTGTTGCTAAGAAACCCGCGCCTAAAACAAAGAGAGAACGCATCCAAGAGGAACTAGATTCTGTTTGGGAATCTGATATGGAGCGTCAGGCCGCTGGCACAATAGACTTTGCCGCGCCGAATACAGCGCAATTCAAGGATGATCCTACTACTGGAGATGACAGAGCAAAGATTCTTGAACTCCTAAACAGCGCACAAAAAGCCAGAGACGATGTAGGCAAGGCGGCGCAGACATATTTTAGTAAGATGCAACGTCCTGTAGACGCACTTTACATGGCAGTGTACGACTTTGTTTATAACGATCCTGCGTACTTCAAGACCACTGATGAGATGGTAACAGGTAGGCAGTTCCGCGCCACTAAGGATATGGATCAGAACACGGTTGACTTCTTCCGTGGTACAGGCCGTGCCAACGCTGAGCGTACACTAAAGTGGGCCAAGGAGAACTTATCTCCAGAGGCTAACAAGTTTATAGAACAGCAACTAAAGAAAGAAGCCGCAGAACGCGCTAGGATTGCACGGTTAACCAGCGGTGACCGCGTTGCTGAAGCTAGAGCAAAACAAGAACAGTTGGAGCGTCAAAATCGTGCGTTTGAGCGGAAGCTGGAAAAAGAACGCCGTAAAGATGCCGTAGCTGAATATAACGCTATACTAGAAGCAGAGTCAGAGTATGACGATCCTCTGCTTGGTGGTGACCTTCTAAAACTGCTTATGCGCACCGATTCTGTCGTAAACCTAGATACTCCAGTGCATCAGGCGGTTCGGTCGGCTTTGCAGAACGGTAATCTTAAAGCCGCGCTACAAGCCCTGTCAGTTACAGGCACTAGCCCACGCATAAGGCAGATTGCTGCTAAACTTTCTGGCGTTGCTGGTGATACTAAGATCGAGGTCGTTAAGGTTCTACTTGATGATGCGGGTAACCCTGTGGCTGGTATGTTTGACCCTGCCACAAATACCATCAAACTCGATGCCGATTCTGGTGTAAATGCGCATGTAATACTTCATGAGATGACGCACGCTGCCACAAGTGCAACGCTGGCTAACAAGTCACACCCTGTTACTAAGAAGCTGACGAAACTCTTCAACGAAGTAAAAGACCAGCTGGGCACATTCTATGGCTCTCAGTCTGTAGATGAGTTTGTTTCAGAAGCGTTTAGTAACCCTGAGTTCCAGAAGATTCTTGCTGGCATCAACCCGAAAGGTGAGCAGTTCTCTGCACTTGAGCGGTTCATTAACACTGTATCTAACATGCTACGCCGCCTAATGGGTATGGACACTAAGCCACTTGGATCGGCACAGGTTGATGTAGACGAGATGATAGACGCGATTATCTCTCCATCCCCCGAGTCTCGTGACGCAGGCGCACTCCTTATGATGTCTACTCCTGATGGCGTTAAAAACATCATGCGGAATATGGGCGCTATCCAGAAGACTTTCTCAAAACCAATGACACCAGAAGCGCGGCAGAGATTTGGTGATTTGGCTGTAGACTTTTTGGCTTCCAGTACTGATTTTGCGCGGCGGCTACTTCTTGGTGTGCTTGGCACAAAGTCGCTTGGTGATGTCTCTATGCGCAATGGTTTCGGTGATGTTGGTGTGCGTCTCCATGAAACTATTGAAAAACAGCGCGGGGATATACAAGAGTCAGATAAAGAGGTTCGTGCGTTTATTGACAAGATATTCGTGCCTTGGGCGGACAGAAACCCAGAGGCCAAAACTGCACTTGACCGTCTTATTTACAGCGATGAATACGGCGCAACTATCTATCAGGTAGACCCAGCTAAACCACGAAGTGCATATGAAGGACGCACGGATGATAGCGGCAACGACTTAGCTAAAATATGGGACGCACAACGCCGTGATTGGAATCGGTTGGGCGCGAATGGACACCGTGTATATAACGGTATGCGTAAAGTGTACGCAGACCAGTATCAAAAACTTAAAAAGGTTATCTATGGGGAAATTGATGACCTTATGAAAGACAACCCAGACGCAGCTCGTAGACTAAAGAATGAAGTATACGCTAAGTTGTTTGAGGCTGGCACGCTTGATGTCTACTTCCCACTCCTTCGTCAAGGGCATTACAAACTAACATACGCTATGAAAGTCCCTAAATCGTCACGGGAAGCGTATGTTGTGCGGATGTTCGATACCAAGCGTGAACGTGATAGGGTCAAGAAAGAAATAGAATCTGATCCAGATGTTGAAAGAGGTTCTATTGATACTAGTGATGGTGATATGCAAGTAAAAGATTACAGCAATGCACCGCCTGCTTCTTTTGTTGGTGAGACTTTGAAGACTTTGACTGCCAATAGAGTTGACCCGAATGTGCAGGCTCAAATTATGCGTTTGTTTATTGACGCACTGCCCGAAACATCCTTTGCGAAGTCACTACAAAAACGTAAAGGTACGCCCGGGTACATCCAAGATTCGTTGGTTGGTCTAAAGACGAAAGCGTATGATATTGGGCGGCAGGCAGTTCGTTTGGAGTACGCGGCTAAACTGCGTATGTTGGAAGACGAGATTATAGACATAAAAGAACCTAAGAGAGATAGGTTAAAACTTTTTGAGAGCCTAAAAAACAGAAAAGGTGTGCGTTGGGCTAAAGACCAACTGACCGCCAGTTTTAAAGATAATAAAGAAGAGTTGATTGGACGCGCTAAGTTTGCAAGAGAAGGTGCGGCAAATAAAGAGTTAGAGCGTTACTTCAAAACTGCAAACCAAGGCGCGTTTATCTACACAATCGGCTTTAACATATCATCTGCAATGGTTAACTTGTCGCAAATTCCGTTGTTTGCATATCCATATATGTCTGCTAAACACGGCGTGAAGGATGCAGGTGCGGCGATTGGGCGTGCTGCCCAGTTCTCTAAAATTGTTATAACACCAACTCTCCCTAAGTTTGAAAACGGCAAATTACGAGCAGGGCAGAGAGATCAGATTGATGACTACTACGATGTAGATGATGACGGTAATTACACCGTGCGTACTGATTTGGATTTGAGTACTAAAGAAATAAACCAACTAAGGCGCATGGCAACAATGGTTAAGACTGCATCAGAGCGCGGCTATCTTGGGCGTTCCTATTTGCAAGATGCTCTAGGTTTGGAAGAAGGTGGAAGGCAAGCACAGGGCAATAAGGCGCAACAATATTTAGATGCTATATCTACTGCGTCTGCTTTTGCGTTCAATGCTGTAGAACGATTCAACCGCCAGACAATTATGTTTGCCAATTACGACCTTATTCTGGACAGGCTGACTAAAGATGCGCGGTACTTCTCTGAAACTCAGGGTAAATACATAGACACAAACACTCTAAGCCGTACACAGAAAGAAGAACTAGCCGCCAACGAAGCGCTGTACCAGACAGAACAACTTAACGGCGGCATGGTGCTGGAAACTGCGCCGAGGCTATCACAACAAGGTATTTTGCGTGTGGCTCTGATGTATAAGAGTTACGGCATCAATATGTACTACACGATGCTGAAGAGCGCCGCGCGTATGCTAGATGCCACAGTAGACCCAGAGATGCGCAAACAGGCAATGAAAGAACTTATAGCGGTACATGGTTCGGCATTGTTATTTGCTGGTGTGCATGGGGTTCCACTTTACGGAATCTTTACCATGATTGCCGACTTGATCCTTGATGATGACGAAGACGATGCAGACACTATAGTTCGTAAATATGTAAAAGAAGGCTGGTTCAAAGGCCCGATCAACTATGTAACAGGTGTTGATGTTGCATCTCGTATCCGCCTTACTGACCTCGTGTTCCAAGAAAATAGATACAACAGTAACCCTTCATTGGAAGAAGGAATAGGCTATTACTTAGGCGGTCCAGCGCTTAGTACAGGTAAAAGACTGCTTCGTGGTCTTAACGATCTACAAGAGGGTGAGGTAGAGCGCGGAGTTGAGAACCTCATGCCGCCTGCGTTTGCCAATGCCTATAAATCTACCTTCGGGCGCTACGCTAGAGAAGGCGGTGCGTACACCAGACGCGGCGACCCCATCTACGATGACATTACAACTGGTGAATTGATCGGGCAAATGTTTGGCTTTGCACCAACAGGCTATACATTTGAGCAGGAGCGCAACCAAGCAACTAAACGAATTGACAGGAACGTCAATGAACGCCGCACAAAACTGCTCAAAAAACTATATAAAGCCACGCGGATGCGAGATTATGATGGTCGTAAGGAAGCCATGGACGAGATTAGAAAGTTTAACGACCGTTATCGCGGCACTGGCGCTATGATTTCCGCTGATACAGTACGAAAATCATTACGAACACACGCTAGGACTTCTGCACAGATGCACAACGGTATAACTATCAGCCCTGCTATGCGGAGAGCGTTGATAGAAAGCCGAAATGAATGGAACCAGTAAAAAACCCCCTCGCCGAAGCAAGGGGGCTAGTGGGGAGAACATATGACAGCGGAGGAAACTAACTGTCTATTACAAGTTATCACAAAATCCTCCAGATGCGTACCCCTAATTTTCCGTCTTCGATGCGGACTTGATGTTCTATCTTCCAGACTTTGACTTCTGCTATCTTTTTAGCTTGTTTAATGGTGTCCTCTGTATTTACACAGGGGATAAAGACTGAGGCTCCGACAACCATATCGTCCCAACCAATAACGATTCTGACCCCATCAGGGTTCAGATCATAGGTCTTCAATACTCCCTGTCTCATTATCTAGTCCAATGTTACAGTCCACCACAATCACATCTGTAGGCGGCAGGTTCATGTGTGTGCCTTTACTGAGGCGCATCTTGGTCTTTCTTGCACCCAGTTTACTCTTGAGGTCGCTGACAAACGCACTGTAGTTGATCTGTTGTTCACCGCACCATGCTTTCAGCGGTTTCGGTATAAGGTACGCTTTCTTTAGATCAGTCTCATACCGTGCAACCAACTTACCCCGAGGCAAAACTTCTGGAACAATAAGAGAGTCCAGCCCATTCTCGTTCTGTTTGCGTAGGTCATCGGTGCTTTTAATCCATAGGACATTGCCCCAATGCTCGTGGATGTAGTCGTTTAGTGTTTCTTCTATAGAAGCGCCCATGTCGTTGACATTACGCTTGTTTTCTTCGAGTAAGTCTACAGCCCACTGGAATACTTTGTTTATATCGTAATTAACCAGCCCAACCTTCTTTGCAATTATCAAGCCCGCTAACGTCATTGATACGCCAGCAGACCAAAACCTGTTTTCAGCTGTTAGATTGGCTTGCTGATCTACACGAGACTGAACTTCAGCACATAGGTTCTTCACACCAGAAATGTTTTTCATGATGTATTGAACGAACGGAATACCGGCGTGTCCGTAATTAGATTGAATTGCGGCGCTAAACTTGTCCGTTTCTTCTTTAGTCTCGAACTGCATAGCCTTCACACGGCACTCAAGTATCCTCTGTGCCTCTGCTTTCGGCATAGACTTGGTTATGCTGATGCGTTCCCATATGCTGGTGTTTCCTGTTGTAACTGCCAGTAAACGCCATGACTCGCCTCTATGTCTTTCGGTATTACTACCACTAGACATACGCCCACGCTGGCGACCACCTGTTAACTGATAGGCTAGATTGGATAATTCCTTACCGTGAGTGTTGGTAAGTTCGTCCATATATAGTGGCAGGTTGTGGTAGATTTCGCCCCTGTTCATCTTGGTGTTGTATGTATCACGCTCGTGGATGATAAGGTCATCGGGCTTTCCCCACACCGAAACTGCCGCCGCCATGGCTGTAGTTTTACCCACACCAGACTCTTTACTGTAGAGATGCAGGCCAGCACAGTGTATCGGTGAGAACTGCATAAGTGCCGAGCCAAACGCTGTGCCTATAACAAACTGATGCAACTCAAAGCCTTCGCGGTTATAGAACTCGGCAGTCTGTTGCCAACCCTCAAGGCTTCCACGAGGTTCAAAGGCTGGAAACAACCCTGCGGTCTGTGTAGATGGTGGATTAAACTCTACACGATCCGAAAAGATTTCTTGGTTGCCCAGCACGAATGACGAGCAATCTTCATCTGACCAGCCAAACTGCCTATGTGCTTCGTCTGCCACGCTGTTTGCCTGTAATTCATTTACCCATGTTGTTGTATACTGCATAAGTTCGTCTATCTTTGTTACTGCCACGCCCTGCATAGACATGTTCTTTCTGAACTCCTCTCTTGAGGTGACAGCGGTTAGTGGAATCGTAAATTCTCTTACTCCATCCCTTGGCAGGTGCAACCGCATCACGATTGCTTCGCCGATTTCTATGTCTCTTAACCTTCTTACTACATATAAATCATTGTGGTATATGGATTTTTCGTCAATATCTCCGTCAGCATTTGTGGTGCGCACATATACGCCACCGTTTGCGCCACGGAAATATGGGCGTGGGTATGTAGGGATAAGAAACTGATTTACTGGTGCGCTAGGCAATGCAACGGCTGGTGCTTCTACTATGTTATCTTCTTCGGTGGCTTCTTTTACTTTCTGCCCCAGCACAATCGGTGATTTTATCTTGCCCCAGTTCGGGCAGTTAACGCACACATCAGGATTAAACTCATCAAACTTAGCGCAGGTATACGGACCTTTGATTAAGTCCATCTTCTTCGCTGTGGCTTGTGGTGTGTATTCGGGGTGGTGTTTCGATATAGCGTGGGCGGCTTTGTCACCGTCAATGCAGAACTTTGCGATTGACAATCCGGCC
>Ga0255781_10001091_pt1 | contig 22322 bp, 24 predicted proteins | sample 101ome_21_FD_179979 | JGI IMG/M metagenome (GOLD analysis project Ga0255781, IMG submission 179979) | Coastal salt marsh microbial communities from the Groves Creek Marsh, Skidaway Island, Georgia - 101413BT metaG (version 2) | ecosystem: Environmental > Aquatic > Marine > Intertidal zone >... | reverse complement strand
CAATGCGTCAACTTCCGCCGCTTGGCTTAATATTTCAAGTGCTGCGTCTTGTGCTCCAATCTCACGACCCACGGCACGAGCTGGCCGCTCAATTATGCCTTTGCCGACTACGCCTACTCCTGCCCCAACGATCGGAGCGGCAACGCCTAAACCGCCACCCACAGCCGCCCCCATGACTGCTTGGCGCTGTGCCTCTGCTTGGCGCTCTTGCGGCGTCTTACCTTCACCGTAGCCGCCTATGTAACCCTCCAATGCACCTTCTAAACCGCCTACAGCGCCGCCAGCCAAAACCCGACCGCCAAGGGTCGCAGGGAGTAGTGGGGCTTGTGCGGCGATCATTGGTATTGTTGCTGCGATGCCAGTACCAACGCGAGACGCTGCCGTAGTTTTAGGCGCGACGATTTCTCTAGCCTCTTGCGCAGCGCGCGTGGCCGTCATCGCATCCTCGCCAAACATCTTTCCGATAACTTCATCGGCCCATCCGCGATAGAATGGGACACCCTTTAAGGCGCTTGCAGCGCGTGCCGGCAGCTCGCCAACCTGCTGGATAATGTCTTCTGCATAAGATCTGCGTGACATCTCACCTGCACCTTCACCCGCTTTTATACGTGCAATTTTGACTGGGTCTGATGTTGCGTATGATCCGCCTGCGCCTAGATAGGTTTCAACGCCACCACGCTCAACAATACGCCCGCCGTCCTCAAATCGCTGAACGACTTTTGGGCCTGTCTTCGACTGCGCAAAAACCTCACGCGCCTTCGCAACAAATGTATCCACAGCCGCCTGATCTCCGGCAGCTTCTGCATTTCGGGCTAGGTCAAGCCAGTATTGTGGATCAGTCTTATCCGCCATATTCCTGCTCCAAATCCTCTAATGTAGGAACTCCGCTTTCCGTCGGCGCCGTTGGTTGTGAAATCCAAGTTGGGCGCCCGCCAAAAATTGCATCAAGCTCTGCTGGGTTTACGTCATCACGCTCATATGCTTTTCGGACAATACTTCGGTATCTATTCTGCACCTTGAGTAGTTGCTTATTAAAGAAGTCTACACCTTTTGCCGGATCTAGCGCAGCAATTTCATCTTCCAATAGTTTAAGTTCTTTCTCAGATACTGAGCCAAGTGTCGCGCCGCCTGCCTTCAAGTTTTTAAGAGCGCCAAGAGCCATATTTGATCTGAGTGTGCCGATCAAGTCTTGAAGTTGAGCGGCTTCGGTAAACGGTATTTTCGACAAAGCCCATCCGATTGGCCCCGTTGTCAGCTCTGCATTGCTAGATACAAGGTCTTGGATGTCCTTGACCGTGTTAAGCGTTAAGGATGCGCCTTCTGCTGCAGATGTCGCCGCTTTCGCAGAAGCTATTTGGTTTTGCAACTGTGTCGCGAATGCTGTGTATGTTTGTGCGTCAATTACGCCCTGCATGAGATATTGGTTAAGAAGTTCCATCTTAGCAGTGGGATCTTGAATTGACTGAAGCTGCATCCCAAGCTGCCCCATAAGCTGGCGAGCTTGCTCTGTAGCCTTCGCCTTGCGCTGCATGTCTGCACGCTTTGTGAAGTCGCTAAGAAGCGATGTAACCATTTTACCTTGTCTGCCTTGCATAGCTGCGCCTGCGTCGCTAATCGCCGCAAACGCAAGCATACGTCGCTGTGTCTTGGACAGGTTGCTGTATGGGTCATCTTCTTGTGTCATCGACGCTACAGGCTTTGCCTGAGCCCCCTGAGCTAGCATTGCCTCAACGCCAGTATTAGTCGCTGGCTGCGCTGCCCCAGTCATCTGCTGGGAAACTGGCACGTCTGGAGGTGTAGCTGTTTGCTGGCTGGGGCCAACTGGCACGCCAAGCAATTTCATCTCGTCAATAGTCGCCGGTTCTCCTGCCATAACGCCAGTGATGCCAAGGCGGTCAATGTCTTCTTGTGTGAGTAGATACTGTTCCATCTCCGCCTCCTAAATAAACGGGTTGGTTTTTGCCCCAGATAGCCCCGACAACGGCCCAATGCCAGCCATGCCAAATCCGCCAAGAGCTTGGAGCCCCATACCGATGCCAGCCATCGGATCGCTTGTCGTGCCCGTCGTCGTACCGATACCCGCTGGGAACGCCGCTGAGCCGCCCGTCAACGCTGAGAACTGTGTCAGCGGGAACTGCTGCTGCATCAGGTACTGCTGATACTCGGCGTCTAGCCCCTGCTGCCCGATCAGGCGCTCCGCCTCTCCTGCGCCCATCTGAGCGCCTAAACCTGCAAGCTGCGTCTGGAACTGCTGTGCGCCCAATCCGGCTAGCTGGCCGGCTGCTCCGAGCCGCTGCGCTGCCTCCGCCTGCTGACGCGCAACCGCCTGCTGATAACCTTGCTGCTGTAGTTGGCCAAGTGTCTGACCCATGCGCGCCTGATATTCGCCCTCACGCTCGCCGCGCAAGACGTCTCCACGCGATCCGAATGCGCCTGCCTTGGCGATTGCCGCCTCTTCTCCGGTGCGCGCCTTTGCACGCTCACGCTCCATCAGTGCGATCGTGGGGTCAATGACGCCTGCCGTGTATTGCTGTGTGTACTGCGCAATGTCCGCGGCGCGCTGCTCTGGCGTCATGCCTGCGATTTCGCTAAATACGCTTGCCGCTTGGCCGTATTGCTCTGGAACACCTAGACCAGCATAACCGGCCTGCGCCTGACGCTGCAGCTCCGTCATGCCGGCAACACGATCGCCAGTAAACGGCGTGAACTCCATGCCCGAAACAGCTTCCGCCTGCGGCATGATGAACTTTTCCATGTACTCCTTTTGGAGCGGATCCATTTCGGACGTCTTTGTTTCTGTACTCTTACCCACGGCTAAAGCTCCATCTCGAAGTGGCGGTATTTTTCTGAGAAACCATTGTCTTTTGCATACCGCGAAAATCCTATTCTTCCGTCAGCCTCGATGGCCGATAATTCACCTTTTATCGCTACTTCCTTGAGGACGTTGATGGCTGCGTTCATCCAGACACTCATGTCAGCGCCACCCATATACTCAATGTAGAGCGTATGCCTTTGAGGGTGCCTCATGACGCATGTGGTGAATGCGGCAATCAACGTGTCCTGCATGTACACAGCCCATATGAGGCTGCGGCCTTCTAATATGTCGCCCACAACGTCTTCCATGGAAGAGTTGCGTTCGTTTTTCCGGATCGACGGCTCAAGCAGTGATAGCACTTTCTCTACACCCGCTTGGACGTCTTCAACGATGGGCTCAATCCGGATAGTCGGCTTTCGTTCAAAGTTTACAACATTATCCATAAAACGTGAACCCTTTAGCCATGCATCCTCGTTAGGTGTAATGTCGTTGCAGGCGCGGCTGGGCTAAACGCTGTCGCTGCCGATGCGTCTAAGTATCCAGACGTGCTGTCCACCGCCCACATAACCTGCAGATAATCGCCAGCACTTACGTCAAACTTAGCGCCGCGTGACACGACCTGCGTGGCGTCGTTTTGGTGTAGCGCGTAGATGATTGTATTGTTGGCTGCGTCTGTTCCGTTTAGGCGGGGCCAGAAGTAAAACTTCACCGTGCTAGATGACGTTGACGAAATCTGCGCTGAGAACAGCACAAGGTACTCGCCAGCTTCTGCAAACACGATCTTCGTCGGGTCTGTGCCGTCTAGCGTAATCCCGCTGTTGCCTGATGGCGCGTCATACTGGATCGCATAAGCCGTATTGACCGCAGCCGCAGTAACGTCTGTCGTGCGGTAAAGCGATGCGTGGCCATCTTCCAATATGATTTGCACGAACTCGCCGTCTTTGGATACGACGGGATACTTGTTCACGTTGTCCCACAAGATGACGCCGTTTTCTGACGGGTTATCGTCGTCTGTCTTGAATCCTAAATTAGATAAGTTGCGCTGCAGGTACTGCGTCAACTGGCGCCCCCACTGCTTCCAGTCTGGGCCAAGTGGTGGGAGGATCGGAGAAGGCATTAACGCTTACCTCCAGCCTTCACGTCGATGCGCATGTTGCCAACACGCCAGTCAGCGAGCTTTGCGCCCTCGACGCGCATGCGCATCTGGCGGCCAGAGAAGCGAACTGACGTTGGATTTGTTGGCGTGAATGGCCCGTGAGTAGTTTCAGCCGCATTCGGGTAAAAGCGTGTCTTGAATGTGACGTTAACGTCGCCCTGTGTCTTTTCGTCGGGAATGAGATCCGTGACGCGTCCGATTTGCTCACCGGCACCCATCATAATAGGGCCAGTCTCAGCAAACACGCTCGCGCTCTCGACGTTTAAGCCGACCTCATGCTCATAGATGTCGCTGTCGGCGTCGTGGCCCGCCATGAAGGGGTAGCGGAATACGCCGCGCTGAACGCCGGATGTACGTGATAAGTTGCCAATCAGCCAGTGGCCTTCCTTGTAATCATATGCCACGTAGCGATTGATTTCCGTGCTATCGCCTGAACAGTAGAACCACCAGATCTCGCCATACTGGCCGTTTGCAAAGCCCCATATTTTAGATTGCTGCGCGGTGTTCATGTCACCAAAGACATAGTCGTGCACATCGCATGGCACTTCCTGCACAGAGTTACCATTAAACCGGAAGAACGCGCGCTGGCCCATCCAGAATGTACCCGCATCCGTGTCCACTGCGCTCTTACGGGAGACAGCACCACACGCCGTGCCGACACGCTCAAAGGCATATACAAAGGGCGGGCCGGTGTAACGCGCTGTGTGCGCGTCTGTGTCTGTGATGATCAGCGTCTGGCCGCGTGTGCGGATGCCCTGCATAATCTGGCCCGCAGTCTGCAGCTCAATGTCGCCGGCTTGGTTTGTGCTCGCAGGTGTCCACGTTGTGTTGTCTTCATAATCACACCACTGAACTTTACGTGGATTGCCGCCTGCAGCAAGTGCAAAAATAAACCGCTCTTCAGTTACAACTAATCCAAGATTATTTGTAGGTGCACCAAGTAAGGGCTGCGCAACATTTTTTAATCTTATTGATACATCATCAACTGTGTATGAATCAAAGGCATCATCATTTTCTATTGATATTTCACCAACAGTTGTGTCCTGTGTCGGAATCATATTGTAAGTAAAATTACCCTGAGTGTTTTCACTTTCGTCCAAAAACAAAACCTCAGACCCACCACCAATATCTACTCCAACCTTAATGGCTACATTAGAAGAGTTGCCAGCAAGCGTAAGTTTTACTTCATAAATAGCATCTTTTTTTAATGTCATACCATCCTGAGATAGTGGCCCTGTAGCACTAGTGTTACTGTGCTGCGCATAAGTATTACCACCACCACTTACAACAAAAGTCCAAGCTGACGCATTGTATGTCCAGTTTGCTCCGTTGCTGCTAAAGTTGCCGTTCTGGACTATTTCTGTACCCGCACCAAGCGTCCATTCCAAAATTCTACCATCATCATAGTGGCAAGCCACAAGGTATTCGCCCCAGTTGTCTAAAGACCAAGTTGTAGCCTCTACTGGAACAGAGTTGGCAAGTTGCTGTCGAGGCGTTCCATAAAAGCCACGACCATAAGAGCCATAGCCGTAACCTGTTTCAACCGCAGCATCTTCACGACCAGATGCAAGGTTAGTCGGTGTAATGTCTGTTAGCGTGCCATCACCTGTCATGGCGATAAGTTCACTATGTGAGCCACCAGCTAATCTTGAGGTGCCATCTAAAGATTCCCACGCATGCATCCCGCGCACGACATTTGTGCAAAACGATGTTTTGCGCTCCTGCCAACCGCCAACTGGACGCAGGCTGTTGTCACGCCAGCGCACGAGCGATCCATCACGCCAGCGACCCGCCTGCTCTAGGTCAGTGCCATTGCGGTAAAAGCCTGCGGGGATGTCTAGCGGTATGAGCGTCATGGCACAAATTCCCCTTACTAAGCAAAGATAATGAAGCTAAACTGAGCTGCCTCAAAAATGTCGTGGTTTGTTGTCCGTCTTGCCTGAACTCTAAATGAACCTGCAGACTTGGCCTCAAAACCAAAACTCATTCCGTAAGAGCCATTTGCACTTCCTTGAGAATTTGGCCCCATAGCTATTGCATAGTTCGCATCAGGCATTGCTGTGGTAAATGTTATTGTATAGTCGCCAGTGGAATTTCTTACGACAGACGCAATGTTTTGCCCGTAATAAGTATTTGCCGCATCACTACCATCTTCAACATAAACAAAAGCCCTAGCCGCAAGATACGGTGCAGTGCCAGATGTTTGCGTTATTCCGTTATCATCCACATATGCCTTAACGCTTTGTTGCGTAGGAACCGCAGTAGCGCTGTCGGATGTCATGTCATCTTCATCCAAAATAGCAGTAACGCTCGTTGTGCCATCTGTCAGCGTACCAAACGATATTGTGCCAGTTGTCGTGATGTTGGATGAGCCGTTGTCAATCGCGCCAAAGCCTGATGTAATACTTCCGCTGTCTAATGCACCAGAAGATGTAACCGCAGTGTTTGCGTTAAAGTATGTCACCAGATCAGTCATAGCGACTTGCACCATCGTGCCGCCGTCATTTACAACAACGCGATCAGCATCGACTAAAGTCGTAGCCGTGGCCGCTGTGTCGCCATCTACGATACTCAACTCTGTCGCAGTAGACGTAACACCATCCAGAATGTTCAATTCTGCCGCTGTTGCTGTGACAGCAGTACCGCTAATAGACCAAGAGCCAGACGTTAAGTCAGGCTCAATTCTTACCTTACCAGTGCCAGTGCCGTTAAGCGTACTTTCAATGGCCTCTAACCCAGTATTAAGTGTATCACCCCAAATATCTGCTGATCCACCAACTGTAGGGCGTGTAATTGTAATTGCCATTATAACCATCCATGCTTAGGCGTAGCAGGTGTCACGCCATAGTTAGTATCTAATGTTTCAAACGCCGTGCGATGTGTGTCGTTCGTCAGCTTTACATTAACATGCCAACCAGCCACCGCTGCTTTCTCAGGATAATCAAAGCCTTCATCGTCTGTCAAAGTGTTACCTGTCGGCGCATACATTGTGCCAATCACTCGTATCGCATAGCCATCACCGTGACGATTCAGTTGGCTTTCAGTTGTGTTGGCATCTTCATCAATAACCACATCGTGATAAAATGCAGCCAGTTGCGTTTGCATTTCGGCTTCATCAGCGAACTTCAAGTAAAAAGCATTCTTGATTACTGGGCCTGTGTCTACTTCATCACTCATGATGTTAAGTCCTCTAGTTGATCGTCAGTTAGGCGACGAGGATAGTATTTGATGTTTTTGATTGTACCATTGTAAGGATACGCACCACTATTTGTTGTGTTTCTATACCGACCAATCGTAAATAGATCATGTAAGTAAAGAGTATCAAGTGATCCCGATGTATCTGTAATAGCGGTTGCACCATTAACAGACATAGCAAAATCATCTTTTTTATAAGCCACAGCAATTTTAGCTATAGTTCCGTCAAAAGTAAGAGGTGTACTTTGTAGTGGGTCTAATTGAAGTGTAGCATCAACCTTAACATCAAACCTTACCTTACGAGCAAAGTCTAAATTGATCCAAATGCGATCATCCGTGCCGCCATCACCTGCATGGAAGATAGTGTTATAACCTGCCTCACTTGCTTGAGGCTTGTACACTTCAAAATAAAACGTACCTTCTTTTAAGTTATAACCTAAATCGCTTGCGTTAACTTGAACATCATCAATGCTGCGAGTGTAGGCAGTGCCACCTATCGTTGGGATGTATGAAGTCGATACATTTGTATGTCTTGCAACACTGGCAGAATTATGGATGCTTTCACACTGATAGGCCCATAGCCAAAAACCTGATTGACCGTTTCCTGTATAAACAGGTTGATATTCACTTGGTGTTGATGTGTCAGAAATGCTAAGAATAATACCAACAGTAGGTGTACCATCACCATTAGTCGCAACAGTGCAGCGATACCAACCATTCCCTGCTTTTTCTATGTAAGCATAATCCATATCTGATCCAGTTTCAGTAACAGAACCATCACCAGATAAATCAAAGACTGCATAGTTATTCACACCTTGACCAGCAGGAGTCACAATAAGGTAACGCTTTGCGTGATCAGTATTTTCTTTTGCATAAATAGATTGTGCGGTTTTATAAGTGCCAAGTGGGTCTTCTACTAAATTAATTGTTCTATATCTGTGATAAGCATTCGAAGCATTTTCATAGAAAAAAGTAGCGTCATTCTTTCCAGCAGGACTTAACATTGATGAGTCGTTTACAATGTCCTCAGTACCACTTCTCTCAAAATCTATTGTATAATACCCACGCAGGTTCTCACGTTCTTCCTCAATGAGAAGCCCTTTAACATTGCCATCGGGATCATGCTCAATGCGAGGGGCAAAGTAACCGCCAGACGTTCCTGTCTTGTAATAGCTGCCGCCACCTGTCCAAGTATTGGCTGGGTTCTGCACCATGTCTAGGTATTGGCAGTTGTAAACATGCGCACCCCAAACATGAACTGAAGCACCATTTGCTTCAAACGTAGAATTGTCAGTAGAAGCAAAAGCTATATTAAAGGTATAAGAAGAAACACCATCAATAGTTGCCTCGACAGTGCATTTATACCAACCATTACCAACATCCTCTATATCAACAGAATCAACTAGCGGTCCAGTGCTACCCGTAACGCCATTCTGAATGTCAAACCAAGCATTGCCATTACTGTTATGCACCTGCAAACGAATCCACTGATGGTCAATATATTTCAAATATATGCTGTGTTTGTACTGCCATGTTATTGACACATTGCTGCTGTAATCACCAACCAATACTTGGCTTGTTGACGTTGATGTTAGCTTGTCTGCTGTTTCTGTACCATCAGGTGCAGTTGCATCGTTGCTGACAACAGTCGTTGCTGTCGCAGTCCAGTTAGAAAAATCCTCAGAATTATCTAGAATATTATGCCCTGCCCACTTGATGTAACCATCGGAATCCCTGACCGTAGCATTCGATCCACGGCTGAAGGTAATAATATCAGCAAAGTTGTTGTACGTTTTTGCCATTAGTAAACTCTCCAACCAGTATCAACAAAGCTGCGATCATCAACCGCCTCGAAGGTAAGGGACATGCTAGGCTCTTCTGAAGGTTTCGTTGCATCTGTTAGCCAAGTCGCAGTAAAATCATCAGGCGCATTGCGGAAGTATCTTACTTGAGAGATTGTGCCGTCAAAGATAGGTGCCACATTAAATTTTGAGTACAGAATGCTAGGCATCAATGATGTTGTTGCAGAAGATTGAGCACCGCCGTATCTTCCAAGTCTTAGCAAATCAACCTTGTTAATACCCGCAATGGATATTGGCAGATTGATCTGTGGCGTGGCAAGAAATGCTGCGCTTGTTAAAGACTGAGCACTGCCCACACCATCAACAACTTTCTGAGCAAATAGCTGTCCAGTATCAGCAGCCGCTGTAGACATAAACAACTGGAAGTGTTCATCATTAGCTTGACCAGCTTCAACTTGGTTGCGTTCTAGGAATACAGTCTCACGAGTGCGTCCATTGTCAGTTGAGCTGAAGCTACCCTTCAAGTCAAAAGCCATTCCAACGTCAGTTACCTCTTGCACATTAAAATCTCTGAATCCACCAGAGTCGTCATTTGTGCTAACGGTAATGTAAGTCGTCGTGCCTTGTGCGGTAAAGTAACCTTTTAAAATGCCATCGTAGCTGTCTTTAATTACAGTAGCTTCCTCTTGGAACGCAGTTACATCTTGGCTGAGTGACGTTGTAGTCCCTGCCCATATGCGGGCATTTGTTGATAAGTCACCAACAAGTTTTACACTAATCTCATAAGTAGTATTTGCAACGGTAGTTATAGCTTGCTCTGCATAAAGCACACTATCGTTATCAACAATGTCAAATCCATTACCCGCTGCTGTTATTCCGTTAGAACCAAAAGTAACAGTCCAATCATCAGGATCACCACTGATTAAATTAGAGCCTGTTAGTGTAGACGTTGGATATGGCCCTAGCTTCACATGGTCTACGCTAAGAGTTTCTTCTCCACGAGATACTGTGCCAGAGATTGTTGGTAAATAAGAAGAAGGATAAGGAATATCCCCAGATGCTTCTGTTTTTTCCAGCTGGAAGAAACCAAGTGCTATTGCAGTTGTGTCGTCATTAGCACCAGCAAACGCTGAGAAAGCACCACTTGCATTCCATCCAGAGTCGTTAGTTGGGTCACCATCAGGTGCCATAATAAATCGAACTTGGGTTCCTGTAATGCCCCCAACGGTTACCCAGAACCTAAAGAGGCCACCGCCCCAATCTTCTACGCCGTAATTATGGATTGTACCACCAAATGATGAACCCTCAAAAACTTTGGTTACAACACCATCTTCTAAAGAAAAGTAAACTGCCGCATTGTTATTAGATGCTTCATGGAAGCGAATGCCAAAGTGATTTATTGTGCTTCCATCAATAGCACGACCAAAACAAGAGGCAGTCATTGGGTCATCTGTTGATGTGTAAGTAAATCCAACGTGGTGTGAAACATTATTTGTATTAGCTGTTAATTTTATCAGAGATAGTTCACCGTCTGGCCCAGTATATGAATTATTTGTACGATTAGTTCCGTTTTGTCCCCAATCACCAGAGGTATCAATATCATTACTAGGATAAATCAGGTTAGTACGCTGATCCTTGCTCTCAATTAGAATCCCTTGATTAACCCAAGAGTATCCATTGTATGCATGGTGATTGCGGCGAGGCTTACTTGTTGGTGTGCTAGAGCCTGTTGGAATGTAAGACTTTAGATACGATACAGGTTCATCTGGGTTATCAACCATACCGCCAAGACTACTGATATGGGCATGTGCACCCCAGATGTAGATAGAGTTACCATCTGTTTCAGTTGATGAGCCATCGCCATCAGCCGCAATAATAAAGAACTGTGGCAAAGAAAAGCTGTCGTAAACTTCAAAAGAACATTTATACCAACCACTGCCTACATCTTCGATTGAAGAGCTAGTCACATTACTGCCATTTGTACCGACTACACCATTCTGAATGTCAAACCAAACTGCTCGTGTAGTATCATTTTCCATAAGACGAACCCACTGGTTGTCGAAATACTTACAGAAAACAGTAAACTTATAATCATTGTAACGAGGCCGCCAAGAAAACCCCTGACCCAAGAATGCATTGGTAGCATCGTTGGTCATTTTCCAGCCAGTGTTTGTTCCATCGGGCGCAGTCGTTGCATTTGCTGTCAACACAACATCAGGCTTGTTGTTCCAAGTTGAGCTAGAAAAATCATTGGAATCTTTTAAGACGTTATGCGGCGCCCACTTCATCTTGCCATCACTGTCAACCATAGTCGCAGTGCTGTTTTCAGATGTGTAGTCAAACAGGGTGTCGAAGCTGCTTGCGCCAACGCCGCTGTACTTTTCTTTTGTAAAGTCAGCTACGACCTCCGGACTGAGGTACTGAACAGCATATGCGTTAAAAGTGTTAAACGCGGTGGCTGACAATAGCGCGCTTCTAACTGAGGCCAACGGCGAAATAATAGGCATGTGCTATACCACCAATGCAAAAATCCCTGAAGCGGTCGTGCCGGTTGCCTTTACCCGTGTGGCGCCGCACACTAGGTAAAAGTTAGATGGCACGGCAACTGTTCTATCGTCGCCACGTAACGTAGTGAACTTAACGTCTCCAGCGCTCTCAATGTAAAGGCCAATCGCTGTGTTGCCTTCACCGTTTGCCGGATCTGTTCCAAGGTTATCGGAGCTGTCGTTTGGCGTTACGGGAACCATATCCGCAGGAATGCCCTGCAAATTTTCACCAACGCCGCGGAATGGGTTACTCATGTCATTGTCCTTTCATTTCCAGCACTATAGCCGAATAAGTCTTTCATTAAAAGCTCGCTAGCTTCATACGTATTCCAGACGCGCCAAACTTTGCATCCGAGTTATCTCTTATTATCGCTTCCATCGCCTGCGCGTATAGGTTACCCCACACAGCGACGCGGCCATCGTCAGCCAAGTATGGCGCCGAATGCATCAACGCGCCGTACAGATACGCATCAGGAAAGTTATCCAGTATTGCGTTGGTCGTGTTGCTGTCGCTCAACGCGTCAATCTTCTTGCGATACGTTAGGTCGACTGTGTACGTGCCATTTGGCGTCGGAAACAACTCAATCTCACCCTTGCTCAGAGCATAGTAGCGAGGCTTGCCAGCGACGTCGTTTGCGCTCTGGCGCGCCTCCTGCATCTCCTGCGAGTTGATCAGCTCTAACGCTACGCTGTCTGTGTCTAAGCTCAACCGGATCGGCGCCACAAAGTCAGATGGTATCGCAGTATACTGGCCGGATGCGCTGATTGTTGTGCGTTCCTCTAGTCGCCAGTGGCGGATCTTACGATTCATCTCCGCCTCTGCCAACGAAATAAACGTCGGGATGACCGACGTCAGGTCATCACGGTTAAGGAAGTCCGCGATGGATGACTTTAGCTCTGCGTAGGTTGTAATGCTCACAGCGTGCCCGCCCTTGTCCTAAATACTCGATTGTCGCGATCGTTGAGCCACTGACGAAATTTTTTTGGATCGTCAGCGATACCTCTGCGTTTAAGATCATAATACACATTTAATGGGATGGACGCTACCTTGTTCACATCTCCATGCTTGTCAGGTGTATCGTTGTACTGGCGCTTGTTTGCTTCGGCGATTGCGGACACATCCTGCTGCGTCTCAATCACGTACTCTCCCTTATCCGTGACGTGCCAGTATTGCGTAATTCCGGTAAGTGGATCTCTTCCAAATAGTCTTCGTTGGCCCATGCCATACTCCCACAAGTGAGAGGGGCGACCGAAGCCGCCCCGTCAGTCTTATGATACGTTCAAGTCTGCGACAACTGCGTGTGCAGCTTCGTTCAAGACTTTCAAGCCGAACTCCGCGATGACCATACGCTTTTCAGCGTCGCCAGTCTTCGCCAACTCAACTTGTTGGATTGGACGTAGGTAGCAGACAGATGCGTACTCTGGATCTAGCAACCATGCGTCACGCTCACGTGAGAAGCGGTTAGCAACAACGTTCAATGTGCCGAAGTCTGACAAGTAAACGTCAGCCGCGCCGATGATTGTTGTTGGCGCGTCTGATGGCGCTTGGTAACGCTGTGCCGCGATACCTGCGAAGCCTGACACAACTGTCTTGTTGTGTGGGCCTACCATCAAGATGCTTGGCTGACCGCCAGAAACGAATGCCTGCTGCATTGCGTCTTTCAGCATTGTCTCAGTGAAGTCACGCTGAGTGCCGTCTGTACGTGCAGTTGTACCGTCGCCAGTTGTTAGACCGCCGCCTGTGCCGACGTTCTCGTTTGTCGCAACCCAAGCGCCCAAGCCGCCTGTCTCACGAGCTGTTGAAGAGTTACCAGCAACTTGCGCGTTGTTTGCAGTCAAAACTGCTTCGATGTCGCGCTTCAACTCTTTACCGCGCTTCGCTAGCTGGTACGCAAGTTCGTCGTTGCGGCCTGCTGTGTCTAGCGCTGAGTAGTTGTCAGCAACGATTGTGGTGCGACGGCGGATGTGTGTGTAGTTGCCTACACGGCTTGTCGCCGCTGTGCTGTCGAATGATGACACGTCGTCACCATCGATGACTGCTGTTGTGCTTGTTGAAGCCAAGCTGTCAGTCTGCCACTCGAAGTAAGTGTTGTTTACGTTCTCAGTTCCAACGTTGGACTGAAATGGCACCTCTTCAGGTGAAATGTTCGCGATCACATCTGCAAGTGATTCACGGATGCCTACACCACTATGTGATGTGAATGTATTTGCTACGATTGCCATAATGGCCTCCTAGAGTAACGATTTGATTGCAGCCGCAGCATCTTGCATGCGACCGGTTTGACGTGCGCGCTGTAGCGCTTGTTGTTGCTCACTTCTAGGTTTAGGCTGCGAACCACGAGATCCAGCTTTTAGCGTCTTTCTGGGCTTCTGCGTCTTCGGCTTTTGCTTAGCCTCCGTTGCGCGTGTCTGACCCTTATCGTACAGCATTGCTTTCCTCGCTAGCTTCACAAGCGTCGCATTCGTTAGACCGTTGACATCTTGCTCGGTGAAACCCTCGTTAAGGAGGAATGAGCGAATGTCTTTGGCCTCTTTGGACGCGACAGATGTGTCACGCCATTCTGGAATGATCTCAGGCAGGATTTGGCGTTGCTGCTCAAAGTATTGAGCCTGCATCTGATCCACGCGTTGCTGCTCTAATTGAGCCATACGCTGACGCTCAGCTTGGACGGCCTCAAGTTGCGCGGTGCGCTGTTCTTGCTGCTTTCGCCACTGACGTTCTGCCTTCGCTGCCATCGTGGGGTCTGTATCGTACAGAGTGTCCCAGTCGGGCTCCTGTTCAACCGGTTGCTGCAAACGCTCCTGCAGTGCAGGTAACATTTGAGCGTATTGAGCACGTTCACGCTCGATCTCTTCATACTGTGCGGCCATCTCACGACGTGCCTCCGCCAGCTCCTGAGTTTTGCGTGTATAATCCCGATGTCTCAGATTTCCGCGTTTTAGCTCCTCGACGGTAATCTCTTCTCCATCTACTTCGACCGTGGCCGCCAGTATGTCAAAAGATGCGTCGCCTTGCTCGTCGGCTTCGTCTTCGCCCTCGTGATCGCCTTCGTACTCTGTATCGTACTCTTGAGAGTACTCTTCAGCGTCCTCTGGCATTTCGGCTTCCGCCTCTACGGCTTCGACCTCAAGCGCCTCAGTGTCCGTCACGTTATCCTCTTGGGGCGCGATCATGTCTCTGATGGCATTTTGTGCTGTGTTCAGATCAGTCCCTAACGGGTTATTGGCTTCTGACATTGCTATAGCTCCATATTATGCGGCTATTTTTGCTTTTTTTCAATAGTCGCATTATCTTCCATTGCACGCAGCTTCTGGCGAAACGCCTGTACACCGCGCAGTTTCATGTAGATATCCTCGCGGACATCTCTATCGCCGGTGTTCGTTGCCTTGAACTCCTCCCAGCAATCCTGCTCCGTCTCATCCAGAAAACGTATGAGATCGGTGTCACGTAAAAGACGGCCAGCTTCCTGACCGTCATCTATGATTTGCTGCTTACTCTTCACCATCTATTCCACTCTTTATGACGTCGGCTTGCGCCTTCATCACCTCCCGATTAATCGCCAGCTCAGACCGGATCTGCTCCACGTTAAGCTGCGTGCCATACTTGGCCTTCATTTCTTCCGCCTTCACGAATAGCTCCGCATCCAGCTCGTCGCGCTTGCGATCGTCTTCCATGATCATCTTCTCACGCTCAAGCTGCAGCTCGGCTGCCTTTTTCTGGATGTCCGCTTGGATCTGCTGGATCTGCACGGCGATCAACTGCTCGTTGATATCCGGTTTATCCTCCTGCGGTGGCGCTTGGAACTGCGCAGGGTCTGACCAGAATTGCGACGCATCCTTGAAGCCCGCAAGCTCCGTCATCGACTTCAGTGTGTTGGCTAGCTTATTCATGTCTGTCAGCGGATTAACTGGCCCCATCTGCATGATGGCCTCCTTCTGCATCTCGCCGATCTGACGCATCATCATCATGCGCTCACTGTCTGATCCGCGGCCAAGTCCGACGTTGATCGTCACGTCCATATTCGCATCCCAGACGCGCGGATCGATCGGCACAAACTCGTTCGTCAGGCGAACCATACGCGCGCGATCCTGATGCGTTGTGATTAAGTGCAGCACAATCTTGTAGAGCTGCTTCATTCCGGTTTCCGCAAAGATACGCGCAATCAGCTCAATGTGCTGCTGAGCGGCGCTCACAGTCGCCTGAACGGCTGCCGCGGTCGATGACTGCAGCGCACCCGCATCCAAGCCTGCAGACGCCTTTGAGATGCCTGTGCGGGCCTCTTTGATCTCGTCCATGTATTGCAGGACAGGAAATGCCTGTTGGCCAACGAACGGCATTGCAAGTGGCTGCACCTGACCGGCGGAACGCTGGCGGATGATGGCGCCCGTCTCAGTTGATAAAACGTCCTCTAGGTTAACCATGCCCTCGGTCACCGCCATACGTGGGTGGATTGACATTGCCAAGCTGTCTAGCGTGTTACGCATGATCGACGACTTGATGCGCTGGATGTCCATGACGGTGTCAGCGATCGACATGCCGAAGAAGTCGTGCGCCTCGGGGTCTGGGCAGAATACCGCAAACGGCACCATCGCGCATGGCTCATTCGCCAGAATAGTATTCCCGTCACCGGCGGTGCACACTTTGCGCAGCTCCGCGATGCCGTCGCCGTCATAGTCCACTTTGATGTAGTTTTCGACGTAGAGCACCTTCTTCATCGCCGGATCGTAGCGCTCGTTCATTTCGTTGGTCAGCGCCTTATTACGCGTGTAGCGCTCGACGTTCGTCTCCATCTCGTCATACGCGGACGCGAGGGAAGACACCTCGTCGTAGTCGTAGCCCATTGCCACGAGCTCAGACACGGTCACGACGCGTCGGTGTGCAACGTAGTCGCTGTCCTCAAGTGACTTTGCCTCGCGTGAAATCAGGAACTCTTCCGGCGGCACGGCCTCCAGCTTAACACGCCCATCAGGGTGCACGTAGGTCACGCGGACGGCGTGCACGGCGGGCGGTGGTACGATTTGGCCAGTCATCGGGTCAATCTGTGGCTCGCCGACCATCTCGGATGCGACGATGTCGACTTGCGCATCAGGGTCAGCCATCAACGCAGACAACGCGGTGTCGTCCAAGCCGGTCAAGTCGTGCGTCTCGAATTTCGTCTGGTCGTCCCAGTAGCACTTCAGTATGCCAGCCTTGCGGATCAGCGCGTCCTTGAACGCGGCGTGCATGTGCAGGAAGCCGTTGTTGTCACGATTGATGATGTAGTTGGCGTACTCGGACGCCTGCTTGGCGGATTCAACGTCCTCTGGGCCTTGCGGCACGTATTCAACGGTGCGCTCGGTGCTGTGGAAAATACGCATCAGCGACGGCATGATCGCCTGCACGGTGTCGCGCACGTCCATGCTCACAACTTGGCTGCGGCCCTCTTCCTCATTGCCAAACGGCTCGCCGCGGTAGTATTGCGTCGCGGTGGCGCGGACAGGCGAGATCCAGTTGTCGATGTAGTCGATCGCGTCCTCGATCTCCTTGCCGACAATGCCCTGCAGCTCGGCGTCGTCCATCTGGTCAGGGTTTAGCTCGGCTTCGATTTGCGCCGCAAGTTCGTTGATTTCGTAGTCCATCACTTAGACCCTTTTTGCTCTTGCTCTGCTTTTTTCTTTAACGCAGCCGCAACTCTTGACGGAAAGTCTCTTATTATAGTCATCTGCTTTTATACCCTAATCTCTCGACTTCACGCAAAAGGTCATTTTGCGCGCTCATATAATCAGTTCGACGTCCACCGAATTGATTTGCAAACGGGCCATGGTAATCCGGATCTCTTACCATAAACACGACGTCCGGTTTGCCTTCATTAAACTTCTTGTTTGCTGCCATAAAGGCATCGACAGCCTCATCACCAATTTCTGATCTAAACAAGTCTTCATCAAACGATGTTCTTGAAACAGGACGGAAACCGTTTTGCGCGTAAAGTTTCGTTAATTCAGTATCAAATGCGTTCAAGAAAACGCCGTTTTCTTTGTCATAGTTTAAGGCCTTACCTGCAAAGCCTTTGATCTTTGAATTTTTATTTTTAACAAGAGATATTAACTCACCCTCTGGCGTTATAGCAAACCCAGCATCGCCATATGGTGAAGCTATCATCGCTTTGTTCTTATACCCTTCTGGAGGGTAAACATCGACCTGCAATCCTATTGGCCCCTGCGTATCTTGAGCCTCTTTGAGCATATCGCTGAAATATTCACGAGTTTGCGGGCTTTGCGTTAACTCTACAAGCTCCGGAGATTGGCGTGCCGATCTATAAGCATTTTTCAACACTGAACCAGAGCCAACAGCGTCCAATAAGCTAAATGCGGTATTTGCAGCCGCGCTCCCATAATCACCGCGTGATACATCCTTCACGGCTTGCCCAGCAGACATCATACCAGCAGTGACCGGTGTCACATTAGCTAAACCACTAGACCCAGTGAAACGCATCAACGCGTCACCCTGCGGATATAGCCTTCCACCAAATAAATTTTCCGCTGATGTCTGCGGAATAATTTTACTAAACAGATCCACCATGTTCTCACTAAAAGTGGTCTGACGTGGTCTTATACTTGGGCGAGGAGGCGCGACTTCTTGTCCGCCATAATACAAAGAGCCATCAGGGCCAGTGCGCCAGTTTAATCGGCGATCCATTAAAGAATATATGTCACTCATCTGGCCTCTCTTCAGTTACTCGAACTTTATAAGTTGGCAAAAGGTCATTCTCGTCGCCCAAGGTTTCAAGAATTTCAATTTTAAAGTTTGGATTAGTCTCTAAAAGAGCTCTTCCAAAGTCATTCATTTCTGTTTCATAAACATGTGTCGTCATTTCTCTAATCCTTCCAAATAATCGAGAATACTCATAAACTGACCTTCCGGAGGCCTCACAAACTCCGGAACAACAGGGTTAAACTGCGTGAAAACATTTGGCCTGTATTTTTGGTTTTGCATCCCAAGGTATTTTGCGGCTTTCGCCATATTCATAGCCTCAGAAATAATCAAGTCAGATCTCTCGCCATCAGGGATGTTTATCTTATTAGTCGACAATATATCATCAACCTTTTCAATCGCTAATGGCAAAAAGCGATCCGCATCCTGACTGATGTCGTAGAAACCCTCAACCGGTTTACGCGTCGTGTGGATCGCGTCACCTAAGCCGCGCTCTTTTTTATACCCTTCAGACGCCCAATAACTTTGCGGCGGGTAGGGGTCGTAAAACTCTTTTGGCTCCTGCCGGAATGGCGTCGTTCTAACCTTTGAACGCGCAAGTGAAGCCTCGGCACCGCGAATATTCGGGTTCGTCAGATGCTTCATAGGATCGATGACTGGGCGCACTTCATCGGAGAAGTGCAGCAAGTCAAGTATCCCGCGCGCGTATTTTAACGGGTTAGCCATTAGGAACCGTCACCCTCTAGCGTTGAAAAGTAATTAAGAATATCGTTTGTCATTGGGGCGGCGGCGCCTACGCCAAAGACTGGAATACTCCCGCGAACCATCATGCGCACGACATCCTTTGGCGGCAGACCGGTGACAGCGCTGGTGCGTTCGATCGCCTCATTCACAAACTGGATCATAGGCTTACCCTCTTTACCAGTTCCGCCATGCCAGACGACTTCCTGAAACTTCATAGGCGTGACGCCTTTTTTGTCAGCAAGCTCCATGGCGACCTCTTCAACAGCGCCATATGTATTTGGCGTTGGCACCTGCATATTGTAGCCAATGGTCATCATCTGCTCATCCATTGTTGCACGATCTCCGGCACCTTGGAAGTTTGTTGAGAAGTTAAAACGCTTCGGGTTTGTTTTTGGAGAGATACCACCTTCCCCTTCAATCTTGGATGCTGCTTTAGCGTTGTTACCTAAAAAGCGACCACCGATCGGGTACGGATAATCAAACGTATTTTCCGGCAACCCAACGCCTTGCGCTTTACGGAAGTTGTCAAACCCTGCCATCAAAAGGTTGGCCTGCGGATCTGCGCCGCCAGTCCATGCGGCCATTGGATCTGCAAACATCTCCACAAATTTTTTCCTGCCTAACTCATCGCCATATTCATCAATAAACGCTTTCTCAAGCTGGCCCATAAAATACCAGTCGGATGTATTTGGCCTATCGATGCCTTTTTCGTATGCCTCAAGAAGGTTTCTTTTTGCCTGCGGATCGCCATAAATCTTGCGGTATTTATCGATGGTTTCCTGCTTTGCAGGTAAAACCGACAGCGTTTGATTTGGCTGCGACGCAACCGGATACTTAGAACGGTCAACGCTAAAACGATCAGCGATGTTAAAATATGGGTCGTAGTCGCCAGCATTAATACGGCGCTGGGTGGCGTCGCGTAGTTTCTTTACGGATTTAGCTTCTGGGCTCTCGCTCTTCGCCAGATACTCTTTACCCTTTTTCTTGTCAAACTTCATTACCGGTGGCGTTACTTCAGGGTAACGCTGACGCAGAGCAAATCTTATAATGTCATCAAGTAAGTTCATTGCTCAAATTCCCTAATTATTGCGTCCAAGATGCTCATTTCTCTCTCAAACTCACGTTCTGCTTCAGTCATCGGCTTCACGTACCTGTATCGCTTACCGCCAACGGGGATGTCTGCACGTTCACGTATTTGTACAGGGTATACCACACTATTAGGCATACGATAAATTCTTGTCTTGTCTTCATTTATAAGAGCTGACGGAATTTTAGATGGGTCGATGTAGTCGAATCCCTCATCTGACGCTTTACCCCATCTAATAGCCGGCCCACTGCCCCCGCTAGAAAGCAATCTAATCGGCATCCTATCCATGCCAAGTTGCCTCATATATCGAGCGCGATGTCTGCCCTCATGGCCAATAACTTGCCCGACGCCATTTTCGTTGGTGAACTGCAAGAATGGCATGCTGCTCCACTTTGGATCACCTAAATTTGGCATAGGGAGGTTTCGCATTTTTTCGCTGCTATAACCTTCGCGCGCTAAATTAATAAAATCGTCTGGACTAATCACGGCAATAGTTTCACGGCTCGCAGGATTACGCGCAACGGAAACAGCCTCATCTATTGCCTGCGGGCTCATAACGCGAGCTGCCATCTTTATGATGTCATCAAGTAGACCCATCACCACTTCACCCAATCTCTCTAAGTATTGGCGTAACTTTAGCCTCTGTCTCTATCCACACCTTCGCGCCGCACGAAAGTGGCTTGTCTGGGCTATATACAACGCGGCTAGGCCCGTCGATTTCGACCTCGTGGGCATAGGTGTTGTTTTTATACGTCTTCACAGTCAGCGTAGGCTTATCCTCGCCTAACTTTTTATTAGAGCGGATAACATGCTGGTTTACGTGAATTTTTGTTTTCATCACCACTTCACCTTGTTTGCCCAATACGCCGCGGACATCTTGCCCTTGGCTATGTTTTTCGCGTGGCGCGCCTTAAACGACTTGCTGCGCGCCGTAGTTTTCTTGTCGCCGCTGACACCCTGCTGGCCAAAGCGGATCGTCTTTACCTTATCGCCATCCTTCGCCACAACGACGTGCGATTTCGTCGGGTGCTTGGGCGTGCGCTTCGGCTTGTTGTAGCCGGAGACGCCAGCACGTTCGAGGCGGCTATCCTTCTTAGCGGGCATTAGCGGAACACCTTGCCAGTGCGACGGTTAACGTATAGCCCATTGGGCAACTGGATGACGTCTGGCGTAGGGATCGCCGGAACGTCAACGTCGATGCCGCTGTAATACGTCGGATCTTTTGGCATCACCGGAAGTGGGCGCTCTAAATCGATCGCACGCGGTACGCGCGTATTCTCTAGGAAGTTGATGTCGATCTCGGCAGGGCTAGCGGGCGCAGATGGCACCGCTGGAACGTAGCTCGGCGGCATGTCTGATAAGTTTGCCAGCGCCTCAGTCGCTGCGATCGTCGCGGGATCCTGCACAGGGATTCCGTCGCTGTAGTCGATGGGCTCCGCCTCTGTGCGGGTGTCAAAGCGTGTTCCTGTCTGAGCGCTTCCGCCTAGATTGTATCCGCTTACTGGGCGCACACGCATAGGCGATGCGTCTGCGGAGACTGTCGGAACATCACGCCCAAACATCCCGCCTAAACCGCTGAGCAGCCCCAAAATGCCAAACTTAGGCACCTGAATCGGCTGATCCATCCTCAACGGGCCGATCGCATAAGGTGTCGGGCTTGGGTCGCTTTCAGGTGAGTAGAGTAATCGCTGCATAAACGGGCGATCGTCATCTTGTGCGATCTGCGGCATGTAGCCTTTAGCGTATCCACGGCTGCCGAGGTATTGTGCTGCGCCGCCGCGGGTGACGTCGTAATCGCGATTTGCTAGTGCGCGGGAGCGACCGATCATGTCAGCATCTGGCCCAGTGCCAAAGCGCTCGTTTAGCGCAATGGTACGCGCAGTCCGTGCGTCGTAATCCTCGGTGCGCTCCTTCAGGCCAAAGCCATCTGCAGATCATCAAGTAAGCCCATTAGATCGACTTCCGTAGACGCGCCATGCAGACGCCAGCTTTCTTGCACGCTGCCGGCGTTGGGCAGCCCTTACAAGGTGTGAACTTAGGTGCGTTTGGCATCAGACTTTCCTCTCACGACTGTATCTTCTTTTCCCACTCATAACACTTTACCTGCGTGATCGTATACGTCGGATAGCGTGCCTGCATGGCGATGACGCCGTTTTGCATGAAATCCGCGATGCACTCGTTCTCGGTTTGGAAGGATGGCCCGCCAACAGCAAAACAATAGTTTTGCGCGCATAAGAGAACAAACGCCGTAAACATTACATCACTTCTTCGCCTTCTTCTTCGGTT
>Ga0255781_10001086_pt1 | contig 22340 bp, 20 predicted proteins | sample 101ome_21_FD_179979 | JGI IMG/M metagenome (GOLD analysis project Ga0255781, IMG submission 179979) | Coastal salt marsh microbial communities from the Groves Creek Marsh, Skidaway Island, Georgia - 101413BT metaG (version 2) | ecosystem: Environmental > Aquatic > Marine > Intertidal zone >... | reverse complement strand
ATACCCACTTTGGCAATCAGGTCGATCACCGCATCCACGAACGCCTGAGCTCTGGCCGCGGGAGATGCCGCGTCCGACACACCGGTCACTACCGCCAACTCTGCGAGGGGCGTCTCGGACTCGGCGATGCATGCTTTCAATACATGGGGTAGCGCCAGTGCATTGGCCTGGCCGTGGGGAATACCGTAGCGCGCCCCCAGTTGATGGGCGATCGCGTGCACATTGCCCACCCCCACCTGATTAATCGCGACCCCGGCGTGATAAGCAGCCAGCGCCATGCCCAGTCGTGCATCCCCGTTCGTGGGCTCCGCCACCGCTTGCTGTAACCAATGGAATACGCCCTGAACCGCGAGGCGGGCATTTTCCTTACGCGTGCCGCGGTCCCACACGCAGATATACGCCTCGATCCCGTGGGTTAGCGCATCGATCCCCGTAGCAGCCGTCACGGCAGTGGGCAGGCCGGTGAGTAGATCAGGATCCAGCGCCACGGCCTTGGGCAACAGGCTCTCGGCAACAATGATGTGCTTCAGTTTGGCAATGGGGTCTTTGATGACCGCACCCATGGTGGCTTCGCTGCCGGTCCCGGAAGTCGTCGGGATTGCGTAGATAGGGAGCACATCCTCGGGCACTTTATTGAGCCCCACCCATTGCTCAGGGGATTCATCGCTTGAGCGGGTGCAGGCAATTACCTTGGCCGCATCCATAGACGACCCCCCGCCTACCGCCACAACCGCCGTGCAACCCGCGGCGCGCAACACCTCCGCGCCCTCGTTAATATGGGTAAATGTGGGGTCAGGATCGACTCCCGCATACCAATGCAGATTCACCCCGCTCTCGACCAGCTTCGACAGTGCCCGCTCCGCCAGACCCAGCTCCTTGAGTGCCCTATCGGTCACCACCAACACGTCGGTATGCCCGATATCGGCAATGCGCCGACAGAGATCCTCTGCCGCACCGCGCCCGACATAAGAGAGATGGACTCCGCTGGCCTTGCTTCCCACGAGCAACTTGATGAGCGCCAACTTGAAACCGCGCTTGAGTCGGCGAACGGGCATGGATCTAAGCATCGGAGCACTCCACAGGACAGGCTTATCGGTTAGTCTAGCGGTAGAGCACCGGGGACGACAGCCCATCTATGTTCAGAGCAAATGCCGCTTGAGCCACGCCAGATCGGCACCGTTGTCAGGTGAAAACCATTCACACCATGGGCACCGATGATGGAACGACATTACGTTGAATTCGCCTCGCCAGAGAGCGCTGATCTGGTTCAGGATAATTTGCCCGCGCCGGGTGATGATGAGGTCGTCATTTCCGTTCATCATGCCGGCATCAATCGTGCCGACTTACTGCAGCGCCTGGGTCTCTACCCGCCCCCCGCCGATGCCTCGCCGATCCCCGGTCTCGAAGTGTCGGGCGTCGTGGCAGCGATTGGCAAAAATATCACCGCGTACGCTATAGGCGATCGGGTTTGCGCGCTCACCCATGGCGGAGGCTACGCCTCGGTGGCAGTCGCTCGCGGCGATCACTGCCTGCCCTTACCGGACGCGATGACCACCGAGCAAGGTGCCGCTTTGCCGGAGGCGCTGCTGACCGTTTGGTATAACGTGTTCGAGCGCGGCCGACTCACCGCAGGGGAAACGGTGCTCATCCATGGTGGCAGCAGTGGCATCGGGTCCATTGGCATTCAAATGGCGCGGGCGATGGGTGCGACTGTACTGTCTACGGCAGGGTCAGAGGCGCGCTGTGCGGCGGTAGCAAAACTGGGTGCCGATTATGTCGCCAACCACCGGGAAGGTGACCTGCTCGAGCAATTCAAAGAGGCGGGCTACGCCGGCAAAATCGATGTGATTTTGGATATCGCGGGTGGTGACCTGACGCAAACCAATCTGGAATTGGCGGCTCAGGACGGTCGCATTGTTTGCATTGGGGTCATGCGGGGCATGCAGAGCGAGATTAATCTGGCAACCGTGTTCATGAAACGCCTCACCCTAACCGGCAGCACCCTGCGACGGCTGGAAACCGACACGCGCGCTCAGTGTTTTCAATCAATCCGGACGCATATATGGCCCACGGTCATTGCCGGCGACATAGCGCCAATAGTAGAGGCAAGCTACCCTCTCCAGGCCGTATTGGAAGCCCACCAACATATGCAGTCAGGCGGGCATTTTGGTAAGTTACTGCTGGATTGTCGGCTTGCCTGATCGTCAGGCACCGGCCAGCAGCACTCCTAAAACTCACGGATCGGATCAATCCCGTAAACATCTCCCATGAAAATTAGGCCTCGCACTCCAGCTCACATTGTCCGTATCGCGAGACAGACGCTGGCGTCGGGATTGCTCGCCGCGGTGCTAATGGCTTGCGGCGCAGAGAGCGCAACCGAGGAAACGACGGCTGAAGCCGTGACTCCCTCGGTGGGCGCCACTCCCTCGATAGGCGACACGGAGGAGCAAATCGCGACAATAGCGCTTGCCGACGGCGAGTCGCCGCCAGATGCCGCCCCCCTCTCCACGCAACCCGCAGCGGGCGCAAATGGGCGCCTGAAGCGTTTTGGCGTGATGCCCCATATGGGGGATCTCGATACCATGGTGGATCGCCGCGTCATCCGGATCCTGACCGTCTACGGGCCCGGACGCTATTTTCTGGAAAATGGCCCCCAGGGCATCGTGCAGGAATATGCGCAAAAATTGCAAAAAGTCGTCAATAAAGCCTACAAAACGGGTTTGCTGACGGTACAGGTAGCCGTGATCCCGGTGGCGAGAGATCAGCTTTTCTCGGCATTGAAGGCGGGATACGGCGATATCGTGATGGCAGGCACCACCATTACCGAAAATCGCAGAGAAGAAGTCGCCTTTACGGCGCCCGTAAGCAAGCCGCTGAGAGAAATTCTGGTCACCGGACCCAGCGCGCCGCCCATTGCAACGCTTGAAGATCTCGCCGGAAAAACGGTGTATGTGCGGTTATCCAGCAGTTATGCAGAGAGCATTCGCGCGCTCAGCGCCGCATTGCTAAAAAAAGGCCTGTCACCGATTCGTGTCGAGCCGATGGATGAATCGCTTGAAGATGAGGACCTGATCGAGATGGTCGATGCGGGCTTACTCCCTTGGGCGGTTGTTGATGATTACAAACCACAAATGTGGCAAGACGTGTTTACCCGTACGGTGGTGCGCGACGATCTCGTGCTGCGCTCGGGGGGTCGGCTGGCATGGGCAGTGCGCCCAGATAATCCAAAATTACTTCAGTTTCTCAACACCTTCGTCAAAGACAACAAAGAAGGGACGTTATTTGGCAACGTCGTCCGCAACCGCTATATCCGCGATTTTGATTGGGCTGAGAATGCCATCGGTGCCGAGGAACTCAGCCGATATCGGGCACTGTCCTCGTACTTCCTGAAACATGGCACCAACTACGGCATCGACCCTACCTTGCTGGCGGCCCAGGGTTTTCAGGAGTCGCGACTGGATCAGAGCGTGCGCAGCCACCGCGGGGCTATTGGTGTGATGCAGCTACTTCCCAGCACGGCAAAAGACAAGAATGTGGCCATCCCGAACATTGAAGAGGTGGAACCCAACATAGAAGCCGGGGCCAAATATATGGCCTTTTTGCGGTCACGTTATTTCAGCGGCCCCGGGATCGATGACCTCAACGGCGCGCTGATGTCGCTGGCTGCCTACAACGCAGGCCCCGGACGGATTCGGAGAATTCGCAGTGAAGCCGAGGCAAAAGGCTACGACCCCAATCTGTGGTTTGATAACGTCGAGGTCGTTGTTGCCGAGCAAGTGGGTCGGGAAACCGTGCAATATGTAGGCAATATCTTTAAGTACTACCTGACCTATCGCTGGATCAATGCCGCGGATGCGGAGCGCGCTGCGGCGAGAAAGGCCTCGGGGGTCGACTGATTTTATTCGGGGTACTCAGGCCACGCTAATCAGGCGCGATGTCTCCTCGCACCACTGCAACCGACCCGCTGGCGCGAATCGGCGCCTGACACCCGGCGTCGGACTCAAATAAAACAGGTCGCCGTTCTCGCCCGTGAAGGTCGCCTTGGCGCCGACCGCCTTGGCCAGCCGCGCGTTCTCCTTCATGTGGGCCGCCTCGCCGTGCACGGGAATGACCAGCGCCGGTTTGAGTATCTGATAGAGATCGCAGAGCTCATCCTGACAGGGGTGACCCGACGCGTGTAATGGCACTGGGCTGTCATCGGCCTGAATGATCTCGACCCCTCTGCCGCGCAATCCTTGCACCAATCGCTGCACCGCATCCTCGTTGCCGGGAATGGTTTTGGACGAGAGGATAACCGTGTCTCCAGCATCCAGACTGAGGTCCGGGTGGGTTTGCATCATCAGCCGGTGTAGCGCGGCACCCCACTCGCCCTGGCTGCCGGTTGCCACCGCCAGAACCTCAGCGGGTGGCAAGTAGCCCAAGTGTTCTGGATGGATAGGCTGAAATCGGCGCCCCAACAACCCCACCTGCTGCGCACAGCGCGCCATGCCCGATGCCGATCGACCCAAAATGGCGAGGTAGCGATTGGTTTTGGCGGCAATATCGGCCAGCGTCTGGATTCTGGCGATGTTGCTGGAGAAGCAACCCACGACCACCCTGCCATTACGGCCTGCAATGACCCCGCCCAGCGCCTGCGCCACCTCACCCTCCGACGGCGATTTTCCCGCGCGTAATGCGTTGGTGGAATCGCATATCACCGCATCTACGCCCTCTTTAGCCAGTGCCTCGAAGCGTTTCGCTGACCAGGCGTCGCCCACGACGGGTGCGGCATCAATTTTCCAGTCTGCGGTATGCACAATGCAGGAGTCGGGGGTGCGGATAGCCAGCGCACAGGTCTCCGGAGTCGAGTGCGTGATGGGAATCCATTCCACTGAAAACGGGCCAAGGGTAAGCGTGTCCCCTGGCTCGATTTCGATCAGCGGCGATGGCAACACGCCGCCCCGGCTACGCGTCTTATGGCGCAGCACTGCCGCGGCAAAGGGTGTCGCATAAACGGGGCATCCGAGTGCTTCCCACAGATAGGGCAGTGCCCCCAGATGATCCTCGTGGGCGTGGGTGACAATAAGACCCACCAGCTGCTGGCGGCGCGCACTGATGAATTGCAGATCAGGCATTTGCACCGATGGCCGCAATGCGCCCGGTTGTTGCTCAAGCGTGATACCGCAATCAACCGCCAACCAGGCATCCCTGTGGCCAAAGAGATTGAAGTTCATGCCGATCTCGCCGCATCCACCCAAAGGCAGAAACACCACGTCGCTTTTTGCTTTGGACCCCATAGCCGCCTAAGTTGCGCGTACTACCATTTATAGCCAACACGAAACGTCAGCGTCTCATCGTGGGTCTTTTTGCCTTCTGCGGCTCCGCCGTCGTAATCAGCAGACACTTCGGCCGCTGCCTCAAATCCCAGCAAGAGCGGGAAGCGCAAGCCCGCCGTCGTGCGGTAAATCGATTTGTTCATGCTCGATAGATTCATAATGGTCACGTGGCGCAGATAGAGCGTGAGTGATCCGTCCAGAAAAGTGGTCTCACCGGTAATGTTGATGTTGGCACCAAAGTAGTCGTTGTCTTCCGCGACAATAAAATCGGTGTCGACATAGGAAATACCCAATTCTGCATCCAGCTTGAGGTCATCACGGGAAAGCAGCTTTCGCCCATAGTAGGGGCCCACATAGTACCGCTGACTGATATCGGCGAACTCATCTGAGTTCAGGCCCAGATTGACACCCAAATAATTTCGGGGGTCTGCGAGGAAGTAGTCGTATTTACCCGTGAGCTGCCAGTTATCGGCGGTGGTCTGGTTGGTACGGGACGTCTCACCATTTTCATTGCTGGTGGTGATATTGGAGCTGGTGTCCTCAAGATCACCCCGCAGCGTGAAGCGGTCACGCCGGCTTTCAAGGAACATCTCCAGATCAGCGTTGATTTCGTCGGTGTCGGTATTGCCCCGGTTGTAATCAAATGCGGTGCTGGCACGGCCGGTCATGTGATAACCCTGCCCTGCTTCCCAGGCCTCGGGATCCGACAGGCTGACTTGCTCTACCGGGATACTGTCCTCACCCTCTATCAAGACCTCGCCGTCGACGAGCTGTAAATGAGAGAGGCTGAATCGCCGGTCATCCGTGGTCAGTATTTCGATCTCGTGCTCTGACTCCAAAGTGGCAATGGACGCCAAAGGAATAGTGATCTCACCCATCCAGAAAGTCGAAACCAGTACCGTCCCCCCAGCGATATCGACAACATTTCCGAAAATAACGGAATCATCACGTAAGACGATTCGGGCCGAGGGGGCTGCGGTTTCTTCTGCGAACGGATCCGACACTGCATGACCGAAACCACTCAACAGGCAGCTGCACAGCCCGGCAAGCAATAATCCGTGTATCCTTACACTCAGTCTGCATCGCATAGCGACTTCCTACTTTGGTTTATCGTAAGGGGCGGCACTCTAAGCCAACTCTCCGCGAATAGAAATGCCTGTCAGTGATGCTGCCGCCAAATGATTCACAGTTGAGTTCACTATGGCTTTTGACTACGACCTGTTGGTAATCGGCGCGGGCTCCGGCGGCGTTCGAGCAGCCCGCAAAAGTGCTGAGTTTGGTGCCCGCGTGGCGGTGATTGAAGAACGCGCGCTCGGTGGTACCTGCGTCAACGTGGGCTGCATCCCAAAAAAACTGTTCGTTTATGCGAGTGAATTCAGTGAGGCACTGAAAGCATCGGAAGGTTTTGGCTGGCAAACGGAGGCTGTGTCCTTTGATTGGCCAACGCTGCGCGACAACGCGGCGCAGGAAGTTGCCCGACTCAATGCAATCTATGAGCGTTTACTGGAAACACCGGGTGTCGACATTATCTACGGTCACGGCACGCTTGCCGGCGCTCAGACAGTCAGCGTGGGTGAGCGCATCATCAGCGCTGAGAAGATTCTGTTGGCGACCGGCACTTGGCCGGTGCTGCCCGATATCCCGGGCAAAGAGCTCGCGATCACCTCAAACGAAGTGTTCGCGCTGGATCAATTTCCGGAGCGCATTCTGATCGTTGGCGGCGGCTACATTGCCACAGAATTTGCCGGTATTTTCGACGGTCTTGGGGCATCGGTACTGCAAAGCTATCGCGGCGAGCTGTTCCTCAAGGGGTTCGACGGGGATGTTCGTCGTTTCCTCGCCGAGGAAATGCGTAAGAAAGGGATCGATCTTCGCTTCAACCATCACGTCACGGCGCTGGAGCGTTCTCTTGCCGGCGGCATTACGGCGCACCTCAGCGATGGCGTGGAGGCGTTCGATACCGTGCTCTGCGCAACGGGAAGAAAGCCCCTGATTGATCGCCTCGGCCTGGAACACACGGCGGTGCAATTAACGCCTGCGGGTTACGTCGCCGTGAACGCCCAATTCCAAACCCATGAGCCGTCCATCTATGCGCTGGGTGATATGACGGGCGGCCCCGAACTGACACCGGTCGCCATTGCCGAAGCAATGGCGTTTGCGCAAACCCAATTCGGTCAGGGACAAAAGACCATGGACTATGGCCATATCGCCACTGCGGTTTTTAGCCAGCCACCGATTGGCACCGTAGGCCTCACTGAGGAGGCCGCTTTGGCTCAAGGCCACACCGTCACAGTTTACGAATCCAACTTTCGACCGCTCAAACACACTGTCAGTGGTTGCGAAGACCGCACCTTGATGAAGCTGGTGGTGGACGCTCAATCAGACCGCGTATTGGGTGCCCATATGGTCGGGGCCGACGCCGGCGAAATCTGCCAGGGGCTTGCTATTGCCCTGAAGATGGGCGCGACCAAGGCCGATTTTGATCGCACCGTCGGCATTCACCCCACCGCCGCTGAGGAATTTGTGACCATGCGAACGCCCCGGACCTGAAGCATGGACCTGGAGGTTTGGAAAGTCATTGTGCTGATTATGGCGGGTCTCGCGGGGGGCACAATCAATGTGCTGGCCGGCGGTGGTTCGGTAATTACCGTACCAGTAATGATATTTTTAGGGGTGCCCGGACCGATTGCCAACGGCACCAATCGGCTGCCGATTTTGGCGCATAACATCAGCGCTTGCGCGACCTACCTGCGACATGGGGTGCCCCGCATCGGGATGATTTTTTCCCTCTCCCTGTGCGCGATACCCGGCGCTGTGGTCGGCGCAACCGTTGGGGTAAAAATACCTGCCGAGACCTTCAATCTTCTCCTCGCCGGCATCATGGGCCTGGTATTGCTCATGATGTTGCGCAGTGGCGGTACTGACACCGACATTAATGCATCTGACATCTCCCGACGCCGCCTGATTTTGGGGCACGTGCTCATGGTGCTCGCCGGCTTTTGGGGTGGCTTTATCCAAATCGGGATGGGCTTTGTACTCCTGCCGATTCTCAACAGGGTGCTGGGTCTGGATCTTGTCACCGCCAACATCCACAAGGTCTTCATTATTTTGACGTATACCCTGGCGGCTCTGATGGTCTTCGGCAGTCAGCTGGAACTCCTCTGGTGGGTTGGCGCCATTATGGCGATTGGTAATGCGCTGGGTGGGTGGCTCGGCGCACGGCTCACCTTGGCAGGGGGCCAAGGATTGATTCGCAAAGTTGTCGTCTTTGCCATCGCAGTAATGATCGTGAAGCTGGTATGGTTCCCATGAGGGGCAATCGAGGAAAAAAGCGACGATGAAAATCTGGGCAAGATATGCGCTGGGTAGCCTGTTTTCAACGATGTTGATACTGTCAGGCTGCAGCTCGACTCAGGTGGATTCCACTCCGCCCGATCGATTCGCCGCCAAGCAATATCAGTCATACAGTTGGCGTGCAGCACTCCCGACGGGCATGTCCGGATCCATGGATGAATTCTATCGGCTGTCGACCACCGTTCGCGACGTGGTATCAGAAGCGCTCGAAAAAAAGGGCTATCGTAATGTGGCTTCTGACGGTGACTTTGTCATCAGCTATGCATTCAAAGCCACCTTGGAGACGGGCGTGGACCCCTCCGCCACAGAATTCAGCACGACCAGTGCGGTCATTAACCGCGGCGTTGATCCTGCCGAAGCCGCCAACGCACAGGCGCTGGCAGGCCCGCGTGAAGTGGCCAGCCTGTTACTGATGTTTGAAGACGGCGAAAATCTGGCGCCCTTGTGGTCAGCAACGATCAGCCAGGTAGTCGAAAATCGCAATCAACCCGATCTGGAAAAAGTGCGGCGCAAACTGGAACCCGGCGTCGCCAAAGCACTCCGCCCACTACCCAACGCGCGTTAAGCCCCGGGACTATCCGCCGTACACGGCCGGGTTGGCACACCAAGCCAGCCGCTCATTTCGCATTCCGGCATCAAGATTTTCGAGTGCTCGACGCACCATGGCGTTACGGGTCGATAAGGTGGCACTGCCCACGTGGGGCAACAGCACCACATTACGCAGACTCAAGAAAGGATGATCCGCCGGTAACGGCTCCTTGGAAAAAACATCAAGCCCCGCCCGCAGGCGGCCAGATGCCAGTGCCTCAATCAAGGCTGCCTCGTCGACCAGAGGCCCGCGCCCAGTGTTGATTAACGTCGCACCGGGGCGCATCAAGGCCAGCCTCTCGCGGCTCGCGATATGCCGCGTCTCGTCGGTAAGCGCCGTATGCAATGAAACAACGTCGGCCGTCTCAAATACCTCATCCAGCGCCATGGACTCAACGCCATCGACTGCCTTGGGAGTCCGATTCCAGCCCACCAGTTTGCAGCCAAAACCGCGCAGTCGGCGGGCAACCGCCTCACCAATCGGACCCAATCCCACCAGGCCGATCGTCGCTTGACTGATATCTGTCCCGAGTAGCAGGTCTGACTGCCATCCCTGGGTCCATTGCCCCTCTCTCACCCACTGATCGGCCTCGGCAACTCGGCGCGTCACAGCCAGCATCAGTGCCACCGCCAAATCAGCGGTGCTATCTACCAGTACGCCCGGGGTGTGCCCCACGGGAATGCCGCGCTGGGTGGCGGCGCCTATATCGATGTGATCGACACCCACCGATATCGTCGAGATGACCTTGAGTTCGGACGCGTGATCCATCATCTCTGCGGTAAGTCGCGTAGAGAGCGCGCACAGCAAACCCTGCGCGCCTTTGAGTGCGTCTGATAACTGCCCCGGATTCATTGCCTCTGACCCCGACCACGCGGCGACGTCATAGCGCACCTTGAGGTGCTCAATAATGTCGTTAGGCAATGCCAGGGCCACCACGCATTTTGGCTTCATGAGTTACCTCGAATCGGCGCAACATCAGTCTGTTCGTCGATTTTTATCCCCGCCAATGGATCTGAACCCTGCAGGATCGACCAGCCGACGACCAACATTACGATGGCGCTGGTGCCGAGCCATGCCAGAGCAAAGTCACCGCGCGCGAGCAGCGTTGCCGCAATCAAAGGCCCCCCCACGCGACCCATAGAGGCAGAGGAGGCGGTGACGCCAAAAAACTGCCCGCGCCAAGAGGCAGGCACCGCATGGCTGGCGATAGTGTTGAGCACCGGCAGGCATAGGGTCGCTGACGAAAAAGCCAGCAGTCCCAAAGCGCTCATGGCGAGCACACCGGTGGCAACCGTTGATACCAGTAACGAGGCGCTGAACGTGAACGTCGCTGCTCGCAGTACCCAGATGGTGCCAAAGCGGTCTGTCATGCGACCCAGAAAGTTACCCTGAGTCATAATCATGACCACTCCCACCAAACCAAAAAATAAACCGACTTCGTGCGCCGTCCACCCCAAACCCTGAGACATCCAAAGGGGGAAAAGATAAATAGAAGCGCTCACGGCACAGGAGTGGAGGGCAAATTGGCTGACAAACAGCCGCGCCCCTGCCTGACCCATCATCGTTCGCATAGGCGGCACGGGCGCGCTTGCGCCAGCGGCATCCGCAGTTGCGCGGTCTGCGGATTCGGGGGTGGGCTTGGGGAGCAGTAACAGCGCCAGCAATGCGGCACTCGCCGACAACACCCCCGCTAATACACAAGGCAGGGTGAAATCCGTTTCGCTTCTTGCCAACACACCTCCGATCACGGGCCCCAACACCAGACCAATACCGAAAGCACGACCAATCAAGCCCATGGCGCGGGAGCGCTGGTCGGGGGTGCTCGCATCGGCGATCAATGCGGTGGCCACCGGCAAACTGCCCGCCATCGCACCCGCCACCGCGCGCGAAAGATACACCATCCAGAGCTCATTAGAGGCCGCCAGCAAGAAGTGAGACGCCGCCCCGCCCAGCAGGCAAATAAACAGAATGAGGCGCCGGCCCAAACGGTCAGATAGCCGGCCCCACAGCGGCGCCACGAGCGTAGCCATCACACTGTAACTGACCAGAATAAAAGCGACGTCGTCGGTGCCTCCGCCCAAGTGGGGCGACAAAAAAGGGAGGATGGGAATGACAATGCCAAAGCCGATCAGGTCAACAACAATGACAAAAAACACCAACCACGCCAGCGACTGCTGCCGCCATCGCGACAAGAAACGCGTCACGACTCCGTCCAGCGATGGGTCTCCGGCAAGGCCAGATCAAACAGATCGAGTACCCGGGCTACGCTCTGCGTCACTGCCGCCTCGAGCGACTCCGGTTTGGCATAAAAGGCAGGCACCGGCGGCGCAACGATGGCCCCCATCTCGGTCACCGTCACCATATTTCTTAAGTGGCCCAGGTGCAGCGGTGTCTCTCTGACCATCAGCACCAAGCGCCGTCGCTCCTTGAGTACCACATCGGCAGCGCGTGTTAACAGAGAGGATGTCACGCCAGAGGTAATCTCCCCGAGCGTTCTGATGGAACAGGGTGCCACCAGCATGCCCCGTGTTTTAAAGGAACCGCTGGCGATCGAGGCACCTACATTGCGCACCGGGTGCCATTCGTTGGCAAGTGCACGAATATCGTCCACTGTGCGGTCCAGCTCGTGGTGCACTGTGAGTTCGGCGGATTTACTCATCACCAAGTGCGTCTCGATGGGGAGCGACTGAAGGAGCTCCAGCGCGCGCACACCATACTGCACGCCCGAGGCGCCGCTGATACCGATAATGAGCCTGTCCATGTGGGCGATCCCCTGTCACCGAAACGAGAGTGTACCGGCTTTACGCCGGGGTACCGACCCCGGTTTTGCCCGGCTTACTGTCGCGTAAACCCCGTGGGGGCCCATTGAAAATGTTGCCTCAGCGCGGTGAAGGGTAATTCACAGGAAAAAATCAGCGCTGCGGTATCGCGGCTCTTCGGCCCCAGCCTGACCTGACCCGCATCACCCTCAATGGCATCGGCATCCTCATCTTCGAGCCAAAAAAAGTACTCAACATGGGCCTGAACAAACGCATTGTTGACAAGATCAAAGGACCAATAGCCCTGATCGTTGCACCGCACCGCCTTCAGATGAATATTTTGCAGCCCAGTATTGGTCTTTGGCGCGAGGGGCGTACTGGCGGAACCTGCACCCATCTCCGGTAAAAGGCAGGCCAGTAGCACCACCACCTGAGAGCGTATAGGGGTGTTTCTGGTCCGCCGCATTGGAGCGCCTCCCGGGGGTGCCATGGCTAGATTCGTTATCTTCACAAAAAATGCCCCGAAAACCAGCGTGAAAACACCAAAATCGCAATTTATTTAATAAAATCAATTATTTAATATTTTATGCGGCGGTATGCGAGACAGTAAAGTTCCCCCCATTTCTGCCGATATTTAGGGTATCGCAAGGGAACAGTCATCTGAGGTAAGCCATGACGCGTGTAAGAGCCGCCGCCGCATACAAGCGAATCGATCTGGAATCTGCCGTTGCATCGGCTGACAAGCACGAACTGATCACACTGCTCTTTAAAGCATTAATTGGCGCACTGGCTGGCGTAGAAGTGCATCACCACCACGGCAACAAAGATCAGGTGCGGGAATATTTGACCAAGGCTTGCCGTATTCTTGCCGGTCTGCAGGGCAGCCTCGACTACGAGCGCGGCGGCGAGATCGCAATAAACCTGGGAGAGCTCTACGGCTACTCAATCCGCAAATTGTTCGCCGCCAATGTGAACATCGACGTGGCGCCCGATAACGTGGCAGAGGTGAAGAGTTTACTCGAACCGATCTCTGAGGCCTGGCAGAACATGGATCTCTCCAAGCCCCGACAGTTGATGGCGGTGTAAGAACGCTGGGCGCCGTGAGCGACCGCTTATAAGCAAAGACCCTTTTACGCTGAGATAAAAAATGCGCCGGACCGGCGCATTTTTTTTAACCATAGGGCGCCCTAAGGCAATGCATCCAACCCCGGGAGGCAACCTTTCACACCGGATGCCTCACATTGAGAAAGAACAAAGAGGGCATCACTGGTTTCCAGCTCATCGATCCGCATGGCTGCGGCATCGCGAATTTCCTGTGACTGCTGTTGTCCCTGTATCAGGGCCAACGATGCCCACACATACGCCTGACCAGAACGGCGTTTGACGTCGGTCCCATCCAGCAACATAAAAGACAGCATGTACTGGCTATCGGCATAACCTTCTATTGCCGTCTCTCTAAATCCTTCGTAGGCCAGCCGCCGGTTGCGAATCTGTCCTTCTCCTTGGAAATAGCTCAGTGCAATCATGTACCGGCTTTCGATCAGGCCTTGAGCCGCCGCCTTGCGGAAATTAATAAGCCCCTGGGCCCAGCTCTTGGCAGCGCCACGACCCTCGACATACATCATGCCCAGGTTGTGATTCGCCTCGGCCAGTCCTCCGTCGGCGGCGCGCCGATACCAGTCCATGGCAACATCGTATTGTTGCGTCACCCCCAGACCTTCCTCATAGAGATAGCCAATATTATGTTGTGCTTGGGCGTCGCCGGCCGTTGCAAGGTCGTACCAGGCGCGCATTGCCGTTGCATAGTGTTGACGATCCATGGCGGCCAGGCCGGCGCGCAGTTGATCTTCCCGGTCATCGGCAACGCCGGATAGTGGCAAGGCCAAGGCTGCGCAGAGCAACAGGCCCTGCTTAGTTACGCTCACGACCCTTCACCTCTTCCTGACGATCGAGCGTGCCGCCCAAAATAGCGCCCTCACTGATACAACCCACCAAGGCACCGGCATCGTCGACCACCGGTATGGCCTCACCCACAAATTGACGAGCAACGCTCAGGGCCTGCTGCAGATCATCGCTAAGCTTGAGCACCAAATAATCGTCGTTAATCAAAGATGATGCTGCGCTGTTACTCTCGGCAAGCGCGGTCAAAATCGGCACCACCCCTGTGAGCTTGCCTTCGGCATCCACCACGTAAGCTTCTGTTCGGTTTGACGCCCGCAGGTGGGTCACCATCTCTTCACCCGTAGCCCCCGCGCTGACCGGCGTGACCGATTCGACGTCGAGGTCTGACACCGAAATATCCTTGAGTGACAAAAACTCTCTTCCCTGACGCAGGTCAAAACCCCGCATGATCAGCTGCCGATCAAAAAAGGAGTAACAGAACAAGCGTGTCGATATAAAGGACGACATTGATACCGCAAGGATCGCCGCTACCGCGAACTCGTAGCTGCGGGTGAACTCAAACACGATCAGCACCACGCCAATGGGCGCACCAATGACCGAGCTGGCCACTGCGGCCATGCCCACAACGGTGAGCATCACCACAGCCGAGGGGTCGTAACCGAGACCCACCGCAATAAAGCCTGCCAAGTAACCCAGAGACGCACCCAGAAATAAGGCGGGAGAGAAGACGCCCCCGACGAGACCCAAGCCAATACAGACAACCGTGGCCGCGAGCTTGGCCAGCAACATAAGCACCGCTTCACCCACCAATTTTTCGCCGGCGAGCAGGTCATTGACCGACTGCGTGCCCAAACCCACCGCCTCGGGCACCAACATGCCGATGATGGCCATCAGCGTGGCGGCGAGCAGCACCATCGCAAGATCATTATTGCGCGCCTTGGCCCAGGCCGCCGTTCTCAACAGTGATCGCATAAAAACAATAGCTAAAAGCGCGGCGCAGGCGCCGAGCCCCAGTACGACAGGGAGGAGCCCCCAGTCGGTGGGACTCGCGGTCACTGAATAGGGCGATACCCGGTCAAAAAACAGGGGGGTCACCGCCGCTGCCACGATGGCCGAAACGGTAATGGGTGCCACCGCCCGAATAGCGAAGTGTCTCAGTATCGCCTCCGACACCAATACCACCGCCGCAATCGGTGCCCCGAAGCCTGCGGAAATGGCCGCTGCTACCCCGCAGGCGACATAAATATCGGGAGTCAGCCGGGTAGGAAACAAGGCCCGGACTTGCGCCCCCACCGACGCGCCAAAGTGCAGTACGGGTCCGTACTGTCCTACAGATGCACCCGCGCTGGCCGAGATAAAGGCCGCCGTGGTGGAAATAAACCCCTGTCGTGCCGGAAACGCGGCATCGGGGCGATGAGCGCCGAGTATGGCATCTGCGGGCCCGTGCCAGCGGTCCATGTGAAAGGCTTGTTTGAGACCATAAATACAGAGGGCCCCCACAATGAGCGCGGCCCAGCGAATCAAGCCTGAGCTCAACGCACTTTGACCTGCCATTTGTTGCCGGATGACGCCATCGATTGCACCGACACCGAGCACAAAGAGATTAGCGGCAAGGCCACCGAGGATGCCAATCACCACGCCAACAAAAAGAACCCGCAGGAGCTCCAGACCCAATTCTTTGGATGAAGTATTCAGGAGTAACATTTGAGTGCCGCCGTCTTTTTTAGAGTCTCCACCGGGTATTCCGCCTGGTGCTCACGGATATAACGATCAAAGCACTGTTTGCGCTGCGCCTCGGTGGGCTCATTTTGCGAACACGCCCCCAATACCAGTAGTAAGGTGGCGCTCATCGCTATGCTTGCCCGCATTTTCTCAGCGGTGAGGCTCATGTCGACGCATTGCCTTCTGACGAAGAAGCCATATTGGCCTCGTCGAGCACTTTGCCCAACCGAATCATGGCGCTCGCCATCGCGTCCTCGACGTTTGCCGCAAACGCAGCGCGCTTGTCGACGGCCACCTCATATTCGTGAATCAGCGTTGAGGCATCCTGCGTCAGTGCATTCAAGCGGGTCTCGGTTTCTTCGGCATCCTTGCTGGCACTCAGTAGAGCATCTTCCAGATTACGAGTGAGTTCTTCTTTTCGCCGTTGAATCGGCTCGAGTCGCCCCGAGTATTGTCGATCAGCAGCTCTCTCGGCATCCGCCATTTTTTGGTCCAATTCCTCGATGCGACGACGTTGGTCCCTGATCGCTTCGCGCTGCTTTTTCATCCACTCGATGTATTGGTCGATGGAGTCCTCGTAATCGACTTCTGCGTCGGTGTCTTCCGATCCAAGATCTTGGCTAGTGAGGGTTTGCAGCACCGTTGCAGGTGGCTCAAGGGTCTCTGCACCCAGCTTTTTAATAAGCTCACTGGCCTGATCCGCCTCTAACTGGATCTCAGCAATTTGCCCTTTAATTTGCTCTGCCTTCTCGAGCGCAATGGCACTTTGTTCCTTAGTGACATTTGCCAACTGGGTGGTCAGTGAGCCCAACCACTGGTTCTCGGTACCTGATAAATCATCGTCACAGGTCTCGCTCCGAAGACCGGCATCAATGAAGGTAATACAGCGTCGGGAGTCGGCCAGTCGGGTAGCACCCAACTCAAGCTCTGCGCACACATCGCGGTAATGATCGAGCGTTTCCAGTTCGCGCTCAAAGCAGGTTTCGAGCGCCTGAAGACAGCTCGACGTAACGCTGCCGAGCGCGCCGATAAACTCTCTCATGTCATCGCCATAATCGCCAAAGTGCTCAGAGGGATTGCTCGCGCGTTCATCCTGCACGCCCTGACGGGCAGCACCCACGGATGCGATAAGTTGATCTGCGTGGGCCACTGTGCCGACCCGCTCCTTCGCAATACCGAGCGGCGTCGGCACTTCATCCTGCGATGGATCTTCCGGCAGGGGAACTCCTTCTTCGGCGGCAGTAGCGGCTTCGGCGTCTGGCCATGACGCCTCGGTGGCTGCCGGCTCAATCGACTCCTCAGCAGCCCGCGCACCCTCGATCACCTCAAAAGCAGGCGCATCCGCTTCCGCGGCATCAACACTTTGCTGCGGTTCGTCATCAGGCAATGTCTCTGCCGAGTGCTCATCAGTGCTCTCCGCCACAGCCGACACGTCTACCGGGTCGGGTGCTTCTGGGGCAAACTCCTCGGGGGTACCGGGCACATTCCACTGGGGCGCCCCGTCTTCAGCAGCCAGCGCTGCGGCAGCATTTTCTTGCTGGGAGGTGTCGCGGTTGACCGAGAGCATATGGTCTCGCAGCTCCTCAGCAATAATGCGCAGGGCAATGCTCTGCTCGGCATGATCTGGCGCGTCCTCAATAGCCGCGAGGCACTTATTCAAGACGACCGCGCGATCTGCCATGGCCGCTTCATCACCGGTTATGAGAATCGCGTGGAGCACCTCGTGGCGAAAAGAAACAAAGCCTTCTGATAGCGGCGCCATACCCTCGGGAATCTGGCACAGAGCCGCGCCGACCGCCCTCAAATCTGCGTCACTATCGGCGTTGATCAGTGCGAACTGATCGGTCACAGCCTTGATCACGTCACTCATGGTGGCCCCCCTGTTCACTGCTACCTGAGATTGCGCGGGTAGTTCCTCTGGGGGTGCAGTTTGCGCTTCAGCGGCGCTTGGTATCGCCGACTCCTCAGTGGTGGTGTCTTTGTCGTCACTTGATGACTTACCAAACAAACCGAAGAGCTTCATAGCGCGCCTTATCCCCCAGACAGTGCCTCACAATCTGCCTCGGTGACATCATAGAGCTCAGCCTGTGATGTAGGCAAACCCTGATAACACACCCGCACGTAGCGGAGCTTGCTGAGTGGGTCTGTGTACTCGCTACCCCGGCGCGCGTAGAGGTCGAAGCGAATAACGCTGTCACTGATACCACTCTGCAGTATCAGCAGCAATCCTGTTTGACCAGATCCTGTCGCTTCACCGACCGAGACCGCGTAACCGTCCTGATCGGATAGGTCACAGTTATCGATCGATATGCCCTCTGCAGGGATGATGGATCCGTCGCCCTCTGTGGCGGTAATAAAGTCGGTGTCGTAAGGGGACAGCGTGGCCGTAACACCGCATTGGGGCACTTCAAGATTGTAGCTGTCACCCGTGATCGCACTTTGCGCCACGCTAAGGTAATCCAAGTTCTCAATGAGCGAGGAGCGATAGACGCCCGACAGATCCAGGTCAGGGGATACGTAAGCCTCCCCCGCCACGGCAAAGTCGATATCGAAATTGGCGCCCGTCTCCTCGTAAGCATAGGTCATACCCAGCGCACCAGTTTCTTTATAAGTCACCAAGAGGTTAGTCACCGTGTTCACTTGTAACTGACCGTCGACGAGTTCTTTGCACTGACCAGAGCCTGAGGCCTCATCGCCGCTCACCACCACATCTGCGACGCAGAGCAAGTTAACGAATTCTGTTTCGTCGGTCGCCTGGGCATGCCAGAAGAGCGTGCCCGAGCGGGTCAGTACAAAATTATTCTCATCCGTTTCGGTCACCTCGCTCCGGCCCATCGTCAACGAGAACTCACTGTCTGCGCCTCCACCATAGCGACCCCCAAAGTTGGCATCGATATACAGTGAGATTTCGTCCTCTGCCGAGGCAGTGCCCGCTGAGGCACTCACTTTCACAACATAAGTCCCGGGGAGCAAAGCCTCTCCGGAAATAGTCTTCGCCGCCGCATCATGGGTGAGTTCAACTGGCCCGTCGTAGGTCACCGTTGCGTCCCCGGCACTGTCTCCGCTCAGGGTATAACTGAGGGACACGCCCTCATCCGCTCGGTATTTGGTCTGACCGCTGAGCTCGATAAACAGCTGGTTGGTTGGTGTGCCGCCGTCGGTACCGGAGCCCGTACCAGAATCGCTACTCCCCGAACCGATGCCGCAACCGATCAAAAAGCTCGTTAAAGCCAGTTGCAACAGCCAGTGCCAACACTGACCGCGCCCTCTCGACACCCTTCGCTGGACTTGGCCAGGCAAGCGCACTATTCGTCTTCCAGACACACGTAACTCTGGAGCATCACCATTTCTTTATCTCGTCGGTATTTCGAGGAATCCATAAACCACACCACGAGATACTTATACACTTTGTACTCCAGACATAGCTGCGCGCCCATGGCCTCATAGTCGAGCCCCGATTGGAGATCGGGTGATGGCCAGATCACCAGCGCGTGGTCTGAGATATGCGCATCATCAATGGTCGATACCGACTTAACGCGCTCCAAAAACGCCTTTTGCGCCTTGGTTTGGGCCAACGCCGTGACAGCGCAAAGGCTCAACACCACGCATAAAAGGCTTCGTGCACAACGTGATTGAAAACCCACTTTCATCCCGCTTTCCCCTTGACCGTAATTTCTATGCGCCGGTTTTGGGCGCGACCCGCCGCGGTATCATTGGAGGCAATGGGCACGGTGTCTGCATAGCCCGTTACCGTTACTGCATCTGGTGGAATAAAGCCCTCACCCACTAAATAGTCCGCCACCGAGGCAGAGCGCGCGGCAGAGAGATCCCAATTCGATTGAAAGCGCTCACTGAAGGCGACGGGTACGTTGTCGGTATGGCCTGCCACAGTGACCTGACCCGGGCTCTCGGCCAACGCCTGACCCACGCTCGATAAAACCGTATAAAAAGTGCTGCGCAAATCGGCACTGCCGCTGACAAACGCGCCCTGATCAGCAAGCGAAATTTTGACCTCGTCGTTGATGCGCTCAACGTTGACCTGGCCATTAGCAATTTCGGTAGTCAACCGACTGCGGATTTGCTCGTACTCACTCTGCGCAATGTCCTCGCCCTCAGTGCTGTCAGACCCAGCCGCACTATCGAAGGACTCTGCCTGAGTTGACGGTGAGCGGAGCACCTGAACCTCGGATACCACCTCAGCCTGCGCTTGCGCCACCTTGGCAAACAGCGCGACGGTGTCCTCGTCGAGGCGCTGTCCCGACTCAAGCCCCGTGTCTCCCTGATTCTCCCCCTCCTTTTGATTGGGGGTCATCACAACGCTAATCTTGCCGTCTGTCTCGGTGACCTCCACCTGACCCCGGGTAATTTCCTGTTTCAGCGCACTGCGCACTTTTTCCAGGTCGGTCGAGTTTGGCGTGTTGGAAGGCTTATTAGTGATTTTTAATTCGGGATCCGGCGGCTGCTCCTCGTCCGTGGTCTGCTCACTGATCGTTTTGAGCGCCGTGGGCTCCACTTTGGCTTGCATGAATTGATTGGCAATAATGTTGTCGGCGGTAGGAGGCTCCACCACCGGCACCACGCGCTGCACGCCCATGCTGTCGTTCATCGAACCGCTGACTTCCTTGAACTTTGGCACGTTCATCGCCGCAAAAGACAACAGCAGTACAAAAAACGCCATGAGTAGCGTGGCCATATCCGCAAACGTGGCCATCCATGCCGGCGCGCCGCCACCCGCACACTTGGGACATTCGATGGGCGGTAGCTCTTCGGGCGGCTCGGGGGGAGGGCCAAGATCAACTTCTTCTTCAGGCACAACCGGGGCTGGCGCCTCAGATTCAGCGACCTCCGCCGCCTCAGTCTCCTCGACCTCGACGCGCTCGTCATCTTTTTGGTCGTCTTCAGCCACGACTCACGCTCTCCACCGGGCTCAGTTGTCGTCCACGATCACTTCGATACGGCGATTGCGGGCACGCCCGGTGGCCGTATCGTTGCTATCGAGTGGACGCGTGTCGGCAAAGCCCGCAATTTGGACATTGCCGCCTTCCATGTTCGTAGAATTCAGCAAAAAATCCGCGATGGACGCCGCGCGGGCGGCCGATAAATCCCAGTTGGATTTGAAGCGCTCGCTGAACGCAACCGGCACGTTGTCGGTGTGCCCCTCGACCATCACGCTACCCGGGTACTTGGCGAGGCTGTTTCCCAACCGCGTTAAAGTAGGCGTAAAAGCTTGACGCAAATCAGACGAGCCCGAGGTAAAACTGCCTTGGCTGGCGAGCCGGACAATAATCTTGTCGCCGTCCTTTTCGACTTCTGCCAGTCCTGCCGCGATTTCTTCTGAGAGGTCAGCGCGCAATCGATCGTACTTTGACATGCCCGAGCTATCGCCACTGCGCGATTGGCGCCGGTTGGCATTGGCGCCGGTCTGACTGCCCTGAGCTTGATCGGCAAGATGCACACCGACTTTGGATCTCAGTTCGGCCGATACCTCTGCCACCTTGGCTACGGCATCCAGCGTTTCTTGAGCCACCTGTCCGCCCTTACCCTCTCCTTCGCTACCCTGCTGACCGCCAGCGGAGGCCGGCTCGAGCAGCGTCACTTTGATCTCACCGTTCTCGATGCGGACGTCGGCCATGCCTTTATTCAGCTCTTCTTCGAGCGCTTCCTGCACCTGCTGAAAATCGCTGTCGAGAGGGTCATCGTATTCGCCCTCTTCGGTTTTCTTCTCGATAAAATCACCGCGCACAAAATCCGACTGCTGCTCTTTAACGTCCATGACCGAGCGCTCTGCTACCGCCGGTGTGAAGTTCTCAACCATGATGCTGCGAGCCATGGGAATCGTGACCTTGGGCACGATTTTTTCGATACCAAATGCCTGTTTAAGCGAGCCCGCCACCTGCTTGAATTTAGGCACCTCGGTTTCGGCAAAGCTCAACAGCAATACGAAGAAAGCCATCAGCAGGGTTGCCATGTCAGCAAAGGTCGCCATCCAGGCCGGGGCGCCACCGCCCGCACATTTGGGGCAATCGTCTTTGGGCTCCTCGGGCTTTGGCGGACCGGGCGGCGGCAAGTCGGCCTCCACCAATGCTTCTTCATCCGACTCGGCATCACCCTCTGGAGTTTCTTCTGCAGCACCCTCCTCGGGCGCCGCCGCGTCGCCATCTTCGCTGACTGCGGGTGGCTCAGCTACCGCATCACCCTCTGAGGCTGCGTCTGGCGCGGTTGCTTCCGCTTCGGTTGCGGGGGGGTCAACCGATTCTGATGTTGCGGAAGCCTCAGGTTCCGGCGCGCCTCCCTCGGCGCCAGTAGCGTCCTCTGCAGCCTCCGCTACCTCGCCTTCCTCAGGCTCTCGTGGCACGGGCGCATCGCCCGCGGCCGCTGCAACATCACCCGCCGCTGCCGCAGTCTCTGGGGCATCGGGTTTAATGTCGTCGTCGTCGGCCATGCCATGCTATCTCAATAAAGAGAAGAAACCGGCATCAAGCCGCGGCGATCTTTTCGCGACTTTTAGGAGAGACAAAAGAGGCAAGCATGTCGCCCAACACTCTGGGGTTGCCACCCTCTTGCATAAACAACACGCCCTCGATGATGAGCTCATTGTTGTTGGCCTCGAGGACCGACGCGTTTTCGAGCTTCTGGGCAATGGGCAGACAAATAACGTTGGCCAGGATCGCACCATACATGGTGGTCAGCAGTGCTACC
>Ga0255781_10001082_pt1 | contig 22410 bp, 19 predicted proteins | sample 101ome_21_FD_179979 | JGI IMG/M metagenome (GOLD analysis project Ga0255781, IMG submission 179979) | Coastal salt marsh microbial communities from the Groves Creek Marsh, Skidaway Island, Georgia - 101413BT metaG (version 2) | ecosystem: Environmental > Aquatic > Marine > Intertidal zone >... | reverse complement strand
ACAGACTTGAACTGACGACCTGCTGATTACAAATCAGCTGCTCTACCAACTGAGCTAAAGAGGCTTATTGTTTAAGCGATTCGGACGGGACTCGAACCCGCGACCACCTGCGTGACAGGCAGGTATTCTAACCAACTGAACTACCGAATCAATGGCGGAGAGGGAGGGATTCGAACCCCCGGTACCTTGCGGTACGCTGGTTTTCAAGACCAGTGCATTCGACCACTCTGCCACCTCTCCTAATTTGACTGCCAATATGTCAAAGAACTTCTATTATATTAATAGATTCTCACGTTGTTTCATTTCTGAACCAACTTTTTTAACTCTTTTTTAGAGTACACGTCTGGGTTGCTCCTCCTCTTGGGCTCGAACCAAGGACCCTCTGATTAACAGTCAGATGCTCTAACCAACTGAGCTAAGGAGGAATACTTGTGAACCCGACAGGATTCGAACCTGTGACCGTCTGCTTAGAAGGCAGATGCTCTATCCAGCTGAGCTACGAGTCCGTATAAAGAAGGCTACCTGTTTGTCAGTGGGTACCGTGACCTTAAGCCGAAAAGCGGTGCTATTCTTTTCTCCTTCATGAGTGCGGATGAAAGGACTCGAACCTTCAAGCTGTAAAGCACTAGTGCCTAAAACTAGCGTGTCTACCAATTTCACCACATCCGCATCTGGAAGCCGAAACTTCCAAGTTGTGTAATCAAAAAAACAAAGAACTTATATTCGTTTATTTATACTCTAAACGAGGAGTTTGTTTCAATTGAAGTTTATATATTCTCAACTTTTTTTACTTCATTTACTTTTTCATAAGCGTACTTACCCTTAATAAATTCATTAAGAGCAATACCTTGTGACTTAGCTGTAGCGAACTTGTTATAGTCTTCTACTGTCACGTTTGAATAGATGTAAGTAGCGTGTGAAAAGTGAACTGTAAGTGTCATGTGCTCGTAGTTGTATGAGCTTGACTTTACTGTTGATGAGTTGTACTCGTTGCGTTGAACTGTAACCATAATTATTTCTTTTAACAACTATTATATGGAACTATTCTGTTTTGTTTCTTTTAATCTTTTTAAATTATTTTCTAGGGTAAATGAAACCAAACGCCCCTTTTCAGCGTATAAGTTATGGTTTTATGCCTGAGGGTAAAATAAGATTTAAAGACCTTCTTGATTTGTTACGTAAACAGGTAAGGTACCTGACATAACCATCTGTAAACTTTGGATCGCTGCAATAAGTTCTGAGTTGTTTGGACCTGCTTGGTTGTTGTTAGAACCTGTAGATTGTGAAGCTGCTTGTGGAATTGCGACCGGTTGTGCAGATACTGCAGTTGATTGTACACCTTCAGAAAATTCACTTAACTTTTCAGCAAGCATATTGATAGCTTCAATCATCGCCTCACTCATATCTTCAACAATATTTGTATCTGATTTAGAAAGCGCAGCTAGACCTTCATACATCTTTCTAACCTCCATTACCTTTTCAAGGTCAAGATCATTGATATTGTCTTTAAACTCACTAAAGCTTTCAGCCATATCAGCATTTGCAGTAGCCATTCTTTTATAAGAAAAGGACATTCTTTGGAATTCAGACGCTTTCATAATCTTACCGTCTTTACCTTGCATAAATGCCGAAGTAAGACCTTTTATAATAGCTTCTGTTTTAGCTGATACATTATCTATCTCTTTAAGTGTAATACCCTCTTTTGTAAAAGCATTTACATAGTCTGCTAATGCTGCTAGAGGGTCTCCCATCTTTTTAACTACTTTAATACCTTTTTCATAATCAGAACTAGTGAACCAAGTTGAACCTTGTGCTGCTTCCGATGAACCAACTTCAGAGAATGTCTTAGAAAGTGCAGTTACGATTAATTGGGTGTTTGTACTAACTTTAGCAAAGTCTTCAGTTGTGAGTGTTCTGAACTCAATAGGATTACCGTCTTTATCCCACTTTGTAGGGAACTTAAGGTCTGCCATTGATTGGACACCCATTGCAATACCTGTAAGTGCACGACCCATACCAGAAACAGCTTTAATACCTTGATATACAGCAGACGTACCTGAATAGTCACCCATAACAAGTGATTTAATAGAAGGACCACCACCTGGATACTTTTTACCAATTTCACCAAATGCATTACCTAATACAGTTGTTACTTTAGCAATCTGTGCTGGTAGGATATCATAGTCTATATCAAGCGCCTGGAATTTTTCAAGACCTTTAGCAATTGACATTAAAGCAACACCCGACATAATAAGAGCAGGTGCTCCAGCATACATACCTGCAATCGCAAGAGGTGGTAACATAAATGAACGTGCAATTGATAACATTGCCCATTCTAAGTTTGACATCGGGCGACCACCCTCAATAATAGTGATACCCATTACAGTAACCGGTTTAGTCGCATTACCAGAATCTGCAAGTAATCCACCTTTTTCAAATAAAGATGGTTTTAAAACTTTAGACATTAAAGAAACCCCGCCTGCAATAGCTATAAGTGCACCACCTGCTAAAATCATTGCTGCGGCACCTGGAATAATAAATGCAGCCGCAGCGCCGGCACCCGCCATAAGTACACCTAAGCCAGTAACTAAAGCTCCCATTTGTGCAATAGATTCCCAGCCATCAGCTGTTGGTGGAACTGCTTCTGTGAATATAGCCATTGAAAGAGCCAATACAGCAATAGGAATTGCTGAAATTAACATAGCCACCGCACCCTTCTTAATTAATGAACCAAATATACCTGCAATAGCAAATACGGCAGCTGTCCCTAATATAAGAGCACTTACAATAGCCATTGTTTTTAAAGGTTCGCCAGCATAGTTTAATATCATTTCTGTAAGTACTAAACCACCCGCTAAAGCAACCATTGCCAAACCTGCAATAGCTAATCCTGTTGCAACTTCTTTAATTTCTTTAGTGATACCCATTTTACCCAATAGATAAAATACACCACCAACTGCTAAAATCATTGGAACAGCCAACATTAAAGCAGGTATACCAAGTATAAGAAGTGGAAGAGAGAGTGCGAGCATACCCGCAAATTTAAAGATTGCACCACCAAGTGCTTTTAAAGCATCAATCCCGGTGACAATAGCGTTCATTTTAGCTTCAGACTCTTTACTATCGGGCATTAAGTCCAATGCTTCTGCAATCAGTTTAATACCAGCACCGATACCTTGTACCGCTGTACCTAAAGCTTTTGCGTCTTTTTTATTAACCCTAAGTTTAGTTACACCACCTTTAGAAATTGCTTTAAGGTAATTGCGCATTTCTACAAAAACACCAAACAGGTCTCCTTGTGGGGAAACCTGTAGTGCTGTATATTCTGTAGCTTCTACAATTCTCTCTTGATTCTGAGTAGAAAGCTTTTCAAAAGCGGATTTAAAAAATGAAGCCATTAAAGCTGATTAATATTTAGTTTATATATCAGAATTTAGGTGCAGTAAAATTAGGCATTTTAGGCATAGTCATGTTTGGCATCTTAGGTTGACTTGACTTGATGCTTGCCATTTGCTCATTCATTTCTTCTGATTGTTTACTGTTGCCCTTTTCTTGCTCCTTCAACATTGTTGAAAGTTCTTTAACTATATAATGGTATTCATAAAAGGGCAGCGCCTCGACTTCCGAGGGCTGTATCCTTAAATGATGCATTAGATAAAACTTAGTCTTAAAGTAGTTCTGAAGAGAGATCTGAAATAATGAAAAGACTTTTGATTCCACCTGGAAAGTCAAGAGGGACAAGGACCTCCTCACCTTGTCGATCAACTACTAGATTAGATTTCACTCCAATTTTCATTTTTTCAGCAAGTCTATAGATTACCATGTACTTTCTTTCTGACCATCCCTGGAAGTCAACTTCCATTTCAAAAATCTTTTTAGAGTTGAATCCTCTCCAGTCTTGAACTAAGTACGCTGCAATCTGAATGAATGAAGCATCCCATGTTTTACGCTCCGATTGGCGTGACTGCATGAATTTAGTAATCTCTTCCATCACACCAATTGTAGGTGGTGCAATAACAACCTCACCGGCTGATTTAGTCTGCACTACATAAGCTCTTTTCTCAGAATCATAGTATTGCTCAATTTCAGCAGGGACTGTCTCTGTGTCAAAGTATTTAGTGCTCAGCTCGACGTCAAATGATTCGCCATTTGAATCTTGGCCTTTAAGCATTAATTTGTTTTCAGGTTCTGGGAATGTTAAATCTCTAATTGAAAGGATTAAGAAGATTCTATCTTCTTCAAGAATGTCCTTGTAAGATAACATTTTTGTACCTGATTTAAATTGAGTACAGCTTTTAACAATAGCGTTAAGGTTAGACTCAATGTCCATAAGGTTACCTTCGTCCATTATAGAGAACGCTCTGATTTCAGCGACTTTAGCTGATCTAATTTTAAGCGTTGCATCACTTGGATAAAATTTACCCTGTGATGGTAGATTCTCTACATTAACTTCAACCCAACCTAAGTGGATATCAGATTCTAAAGTTTCGTTTTGGAATTTAGCCATAGAAGCTTTTCCTAAACCGTTCTTTTTTACTTCGTTGATGATGTCTTGTTCTTTACCTTCTACCATGTTTTGGTATGGGTCCTTAGTGTTTTCTTCCATTTGTTATTTCTTTTTGAGCTGCTTTAGTTTATCTTTGCCGAATACTTTTTCTTCTTCGTCTCTCGATTCTATTTCAGTTCTAATTAATTCTCTAATAAATGCCGACATTGAAATCGGTCTTTGACCATTTTGAATAGCATCATTTAAAATGATTCTATTCAGTACAGAAACTTCCTCTTCTGATAGGAGTACCTGTAATTTATTTGTTAGCTTATTGCTCATACTATATTATTATTATAATAACTTTTTAAGGGTTAAAAAGAGAGCAGGTATTAGCCTGCTCTCTGTATTAAATTTAAATACTACTAAATTAAGCAAGTTCTTCTTTGAAGTTATCACATCTCCAAGTAACATCCATAACTTGAGGTGCAGCGTCTGAATAGTCGCCTCCTTCTAGGAATGGAAGACCTGATGAAATAAAACAATCTTCTAGAGTTACTGTTCTAAAAATGTCACCTTTTCTATTGAATTGAGTAACAATAATAGTACCTACGTAATCTTTTTTAAGACCCATCTCGCCAGTATTAGCATTGTAGATTAGGTTGTACCAATCTTTTAGTGTCTTGTAAACATACGCTTGGTTAGCATCGTTTAAGTTAAGTGAAAAGTTTATACCTAAGTCGATTGAAGTGCCCTCTGGTTGAGATGCAAATGAACGAGTTACAAACTTAAACTTTTGTTCTTGAGTACCAATAGCTTTATTAATTTCAAGACCTGAAATTGAATTTACTTGCTGTAATAGCATATTAGCACCTTGAACTCCTGCAGGTGGAAGAATAGTTACTTCAAACAGTGACTGTTGTACTGGTTCAAAGTTTCTACCTTTTCTGCTAGTTTGATCTTGTGAATAATGTGGAAGTGGCATATCTTCTATAATCTTTTTTTATATATCTGATTAACTGAAGTTACCTGACGCAATTTCACCAGTGTTTAAAACTGTTGTTCTTTGAACAACGATTTCTAAACCTTTAACTGGCTCAACAAATGTATCTAGGATACCGATGTTTGCATCAATTACTTCGTTTGTATTATTTGTAGTGTCAATCACATTTTTGAAATCATATACACCAGCATCAGCTTTAACTGATTCCATGAATGAATCTGCAAGTGTTTTGATTTCAAGTCTTGTTTGTGGAGTATTGAACTCGAATACGTAATCCTTTAGGATAGCTGCTAAACCGTCTTGGATATAAATCAGAACCTCTCTTACGTGAGCTGAAGAAAGAGCTGATTGTACAGACTGTTGTGCAGTTTTGTTACCTAGGATAGTTAGACCAGCACCTCTTTGGAATACGATTGGGTTGATTCCGAATGGTTCTAGTATATCTCTGTCTGATTTATCAAATGCATATTCAGCACCTACGATACCAGCGCCTGAAATAACACCTCTTCTTGGACCAGCAACAATTGCCCATGGTGAAGAATCGATGTATTTATCGATAAAGTTGTTAGACACGTAACCCGCAGCAGGAACAATAATATCTTTATTGTTTTCTCTTGCAACTAGAGCAGTGTAGTAGAATGCATAGTTAGCACCATCGTTAATACCTGGTAGAGCAAATAGAGAAGTTGGATTCTTATCTAGGTTACCGCCAGTAGCGATGAAGTTGATATCGAATGCACCGTTAGCATCTGTGAAAGAAGGATTAGTTGACTTCTTGAATTCAGAAATAAATGGAGCATTTAGGATAGCTGATGCATTTTGTCTTTCTTTTGCTAGTGCTGAAAGTTGTACTTTGTTTAGTAACGAACCATTGTCGTAAGACGCAAAAGTATCAACGATGTATCTGAAGTCGATAGCATCTTTATCTACTAATGAGTTAGCTAGACCAGAACCTAAACCTACAGCATCTAAACAGTCTTGGATTGTTTGTTCACCAATATTAGCACCTTCTAGTACAAATGGTACGTAGTTAGCCTCAGCTTTTTCAAATGACTTGTATCCTTTAAAGTCTGAAGTTGCTGCAGCTTCACCTGAAGTGTATACTCTGTAAATAACATCGTATCCTACAGTTTCTTTAGCAATTCTTAAAACTTTAACCATTCTACCGGCTTCTTGTGCTAGAATGTAATCACCAGCTTCTAGATTTAATACACCTAAACCATTAGATGCGATAAATTCTACAAATGAAGTATTACCTGTAGCTTTGTTGTACGATAGGTAAGCGTCAAGGTCGTAAGATCTTTCGTCAGCACCTAGGTTGTAAGAAAGAAGTTCGTGTGAAACACCAGCTCCGTATGTGTGACCAACTAGGTCAGCTTTATTAACTCTTACAACTGGGTCTAAATCTTCTAGAACCGCGTCTTCGTTAACTGCACAGAATAAACCTGTTCTTCTAGCTTCAGAATTAACAATAGTTTCAATGTAAAGATTATTACCTTCTTTGTCAATAAAGTTAGGAAGAATAGAACCTGTGTATTTCGCTAGTAGAGATACTTGTCTTAATGCAGCAAACTCATCTAGTTTTTCTTTTTTAAGACCTGCTGCGTCAAAGTACTCACCGTAAACTGGGTCAGTTGCCATTGCAGCTGCGCTGAAACCGCCTTTGAATACAAATACGTCAACCATGAAGTCTGACATGTAATCAAATGCATTTAGGTATGCTGGAATATTTCCTTCACCGTACCAGTCTCTTGCTAGAATGTTAAATGAATTAACGTCCTGCGCTTGTCTTACGATAACAGTAATGTCATCTTGTTTAATATTAGCAAATCTTAAGATATTATCTTCAAACGTACCTACCACAGAATTTAAAGCCTCGTCAGAAGGTGACCAGAATTTTTCTGTATTAAAGTAGTTTACATATGATGAATCACCTAGTTTAGCAACTGCAGCTGCATCTGAACCGTTTGTAACAGGAGCAACATAGTCAATTGTATCTAGATTATCAAAAGAAGCTACGTTAAGTGCTAGGATTGGACCTCTTGTTAGAGCAGCTAGCGCTGATCTGTGGAAGAACATCCCTCTTTTTTCTAGGTTTTTGTCGATTGAACCGAAAACCTCAATAAATTGTTCAACTGTGCTTACTAAAACTGGAGAATTGTAAGGTCCCTTTTTAGAGTGACCAACTACAAGTCTTAAAGTTTCCGCTGGAATATTAGCAGACTGAGACTTGTCGAATTCTAGTCTATAAACACCTGAACTTTTAAATTGTAATAGTTGTGGACTTAGTGCCATGATGTATAACTATATTTTTTATTTTATGTATATATCTCTTTTTAATATGAACATTCTTATAAAATGTCATAAATATCAAACTGTAAGGTGCCGTCACCTTCAAAGTCTTTATTAAGAACAGTTTCCATTTTTTCATAAAGCTCTGGTTCAATAACGTCTAGTAGTTCTTCAACCATATCAGCATAGTCAATAGTTTGAAATAATTGACAAACAGTAACACAACTCATGATAACGTCATCGTTACCGTGCTGTCCACCGTATGAACCATTTTTTAAAGTACCAAACATTGAAGCCTCTTCAACTGTAGTTCTTTCGTCAAATACAATTCTGTTCTGTTCAGCGATCTTTTTAAGGTCCTGACACATTACTGGCTTATTATCAGATTTAACTCTAATACCCTGTTTAAGCACTCTTGCATCGTGACGGTGTTTAAAACGAACAATCATTTCTTCATCGAATTCGTTTCTTCTAGGGAAGATAGTCTCTAGATATTTGATAAGAATAGAACCGTATGTATTGTACTCGATAACCATTTTTAAATTTTCTGAATTGAAAATTTCAACAGATAAAGTATACAGTATTTTAGCGAAGTCTTCAATAACATGTTCGTTAGACCTAAAAATACCAATCTGCTTCAATCCAAAAAAGTCTTGCATCGAACTAGGATTTAATAATACATCCATTTGTTTTTCTTCGATAGGTACTATTTCAAACATATTAATAACTGAATAATCACCTCCATTACCCTCTGCAATATCTATTGAAAAAGCAAAATACTTATCAGATTCTTTAGCCATTTCTGGGTCAAAGTCTGGGTGCCAAGATAAAAACCCTTCAGTATTGATATGAATGTTTTCAAAATCTTCAAGGTCATGATAAACATAATCCTTAATACCCTTACGTAACTTTTTCATTGTAGCTGGACTAAACAATAAGTTAGATGAACTAACAAATTCATTACCGTATTGTCTGTTGAATGCATCTTCAGAACCAAGGTTACCTAATTCACGTTCGTACCAAGCATCGTCTCTATCCGGGTGTTGCCACCAATCAATCCTAGTTGCTTTATATGCATTCTCACCTCTTTCAGCACCTGAAAAGATTTCATAAAACTTATTAAAACCATTAGGTGTTGAAGTAATATTAATCCTAGATACTTTAGAAGCTGAAAGCGTTGGATAAACGTTTTCATAGAATGAATCTACAATAGTTGGATGAACGTGAGCAAACTCATCAAGATACAGGTTATGAATCGTAAAACCAATACCTGACTTTGCAGTAGTTGACTGACCTACTAGACGACACCCGTTGTCACACTTAACATTCATGACATCGTATTTAACGATACCTGGTTTCATATAGAATGGAAGGTTTTCAATAACAACTTTAGCCTTATCAATAATTTCTTTAGTCGAATCTGATTTGTTGGCTAGTAGTAGGGTTGTCTTGTCAAAGTTAAATGTTAGGTACCATGCATTGAAGATAGATGCTGTTACCGTCTTACCCATTTGTCGAGACGCAAGTACAACATTGAATCTATTGTGCTGGAAGTCTCTTAATAATTGCTTTTGATAATCACGAAGCTCAACTTGCTGAACACCCTCATCAGTCATTACAACAGCATAAGTTTGTGCAAAATAAACAATATCATTTGCACATTTTGCTAACTCAGCAATTTCTTCATCAGTATACTCAAATACAATATTGCCTTTACGAAGAAACTGTTTACCTTCATAAAAAGGCAAAGCTACTTTAGGTCGATAACCCTGGTCCATTGCAAGAACCAAGTCATTAACCGATTTAGTAGACCATACCAATTTTTCAGCAACAGCATCTGAATCTGACTTTGGTATCCATTTATTATCTCCTGTGTAATCTGACATTATTCGTTGTCTTCAATTTCAACATCCTGGACGTCGTTATCGATACCTGCTCTAATCTTAGACATCAAGTCTCTTGTACCTCTTTGGACGTTACCACCGTCGTTATTTCCGCCCGTGGCTGTATCTGTAATCTGTTTGTTTGTGCGTTCTTTATAAAGTTCCGCATCCCTGGCAATACGCTTAACTGATTCTTCAGTTGCCATTAAATACATTGTTTGTGATTTAATGATATCGAGCATTGATTTTTGAAGAGTAGCAAGAACCTCGAACATTCTTGGTGCCAATTCACCGTTTTCGATAGTTTCTAATAGTGTTGTTAAAGCACGTTCACCTGCTTGAAGTTGGTAGACAAGAGAACTCATGGTCATCTCGTCCATTCTTTTTTTGGCTTTAACGTATTCGTCGTGTTCTATGATATCAGCGTCAAGATAAAAACGCATCAAAGAATCTATAGTCTTTTTTGCTTGCTTATCAGAATTACCCTTAACTACAGCGTAATCAAAAGGTTCATAATGTTCTGAAGCTACGGGTAACTTAGGGTCAACCTCAATACCTTCTAAAGAATCATCATCACCAATAAGGCTATCTAGTTCATTTCTAATTTCATCCGCCTGTGAACGAATGTTCTTCTTATCATTAGCCATAAATATAATCTATTAATATAATATTATATATATCGTAGATACCACGACACATTTAATATACGTTTGTCAAAGTTACCTTGCGTTGTGGTATCTTTGGTATGAAAGTGATGGAATTGCGTTGTCGATTAAAAGAGCTAAATGAGCATCTCTTACCAATGATTGGTTTAAGATATTACTGTGTTGCTCTTCTTCAATTGTTTTCTTCCAAAGCCTGATGTTTGTAAGCTTAAGCTTACCACCTTTAAGCCTATATGGTCTATCAAGGTCCCAAATAAATGCTTGTGTAACTGGTCTAGTTTCGCTAAATTGTAGCTCTAGATTGTTTGTAGCATCTTGTGGTCTGTTTCTATTATTAGCCTCATTAAGATAATAAATGCTAACCGAAAGTTCACGGAACGTGTTTGACATGTTAATAACAAGACCATACCATTCATGTGAACCTAAAATCATATTATGCATAAATGTATGCATTTGATTATTCACCATTACCTCAAGTTTACTAGAAGAAAGTCTAACTGTTAAACCTTCACCAAATTGGTCACCGTTGATAATCTGGTACTTTGTATTGTCCGTTGTATCGAAAACAGGTGAGAACCAAGTTGTAAGGGCTAAATTATCGTCAATAGATTGCTTAGCTGGAAGAGCATAATCAATAGCTGTTATATCAGTTTCTACAGATGAAAGGTCATAATAATGCTTTGAAACAATCGTCCATCTGTTCTTTAAATCATAATCAACAATTTTAAGGTCAGCTGACGAATTAACTCTAACACCATCATCCCATTGGAATGGAGCAGACTTTAATTGCTGTGGGTCCGTTGCTTTAACCATCTCATCTTGAATCTCAGCTCCGAAGATTTCCTCTACACCCACCACTAAGTTTTCAAGCTCAGTTTCAACAGCTGGTGATTTTTCAACAGCACTTCTGTCTTGGTACTTAGCCAGCATTACCCTCCAGTATGTATGTTGTACATTAAATTCATCTGCTAAAGTAACAGATTTAACTTCATACATTTTATTATTGATAGGGAAATATAAGTAGTCTTTAGTTCTAGGTCTGTTACCTACACCAAATGCCTTTTCAAATTGATAATCTGTAATATGAATTTCAAAGTCTTCAAATCCCATACCAAAGATATCGTATTGCATTGCTTCGGTTGGAAACTCATTATCAGGTACTGAAACCTTTAATGGCTGTACATCAGCAACTGAGAACAGTGAGTACTCCATAAAGATAACATCTTTTGTTCTCTGGTCTGGCTCTGTTCTGTAGTACCTTACTTCGTGTCCAAAAAGGTCACTAGAAATCTCTACAAGCTGATTGTAAAGGTTATTGTTCTTTGTAAGTGCATACGGCTGAAACTTGTTGGCAGAATCCTCACATTCTATTTTAATGTTTGCACAACCAGAATAAGCGTATGGGTCAGCACAATCCACACAATATTGCGGACAAGCTTCTATAACACCATTAACGTCTTCAACTGTAAATGTAACATCAATAATAGTTAAAGAACCTGTCATTGATAAACGGTCAACTTCAGCCCTAATATCTAAATAAAGGTCTAACGTACCGTCGAAAGAAAGACTAAACAGGTCACCTGGATTAGCCGTTCTATTAAGTTCTGCAAACTCAGAATATTCTTCACCTGAATTCGACCATCTGTACTTGTATGTAAAACTATTGTTCTCATCAATATCCAACATGAAAGAAGCACGAGACGCTGAAAACGGCGCTGGATTAGCTAATTCTATGTGAATAGGTGAAACTTGTGATGCAACTTCTAATAGCGTATTACCAACAATAATAATATCACCGGCTACTAGATTAAAGTTTGTACCAAACCCCGATACAGTAGTAGAACCCTCAACTAAATTGATAGTACCAACTGTATTAGGTGTTTGTAGACCTGCTAAGATATTAAAGTCAGTAACCTTAATAGCTTTTTTATAAGGGTCTAGTATTTTAGCGATGATTACATCGCCAATTTCGTTTGCAGTTTGTCCTGTAACCATTATACTATGTCGTCTTCAGGGAATTTATCCTCTGATATAATTTCTTTTTTAACAGTATCTTGTGGTTTATATACCTCACCCGCAATCCAGGACGCAATAAAGCCTGAAAGTGCAATAAAGTAAGTTGCAAGATTTGTTAAATTAGCCATATAGTAAATACCAGCCGCGCCCGCGATAACCCATAAACCAACTACAACGTAAATCATAATTTCACGTCTAGATGATTTACCCTTACTTAATAGTCTTGATTTTGCTGAAGGTCTTTTAGTTTCAGACCAGATATATGTGGCAACATACGCTGTAAGCGACCCAAAATAAGCTGCAAGTTGTGTAAAATCAGTACCCTTAAAAGCACCATATACACCCGCAACAACCCATAAAAATACGACGATATAAACGAGAGCTTCTCTTTTACCGAAGTCTTTGAATAAATTCATTATTTACTATAGTAGACTTTTCTTTATATATCTACCAATCTGTAACTAATAAAACGTCGGGATTGTCACTTTCCATTTTAAAACTCAGCGTATCTAGTATTCTGGCAAGTGCATCTGCTTGCTCATCACTAATATCATAAGTATTAAGTGCAATGTCCAGTGCTGTTAATATACTAGTTGCTGGTAGTTGATTATATGGCCGCTGCTTGCTTATCAAATTTGTCTTTAGCAACACTGGATTAATACTTTCAATATCTTCTTGTGATAAAATATTATTTAACCTAAGCGTTGCTTTAACTATTTTAAAAGAATACTTGATTTGCTTATTAGATGAATCTCCAATATTGACAGCTCTAGAAAAGTTTCTAGTTTTAGATAGTGTAATTTTTATCCATTTTAGCTTGTCAAAATCTTTTAAGATTTGGTCTAAAAAGTACAATGAATTAGCATCCTTATGTATAAGGTCAAAAGAGATTGCTCTGATTTTTAATAGCTCTCGCTTAAAATTTAAATGCAGTAAGGTTTTTAATTGGTATGGTGTTACCAATATAGAATCTTGACTGTATTGCGTATAGTCAAGTTGATTTAAACATTTTGTCCAAATCAAATTATCGTAATGATTAAATTTATATAGTGTGACATCTATGATGTCACACATAGAACCTGTATTAAAACCCTGCATATCAATATACCTGAATACTTTTTTCTATAGCTTGTAGCTCTGCGTTTAATTCTGCAGGTGCAAACTTTTGCATTTCCTTAAATTCACGTTGGCCGATTTCATATTTAGACATATAAACTTCAACAGCCTTCTCTATAGGTATATATTCGTTTTTAGAATTTGCAGCTTTTGTAGACTTTTTAGTCTTAGTATAAATCCAGCCAGGTACTCTAGTAAATCTACGAGCTAACAACGACCAAGCATCAACGACATAAGAACCGTCAATTCCATTGATATTAAATGCATTTGCATTCTCAGGGTACTTTATAGCAAAAAACCTGTTTATCATAAAGAAATGGCGCTTCTTATTATGTTGTTTGATTTTATTGTATTGAGAATGCTTTGTAAACATTATTTTAATAAAATCAAAGAGTTTGGTTTCGTCTAGCATTAGAATAAGTTATTTAAACTTTGAGTTTTAGGCTTATCTGTTTTCTTTGCGGGGTCATCGACTAATTTCAATCCACTAAATGGGTCAAGATTATCTGGTACACTGTCGCCGTTCTTTTTAGTCCAATTAGTACCTTCAAGAATACGTTCCATCTGTGATATATTATACATGTTAACCTCAGCATTGTTTAGTTCAATATCTGAATACATTGCATTCATAATCGGCTCTGGAATAGTTCTCACGTGCAATAGCATTAATTGGATGTTTAGCTTCAAGGTTTGTTTAATTTCAGCAACGCTTGAATTACCATTAACTCTGTAAATAACATCAGCCATTTTATTGATTATATCTGGTAAGAACAACTGTTCAACTTCAAATCGACCAAAGTCTTTTTCGTATTGAGCTAAAATTTTATCAGCTTGTTTATCGGTGATTGAGAATGTACGCACTTTACCATTCTTCATAGTTTTAGTGTACGTCACAACTGAATTAATATTATCAGACTTATCACCAATAAGAATCTTTTTAAAGATGAATGCACGTGAATCAATCTCTTCGATTTTTACTTTATTACTGTGAACCCATTCTTTAATCTTACCTTTAATTTCATCCGAACTAATATCACTATTGTTCAAATTAAATAATAGTTCATCAGGTGATACAGAATCTCCTGTTGTTTGATTCAACAATTCAGTAAAACCTTCAAATGCTAATAAAGATCTTTTAGTATTGTAATACCAAAGAGTGTATCCATCTGTTGCTTTTACATAGTCAACTAATTGAATAAGGTCACGGTCTCCTGTCCAAACGATACAGTTTTTACCTTGATTATTCAATTCAGTCGCACGAGCAAATAGGATATCATCTGCTTCAGCACCTGGTGTTTGCTGTATGATTACACCATTCTTAGCTAAGAGTGCTCTAAACTCGTCGTAAATGCGATATACAGCTGCCCAGTTGACAGTTTCATCAGATTTACGAGTACCTTTGTATTCTGCTTCAGGATAAAAGTCTTTACGCCATGATTTAGAATCTACCGCAATAACCACTTCATCAACGAATGGTTGCATTTTACGGATTTCTGATGCAAAATCAATACATAATTTTCTCATGAATTGACCTTGGTCTTTTTCAGTCTCAAGCAATTGCTTACCACTTCTACGTGGCATCACGTAAAGTCGGCTGTAGACGAAATAATTACCGTCAATCATTAATGTATGTTTTCCTAACTTCATAATATATGTCTTTTGTATGTCACTAATATAGCAAAAAAATGTGACAAATAAAAAATTATTGTATAACTATTGTCTGTATTTTATAAATACAGGATAACATTGTAATTACTGGGTCAATCACATGGTTACGCTGTGCTTGGTGTTCAGCCACTGTGATAATAATTTGAGGTATAAATCGAACAGCATTAGATTTTTCTGTTTGAATGTACTCAATAAACTCTTCACCTAAAGATTGTAACACATCATCAACCCGGTTAGCATACTCAGAGACTAATAGCTTGTAATTTTTAGCTGGGTCTGTTTCATTAAAAATCAATTCAAACACGTCTTTATAAACTGAATTGAATCGTTTAACATCTTCAACAGTAATGTTATTAGTACCTTGTGATTTGTAACCTTGTAATTTATTAAGTGTTGTACGTAAATCAGGGAAGTTGCGGCGAACAAACTCTACAAGTGCTGGCTTTTCAATGGTCATTCCCTCAGAACCTGTAATGTCGTATACTCGCTTGATGTATTTTTTAGTCAATTCAGACTCTTCATCTTTATCAAAATCAAAGTTAAGCACTTCAAATCGTGAAAGAATCGGGTCTGGTAGCTTGTTGATGTAATTACAAGTTGCAATAAATCTTGAGTTGCTAGCAAACTGTTCCATCGTAGCACGAAGTGCTTTAAAGAACTGGTCGGATACACCATCAATCTCATCAAGGATAACCACCTTGAACTTGTCGCGGTCGTCCAAGATAGACATTGTTGAACAAAAGTCTGTAATCCTTGTACGAATTACATCAACTGAAGTATCTGTTGATGCGTTAATGTATAAATAAGGAAGGTCATACTGATTAACCAAAGCTTTAGCTGTTGAAGTTTTGCCAGTACCTGGTGAACCAGCAAACAACATGTTCTGTTGTACACCGTTCTTAAATTTATTCATTACACGGTCCGGTAGAATTAGACTTTCTAAGTTCTTTGGACGATACTTTTCAGTAAATAATTGATTGATTGAACTCATTTATGCATTTTTTTACAATCATTATATGCAATAATAGGATTTAGTTTCAAAGATAAATATAGTATATGGCTCAAGCGAAGAAATATCCACATATCGTTTATAAGACCGGCGTTCGTGGTAAACATGGAGTTTCATTCGAATCTCTTTCTAAAAGTCACAAGAGACTCTTATTAGAACACCAAAATCTTAGACACATTGCAGATAATCCACAAGTATTGTCGGCCATATTCGGTATTCACAGAACCGACACGAAAAGTATCAAACACAAATTATTCTGGGACTGGCGCTCAAAGTCGCTTAAAAAACTAGAACCACTCCAGAAATCATACGATTTGGTACCATGGAAGTGTGCCCTATCGGGTCGACCTATTATGAGTTCTATGAATGACTTCTCACCTAAAAACTTTGTACACCCGGATTATTGGGATACTCTCTCTAAGAATGTTGAAATGAGCATTGTAGAATCTTCGGTTAAGTTCCGTATAAAATGTCAAGAGCTCCTAATGAATCAACAAAAGGAGCTCCTGAAATTATTTAAAAGTAACGCTAATCCTAGAAACTTATAGTAGTCTTCTAAATGCGTCTTTTACGTCATTGTTAAAGTAACGTGACTCGTTAAGAGTTTTATCTGACTCTGCTTTTCTAATTAAAGATTCATACTTTAATCTTAATGCAGTACCTTCAGCAAGTTGCCAAGCTGATTTAGAATCGATTTCTGAAGCTAACTCATTTAGACCTGCTGCATTAGCTCTAATTACTAAGGCTTCTTTAGGGTCTTTCTTTTTATTCTTTTCGTCATCTTCTTCCTCGGTTTCAGTCTCTGTTTCAGTATTACCTGTTTCAGTCTCTGTTTCAGTTTCTGTCTCTGTTTCAGTGTTACCTGTTTCAGTCTCAGTCTCAGTCTCAGTCTCTGTTTCTGTGTTACCTGTTTCAGTTTCAGTGTTACCTGTTTCAGTCTCAGTCTCTGTTTCTGTTTCTGTGTTACCTGTTTCAGTTTCAGTGTTACCTGTTTCAGTCTCTGTTTCAGTCTCTGTGTTACCCGAAGAACCAGCAGAACCTGAAGAACCAGCAGAACCAGCAGAACCGGCAGAACCTGAAGAACCAGCAGAACCAGCAGAACCTGAAGAACCATCAGAACCACCTTCGCCTGAAGTACCTGCAGAGCCGCCTTCTTCTTCTGCTTTAATCTTAGCTTCTAGCTCAGCTGCCTTAGCTTTAAGCTCTTCTGCTTTCTTATCATCTTCAGATGGGTCAGTATTAGAATCACCGTCTTCAGCTTTGATTTGCGCATTAAGAAGTGCAATTTGAATATCGAACTTAACTGCTTTAAGTTTACCAACCGTAGTAGACGTATCAACTTCTTTCTTTTCGTCTTTAAGAGCTGATACTTTATCTTTAAGGTCTTGAATTTTATCATCACCTTTTTCATCTTGAGCTTCAGCATCTGCTTTAGCTTTAAAGTCTGCGATTGCTTCATCCTCTTCTTTAGCTTTCGCTGAAATGTCCGCAAGTCTTTGCTTCATTTCTTTAGCTTTCTTAGGGTCAACATTACCAATTTGAGACTTGATAACTTCAATTTGACCTGCTAGTTTTACTTTATTAACTATTCTAACAGCTACTTCACCAATTTCTTTAGCTTTATCGTTAATCATCGCTTGCAGCTCTTTAACATTGTCGTCAAGCTGCTTTTTCTTATCCATGATGTAAGATTTCTTGTCTCTGTTATCAGCACCTTGAAGCTGTGCTGCAGCTGTTGCCATATCAGAAGCTTTAAGTTTCATTGTAGTAACCTTCTTTTGCTTCTTAGCTAACATTTTAGCTTTAACAAATTTAGCTAGAATGTTTTCGTTAACTGTACCTTCATTTAGGTTTGCAAACAGTGCAAACTCTTTTGTCCAGTCCTCTTTCATTTCAGCAACTGCACCTGCTAAAGTTTCTAGTGAATTAATAATTGAATCAACGTCTGCAATCATAGCATCTCTTGATTCTGCACCGGTTGTAGCTACTGGGGTTGCTTCAACTTGTGCTTCGGTTTGTGCTTCTCTTTCGGTTAAGAAAGCATCATAACCTTTAATAGATTCATTTAATTTTAATTTCATACCGTATTTTAATCTATGATTTGTCTTATACTATATATCATTATAATATAAACAAAAAGGGCCTCTCTTTCGAGAAGCCCTTTAATATTAGAAATCTGTTATTCTAAACTAAAGATTATAGCTCTAGGTTAGATACAGTGAATTTCTGGTAGTTTAGCTCTGGGTGGAAACCAGCTTCAACTAGAGCGAATCTAGATTTAACTGCTACCTTTGGAGCCATTGTACCTTCAGCGATAGTCTGAACTGATTCAGCCATTAGGTATGGCATGAATACTAGACCAGAACCGTTACCGTCACCTTTTCTACCTACTAGAACAGATGAATCACCGTTAGCAGCTGGTTGTTGGTTTGGATCAACGTAGATGTTGATACCTGCAACAGAACCTAGTGGGTAAATTGCACCAGCAACTTGAGAGAACGTGTTAGCCATTGGGTTTGGTACGAAACCAGCGATACCTTGTAGAGCTGAAGCCATTTTCCAGTCAACAACTGCGAAGTTACCAGCACCTCTTCTACCTTCGTTAGCGATTAGGTTAGCAGCAGCTAGGATGTTCGTTAGAACTCTTCTGTGTGCTTCACCTCTTGTTTCGCCACCGTAGTTAGTAGTTGGAGCTACGTCTAGTGGATTGATACCTGATTGAGCGATATCGTTCATCTTGTTAAGGATCATTCTGTTGATAGACTGAGTTAGTTCGTTAGTTAGAACCGCTTCAACCTGAGCAACAGCGTCAACGCCGAATTGCTTAAGATCTTGAACTTGCTCTCTTGTTACAGCAGCAGCTACTTGGAAAGTTTCCGCAGCAACTGATTTGCTGAATAGAGATAGACCCATGATGTTTTCTGGAGTCTTCTCACCAACTTCTCTTGAGAATGGAGAACCATCTACGTCACCAGAGAATGCTGGGATGTGGTTTTCTAGAGCTTCAACTAGTTCTAGTTTTGCACCTGAAGGGAAGTGATCAGCAGCAGTATCAGTACCACCTAATAGAGTCACTTTGTAGATTGCAGTACCGTCTAGTCTTGAATCACCTACTTTAGGGTCAGCAGCTAAGTCATCAGCAGCAACATCAGACTTAACGAACATTACGTTAAGACCAGCAGCAGCGTTTCTTGCAGCACCACCATCGTATACGAAATCTAGGTAAGATAGTAGACCCATTGGACCAGCCATTGGTACTACAGGTACTAGATCTAGACCGATAGTTTGAGCAGCAACTTGCATTGCTAGAGGAAGTAGTGTTGGAGCTTTATCACCTGAACCATCTACAGCGCCAGTAGCACCCATGTGGTCAGATGGTAGAGTTGCAGCACCCATACCTTTAAGCATCATCGGCGTTACAGCAGATAGAGATGCTTCTTCATATAGCTTGTGGTTGTGACAGTATTCTGACATCCAAGCTAGTTTGTTTGAATCGTTGATACCAGTAGCAGACTCGATAATTGGAGACCATGTTGCTCTGATTTCAGCTTCATTGATTAAATTTGCCATTTTATTAATTTCTTTTTTTTAGGCTATTGTTTAATTCGACTTGCTTTGGACGTTTTGCTTCTGTCGTCCTTTCGTCGATTTTATTATATATCATTGTACTTTTAGAGTATTACGCTAAAAAAATGATTTTTTTGTTTTTTTGATTATTTTTTGAATCTAGCTGCTAGTGCTTCTGCCATACCATCAGTGTTATAAGTGATAGTAGATGACTTAGGAGCTTCTAGTTTTTTAGCTTCGTTAATCATTTCAACTTTTTCCATAACCGGAGTTGTTTCTCTTAGGTCTCTTGTTTCCCAGAAGTTTTTAACTTGGTATGGTGAAGTTAGCTTAACCATTTTAGCTTGAGCAGCGATTGCTGATTTCTTAGCTTCTGATAGTTTAGCCCACGTATCTTTGTACTCAGATGGCATTGCTTCGATGAAGTAAGGTACGTTTTGACCAGCTACTTCTACTAGTGCAGATTCCATTAGTGTATTGATTTGTGATTCTGTTAGGTAACCTCTACCTTCGATAGACGCTAGAACTTTAGCTTTATCAGCTTCTTCTAGTTCGTTGTATTTGTTCTGAGTTGATTCAGATACAAGTCTAAAGAAATGTGGGTTGTTGTTTTCTTTAACTGTTGCTTTATTGATAAGAGCAGATAGTTTTTCAGAGATTTCGTTTTTGTAAGCTTCTACTACATCAACTTCTTCACCTGAATCGTCAACTTCATCTTCTAGCTCATCCATAAGCTCTTTTGATTTGTCTTCAACTTCTTCAGATACACATTCACATGGGTTTGCACCACAAGCGTCACATGTTTCTTCTACAGTTTCTTCTGTTTCTTCTACAGCTTCTTCTGCAGCTTCTTCTTTTTCTTCTACAGCTTCTTCTTTTTCTTCTACAGCTTCTTCTTCTGCAGCTTCTTCTGTAGCTTCTTCTTCTGCTTCAACAACTACTTTAGAGTCAGTTGCTTCTTTATCAAGGTCAGCTTCTAGTTCTTTAGATTTATCTTCAGGAGCTTCAACATCGTTGTTAACTTCTTTAGCATCTGATTTTAGTTCGTCAGCTTCAACGCCTGTTTTGTCGTCACCGTCGTTAACTTTAATGTCAGACTCAGCCACCTCCTTAGCAGGTGCAGCTTCTTTGTCAAGGTCTGCTTCTAGCTCAGCTGATTTATCTTCAGGAGCTTCAACATCGTTGTCAACTTCTTTAAGGTCAGCTTTTAAGTCTTCAGCTTCAGTACCTGTCTTATCATCACCGTCATTAACTTCTTCTTCCATGATTAGGTTAGTGTTAATAGTTTCAGCGATGTAGTCAGCGTATTCAGATACAGACTCAACATTTTCTTTTAGGTAATTTAGGTACTTTGTTACGTTTTCGTAATCAGCAGCACCTTCATTCATTGCCTCTGCTAGATAGTTAGCGTACTCTTTAATATTACCAGCAGCTTCTGCAACGTGCTCTGTGTAAGAGATTGAGTTGTCTAGCTTCTCAGCAACGTAATTTGAGTAATCAATAGACTTATCTAGGTTTTCAGCGATGTACTCAGTGTATTGGATACCCTTGTCAGCTCTCTCGGCAACATGCTCTACGTAGTTTGTTAGCGCTTCTAGTTTTTCTTCAACGCCTTCAGTAGAATTGTTAGCTAGAGATTCTTTAAGAGTTTTGATTTCTTCAGCAAGGTACGCAGAGTACTTATTGAAATCCTCAACACTTACAAATCTAGCTTGATTTTCCATGATTGTATTTGTATTATTTTGATTTTCGATTGTTTCAGTTTCTGTAACCAGGTTTTCAGTGTCATTGATTTGGAAAATTTGAATGTTGCTATCAGCATCAAATCCAAATGATTCATTAACTCTATTTAATTCTGCATTTGCAAATCCTGGGTCAGCAACTAAATCATACGTAAATAGTTGCTTGATTTTAACTTGACCACCTTCGCTTACTTCACCAGCTGCTCTTGAAGAGATTTGTAATGGTACACCTGCATCAACAAGTGCTTTAGCTTGACGACCTGCGTCAGTATCTAGTAGCCTGATTTTACCTCTTACTTGTTTAGACTCATTATCATAGTAAAGTTCTTCGATAATGTGTGAAACATTCTTAAGAGAAACGTCAAATTTAGCCGGGTGATCTAATTCACCTAAAAGCTTTGATGATTTAATTTTTTCTTGTAGAGCTTCAATCTGAGGTAAGTATTCAGATTCAGTGTAAATACGATTGTTTTTATTCTTTTTATCGATTTCACCAAAAATACCCTCTAGCACGTAATCACCAGACTTTGCGTCAGCAACTAGCGTACTGCTTGATCTCTCAAGAATCAGTAGATTATTATAGTTCATGAATGTTATAATATATTTGTTTATATATCAAGATTAAAAAACAGAAATTTTGTTTTTTTATTAGACATCAGCTAGTGGGTCTTCTTCGCCGCCTTCTTCGCCACCTTCAGCTTCTTTTTCTTTTTCTAACTCCTCTTCTTTATTTTCGGCAGAATAGTCGTTCCAGTACTTTTTTAATGTTGATATATCTTCTTCTGAAAAAGCAGTGTCTCCAAATTTATCATACATTTTGTCAACTAATTGCTTTTCATTATCAGATGAAACAACAATACCTAGGATTTCTTCTGAAGAAATTTCAGTACCGTCTGTTGTAATCATATCGTCAACCACAACTTCTGATTCTGGTCCAGCATTAATTGCTTCTTCATTAGCAGC
>Ga0255781_10001078_pt1 | contig 22434 bp, 18 predicted proteins | sample 101ome_21_FD_179979 | JGI IMG/M metagenome (GOLD analysis project Ga0255781, IMG submission 179979) | Coastal salt marsh microbial communities from the Groves Creek Marsh, Skidaway Island, Georgia - 101413BT metaG (version 2) | ecosystem: Environmental > Aquatic > Marine > Intertidal zone >... | reverse complement strand
GTTCAATGAATTGCTGTGTCAAGGCATGGTGAACAAGGCGGCACCGTTCTGTGCCGATTGCGGTGTGACCCTTTCGGTTGACCACGAAGGTTCTCCGTGCCCTCACTGCGGAGAAGCGCTGGGCAGTCGCTCGGCCAAGATGAGCAAATCGGTGGGCAACACGGTGTCGCCCGAGGCCATGATCGAACAGTACGGTGCCGACACCGTGCGTTTGTTCATTCTCTTCGCGGCCAACCCCACTGCAGGGATGGACTGGTCGGACGCAGCCCTGGAGGCCAACCATCGGGTGATGGTTCAACTCCAGCATCTGCCCGAAACATTGCGGTCCTGGACGGTGGGAGCAACGTCGATGGACGGTTGGATGAACGCTCGGTTCAAGCAACGGCTGCATGAGTTCGTGGCGGCCATGGATGCCTACGACCTTCGCCGTGCGGTGGAGATTTCCCACTACGACCTCATCAAGGACATCAACTGGTACGTCCGCCGAGGCGGTGGCAACCCTGAACTGGCCGAAGCCATGCTGCCGCTCTGGGCACAGATGTTGTCCGTTTCAACGCCTCACTTGGCCGAGGAGTGGTGGGCCACGGTTGCCCACCCGTCCGCAACGTACGTTGCAGGGAGCGAACTCGCGCTTCCTGAACCCATGAGCGATGGAGACCGTGGGCGCATCGCTGCTGAGCAGTACATGCGCGACTTCCTTGATCAAGCACGGCGCGTGCAAGGTGTGGCCGAGCGGCATCTCGGTGGGCCGGCGACTTCCGCCACCGTGGTGACGTCGCCCGAGTGGAAACGCGTGTTGGCCCGAACGGCGCTCGACTTCGTTCACGAAGGCGGTCATCCCAAGCAGTTCATGCCCGTCCTCGCCGAGCATCCGCTGACACAGGGTGAGCGCAAGGGCGAAATCATGGGCTTCTGGGGCAAGAAAATGCTGCCTCAAGTGTTCAAGTGGGACGACGCCTCCCGGCTGGTGGTCCGGTCCCCCCTCGACGAAGCCGCTGTGCTGAGCGCTGCTGCCGACTTCATCGCTCAAGAACTGAACCTCGAATCGGTGACCGTCGTGTTGGGCGAAAGCGAGGCCGACACCACATCGCGAGCTGGATCGGCCATGCCCCTCTCACCGGCCATTGTGTACGCTTGATTCACTCGGACTCGGCCGTGGCATCGTCCAGACCAACCGGTCGTGGCGGAGGGGTGGGGCGAGGCAGTGGCGGTCCCGGCCGTCGTTGGCTGTTGATGAGCGCCACGGCCAACACGGCGCCGGCCAACACGAACAGCCAGCCAGCGATACCCAAGCCACCATCGTCGCTTTGGCTTTCAACCGAGAGGGTTTGCGTGCACCCCCGAACGTCGACAATCGCCCCTTCAGGGCTGTTCAAGCAGAAATCGGCCGCATTGGACACACCGTCGTTGTCGTCATCGAGTTGGACTTGGCTGCATCCAGTGCTCGCCACCTCGGCGCCCAAGGCGGTGAGGGGGCACGCATCCACCGGGTCGAGGACACCGTCCCCGTCGTCATCGTCGTCCTCCACCGCATCGATGCACCCGTCCCCGTCGCGGTCCTGCCCCGCTGCCGCTGGACCGACCATGCCTCGAGGGCACGCATCCACCGGGTCGAGCAACCCATCGTTGTCGTCGTCGTCGTCCTCCAGACCATCGGCGCATCCATCGCCGTCGTTGTCAACCTCGCTGGCGTTGTCCTCCCAGTTGCGCGCGCCGTATGGACAGCGGTCGTCGTTGTCGTCAACCCCGTCGCCATCATCGTCGTTGTCGCTGCCGTCGTCCAAGCAACCGTCGCCGTCGTAGTCGATCGTTGGGTTGGATGACCAAAGGTCCGCATCGTACGGACAACGGTCACCGAGGTTGTTGATACCGTCCCCGTCCATGTCCGCGTCGCAGGGGTCCCCGCTGCCGTCCCCGTCAAGGTCGGCTTGCGTCGGATTGTTGACGTTGGGGCAGTTGTCCTGTTGGTCGATGAAGCCGTCTTCGTCGATGTCGGTGTCCGAACAACCGTCGCTTTCAACATCGTTTTCTGGGGTGGACACCCAGCCGACCGGCCCTTTGGGGCACAGGTCGTTCACGTCAAAGATACCGTCTTCATCGTCATCAAAATCTTCGTTGTCGTCGATGCACCCGTCTCCGTCGTGGTCGTTGCTCACCAAGCGACTGTCCCAGCCCACGTTGCCCCTTGGGCACGCGTCAACATCGTCGGGCAACAAATCGTTGTCGTCGTCGTCGTCGCACGCATCGCCGAACGCATCGCCGTCCCGGTTCAACTGGTCGGGATTGCCGATGTTGGGGCAGTTGTCCTCCCCGTCCAGCACGCCATCGGCATCGATGTCCGTGACGTACATCCAGACCCCGAAATCGTAAGCATACCGTTGCTCAAATGCGTGGATGCCGTAGTCGCCGTCATCGTTGGCGATGAATGAAACGACGGGCGAACCGGACGCACTGACGGCCAAGCCGAGGGGGACGTCGTTGCCTGCTCCGCCCCCTTGAACCGCCCAATCCCACACGCCGTTGGGGCGGTGTTGAGCGAGGAAGATGTCGTAATGGGATCCGTCGTTGATGCCGTCCAAATCCATCAACGTGGTGGTGCCCAGCGTCAGCGCAGACGATGTTCGTCCCAAGACCATCGTTTCGCCTTGCGGTGTGACATGAACGCCCACGGCGTGTTCGGCCCCGTTGCCACCGTACCCCATGGCTGAAGTCCACGCTCCACCCGATGAAAGCGTGGCTTCGAAGATGTCCACCCACGTGGCCTCGGGGATGACGGTTCCTGAGAAATTCGCACGTTGCTGGTAGTCCCCAACCACGGTCACCCCGTCATCGTGTGATGCTTCGCAATCGGTGACCGATTGGTCACCTTGTCCCGAAACCGTCGTGGACCAAGCCCACCCGTCTTCGTCGTACTGTGCCATCACGCTGTCGCCATCGCCTTGGCTGGTGTGTTCATTGTTGTCGTCAAACAAAATCACGCCAAGGAACGGTGTTCCGAAATAGGTACGGCCAAGTCGGTCCTCGCACAGGACACCACCGTACTCCAGCGAGTTGCTTGAGGTCACGGTGTGGAGGAACAAATCCTCGCCGTTGTGGTCCATCCCCAACAGCGCCACAGTCTCAATTTCGGATGAGGCAGGTGAAGTCTCGTTGTTGAACAGGAGTTCGCCCCGATGCGACACGGCGATATGGACCGTGTTGGAACTCGTCGCTTCAACATCGAGACCGTCATGTCGAAGGCGTTGCTGAAGGCACGAGCCCACAGCCAGGTGCCGTCGGGGGACATGGCGGCGATCATCAGTGCGCTCGGGTCATTATCATCGGTTTTGTTGATCGAGCCCCAACCGTCAAGGGTGAGGTTGCAAGATTCGCCAAACGAGAGGTCGCAGAACCGTCCTGCAACAACAAGGGTGCCGTCGGTCAGGCGTTCGACTTCATGGAGTCCATCGAAGTACCCAGAGCTGACCGAAAGGCTTCGGGTCCAGGTGCCGTTTTCCGCCACCCATGCGACGAACATGTCTTCACCAAAGGCTCCGAGTTCCGTATCGTTGGTGGAGAAGCCCTCAACATCGCCGTGGAAGTTGATGTCTTGCTCAAAGGAGCCCACCATCAGCATGTGGCCGTCCTCCAAGGCCACCATGTCGTGGATGCGTTCGCTGCTCTGACCGTCGCCGGCCGCTAACCAGCCAGCCAGCGACCCGTCGGAACTTGTTGCGAATGTTCGGGACGCTGGGGTCTCGGGAAAGGATGCAGGGGTGTTTGGCATCAGCGCCACGAGCAACAGCAGGGCGAGGGCAGTGGCCGTGCGCTGTTCCAACCGCATGGCTTTACATCCCTGATGTTGCATTTGAACCAATCGTCAACATGACCCGAACTTCGCATCCAAGGCTTCATGTGGCGTCGGTCGGAGGGAACCGCATGAGTCAACGTGACCAACGGCGTCAACCCAGGCAACGGCGGTCGGCAGGTGGACGGCGTCAACGGTACGGTGGCCCCAATCGTGCCGGCCTTGAGGAGCGCGAAGCGTTTCGTGTCAAGGTGATGGACAGCCGTGCACGCGACCGGTTCAAGCGTTCGCCACCTCCCATGGGCTTCCCCGAAGCGCCGGTTGAACCGACTTCGTTTTCCTTTGATTGGGCGGTTGAACCTGTCCCCCTTGCCTGCGAGGAAAAGGTCGCAGGCAAGGTGGTTCGGCGCGGTGAATTTGGCTGGGTGAGCGACGAACGCGTGGAGGAGATCGCCCGTTTCGTTGAGTCCGAGCCCATGAACACCGATCAAGCCCTTTCCTTGCGCTCCGCGCTTCTGCAGCAGAAGACCGTGTATTCTCACGGACGCCTCAAGAGCAAAGGGAAGGAATTGGGCAAGCTGTACCGAAACGGCACCAGCATCCTCGACCTCTCGAAAAAATACGATTTTCCTCCGATGAACGTGTTCCGTGTTGTGTTGGAGGCCAACGGGTGGTCAAAGAACAAGATCAAGGAAAGTTTTCGCGACCCTTCATCGATGAAGGCGAGAGAGCAAGCCGAATTTGAAACGGCCGAGGCGGCCGATCGCGTGTCCAATGTGGACCAGTCCGAAACCCAGCTTCGTGCCGACTTGTTCGAGGACATTCTCTCCGATTGGTTTGAATCACAAGGCGTGAAATTGCGTCGCCAACCTGAGATGGTCAAAGAGCAACAAGCGGAACACGGGCGGCCCGTGAGGACCCCGGATCTTCTCTTTTTGGACGACGTGACAATCAACGGTCAACCGGTGGCTTGGATCGATGCCAAGCACTTCTACGGTGCAGATGTGGACTTCCAGCGGAAAAAAATGAAGAAGCAAATGCAACGCTACATCGACGAATGGGGCTCGGGTGCCATCGTGTTTCGTCACGGATTTTGCGAGAACCTCTACCTGCCCGGCGTGTTGATGCTCGACGCCAGCCCCCTCGACCTCAGTCGGTTGAGTGAGTCGAACCCAGATGCGTGAGGAGGGTGGCGACACCAGCTGCCTCACATCGCTCGGCGAGGTGCTTCAAGGCGGATGGATCCACAGTTGAGGGGAACGCACAGGGGATCACAGCGACGGACGTTCCCAGCATGCACAGGCGGACGGCCACATCATCGTTCATTCCCAAGGCGTCAACGGCCGTTTCAACGGTCGTGAGCAACGCTGCGCGCATGGGTTCGTCCACCATGCCAGAAGTCCCGGCGAAGACCTTCGCTTCGTCGAGCAACATCGGCCACACATCGGCTGACCAGGGTTGTGCCTTGAGCCGCTGAACGCTGCTTCGCCCGGCTTCGGTGATGGCCTGCTTCCAACCGGGATCGTCGATGTAGGACGATGTGTGACGGTGTTCGCTTGGCGTCCAGGCCAGCAACACCGGCATGTCAGCGTCAAACGATCGCGCCTGACCGGGCCACCCCGGCGCACCGGGATGCGTTCGTAGTTCCACACCGCCCACCGACGCCCCCAAGACATCGCCCAACCCGCCGCTGTGGCGGCGTTCAATTTGATGAGCGATGATGAGGTATTGACGCCGTGCACCGCGTCCCGTCAAACGGTGCAGCAAGTCACCCAAGGCCATGAGCCCAGCAGCGGACATGCCGAAGCCCTGGCTGAGTGGGCACTCGAGTTGCAATTCAAGGTGCAAGGATTCATTCGGACGCAAGAGTTTGGCGTAACGGCACGCCTCGAGGTAGGATCGGTAGATGGCATCGGTGGCAATCGATTGCCCGTGCCGGTCAAGGATGGAGATGACCGAGGATTTTGGCATCGGTGGTTCGGTTCGCTCGTCGGGGACCTCCCCTTCGGAGGGCGACAGGTCGTTGGTTTGAACGACCAACCGCCCAGTGGCTTGAACCCCATGGTGAATGGAAAACCCTGCGCCACAACTTCCCTGATCTCGGGGCAAGCGTTGGTCGCTCTCCACCGTGAACAACAAGGTCACATGGCCGCCTTGCCGCACGGTCAAGTCATCGGCCATGCGATGTCACGACCGGTTGAGCCCATCAAGGATGGGAAGCGCCATCAAGCGAGTGCACCGTCAAGTTGTTGCTTGATGGTGTCAAACCGGCCGGCGAGTTCGTCCAGAGCCATGTTGAACGCCGTCACGGGGTCCAAACTGCCATCGGTTTCGTAGGAAAAGACGTAGGCGTTGTCAACGGTTTCCATCACGATGCCATCGGCGAAATCGGCTTCACGGCCGGTTCCGTGGCCCACTTGGTGGAGGGCCTTCTCGAGGTCCATCACATGGTTGATGTTGGTGACCTTCTTGTCCTTGCCGAAGAGTTTGGCATCGATGGGCGTGCCGTCCGTGGTGGTCAGGCCCAGGCCAAACAAGGTCTCGGCGGCTTTGGCGTTCTTGAGCACGGCCACCTGTTGCGGTCGGAAGCCCACAGCGGCGACGGGGGACCACTTGGCGTGGTCTCGACCTCGGCCCAGAACAGCGAACGCATAGAATTCAAGGAACTGACCCTTGGAAAGCACGGTCAGGGGGATGGTTTTGTGCTCCTCACGGATGTCGAACACAGGGTCGGAAATGGTGGTGATGTCACCGGCGTACACCGTTCGAAGTTCGTCGTCCGAGTCGGCTGACGGACCGCGAGCAGAGAGGGTGTAGAGCACCTGGCACATGGGGCAACCCTTGTCCTTCTCAACAACGTCCTTGCAGTTCTCGCACGCATCGGGGAACACAAGGCCTTCGTCCATGTTGGTGGGGATGGGGATCATGGCCAATCGGTGGGCCAGCACTTCATCGGGAAGCACGTTGACCGATTCCACAACTTCGCCTTTGTTGTCTTGCGTCACGCCTTGGGAGAAGTCCACGCGGGTGATGGCAAGTTTGGGGACATCGGCGATAAGAGCTCGGCGAATGGCGTTCACCTGAGCGGCATCGGTGTCCGAGATGAGAATGCGGATTTCGTGGCCTTGGGGCCAGCCTTCGACGATTTCGGTTTTCATGTTGCTCACGCTCCGTCCTCAGACGCGTCGGCCACGTCGGCCGCCCTTCTTCTTGGTCCCGTCGTGGGCGATGGGGGTGACGTCTTCGATGCGAGTGATGGTCATGCCGGCACGGGTCAAGGCGCGGATGGCGGCTTGGGCGCCGGGGCCCGTGTTGTTGGAGAGGTTACCGCCGGGTGCACGGTACTTGACGATGAGCTCGGTGAACTCCTTGTCGCGCAATGCATCGGCCATGCGCTCAGCGGATCGGGTGGCTGCGAACTGGCCGCCCTTGTCCTTGCCGGCCTTGACAACTTCACCGCCGTTGCAGGTGGTGATGGTCTCGGCGCCGGTCAGGTCGGTTGCCGTCATGAGGATGTTGTTGTACGAACTGAAGATGTTGACAATGGCTTTGCGCGTCATCACTCATCGCCTCCTTGCTTGATGGCTTCGTTGGAGGCTTCGGCCGCCACACGAACTTCCTCAGCGAATTCGGGGGTCGCCTCGGGGTCAACGCCTTCCTCAGAATATTCCGCCATTTCGCGGCGACCTTCGATGGCTTGTCGAATGGCGTGGTTGGGGTCGTTGAGGGCCGAGGAGGGGTGGTAGCGCAAATCGCCTTCTTCGTCCCGAGTGACCGGGTAGGAAGGAATCGTGACCTTTTGGTCGCCAATGCAGATCTGTCCATGCGTCACCAACTGGCGGGCTTGCTTCATGGAGCAGGCCAGCCCCTTGTAGTAGACTTGGGCTTGCAAACGTCGGCTGAGCACGTCTTCGGTGCCCAGCGACAGGATATCGCCGAGTTCAGCGTTGCTCTCAATGAGCCCTTTGTTGTAGAGGGCGTGGAGCAGGTCGTCCATCTCTCGCTTGCCGTGACCCTCGGAGGTGTCCACCATACCGATGAGGCGCATGGCTTGGCGTCGGTAGCGTCGAAGTTGGGACTTGGCCTTCCAGATTTCCTTCATGTTCTTGAGGCCGTGGTTGGCCTTGATGGCGTGCTCTTCTTCGATGCGGTCAGCCTTCCAAGGATGCGAAGGCGTGTCGAATTTTGGTCGTGAAAACTTTGGCTCTCCCATGTTCTTCCCTCCTCATCACTTCTTTCGGCTCACACCCAACGTGAGGCCGCCACGGCCGTTGGATCGACCCCGCTGGCCACGGACCTTGTTGCCCGAGGCGTGGCGGACACCGCGATACGCCTTGATGGTGCGCAGGCGACTGATGTCGTCCTGGGTGGTGAAGCGGACTTGTTGGCCAGTGATGTGGAGGTCACGGCCGCTCTCAAGGTCCCATTCACGGTTCAGCATCCAGCTGGGGACCGCATCAGCATAGGATTCAATGGCCACACGAAGTTGTTCTTGCTCGTCCATGTTGAGGAAGCCGGCGAGCTTGTGTGGGTCAAAGCCGGTGTTCTTGCAGATTTGAATGGCGGTTCGGGCACCAACGCCCTTCACGGAGGTCAAGGCGGTCGCCAAGGGCTTCAGCCCGTCCATGTCGGTGTCTGCCATACGCAGAATGTATGAAAAGTCGTCGCCAAGGTCCTCATCCTTCGGTCGTGCCATGGTTTCACCTCAATGTTAACACACAGTGTCAAGCATCCCTCCGACCAACCTCCCATATATCAAGACCGCGATGGCCAAATTGCCGCCACAAGACGCGAACCGCGGGCCCTTCAAAGGTTGCTCACGGCATTGACGCAGAGCAGCAGGGTGTGACCGTTGGGGTGTTGTGCGAGGAAGCCTTCCCGGTCGCCTGGCCGCCCACTCAGCTGCCTGTCGAGCGCACCTTGCCAAGCAGGTTGCCGTTCAGGGGGGGTCGCCAGTCGGAGTTTGAGGGAAGAAAAGCGGTGCTCGATGGCCAGTTCCACCACGTCCTGCACGGTGTCGTCGCTCAACGAGCCTTGAAACAGCGCCACCACACGCCCGGTCGCTTGCACAAGCCCACGGTCTTCCGGCCTCAACCGCAACGGGTGGGGGTGGTGCAGTTGGGGGCGGCGACCGTCCACCACGCCCCACCGAAGGTCCGTGTCCTTGGTCACATCGGCCAACCATTGGGCCACGAGACCGCTCTCCACCAGTGCGGCGTCCAACAGGCTGACATGTTCGCCGCGTTGCGGTGGGTGGACGGTGATCGTCAGCGGTTCAACCGGGTGGTGCGTGGCCACCGTGAACGGGCGTTCACCCATCTTGGGTGGAATGCGAACAAAGCGCCGGAGGGCACCATCGTCGGCCAGCGGTCCGGTCCACAACGCCAGTCGGTCCACTCGCCCTCGCCCACGCGACGTCCACACCCATGTGCGACGAAGACTTGGCCAGCGTTCCTCGACCATCGCTTCAACTTGAGCACGCTGGTCGGCGCTGAGTCGTGGTGAGAGATCGAGCAGCATGGCCGGGCCGAGGTCGTGAGGCGCAAACCATGGCCGCCATGCGTCGAGGACGCCGTCGAGCGCAGGACGCATTTCGCTGAGGTCATGGTGGCGGCTGTTGCGTGGACGCGCCGGGTCCAACTGGAGCATCGCCACACACGGGCTGGCTTGACCCAAGGCGGTCGTGAGGGCTTGTTCAGCTTCCAAGCCGTTCCCAGCCAGCACCGCTGAACCCTCGCACCATGGCAACCCCACACCGCCCGACATCTCGCCCACGGTCCGAAGGTTGAGCGCACTCGCCAGCGCGCGAGCCGGGTCGAGTTCGATGCCGATGGCCGGACGGGCCAGCGTGAGGGCGTGCGCCCAAACCTGCAACCCGCTGCCGCAGGCAGGGTCGACGATGTATCCCTCAGCCAGGGGCCGGTCAGCCAGTGCAATGGAGCGTTCGGTCGCCACCTGCCAGGGCGTCGCCAAGGGGCGTCCATCGTTGGCGTGGTGGAACACGGTGCCCTCGGGAGCGGTTGAATCGGGACTGGTTTGCGTGGTCCCATCCTCCTCTGCGTCGTTGGCGGTGAACCGTCGATGCATGGGACCACCTCATGCCTGAGCGATATCGGAACGGTTGACCAAGCATTCAAACGGAATGCCAGCGGCTTGGAAGGCTTCGTGAGCACCTTCTTGTCGATCGAGGATGCTGATGACCGCAACCACACGGCAATCGGTCGCCTCGTGAAGCCGTTGAACCGCTTGGATCGACGAACCGCCCGTGGTGGTGACGTCCTCAACGATGACCACATCGCCGGGTTCGGCCAAGGATGATCCTTCGATGCCGGGTGGGTTGTTGGTCTTGCGGCCGCCGCGCCCTTTGGGCTGTTTTCGGACCATGAACCCCCGGAGGTCGGTTTCGGCGCTCGGCGAACCGATCACCAAGGCGGTCAACGGCACGGCGCCAAGTTCCAGGCCCCCGACGTACTTGGCCCCGAGGGCTGCGATGCGGAGGTTGAGCAATTCACCGAGGAGAGCGCCGGCCTCTGGGTGCATCATGACGGGTTTGGTGTCAAAGAACCACCTGGATTGGCGCCCGCTCGCCAGTGTGAAGGCTTCGTCGTGACCGCCGTCCAAAAAAGCCAGGTCCCGGATCAATTCAACCAACCGAGGCCAACGCTCATGGTTGCGCACGTCGTCGTGAACCGTCATGGTCCCAATGCACGGGGTCAACCGCATGAACTTTCGGTCATGGCCTTCAACCGCTCGGATGATAAAGGGTCGCCGCCGTGTAAAACCGAGCAACATGCCCCCTGCCCCCTCCTCGCCTCCCCGCCTTGACCACGACCCGTTGTTGGGCGTGGACCTTGGGCGCCTCGAGGCGGAGATGGAACGCTACCATCAGTGGCTGGACGAGCGAGCCGACGATGCCTATTTGCTGGCTGAACGGGCCCGTCAGAAGGGGTACGACCACAAAGACCGCGTCGAAATCCCTCGAGCTGCGGACCTCGCAGGCCGTACCGAGAAATTGCTCATTGAACACCTCGACGGTTATCCGGTCGCCGATGACATTCGTGCCATGTTGGAAGAGCACGACCGGGAAACCACTTCCATCATGATGGCGCAGTCCGTTGCCCGTGGCTTCCGAACCAAGGGTTACGACCTTGAACGTTCCATCGATGTCGGTCTTCGCGTCGGCTTGGCCATTCTGACGGAAGCGGTGTTGGTGGCGCCTTTGGAGGGCATCAGTGAGGTCCGCCTCCTCAACAACGTCGACGGTTCGCAGTTCGTTTCCGTGCATTTTGCCGGGCCCATCCGCGCAGCCGGTGGGACGGCCCAAGCCCTTGCCGTGCTGATCGCTGACATGATTCGGCGAGAACTGGACGTCGGCCATTACCAACCCACGGACCCCGAAGTGGAGCGCGTCAAGGAAGAATTCGGCCTGTACCGCGGCAACTTGCAGTACCGACCATCGCCCCCGGAAATCGATGAAATTGTGCGTGCCTGTCCGGTCATGATCAACGGTGAGTCCACCGAACGCATCGAATGCGCGGGGTACGGCAACGTCCGCAACATCGACGAAGCGCGCATCCGGGGCGGCGTGCTGTTGGTCATCGGTGAGGGGATGTGCTTGAAAGCGCCCAAAATTCAGAAGCACACCGAGCGCCTGAACGTCCCCGGTTGGGATTTCATCTCCAAATTTGCCCTCAGGGGGAAGGCCGAGTCCGGCGAGAAGCAGGCGGCGTTCAAGAGCAAGCGCGTTCCCCCCATCACCAAATTCATGCGCGACATCATCGCTGGTCGACCGGTGTTTGGGGGGCCGCTTCAACCGGGGGGTTTCCGTCTTCGGTACGGACGCGCCCGTCCTTCGGGCTTGGCCGCAGCCTCGTGCAACACAGCCTCGATGCTGGCCATGGACGATTTCATCACCATCGGCACGCAAATGAAGATTGAGCGGCCTGGAAAAGCCTGCGCCATCACGCCCTGCGACGATTCAGAAGGGCCTTGGGTGGTGCTTGCTGACGGGCGCTTCTCGCGCTACGATCACGCTTCTGCCTTTGCCGGTGTTCGTCACGATGTCAAACAGATTTGGGACAACGGAGAGCTCGTGATCGGCTATGGAGAATTCATGGAGAACAACAAGAACCTCGTTCCAGCGGGATATGGAATGGATTGGTGGGCCAGTGACCTCATCGAAGCCTTGGCGACGGACGGGGACGTGGAGGTGTTCACGTCGGTGTTTGCCGACGAAACCGAACCGTGGCCCTCGGGCACACCCGGTGTGTCGGTGCACGAGGTCGAGGACCCGCATCACCAGTATCGCGTGCGCCGGTCGTGGCACGAACGCTTGCGTAAATTGAACCCCACCTGGGCGCAGGCCAAGCGCATTGCACAGCGCTTTGGGACATCGCTTCCACCACCCCACAACCCGTGGTTGCTGGACTTACCGCTTGAGTGGGTGCCGGCGTTGCTCGGAGAGTTGAAGCGTGCTCGACTTGAAACCCCTTCGTCACCGGTCAACGACCGGGAGCGCCCCCTGCCCAGTGAGCGTTACCTTCGATTCAAAGGAGGGGTGACGGGATGGACCTCGGCCACCATGGACGAACTGCAACCCGAACGCTTGCCGGAATTCAGCGAGCGCTCCATACCTGGCCCTCAGGTGAACCTCGTCGAGCCGTTGTTCAGCGAATCCATGCCGGAGGGCTGGACCTTCTGTCAGCACGGTTTGGTCAAAGGGAGCATGATGTTGCTGGGGCTTCGCCACCATCACGATGGCGAGGATCTGGTGGTCACGGCTGGTTGGGAAGGCATGTGCGAGGCCCTCGGCTTCGCTGTGGACGGGGACCGCCTCGTCCAGACCAATGACTTCGGCCAGGCCGCCGAAGATCGCATGGCCGCCCTCCGTCACAGCAAAACCGTGCTCGATGAAGAGCGCGAACGATTGCGAGCGCTGCAAAAAGAGCGGTCAACGGTCCGCATCGCAGCGGAAACGAACGCCCGTCAACGCGGGTTGGGGATCGCTGAAACCGATCAAGTGGGCCAACGGGCGGCGGATGAAGTCGTGGACGTTGGGCCTCGCGATCCCAATGCATACCTCGCAGCCCAACGGCTCGAAGACGACCATGCCGTCAACGGCATCATGGTGCTGGTTCGCCAACTCGCCTCGCTTCGCTGGGAACACAGTGCACCTGTGCGGGTGGGGTGCCGCATGGGTCGTCCGGAAAAAGCTGCGCCGCGCATCATGAACCCGATGACACACGCCTTGTTTCCAATCGAATTGAACGGAGGCAATCAACGCCTGCTGACCAACGCCGTGAACAAGCAGACCATCCGCGTCCAACTCGGCCGTCGCCGATGCACGACCTGCGGTCAGGAAACACCGTTCTTACGGTGTCATCATCGTGTTGTGGATGACTTTGGGGAGCGCCGTGCAGGTGAGGTGTGTGATGGGTCCACCGAGCCAGTGGCCTCTGAATCGACCGCTCGACGACGCGGCGAAGTCCAAAGCGTTCGAATGGACGAGATGGTGGAAGATGCGCGGATTCGATTGGGCATCGATCGCTTGCCTCAGCAGGTCAAATGCATGAAAAAATTGTCCAGCCGTGACCAAACGCCGGAGCCCATTGAGAAGGGGATTTTGAGGGCCAAGCACGCCCTCCCGGTGTTCAGGGACGGTACCGTTCGGTACGACATGAGCGACGTCCCCATCACGCATTTCACCCCCCGAGAGGTTGGTGTTCCGTGGAAAAAACTTCACGGTCTTGGCTACACCCACGACCATCGCGGCGACCCCCTCACCCACGACGAGCAGATGTTGGAGATCTTCCCTCAGGATTTCATCGTGGCCAAGAATGCCCAGGATTTCCTTCTTCGCACCGCCAAATACGTCGACGAGTTGCTGGTCAGGTACTATGGCATGGACCCGTTTTACAACGCCCAAGGCCCCGATGACCTCGTGGGCCACCTCATCTGCGCCCTCGCCCCCCACACCAGCGGAGGGGTCCTGTCCAGAATCATCGGATGGGCGGATTGTTCGGGTGGCTACGCTCACCCCTTGTTTCACGCTGCCAAGCGTCGAAATTGCGACGGTGATGAGGACGCCATCATGATGCTCATGGACGGGTTGCTGAACTTCAGCCGTGACATCTTGCCTGCGAACCGCGGTGGTCAAATGGACGCACCGTTGGTTTTGACCACCCGCCTCAACCCCACGGAGGTGGACAAAGAAGCGTTGAACGTGGATGCTGCCTGGTTCTACGAGCGTGATTTCTACGAAGCGACCCTCGAACAACCCCATCCCAAGGACGTGGCCAAGCGGATGGACTTCGTTGAGCGTCGATTGGGCAGCGTGGCAGCGGTTCGTGGCTACGGTTACACCCATGACTGCCGAGCGTTGGACGAGGGACCGGCCCTTTCAGCCTACAAAACCCTCGAAACGATGATCGACAAGATGAACGGGCAGTTGGCCATCGGTCACCGGTTGCGAGGTGTGAACGTGCGAACGGTGGCGTCCAGCGTGGTTCGCTCCCATTTCCTCCCCGACCTTCGCGGCAACCTCAACGCCTACGGGCGACAGAAGGTTCGTTGCCTCAAGTGTGCGCACTCCTACCGCCGCATGCCGGTGTCCGGCAAGTGCATCCAACCGCGCAAAGCGACGGGTCGGGGATTGGCCTCGATGGGTGTGGCCAAATCCGAGGGTGAACAGTGCGGAGGCAACTTGGCCCTCACCGTGTCCCAAGGTGCGGTGCGGAAATACATCGATGTCATGCGCTACGTGATGGATCATTACGGCGTTGACCTGTACACGCGGCAGAATGCAGATTGGTTGGCCAACAGCGCTGATTCTCTGTTCAACAACGACCGAGCCAAGCAACTCTCCTTGGCCGATTTTTTGTGATCACTGCAACGGGTCCCGCCACGGAGAATCGTGGTCGTGAACGGTGTCGGCGTCGGGCATGCCGCGCCGAATGGGTGTGAACGGTGCTCGCTCAGGTGCCTCAATGGGTGTTTGGCTGGTGCGGTTTCGCACGAAAATCCGCACCGCTTGGTCGATCAGCGACACCACGACCAGCCCCAAGCTCAACCCCACGTGCCCCCAGGCCCTCAACGGTTCAAACGGCGCAACGTACAGCGTTTGTTCGGTCACCAGGCCTTCCTCAAGTTGCGTTTCCAGCACGTAGGTGCCGGGTTGAAGCTCGCCTTCCCACACCGGCGGTTGGTTCTCCGTCGTCCCCACCCAACGGTGAACTTCGCTCTCGTTGTTGAGCCGGAGCACATACGAGGCGTTGCCTTGGTCCACGGTCCGAGCGTCAAAGCTCACCTCGAGCGTGACGGGGAGGGGTGCACTGGAGCCGAACGCTCCTTCAATGGTGAAGGAACGCCAAGGTTCGGTTTGCTCGGGGTTGTTCAACTCCTTGGGGGCTTCTTGTTGGACCACGTTGCCCCACATGAGGTTCACAACGACCACAGCGGTCACCCACAACGCAGCGTTGAGCAACGTGCGTTGCATGTTGACCGCGTCGGGGTGTTCGTTTTTAGGCCGTTGTTTGGAACAACATCGAGGGGTCGCATGGTTCACTCGCGACCGGGCAGCGCCATGCGAAGGATGGTGTCCATCCAACCCAGTTTTTCCAATTTCCGTGCGGGGTCGGTTTCGCCCGACCACCGGCCCAAGCGATGGGCATCGAACCCAATGCAGCGGATGCGCTCGGGACGGACGCCCCAACTCAGCAGGCAGCACACTGCGCGGTCGCCGTCGGTGAACCCACCTGGATTGTGCATGCCGGGCAGGGTTTCGTCCGTTTGATGGGTCAAGACCATCGCAGGCGGGTGGGGAAGCCTCGACCAGCGTGCCAAGCAAGCCTGCCATCGCTCCATGTTGTCACCGTGGGCGTGGACCACGAGGGTTGAGCCGTTCTGTGCTGCACGTTCGAGATGCTCCGCTCCGTCAAGGTCCGTGACAACAGCGGTGGGCTGAACGATGCCCTCACAAGCGCCTGCGGCTCCATCGGCAGCGACGACGCACGCTCCCTCTTCCAACGCCGCACGGACAGCCTGCGGCTCAGCCGCTGCACCCACCACAAGCACCACCGACGAACCGACGATGCGCTTCAACGCGTCCAGCGAAACCCTCCTGGCGCGCGGTGACCATGACGGCGTGCTGAACGGCGCATCGTCATCCATGGTTCGTGCGAGTTGAGCAGCGCTTCGAACATCGTCCTCGTACGACCAACCAAAGAACGCCCGAACGTCGTGCTGGATGCTCACCAATCGAGCACGCACGTCATCGTTCATAGTGAGGCGAAGCGACCGATGCTCATCATCTCACCGATGGAAGCCGACCTTGATAACGGGTGGAACGGGTGGCCACTGCATGCCCGTTCCCCCGTCCTCCCCCTCCATCGAGGACGAGGTGACGCTGGCACGCTACCCGTTTTTGCCCCAAGCCTCTGCGTGGATTCGTTCCTTGGCACATCGCCACGCCATTGACCTCGACGAACTGTTGGAGGGGTCGTGGATGGACAAAGCACGACAGCGAGCTCGCCTTCGTCTCGTGGACACCGTGCAATCGAAGGAAGGCGTGCAGGTGGCCGGCGGCGACATCCACACCGAGGAGGGGCGGCTGGTTGAGGCGTTTTCGTTCTATTATGCACGTTTGGTGGTCTGCGCCAGCGAGGACGAACGTTTGATTGCGCGTTGGGCGCAAGCGGAGGCGGCACGGGCCGAGCAATTGCTCATGCTCGACGATTCCAATCTCGAGATCTTGGCCAACACCTACATCAGCGAAATCCGCCGTTCGCAAAAGGTGGCGGCACCAACGCTTGTGGGCGCACCCGGCATGACCCTTCGTCAACAACGGCAAGGCACATCGGATGTTTGGCAAATCGGCCTGTCCGACTTCATCGAAATCTGTCCAAAGATCACCGGTCAGCGATGGCGTCTGCCCAATGCCGATGTCAGCGGGGGCTGGGTGACCCTTCACAACGAACGCTCATACGCGTCATCGGCCAAAGTTGCAAGGTTGCTGCGAGAACGCATCAAGGCCAGCATCGAAGCCGACGCCTTGGAAAAAATGGCCGACATCAACACCGATTTGGCAGTGCGGTTGGCCGAACCGGTGGGGATGGTCCGCAATCTGATGGCCAGCAAGGCCAGCGAAGCCATCGCTCTGGTCGGCGCGGATGAACACGATTGGCCGCCGTGCATGCAACGCATCGTTGCCGATCTGTCAGCCGGTGTTAACGTCAACCACTTTGGGCGCCTCTTTCTTGCATCCATGGCGTCGACGTTGGCCCTTCCACAGGAATCCTGTGTGAATTTTTTCCGAGGCGCCCCTGATTTCAGCGAAGCCACCACCTCCTATCAAGTCCAGCACGTGTATCAGCACGGCTACACGCCTTCGGGTTGTGGGAAATTGAAAATCAACCACAACTGTCCGGTGCTGCCCGGCGACAACCGAACGTGCGACCAGCCTTGGATGGACCACCCGCTCAAGTACATCCGAGCCACGCAGCGGTGGAAGCGACTGACGCAGCCGCAACCCTCCATCGAGGCCAAACCGGCTGAATCGACCGCATCGGCTCAAGATTCGGCCACCGATGATACGCCCGAGGCCGGCGGTGGTCGGCCGTGAGCCTTTAGGTCATGACATGGGTGTCGGCGCATGGCGCTGGCGCATGCGGGTGGGACGACAACCCCGCGCCATCCCATCCTCTACCGCTTGTTTCGGTCGTTCTTTCGTTTTCTCACGAACGTGTGGTTTCGGGAAGTCAACATCGTTGACGATGAACATCCCAAGGACGACGCGGGTGTATTGTTCGTGACATGGCACCCCAACGGTTTGGTCGACCCGATGCTGATGACCGCCAGCCTGGAGGGTCGATTGACCACGCTGGTGCACCACCGTTTGTTCGCCTTTCCTGCGGTTGGGTGGTTGTTCAGGGCCGCCGGTGTGATTCCGCTCGGGATGGCCGATGGCGACAGACCGAACATCGGCGGCAACTTGGCCACCTCGGTCGTGTTGGCTTCAACGGCCACCAACCTCGCCAACGGCGGGCACGTGCTGATGTTCCCGGAGGCATCCACCCACGGCCGAGCATCGGTTCAGAACATTCGGTCCGGTGCCGCACGGTTGCTGTTGTCGGCTTGCCGTGAGGCTGAGGCTAGGGGACGTCCTCGCCCGCATGTGGTGCCGGTGGGGTTGCATTACTCCGACGCCAGCCGTTTTCGTGAGCGAGCAGCCATCGTGTTTGAACGGCCCATGAGCCTGCCATCGCTTCCGGCTTCACCTTCCGAAGCCGACGATCGGCGTTGGGTGCTCGAGGTCACCCAAGCCATCGGTGTTGAACTTCAGCGGGCCAATCTCGCCAAAACCACCTGGGAAGAACGGACGTTGATTTGGAAAGGACGAAGTTTGGTTCAGGCTGAAAAGGGCCGTCTGCAGGGGCAGCGGATGGAACGGCGGGACTATGCCACCTCCCTCTTGGCTGCCCGCCGATTGCGTGCAGGGTGGGAATACATGCGGCGCAACGATCCAACGGTTGCCGATGCGTTGGCGGCCCGTTGCCGCTCGCATTTTGATGACCTCGATGCTCGTTCGTTGACCCCGTACGATGTGGATGCTCGTCCTGAAACGATGACAGCAGCAGGTGCAGCACGGGCGATGGCGTCGTGGGCCTGGGCCGTGGTGTGGATGTTTGGCCTCATGACGTGGGGGGCCATGCTCGGCAACTACATGCCGTACAAATTTCAGTCCGTCCTTGAGCGGTTGACCCGACGGGCAGGTGTGGACGACACCCTGCAGGGCAGCATCAAGGTGCTTTCTTCAGTCGTGGTGTTTCCATTGTGGTGGCTGAGCCTCTCGCTTGCCATCACGTGGGTGCTCTTGGACACGTCGAGCCCGGTGTACAGGGCGTTTTCCACCCACCAACTGCTTCAGTACCTCACCGTGCTTCCACCCCTTGGGGTTGCGGTGGTGTTGATGGTGTTCTGGCCGTTGAGCGCCCGAGCGCACATGGGTCTCTATGCCCGGTTGGTGCGCGCCACTCGGTCTGTCCGACGTTGGCTGGTTTGGCGTGACGAGAGCAACGATTGGGACCGTTTGGTCACCACCCAGCGCGGCTTGGCCGAGGCGTTGGTGGCTTTGGGGGCCGGTTTGGTGCTGCCTGGCGACCCTGACTGGGAGGACCCGCCTTCCGGCAGGGACGACGCCGATGTTGTCCAACGTCGCTCAACCCCTGCGCTGTGACGGTCCACCCCCGGGTCTTTCGCACAAGGGTTTGAATGAAAGGACCTGCGTGGGAGGACCGAGGACGGCATGACACGAACGCTGGTGTTGACGGTTGACCGAGACGACGACCTCGGGATCAAAACATCGATTCGCGGCCCCGTGGTGGGCCGGCGGCAGGTCCTGACCTCCGCCCTGCGATTGGGCACAGCTGACCCTGAAGAAAGCGACACCAACGCCATTTTGGGCGCCCTTCAACAATATGATTTGTTGGCCGAAGCCAAAGGTGAGGACGATCAGGTGGAGATTGCCATTCTCACGGGCGATGAAAAGGTCGGTGTTCGCTCGGACCGAGCCATCGCTGCTCAACTGGAAGAGGTGGTTTCAGCGTTCCAACCCGACCAAGCCGTTTTGATCACCGACGGGGCCGAAGACGAAAGCGTGCTGCCCATCATTCAGTCCCAAGTTCGCATCGACCACGTGAGGAAAATCATTGTCAAGCAATCCAAGGGCATCGAAGGCACCTACTATTACATCGTGAAGGCGTTGGAAGATCCCAAATGGCGCTCAAAAATCATGGTCCCCCTCGGTGCGGTGATGGCGATCTTCGGGCTTGGTATCATGCTGCCCAACGAGATCGGTGGCGTTGTGATTGGGGCGTTGCCCCTCGTGCTTGGGCTGTACTTCCTCAGCAAGGGCGCTGGCTTGGAATCCACGGTGGCCCGTGTGGTGCAAGAAATGCGTGAAAACGCCGATGCAGCCATGTTTTCTTCGTTGCTGTGGACGGCGACGGTGTTCAGTGCCATCTTTGCCGTGGCCGAGGGTTGGCGCGAATTCGGCAGTTACGGCATCGGCCCAACGTCGGCCTCATCGGTGATATGGCTCAACGTCGTTCACTCGTCCTTGGCATGGACCATCATTGCCTTCCTGACATCCACGGCCGGCTTCATGCTCCTTCGTTTGAAGCGCGGTTCGTTTTCGGGCAGCCTCATCGTGCTCAGCGTGTTCGGCATGGTGGTCTACTCCTTCCTCAACACGGCGCTTGACATCGCCATTCGCGTGCTTGAGGGCGAGGCGTACACCTTCGGGGTCCAAACCATTCTCAACGACCTGGCCACGCCCATCATCTGGATCGTGGTCCTTTGGACGGTGACCACGGTGGTCCGGTCCCTCCAAGCCAAGCAAGCTCAGGGTGAGCGCTATTGGGGCATCTGAGCGGGAAGACCCCCTCAACGGCTAAATCCCATCGCAGGATGGTTGTGGTGTGTCTCCCGTTCCAGAGCATGAACTTGCCAAGCTCCGCTCACTGCAAGGCTACGATTTGATGCTGGAGACCGATCGCATCACACGCATGTACAACGTCGACGATGCAACGGTCCAGGCCATGCTGACCGCCGCTCCGGCCATGGGTTCGACAGGTCAGCACGACCCTTCAGGGGGGTTGTCTTCCCAAACTCCGGTGACGCCTTCTTCACCACCACCGGCTCCCAAGCAGGCGAACGTGATCAACAAAGACCAACTTCGGTTTGAGTACGACCCAAGCCAAGAAGCCGCTGAACGCCGTCAAGCGATCAACCAAGCCATCCTTTGCTCAGCATGCGGTGTCGCACTCGGGATTCCCGATGTTCGCCCGATCAAGGTCACCTGCCCGGCCTGTTTGTTTGAAACGACCTACACCCACTAATCGGTGCGTTCTTGAGGGCGAACATCGGCCCCACCGCATGGAGGACACGGCGCCCCGGTTGTGGCCCTACAGCCCCAACAACTCCCCAGTGCCGCTCCCCCCCCGGTCGTTTTTGTTCACGCCTTCGAACGTGCTCGTGCTTTCGCCGCCCGCTGAATCGGTTGCCGACGAATCGCTGAGCATCGATGGACTTCGGGGGGTGGCAGCCGGTTACAGTCATTCAACCGGTGACCTTCCAACGTTGCTCCAAGCAGCGCAAGCCCCTGGATTGGACGTGCGAAAACCGGTGCTTCTGTTGGGTGAATTGGCCAACCCCTACCGCCTTCAAGACATCAACATCGGGCCCTTGCCGGTGCTCCGCGTGCGCCTCGAGGGCGTGTGCACCACGTGGTCCGACGGATTGGATTCGAGGGACATGCAACCCGGTGTCCACCACGTGACCTTGGCACGGACCCCCGGTTGGTGGGAGGCCGTTCATCTCGGCTTGGCCACGGTGGAGCAACTGAAGCGCATTCGAACGTGGATTGAGAACGGCGTTTCCGGTTCATGGCGCCCTGTTCGTTTGGGGGAAGGTGTTGTGCGCTTGGAGGGCGATGCCCCACTCGACCCACCATCGTCCGATGACATCGCATGGGACGGCACGGTGGAGCGTGTGGAGCGACCCACACCGGTGCCAAGCGGTCCGATGGTCGACCTCTCGGCCGTGATGGCCCTGGTGCACACCCGGCAAGGCTGTTACAACCACCGCGGCCGTCTGGCACGCTGTGCGCATCTTCAACAGCGGGCGTTTCACGAGGGGTTGTTCCGTCGCGGTTCATCGCATCGATGGGATGCGGTCCTCAAGGTGCGGTGACGCGAAGGTAACGCCGCACCGATTCTTCGCCCCAGACCAACGATTCAACAAATCGGAGACCGGCCGATTCCAGCCGATCTTCGGTGATGCCAGAGGGCACCGGCTCGGCGTGTTCAACATCGGACATCACCAAAAGAAACTCGTCCACCGCCCGTACATCCAACCAACGTTGGACCGTTATGGGCCCACCTTCCACCAACAGGCGCTGGACCTCCTGGTCGCCCAATTCGTTCAACAAACGGTCGATCGAGATAAAATCGGATTGGAGCAAGCGCGTGGGGTGCTCATCGTTGAGCAATGCGGCATTGGACGGCGTTCGTCCATTGGGGTCCAGCACCAGCCGAAGTGGCTGACGGGTGTGCGGCACACGACGTACGGTCAGGGCCGGGTCGTCGCGAAGGACGGTGTTGACGCCCACCAGGACCGCATCGCAATCCCTGCGAAGTTCATGCACCTTCTTGAGGCAGCCTTCGGAGGTGAACCGGGCGGCGTTGGAGGCCAAATCGTCCACCGACCCGTTTCGGTCCACGGCCATCTTGACCGTTACCATGGGTCGGCGATGCTCGCACCAATGAAGAAACCCCTTCATTTGCTCATGAGCTTCGGATTTCATCAACCCGAATTTGGTCGGGATGCCGTTGGCCAACAGGACATCACCACCTTTGCCACGAACGGTGGGGTTGGGGTCTTCGTGGGCGATGATGACGTTGCGAACGCCGGCCCACATCAGGGCCTCGGTGCACGGGGGTGTTCGGCCAAAATGGTTGCACGGTTCAAGCGTGACGTAGGCCGTGGCACCGTTGGCCGAACGTCCTTTCGCTTCCGCATCGTGAATGGCCATCTGTTCGGCGTGCAAACCGCCCAGATGGTCGTGCCAGCCTTCGGCGATGATTTCGCCG
>Ga0255781_10001075_pt1 | contig 22470 bp, 37 predicted proteins | sample 101ome_21_FD_179979 | JGI IMG/M metagenome (GOLD analysis project Ga0255781, IMG submission 179979) | Coastal salt marsh microbial communities from the Groves Creek Marsh, Skidaway Island, Georgia - 101413BT metaG (version 2) | ecosystem: Environmental > Aquatic > Marine > Intertidal zone >... | reverse complement strand
AACTTGGGAATACGAAGTGCCTCGACACCAGCCTCACCACTTGCCTTCATCTGGTAGGATGGGTCACCTGCTGCAACTCGTAGAGTTTCTAGTGAGATGGATGGAAATAGTTGGTTATTGATTTGCACCACAAGGGGAAGTCTACGAAGGACACCATCTGCCTCTGGTGGACTACTCATCATACCCACACCAGCTGCAGCATTACCGATTACTTTAACTGGTCCGACAGCAGAATTGTATTCGTAAATCCAGTTTGTCCAAGGTGGGTCTTCTCCATTACCACCAATGACTGCAACACCTCTAGGAACTGGATTACCCTTTGCCTCGTTGGCGGGTATCTGACCGATAACTACAGGAAGTTGTGCAATTAATTGACCAAACTCTGCATCCTTACCACCACGGTCTGGTTGTGAAAATAGAATAGGCATGACAACCATACCAGCACCAGACTGAAAGAGTTTAATCAACTCTCTCTGCATAATCTCTCTGGGCCATGGCCATTGACCATTCTTATCCATCGTCTTGTTGTCAATCTCGACAGTAACGATGTCTTCCAGAATTACAGTCCTTTGATTTTGTTGATGAACATCCAGTGCTTTCATGCGAAAGGCTTCTAGTATCCACGGATCAGAATATCTTAATCCCACTACCGATAATAATAAAACTAATGTTACAATCCACTTTTTCATATTACTGTCCTTGCGTTACTGATACAGAACACCCCCCAGAAGTCTGGCAGTCTTGCGTCAAACTATATGATTGTGCAGTGCTACCTTGTTGCAACATGTGTAGTGTTGTTGCATACGAACCACCTATCGTAACTGTGGCACTATGAGTTGCACTTCCCTTTTGTATCATATCAACATCATTGTTAGAATTGTTTATGGTTAAGTTGAGTGTTTTATCTTGGTTACTTTCCTGTCTTGTATAAACGTCATTGCCACTACCATATATATAAGTCACGTTTGAATGTTCGTGTCCTGAGTTATTTGATCGTTGGCTTCCCAAAAAAGTATTGTTTGACCCGTGTATATCTAACCGTGTAAAATGCCCACCATACTCGTAATCATCTATACTGTGTAATGTTCCGTCAGCATCAACTCTATATCCTTGATAGAAATCAACATCATTAGAATTGCCTGCGATATGAAACTCAAACCTATCACCACCACATGGAGATTGATTACAGGTCTGTGTAACATTTAAATTGTTGTTATCACCATCCAAGTCACCACCCCACGTTGAACCACTACCCCATAAGGAAGTGTATCCGACATAAGCATCGTTGCCTTTTTGTTCGATGTCTACCGTATTACTTGCTCCACCAAAACTAAAGTTTACCTCGTTATCACTACCCTCTACTGACACGGTAATACTATTTGAGTTACCACTGGTAACCTGTTCTATGGTAATCGCATTGTCAGCAACTGCTTCAGTTCTGATTGATAATAATAACAGAATCGGTAGCGTTTTCTTGAGTATGGAGAGTAACATTACTTCCTGCCTGATTAAGTTGCATCTGAACTGAAGAGTCACCATCAAGAGTAATTTCAACAATTCGTTCATCGAAGTTTCTGAATATAATCCACTCACCGTCTTTTACAATCTGAGTGTTACCTTCCTCATAAATGCCTGGCTGTATTGGATTTGTAGGAAATCTTGCTGTTTCAGAAAATACCTTTGCATTTAAAATATCAAGTATATTTGCTAAGAGATCGAGATCAAGAAGGTTGAAATCTAATCGTGTAAAAACAAGCTCGTCTTTATTCAAATCATTTTCATCGAGTAGGTTTATATCAAGCTCATTAAAATCCAGCATGTTGTTTTCACTTGAACCTTCTTCTTCTTTCTCCTTAGGTTTGCGCACGATCAATAAGTTGTTGATTTGAGCTTCGGACAAATCTAAAATCACTGGGGGTGTGGGGGTCGATTCAGCTGCACCTACAACGGTCGCTTGATATGCCTGATTTAAAATTACCTGTCCGACTTCTGATTCAACTTTAATTTCGCCCACGTTTCCGTTTGCATCTGGTAATAGGATGACCAGGGATTTGCCAACCTCATCTACCGTCATACTGAACGATGTTCCGAGAACACCAATACGAGCTGTCGGTGTACTAATCTTTACCGACTGTCGATTATTTTTTGCAATTAAACCACTTGCATACTTGACTGTGCCAAGCGTCACCTTTAATCCGAGTTTACTCGTCGAAGGAGAGCTGGAATCATAAACGAAATCATCAATCACTAACTTTGAGTGCTTTTCAATCTTTACCTTTGTTTTATCATCAAAACCAATGCGAACCACACCGTTACCAGTGCGAACATCATCATTCATTTCAATACCGAGATCTTCCTTGACGGCAATTTTATCCTTGCTTCTCAGAAGTTCTGCAGTACCTGTATTTTGTTCTACCTTACCGACCGCTGCATATGCAGTATTAGTCAGCAACAGTAATAGTAACGCTAGACGAAGAACCATCGGTTGTTGCACTCACTGTACTTGCTTCAGCTCCACTTTGTGTGACACTAATTGTTGAACTGCTACCAGTATGATTAATCGTCGTATCATGCTGGGCTGAACCACTCTTAGATGCAGTCACTGTATTTGTGCTACCTGTAATATCAATATCAGTTAGCTTGTCTGTTATAGACGATGCTGTTGAGTTTTCAGTTACTGTAACTGTATTAGAGTCGCCTGTAATATCTACATCAATATCAACGTCATCTGTTGTCACAGAACTAGCTGTACCGACGTTTACGTCAACCGTATTGCTGTCGCCAGTATTGTTAAGCGTTACACTAACATCATCCGAACCACCGTTCGATCCACCAGTCGTACCGATGTTAATACCGATGTCTGAACTGCTGCCTTGAGTATTCGATGTAACATCAGCGTTAGCACCGTAGATGTCATAATCTAACACGTTACTTGAACCGACTTGGTCAATATCCATCGTCGTTGTTGAACCATCACTGGTACTTATATCGCTACTCGTACCAACACGGTTGCCCGTACCGTCTTGGTTTATGTTTATTGTTGCACTCGATCCGGTCTGATCAATATAGATTTGGTTGTCAGCCCACGCAGTTCCCGAAATCGTTAACAAAGCTATACTTAAAGCTGTTAACTTGTTTCTCATTGTTTTTTACCTTTACTGTTATCCCTGTAATCCCAGTACTTTTTTCTCTTTCCCTCTTTAACCATCTCTATTACAGCTGCCTCAATCGCCTGTCGAACCGCATAATTAACCGGTTCATTTGTGGTGGCACCTGCCTCAACTTCTAATAATTTTGTTCCCATGTCAAAGAACTTAAAAACATTTACTCCAATATTGGTACTCAATATAGTCTTTTCTGTAGTCACTGCCATCAGAACCTCTCCAGTCAATACACTGATAACTCGTAAACCTACAGTAACTACATCAACTCTCCATTCAGTCTGTGGACCGATTCCCAACCATCGTACGCCAGCACCGCCAGTATATTTGTTTGAATCGTATCCTACAATACCACCTTCAACCATAATACCAGCAAACTGGAGAGCACCTAATTTCTTTGCCTTTTCTCCATCAAAGTTTTCACGTGTATTTCTTATTAACTGCCTCTCTTTAATTAAAGCATCAAGTCCGGATCTCTCAACCACCTTAAAGAAATTACCATCACTCAGATCCATCATTGCTTTAATTAAATAAATTTCTGCTCCTTGTGTAACCGCACTACTCAAATTTGCAATATTATCAGCTGGTTTTCTCTGACCAGTCTTATCAGTAAAATTATAAACCGCCACTGTCACTGGTTTGCCGTTTGATATTGAAGGAAACGAATGTAGTGTTTCCTTCATCGGTGTTTCCGCAATCTCAGGATCCCTACGGATAGTGGAATCCATCAAGGTTTGACACCCTGTTAGCAAAACAAGTGAACATATCATCACAAACCGAAGCATATTATGACCTAAAATCCAAATCCAGATAACGGTAATTCCAGTGTCGTTATAGTACCATTTGATTCACTAACTGTCATCGTTAGTGTCGTTCCATCACTGCTGTAATCAATAGTGTTACCCATAATATCTATCGTGCCACTATCTGATGCAGCCTCACCAAACAACTGGTCAGCCAGCTGTTTACTCAATTCGGCATAAACTCTACTCTCAAAATTTTTGAGGAATTTGTTTATGTTTGTATTTTCTAATTCTCGTTCTAATTCCCTTTGTGCTGCCGCCTTTTTCGCAATTATTTCTTGTTTTCTCTGAAATGTTAAATTCTCAATGGTCAGAACGTGTGAGCTATATCCGATACCATTAAATGCTGGCGATTTAAAACTGTGTTTCAGCTCTGAACCGTATGCAGTACTGATACCGAATAGGAATCCAATAATGAGACCCAACACAAATCCGAAAATACTTGCCTTGAATAGATCCCATCCGTCATAATAATAACGGACAGTCTTCATTGCCATTTCCCATGCTCTGGCTTCGTGTTCACTTTTCATTTTTCTTCCTCTCATCTTCCAACCTTCTTTGAAACTCAAGTATCATATTCAGTTTTTGATTGAGACGAATCAAGTCATTATCAAGCATACGGATACGGTCGATCAATCCGATCAGGGTTATATTGGCATCATTGATCACTGGGTCAATCTGTTTCGTTGCCCAGGTCCAAACATAATAAACGAAATAGCCAAGACCAACTGCTGCGACAATCGGAAAGCCAAAGTCTTTAATTAATTGTGCTATGTCCATTTTTTGTAGGCGTCCTTCATAACTGTCATTAGAGGTTCTGATTTAACCAGAACACCTTTACCATCGACTATGAAAATATCACCCTTTTTGAACATGCCTTTCTCGAGCAGTTCGTCTTCGGCATCACCCTTGATATGAATGTCGCCGTTCGAATTTGTTTCGATACTGTAATCTACCCATAAAGTCATTAGTCTTTCCTTGCGTCGTTTTTCCCATCGGCACGTGCGATTCTGTTTACATCTGGAGTAACATCAAATGCATTACTCATTAAAGTGTCGATCCGAATAATATCATGATTCATCGTTTGTACTCTATTATCAAGAGCACTGATGATCCCTTTCATTCGATTCACAGAATCCATAACGCCATCAAGAATAAAACGCATTGTCAGAAAGACAAAATAGCCACCAGCCATCGCAGCTGCTATAGGGAAACCAACTTCGGATATTAGCTTAAAAGCGTCTTCCATATCAGGTCTCCTTCACACTATTTATAAATAATATGGTTAGCGGAGGCAAATAATGACTTTTGAAAACAGATGTAATAATTGCAACCATACTTGCCATTGTGAGGATATCGTCTGCAATCATCCAATCGGTGTTGGTCTGTCAGATAAATGGCAGCCATGTGGATGTGGTATTTGTGAATGTAACAAAGAACAGATCAAACATCCAGATTGGGGATAAAATGCCAGATCAGGTAAAGACCGACGTAGAAATACTCAAAAGAGATATGGAACTCTTAGCTGGGTTAGCCGAGAAGTTCGACGATGCTATCGAGCGCCTGGCGGATATTAGCACGTCGGTAGATAAGATGCTTGCAGTCCATGAGATGCGATTACAAAATCAAGAACAGCAACGTGAAATTATACATCAGAGAATTAGTGATATGAAAAAAGAAATGACAGATGAATTTAGATTATTACGAGACGAAAACCGCAAACAGCACAGCGAGACAAATGAACGACTTGCGAAACTAGAACGCTGGCGCTGGTTCGTTGTCGGTGTTGCGACCGTCATTGGTTTCCTCGTTGCGCAAATGCCAGTTTTATCTAAATTATTTCAATAATCTATTTACTTTACCGATAACCATGTTATAATAGGCCTTGAGCCGTTTTTATGAGGTATTGGTTATGTCTGGTTGGATTGATGTAAAGTATGCTAACCTTCTCTCTGTTCAGTTAGAGAATTTTAAGGTTAAGAAAACAAATCCCTATCTTGCTAATTGTAGATGCCCTCTCTGTGGTGACAGCCAAAGGGATCGGAAAAAGGCAAGAGGTTATATCTATCAAAAATTAAATGCTCTGTTTTACAAGTGCCACAACTGTAGTGCTGGTACTACTCTTGGTAATCTGTTAAAGCAGGTAAATCCTTCTCTATATGATCAATATAAACTTGAAAGATATAAAGAAGGATTTGATATTGGTAATGCGGCCAAACCACATTCAAAAGTAGAATTTAATTTTGAAACTCCAATGTTTCAGGAGAAAAGTCCTCTTGAAAGGTTGCTGACTCCACTTTCAGAATTACCAGATCATAATCCGGCAATACGATATGCCAAATCGCGTAGAATTCCTCGTGATAATTTTTCGGATTTATACTATATTGATGATGTAAAGAGAATCGAAGAACTATCACCAGAATATAGAGATAGGATTCCTGGTATTGAACCGAGGCTGGTTTTGCCATTCCGTAATCGTTCCGGAGATTTGATTGGGATTACATGTCGAGCACTTGGCAAAAGTAATCTGAGATATTTGACTATTCAAGTTGACAATTCGGAACGAATGGTTTATAATCTAAACAATATTGATACATCACAGACCGTTTATTGTGTAGAGGGACCAATTGATAGTTTATTTTTACCAAACTGTATTGCCGTAGCATCAGCAGATTTGGAATCCATACATAATATTATACCGAAACATAATACAACCTTGGTCTTTGATAATCAACCTCGAAATGCAGAAGTTGTAAAAATTATGCGCGGTTCTATGGAAAATGGATGGAATGTAGTGGTGTGGCCTGACACCATAGTTGAAAAGGATATTAATGAAATGATAATGGCTGAAAAAGATCCAGTCGAGATTCTCGATGTGATAAATAAAAACACCCACTCGGGTCTATCCCTACGAATGAAACTTAACGCTTGGAGTAAGTGCTGATGAATGTACGTCTTATATCTTATTCTCAAGCTCCAGAGAGTGATTTTATTGGCCTTAACGATATTCAAGATTTGGTAGCTTATTGCGCTCGGGTATCCAATCCAGGTAATCAAAATAATTCTGATACATCGGCAAAACTCATTCAATATCTGATTAAGCATAAGCACTGGTCTCCGCTCGAGATGGTGAGCGCATGTCTAGAAATTGAAACAACTCGAGATATTGCCCGTCAAATTCTTCGTCACCGATCATTTTCTTTTCAAGAGTTCAGCCAACGATATGCAGATCCTACAAAGGATCTTAAATTTGTTACTCGCGAGGCAAGACTACAGGACGAGAAAAACCGTCAGAATAGTGTGGAGGTGGATGATCCCAAACTGCAACAGGAATGGGATACACTTCAGCAGATGGTAATCGAAGATGCTCGTGCTGCATACCAGTGGGCAATTAGTAAAGGTATTGCGAAGGAACAGGCTCGGTCAGTATTACCCGAAGGTCTCACAATGTCTCGCATGTATATGAATGGTACTCTTCGTTCATGGGTTCACTACATCGAGCTTCGATCTGCGAATGGAACTCAAAAGGAACATATGGAAGTCGCACAGGCTTGTGCGGTAGAAATTGCTAAAATCTTTCCGTTGATGGAGAGTTTAGGTGAGTGAGTTTTACGAATTTTTAAAAGAGTCAGGTGCCGATACATTAAATCATAGTGGCAGAACTCTATTTGATCATCTCGTAGGTGTCGAGCAATTATTAAAAAAGCATGGAAGGTCGGAGACTGAACAAAAGGCTGGATTATTTCATTCAATCTATGGGACCGAATATTATACAAAATCTGAATCTTTGAATATTCAGAGAGACAAGATAAGAGAATTAATTGGAGAGCAGTCGGAATTGCTCGCATTTCTTTTTTGTAAAACAAAGGGACGGACACAGCGCATCGTCGAGGATGATTGGTTTCGTGAGCCAGAAAGAACGCAGTTACGTTGGATTGAATACTGCAATTTAATTGAACAAAATCCAGATAGAGCTAATCGTTGGGTCGATATGTTAGAAGAAAAGTTGAAAATTAATGGCTGATTTACAAGTATTACCTATATTTCCAACTCCGTTTGGTATTATAAATTTTGGTGAGCAGGCAAGAGAATTGAATAAAACTCTTGTAAAAAACATTGATGATGAGCGATTAAAGCATCAGGTTGAAACGGAAACAAGAACCTTTTCAGGTACACCGGGTGCTTGGCAATCAAAATTAGGACTTGAAAATCATTACGATAGTTTTAGTTTACTTAGAGATCTTGTACATCAAATTGCATTACCTACTCTTACTCAGTTTGGTTGGAATCCAGACTTTATAAATGAATATACCACAACCGGTAACTTTTGGGCAAATGTAATTTTTGATAAAGGCGGTTGGTCTCAACCACATACACACGGCAATGGGAATACATTATTGGCTGGAGTTTACTACCCAAAAGGAAATGAGATTGTTGAAGATTTAAATAAATTTAATCATACTGATGTGATGTCGTCGAGTGTAACAGTGCGTGAAGAAGGCTGTCTTGTTCTACTTGATCCGGCAAGAGGGGTTAAAGGACAAGTAAAGGGTGATATAGATTCGTTACGTCATCATCCGTATTACGGAAGTAGTATATTTATTCGTCCCCGGGAAAGTCTACTTGTCCTGTTTCCGGCTTGGCTAGAACATTATGTAACACCGGTTTTAACTACCGAAAAAAGATATAGTATTTCGTTTGGTGTAAATAAAAACAAAGCAAGAATTAAAGAGGATATTTAAATGGAACATATGGGCATCACCATCGATCCAAACCGAGATACATTATTTGATGAACTCGGCACACTACGTCTTAAAGAGTCATATATGATGGACGATGAGATCAGTCCGCAGGAGAGATTCGCATATGTTTCAAAAACTTTTTCTAGCAATCCTGAACACGCTCAGCGTTTGTATGATTATGTTAGCAAGCATTGGCTTTCTTATTCTACCCCTATTTTATCTTACGGCCGTAGCAAGCGTGGGCTACCTATATCTTGTTACCTCAACTTTATTAATGACACAGCCGAAGGACTTGTAGAGAATCTTTCAGAAACTAATTGGCTGTCCATGTTAGGGGGTGGAGTTGGAATCGGTTTTGGTATTCGTTCTGCTGATGACAAGTCTACTGGTGTCCTTCCTCATCTTAAAATGTATGATGCTTCTAGTCTTGCTTATCGTCAAGGTCGCACTCGTCGTGGTTCTTACGCTGCTTATCTGGATATTTCTCATCCAGACATTCTCTTATTTCTCGAAATGCGAAAGCCAACCGGAGACCAGAACTTCCGTTGTCTCAACTTGCACCATGGAATAAATATTACGGATGATTTTATGCAGTTGATCGAAAATTGCATGACTGATCCAGAATGCGATGATACATGGGAGCTGAAGGATCCACACACAAAGGAAGTGCGTGATACCGTTTCTGCTCGTGATCTTTGGCAGCGTGTGCTTGAAATGCGTATGCAGACAGGTGAGCCATATATCCATTATGTTGATGAGTCAAACCGTAAGTTACCCCAGTGGCTCAAGGATGCTGGTCTTTCTGTAAATCAGTCTAATCTTTGTTCTGAAATTATTTTACCGACCAATAAAGATCGCACAGCTGTTTGCTGCCTTTCGTCGGTAAATCTTGAATATTTTGATGAATGGTCAAAAGACAAGAAGTTCCTTCGAGATATTCTGGAGATGCTCGACAATGTTTTACAGAAGTTTATTGATGAAGCTCCCGATAGTATTTCTCGTGCTAAGTACTCAGCCATGCGTGAGCGGTCAGTGGGAGTTGGAGCACTTGGATTTCATGCATATCTTCAGAGGAGAGGAGTGCCATTCGAATCTGCCCTTGCTAAATCCGCTAACCTCCGAATGTTTAGGCATATCCGAAAAGGACTTGACGAGGCTAATAAAAAACTGGGAACGGAAAGAGGCGAAGCTCCAGATGCAGAAGGAACCGGACTCCGTTGCAGTCACGTTATGGCAATCGCCCCAAACGCCTCAAGCTCAATTATCATGGGAAATACCTCTCCCAGCATTGAACCCTGGAGAGCAAACGCCTATCGTCAAGATACTCTATCGGGAGCATTTCTAAACAAGAACAAGTATCTTGACAAATTGATCAAGGATAAGTGTGACGTTGATGATTCACTTAACTATGATAAAATCTGGTCAAGCATTATTGCAAATGACGGTTCAGTTCAGCAGTTAAAATGTCTCGATGATTATGAGAAAGATATATATAAAACATCGATGGAAATTGATCAACGTTGGGTGATTGAACATGCTGCTGACCGTCAGCAGTTTATTGATCAGGCGCAGTCATTAAATGTTTTCTTTCGTCCAGATGCAAATATTGCATATCTACATGCAGTTCATTTTCTTGCTTGGAAAAAGGGATTAAAGACTATGTACTATTGCCGTTCAGAAAAGATTGGTAAGGCTGATCGAGTGTCAAAGAAAATCGAACGGCAGATTATTCAAGAAATTGATATGACAGCGATTGCTGCAGGAGAGGAATGTTTAGCATGCGAGGGGTAAAGGTTATCACAGGCGAGGCTTGTTGGTATTGCGATCAAACAAAGAAACTCTTGAATGAGCATAATATCGAATATGAAGAGGTAGACGTATTTGAAGCATCTGCTACAATGCAGGAATACAATCTCAGAACAGTTCCCCAAATCTTTGTAGAGGGCGAACTATTAGACGGCGGTTACACAGGATTAAAGGAATACTTCGATGGCAAATAAGCTCAAGCTACAGGATGAAAGAGATTATTTTAAGCCATTTCATTATCCTTGGGCATATGATATGTGGCTCAAGCATGAGCAGTCACACTGGCTTCATACTGAAGTGCCTATGATGGAAGATATTAAAGACTGGAAAAATCGTTTGACGACCGAAGAAAAGTATTTTCTTACGAATATCTTTCGGTTCTTTACACAGTCAGACATCGATGTTGCAGGTGGATATGTAAAGAATTATCTGCCTAACTTCCCACAACCAGAAGTTCGTATGATGCTCACTGGATTTGCAGCACGAGAAGCACTACATGTTGCTGCCTATTCTCATCTGATTGAATCTCTTGGTATGCCCGAAACTACATATAATGAGTTTCTTGAATATGATGCCATGCGTGAAAAGCATGAGTACTTTATATCAAAGGTGGACAATGGTGCTATTCTTCCTGTAAAGATGGCAGCTATTTCTGCCTTTACTGAAGGTCTTGCTCTGTTCAGTTCATTTATCATGCTCTTGAACTTCCCTCGGCACGGCAAGATGAAGGGTATGGGTCAAATTGTAACATGGTCAATTGTAGATGAGACACAACATGCTGAAGGAGTTATTAAGCTATTCCGCACATTCGTTGAAGAAAATCGTGAGGTGTGGAATGATGAAACTAAATCACAAATCTATACAATTGCAACTAAAATGGTTGAACTTGAAGATAAGTTTGTGGATCTGGCTTTCCAAATGGGCAAGGTCGAAGGGTTACGTGATTACGAAGTTAAAGAATACATCCGATACATCGCAGACAGGCGATTGATCTCGATGGGGATGAAAGGCATTTACAAGGTCAAGAATAATCCTTTGCCATGGGTTGAAGCAATGATTAATGCACCGACACACACCAACTTCTTTGAGAACCGAGCAACTGATTATGCAAAGGGTGCTTTGAGTGGTTCTTGGAATGAAGTTTGGGCAAACTAAGGAAGGGTAATGAAAGAAGAAGCATTCCAAGAAAGACTTGCAGCTGGATTGAAGGTTGAAGATCCTGATGATATGACACCTCGATACCGAGATGTTCTTGTAAATACAATCCATATTGCAGCTGATCTTGAAGTAGTCACACTACCAACTTATTTTCCAGCAATTAAAACATCACCAACACTCAGTGATAAAATTGCAGTAGCATCATCTTGTCAAGATGAACTTGGACATGCTCAGGTGATGTATCGTTTGCTTGAAGATTTCGGATATGATACCCATGAATTCTTATTTGAACGTGACCCAGAAGAATGGCGTACATTTCAAATGCTAGAGTTCCCTCACGAGGATTATATCGAAACAGTTGTGAGTATGTGTTACGGCGACCGAGCCGGATATATAACCACAATGGATCTCGAAGCTCATTGTAGTTATGCTCCTCTTGCACGTGGGCTTCGAAAGGTAAACTTTGAAGAAACATTCCATGTAAAACATGGTGAACGATGGGTAGAGTTTTTCTGGAATCATTCTGATGAAAGCAGACAACGAGTTCAGGAAATGGTAGACTTTTATTTCCCTCTCTGTGCTGCTTGGTTTGGTTTGCCCGATGAACTTAAAACTAGAACCGATCAGCAGAAATATAAAATCCGTGGATCAACTAATGATGAGATGAGACAGATCTGGTTGGAAAAGGTAGTACCATTCAGTGAAAAGGTTGGTATTAAGATCCCGGCACATTATGATTCTGAGATTGGTAAATATGTATTCGATTATGAAGCACCCATTTATCTCGACGAAGAGACCCGTAAATGGGATTATAATAAAACTATAACTTGGGAAGAACAACTCAAGATTTGGAAAAAAGGTAGCAAACACAAGGTTCCTAGTATTACTGAAGTACAAACAGAACGCTGGGGATCAGAGTTGTGGTAAAGGAAGGGTACAAATGGCGCCAGTAAAACAAGAAATATTATGTGATGACTGTCTCGCCGAATTTGAAATTAAATTTGACGAAGAAGAACACGAGCCTGTATATTGTCCTTTCTGCGGTGCTGATTTAATTTGGGATGACGACGAAGAAGACGATGACGAATCTGAACTAGATGACTGGGATGATCCAGATAATGATGAATACGAATAAAAATACAAAGATTGTAGAAAAATTTGCACGAGTTCCTGCAAGTATGCGTTCATACTATATTATGAAGTGGGCAGAAGAAACTGGCATAGACAGCGATGACGCAATGAAACTTGCTGGCTATGTAAAAGACGGTTACATGGGCTCTGGTGCTTACAGATGGAAATACATTGGTTAGTCAACGAATGACATGGTACTATAATGGAGAACCTTTTACCAGTGAAATGATTGAAGATAATATCGGTTTCGTATATTGTATAACCGATACTCGTAATGGACTGAAATATATTGGTAAGAAGGGATTGATATCAAAACGCAAGATGCCACCACTGAAAGGCATGAAGCGAAAGAGAACGAAGATAGTGGAAACAGACTGGCAGACCTACTATGGGTCGAGCGAGACTGTTAAGATGCTTGTCGAAGAACATGGTCGTGAGATGTTTCATCGTGAAATTCTACGGTTGTGTAAATCAAAAGGACAGATGAGTTATTATGAAGCCAAGTTGCAGTTTGAAACAGACTGTTTATTGAAACCTGAAAAATATTATAATGAGTTTATTGGATGCAAAATAAATCGTCGTCACTTGTTGACAAAGAACTCCGAATAAAATATAATATAGATAAGTTTGATAAAAAACCCACACTCGGTAATCCTGGTGAATCATGGGATATGTTTATCGTTCGTAAAATGAGAGAAAAGCGACTGTATAATGAAGCACGGAAAGATCTGGGGAACTACTGAAACCCTGCTAACGACCTCGATGCTCGAGGTTCATCGCATTGATATTAATCCAAGATCACAATGCTCGTTACATAAACACGAGTTTAAATATAATATGTTCTATGTGATCAAGGGTAAGCTCGACATCGAGGTACATAAGAACGACTACGATCTTGTAGATACAACGACTCTCTTTCAGGGTCAATTTACATCCGTAGCTCCGAATGAGTATCATATGTTCAAGACTGACAACGAGCCGGCCCAGGCTCTTGAGGTCTATTACTTGAATGAAATTTCTGAAGATATTGTACGTAAAACGGTAGGTGGTATTCGTGGTTGATGTCGTATGTGTTAAGTGGGGAACTGAGTATTCGGATGACTATGTTCGTATTCTGAAGGCAATGGTAGAGAGAAATACTACCGTCCCATTTAACTTCAAAGCTTTTACTGATAATCCAATTGAGGGTATTGATACATATCCATTGCCCGAAGGTCTGCAAGGGTGGTGGAATAAACTCTATCTTTTTTCAAAGCATCATACATATAATAAGGTACTTGACAAACGGGTTGTCTATCTTGATCTTGATACAGTAATTACCGGTAACATCGACTTCTTTCTGAATTGGAACGAGGGCGAATTTATGGGTATTGAAAATCTAGGTGTCAATAACAAATATGAAGATGGGACTCAATATCATAATGTTTTGCAGTCAGGTGTGATGGCATGGGAAAGAGATTGGGCTCATTTTATCTACGATATATTTGTAGATAGACAGGAAGAAATCCTACAGAAAGTCCGTGGTGATGGTGAACTGCTGCATGATATTTTTCGGCAATTAGCTTTACCAGTACATTTATTCCAACACACTTGGCCAGGTAAATTGAAGTCATATAAGTATGAGGTATATGAAAACGGATTGGATAATGATACGGCTATTATTTGCTTTCATGGTACACCACGACCACATGAGGCAATTGGACCTGAATCCACATTTCCATGGGGTGTCGAATTTGTAGCCAATCCATGGGTAGGAGATTATTGGAAACTATGAAATTTGCAATCTTAACACCAAGTCGTCAGAGACCTGGCCGACTCGATAATTTTATTCAGTCGGTACACGGTCTTGCAAATGACAAGGGCCGAGTCTTTACTTATAACTATATTGACTCTGATGATCCTCGAATTAAGGCTTACGAAGAGTATCAGCACAAACAACCAGTAAATAATATCAATCATATTGGTGAGCCGCAATCAGTCTCCAAATCTTGGAATGTAATTGCTCAGAAGGCAGTCGATGACGGTGCCGATGTTTTAATTATGGGCAACGACGATATGCTCTATCGTACTCAGGATTGGGATCTTTTACTTGATAAGGAGATAGAGAAATTCCCAGATCATATCTATTGCATGTGGTTCGAAGATTTAATCAATGGCTCGAATCACTGCGCCTTTCCAATCGTATCGCGTGTGTGGTACGAGACACTGGGCTACTTTGCACCAGGGATTTTCAATTTTGGTTACAACGACACGTGGACCTTCGACATCGCAAAAAGAATTGGTCGGACTCACTTTATCCCACACGTCGTAAATGAGCATCTACATTTTACCACTGGTAAATCCGGTGTCGATGAAACGACTCAACGTAACAGAACTACGGAACGTGGTAACCTATATGAACTCGACAAGGTAATCTTTGAACAATCAGCTGAAGAAAGGGCAAAGGCGGCTCTTGGCCTATTGCAGATGATGGATGGACCAAATGAAAAATACTAAAATCTATGAACGAAATCCAGATACTGGTGTAATACGTTGGCGATACATTGGTGACTATGGTAATGAAAAGGTATTAACTGATGACGAAGTGGGCAATTTACAGAATACATTACGGCCTCGACTTTCTGAAACAGTCGATTGACTCGATCAAGAATTCAGTCGATAAAGTCTTCGTAATTTATTCAGTCCATCCATGGGTATATAGAGATACCGTAAATTATATGGGTGTCGAGATTCCCATGCATCCTTTACCGGATGATGTTTTTCAATTTATGTACGATAACTATCGAGCAAAACAAAAGGTATCCTATTGGCGTTCTGAATTTACTACACCGGCAAACCAGTTTCGCCTATTGTATGACCAGTGTGTAGAAAGGGAAGGAAGTGAACCTGATATGGTTCTGTTTATGGAGCCAGACATGGTGTACTATAAACCAATGGTCGATGCTCTATTTGAAGAACTGGATCAGCGAAAGGATATTCCATGCTTGGGTTCATTGCAGATTGAGCTATGGAAAAATACCGAATGGAAAATCCCACAACGAGATAGAATCGGCCCAATGATTTGGCACACGAAACGAGCACCAGATTTTAAAACTCATTTTGGAACTTGGCACCCACAATATCAATTGGCAAGTTCATATGTTCAGAATTATAATTTTGGGTTCTGTCTAAATAGTACCACAATGCTATATAAGCATCTGACTGCAATTAATTTTTCTGCTGCAATCGGTGATTCAATTCCATCTCAAGAATGGTATATGGAAAAATGGTTAAAGTGGACCCCAGAAACCACTGATTTAGAAATTGCTGAAAAATGGAAACATCTTATTCCTAGAGCAGAGATATATAATATGCCAATCGAAATGAAGACACAAATGGAGTTGTCATGCCCAAGGTGATTCGAGAAATTAAAATACCTGGTGATGCAGGAATTGTAAGTCTGGTAGATACAGACGGTAAAATTACAATCCATCGGTTTGCCGCCAGAGGAAAAATCAATAACAGAATTTCAAATTATGAATTGCTAGATAACAATAACGTATCAGCATTAATTCCACTAGATCTTGAATATGGAAACAAGATTCTTGATCGGATTGAGAAAGGTGAAAACTACTCCAATGTTTTTATCTTTTATAAGGATAATGTTACTGCAGAGTTTAAGATACCAGAAAAGAGCGAAGAGGAACATAAATATACCTCTACTGGTATTAAATTTTGGCGTCATGCCGAACAGATGATTAACTATAGAACTGGTGGTCCTCATACCGTCATTTCAACTCATATTTCGCCGGAGGGTACCTGTAATCTTAAGTGCCCATACTGCTCCGTCACATACCGCGATACACATAGCCGCCTTGATATGGAAACCATACAGGATTATGTACTCAAACTTAAATCACGCGGACTGAAGGCAGTTATTCTTACAGGTGGTGGCGAACCTACAGCGTATAAGAAATTTAATGCGCTTGTGCGCTGGTTAAAAGAGCAAGACCTCTCCGTTGCTCTCATTACAAATGGAACACTGACCAGACGAGTCGACGATGATGTTTGGAAAATGTTTTCCTGGATTCGTGTCTCCATTAACATCTTCAATGGTTGGCAAAATGCAATTGGTCTACCGAAAGATAAGATTGATTATGAAAATACTATCGTGGGCTGTTCGATGGTTTATACCGTTGAACACGAAGATTCAGATGAGGTAATGACTGATCGACTTGAGCTTCTACGAAAGGCAAGTCTCGTAGCGGATCGGTGTGGTGCACAATACATTCGATTATTGCCGAACTGTCTACTCTCTCAGTACGATCTGATCCGTCAGCACCATTCACTGGATAATACCTTGAAAGAGCTAGACGATCCACGGTTTTTTCATCAATACAAGATTCACGGTGCGCCACGATCAGCAAAATGCCATCAGGCTCATTTTCGCCCATACCTATCTGAGGAAATTCATAAGGAAACTGGTAAACCTGGAACCGTTTATCCCTGTGATTCAGTTGTATTGAATGATGGATACCAACACTTTGCTGAGGAATACCAGCTCTGTCACGCCTCAGACATACTCGACTTTATTGATAATAAGGTCAAACAGAAGTTTAATGCAAGAGATAGATGCACGGGTTGTGTATTTACGGAAAATGTAAATATGCTCGACGATTGGGTAAATGGTAAATTAAATCGGCTTGATGAATTTGATGACCCTTTGATGCACGAAGAGTTTGTTTGATGTCAGAATTTTTTGATAAGAGTTATTACGAAAGTGGCCCGCAAAGTGGAAAATCATTGTATCAGAATTATCGTTGGATTCCGGAACTTACCATTCCGTTGGCTCATCATGTTGTCAGATTTCTTGATATTCAGCCTGGCAATACTGTTATGGATTTTGGCTGTGCTAAAGGTTATCTCGTTTATGCACTAAAACTACTAGGTGTTCAGGCGCACGGCGTTGATATATCTAAATATGCAATCAGCCAAGCACCGAAAGAGATTAATGGATCGGTTAGGGCCATTGAACCATATTCGAACGATTTTATCTATACCGATTTTCTACTTGCAAAGGATATTCTAGAGCACATTCCATATGACAGTCTTGATAGACAAATGGAGATTCTCAGAGAAAGGTGCAAGCATATCTTTGCTATCATACCTCTTGGTAAAAATGGTAAATACATTATACCAGCATATGAGATGGATCAGTCTCATTATATCCGTGAGGATATTGATTGGTGGAAAGATAAATTCAAGAGGGCAGGTTTCAATGACTGCTCATTTTCAACCGACCTAGGTGCCTTTAAACAAAATTGGCAGGAGGTCAATGATAAAGGAAACTTATTAGCATGGGGATTTTAAAATGAAAGTTGGTTTTGTGGGTGTCGGCAAACTCGGCAAGGATGCAGCTGAGGTACTTGATGAACATTATGATGTGACCGGATACGATGTTCGTCCAATTCCTGATACCACTATCAAAATGGAATATAATCTTGCAGATGCGGTTCGTGACAAGGATATAGTTTTTATTGCTGTTCCAACTGCTCATCATCCAGATTATGATGGTCGATATGCAACGTCACATCTACCACCAAAGGATTTTGACTACAGTATTGCAATCCAGGCTACAACTCAAGTCGATCAGTACGTTGACGAGGGTACACTCATTGTCATGATTAGTACTATGTTACCTGGTACTGTACGACGAGAGATCGCTCCTATCGTCACCAGAGGTCGATTCATTTATAATCCATATCTTATTGCGCAGGGTACAGTTAAATGGGATATGAAAAACCCGGAAATGATTATGATCGGAACCGAGGATGGTTCAACGACTGGTGATGCAAAACTCCTGGCCGATTTTTATCAGCCCATGCTTGAAAAGGAGACGAGGATCGAAATCGGTACCTGGGAGGAAGCCGAGTCGATGAAGATCTTCTACAATACCTTTATCACCGCTAAACTCTGTCTTGTCAATATGATTCAGGATGCGGCGATGGCTGTAGGTAATATGAATGTCGATAAGGTTACCGATGCTCTCAAGCATTCAACGGATCGTATTATGGGTCCAAAATATATGACAGCTGGACTTGGTGATGGTGGTGGTTGTCATCCCCGTGATAATATTGCACTGCGATCATTTGCTGAACGTCATGGTTTCGGATACGATTTATTCGATGCAATCATGAAAGCTCGTGAGGAACAAGCCAATAACATTGCAAAACATTTTGAGAAGGTTGGAGTGCCTAAGGATATGCCGTGTGTGATCCTCGGCTGTGGATTCAAGCCTGGCGTGGATCAGTTGGTTGGCTCACCATCTATCCTCGTTGGATATTACCTCGAGAAACTCGGTTACAGTGTCACATATGACAAGGAACAGATGTCGAATGGGATTTATGGTAATGTAGCACCATCTGAACTTAAACCAACTGCATATCTATTGGGTTGGCCAAAACATTTTGATAAGTATCCATTCGCACCAGGATCCATTGTAGTGGATCCATGGCGCTCATGTACTGGAAATGATAGAGATAATCTGACGGTATATCACTATGGTGATACTAGGAATGATCCATTAGGTCTCGTTCATTCTCCCAGTCAGAGTACCATCCCTCAGCAGCAGACATTGTAATTGTTGGGTACCGTCTAATATTATAGCCAGTACCAGCCTCGAGTGCTGATTTCTTTACCAGGGATTTGTGTGGGTGTTTAATCTCTTTCCATTCGGATATAATGCGCTTACACATCACATCGTAGTCACCGTCTGATAGAACCGATTTATCTTTTTTGTAGTACAAGTAGGACGACATGAGATAATACGGTATCAGACGGTGACACGAGATTTCAACTACGTTTGGATATACAGTCATCGATGTATGCCTCTACGTCTTTGAGGGAAGGATATAGTTTCGGATCAAATGTGCAGATAATCACAGCGCCATCCGGATCCTCAATATAATGACTGAGCAGAGTATCATCACCGACCTCACTCTCAGCATAATATTTCCATCCATATTTTCGATGTTTTGTATTCAGACTGTAGTATTCCTTCATGCTGCATCCTCCATACCAAGAGCAACAACCACCTTTCGTTTCAGATCGTCAAGCGAATCCTCAGTAGCCTGATAACGGATACCGATACCTCCATTCTTGATCCAAGCCTCGATGTTCTCTGGCTTGTCATCAATCAGAATGTTCGGCTGACCGTTTTCAGTTGCATATTTCTGCTTGCCACTGGTGAAGATGGCTTCAGATGGATAGTAGTTATTCTTATCCAACCAAACCCGTTTCCACATGGAGGAGTTATCGTAATCACCACGCAGAGGAGCTGAAAGGATACACCATTCACCATCTGTGGCATCATCGACAAATCGAATCAGCTCATCTGATGTGGGAAACTTGGGGAGACGACCGAAGAAATCAGTACCTCCCAGAGCCAGGATGGACTCTTCCTTATCCGGAATATCCTTCCAGTGTTTCACACCATGGGTGCGAGCCAACTCTGTGAAAAAGTCGGCAATCACACCATCCATATCAACATATACAGTCATTATTTTTCCTCTACTTTGCAGATATCTTTGAAGGTTGCAACCCTAAATTCTTCCATGTTATTGGAATATGTATCACGAGTAGTATGATAAGAATAGGGGATAACCTTCTTGCCTTGTCCCTTTCGTCCACCGAGATCCTTTGCCATAAACTTGATGTATTCATGGGGGATCAGGAAAAAGTCCAGAGAATTTTTGTATTCGTTATAAACCGTACAACGTAAGGCACCGAGTTTGGTTTCAACCGAGGTGATCTTACCAGTATATGAGATCGAAGTCCCACCGCTCTTGTTGTCCCGAACGTTCTTTGAGCAAGTTGCGGTTTTGCAATCAGACTGATCCTCGACAAAATCAAATTCGAGTTGAGCCTCAGACTCATCATTAGCATTTGTCAATCCGGATTCGATTGCAATGCATTCCTCGATGAGCGATTCCACATTGAGGTGTCGAGCCTTGACATCCTTCAGATGAGGAAAATATGGCGCAATGATCTCATCTCGGATTAAGGTCGCTTTATCCATGTTTGTCTCCTTTATCATCATAGTTATATACTACTATAAGACGAGAAAAAAGTCAACCACCTATTTTAAAAAAAGTTTTGTTATAATTCAATGGGTTAGCATTTTTTTTCATTTTTTTGCTAACGTGTTGAAATCATTAGAGAAAAAAATGCATTTTTTTGTTTACATTATTCTGATTTGATGGTAGAATGTAAACATAATGATTGATAAGGAAATGAACATGACTAACTACACCGTCTTCCAAATTAACCTGACCGATGCTCAGGTTGACGAAGTCAACACAGCGAAGGGCGAATACCCTGAGTTCTACAACAAGTATCTTCGTACCAATTTCCAGCCGAAGCCTGAGGCGATCCTGGATGCCTTCGACATGTACAAGCCTGTCGCTAAGATCGAAGCTGAAAATCTTGAGCAGGTCTTCCATATCGGCAACATGGGTCCGGAAGAAAAGATCGAGCGCCTTGATCGGATGCACAGTGTGTCGGTTGGTGATCTGGTCTTTGATCCCAACACTGGGATCTACCACTATGTTGATTCCTTCGGTTTTGCTGAACTGCCGAACGAAGACGTACTGCGTAAAGTAGCCTAATAAATAGGAAAAAGGAGACAGATATGAACAAGAAAATTCTTTCCGTTGCAGCCATTGGTGCTCTACTGATGACGACTGGTTGCCAGACCGCTAGTGCTGGTGATAATTATGTCGGCCCTGTCATCGGTGGTGTTGCTGGTGGTATTATTGGTAATCAGATCGGTAAAGGTTCCGGTAAAACTGTTGCTACCGCCACTGGTGCCGTGATCGGTGTTCTGGTCGGTCAGGAACTTTCCAATCAGAACCAAAGCGGTAATCATCACCATGGTCATCCGGCGCCGGTCATCTATACCTATCCTACCGCTGGACTTTGTGGTCATCACAGCAATCCTGGTGTACGTGCAGCTTGCGAACGCGGTCATGCAGAACGTATGCACCAACAGCAGATCCAGGCCGAGAAGCAGGCCTATTCGTGTGCTCGATATGGTCGATGCAACTACTAAAAGACGAGAGCTGATGATGCGGGCTTTGGATGAGATGCCAAAGTCCGTATCTGATGCTGTAAACTATGCGAGTGTCGGCTTTACAGCAAGGGATATAGTATTCCTACACTCGTTGTATGTGAACGGTGCCAAGACCGAGGATGAGCTTGTCACCATGATAAAACAGAAGGATGCCTTTGAGACTCTACTGAGTCCATTTGGCCGTAGGATGACAGTATGACTCGTGATGCAGCAGTACGACTGATTGATAATGCCATTCTTGCTCGTGATAACTGTAAAAAGTCTGGTTCGGAGTGGGGTGTACTATACTGGGAAACGGTATATCGTGCCCTTGTCAGAAAATTTGATAGAATGAATTGACTTTTGAAAATTTATAGTTTAGAATATGAAAGATGGGTAAGGGATCCGAGGATCTCTGAAGCTATTGATAATGAGGAACTCGGTACTCTGTACCAGATCTTGTGGGAGTTTTTACAAAATGAGCGGCATGCATCTTCTTCCGGTGTATTACTCGACGACGAGCACCAAAAAGCGCAAAAAGAAGAACAAGACTAAATCACTCATTGCGGCTGAAAAAGAAC
>Ga0255781_10001056_pt1 | contig 22673 bp, 30 predicted proteins | sample 101ome_21_FD_179979 | JGI IMG/M metagenome (GOLD analysis project Ga0255781, IMG submission 179979) | Coastal salt marsh microbial communities from the Groves Creek Marsh, Skidaway Island, Georgia - 101413BT metaG (version 2) | ecosystem: Environmental > Aquatic > Marine > Intertidal zone >... | reverse complement strand
CATATACAGTTTCATCTGCTAACACTTGGGAAAAAAAAGAACTTACATTTGCTGGTGACACAACTGGTGCGTTTGATAATGACAATGCCAGTAGTTTTGTTTTGAATATGTATTTAGGTGCTGGAAGCACTTATACATCTGGGACTTTGGCTACATCTTGGGAATCTGCTACATCAGCTAATCGTGCAGTGGGTCAAGTAAATCTTGCAGATAGCACAAGCAACGAATGGTACATCACAGGCGTACAGCTAGAAGTAGGCGAGACAGCCACGCCGTTTGAACACAGAAGCTATGGCGATGAATTGGCTAGGTGTCAGCGGTATTATTACTTTCACGGTCAAGGAACAGGTAGCAACACTGGCGATATTGGGATTGGAAGTTACTATAGTTCTTCAAGCCTTGACGTAGTGGTGCAATTTCCAGTTACAATGAGGGCGACACCTACAGTGGATGCTACAAGTGGAACAAATTACTATGTATCATTTAGAAACAGCGGTGCAGACTACTTTAATAGTTTTACCTTAAGTAAAGGTTCCCCATCAGCGGCGGCAATCGGAAACAGTTCAGAAGCATCCGGTACGGGTGGTCAAGCTACAGTAGTAAGGTACGAAAATGCAAGTGCTAGAGTTGCGTTTGATTCGGAGTTATAAAAATGAACATAACATTAGCTGTATACAATAAAAGCCCAATGGATAATTCTAACGCATCTATTTCAGTAACGATTGATGGTAAAGTATTATCAGTACCCCTTGACCCAGCCAACCGCCACTACGCAGAAATCCTACGCCAAGTGGAAGCTGGCGAACTGACCATAGCGGATGCTGACTGATGGAAATGACCAGCCTCGTAGATATGCTCTTGGGTATTCTTGCTGCAGGTGGTGCGTGGTGGGCTAACGGCATGACCCGTGAGCAGAAAAGATTAGAGATATTGTTAAACAAGACACGTGAAGAGTATGCTACTCGTGAAGACGTACGCAGTGACGTACGCCAAGTGATGGAAGCATTACACCGTGTTGAAGATAAACTAGACAGAGTTTTACAAAGGGACTAATTCATGGCAGCGATTACAACTGATCAAGAATTACAACAAGAGGTCGGTACTCTTGCATCTGGGGACACCAGTTCAGTTCCTCAAGTTAGTCCTGTATTGCAGAATGTAGACCCAAGTGAACTTGAATCAACTGCTAACAAGATGTTGCAACCAACAGCAGGTGCAACCGTCACTACTGCAAGTACGCAAGGCTTAACCCCCACAGTACCCACTGCAAGTTCGCCTACTGTTGGGCAGGTAGGTGCTATCGATGACGTTACCTCTGACATTCAAGCTATGGGTCCGATGCAAGCTGCACAAATTACGCAGCCTGTTCAAGTCGATATGACGGGCGTACAAGCTGGTCCGTCTGCTGGTGCAATAGGAACTGCCGCGACTCAGCAGCTTGACCCACAAGCAACGACACAGTATCAGCTTTCTCAACTGATGAACAGTGTTCAGCAAGGTCAGCCACTTCCCCCGTGGGCCTCTCCTGCCGTTCGTAAGATAACAGGTGTGATGCAAGCACGGGGCTTGGGTGCAAGTTCGATGGCTGCTGCTGCAATGACACAAGCAGTTCTTGAATCAGGCGTAGTTATTGCAAGCCAAGATGCAAACAAGTATGCAACCATCCAGCTAGAGAATTTGAAAAACGAACAGCAGATGGCTCTGGCTAACGCCGCAACCTATGCTGCAATGGACAAAGCTAACTTGAACGCTCGTTTAACAGCGGCTGTAACGAACGCACAGTCATTGCTTGCTACTGAAACAAAGAACTTGGATGCACAGCAACAAGCCAACACACTTTCATACAACGCCTTGACTCAAGGTATTTTCAAGGATGCCGCAGAAGAGAATGCACGACAGCAGTTCAACGCCAAGAACGAACTACAGGTTGAGCAGTTCTTTGCAGAGTTAGGTTCACAGGTTGAGACAGCTAATGCCAACCGTGTAGCTGCTATGGAACAATTCAACGTTAGTGAAGCAAATGCCATGAACCAGTTCAATGCTACTTTGAAAGATGCTCGTGATAAGTTCAACGCTAATATGCAATACGCTGTTGACCAATCAAACGCACAGTGGCGCAGACAAGTCAATACAGCTAACACTGCAGCCCAAAACGAAGCGAACCGACAGAACGCACAAAACGCATTCAACGCATCCCAGAATGCTCTGAACAATTTGTGGCAACAGTATCGTGATGTTGCTGCTTGGAATTTCCAGAAGTCTGAATCACAACTGCAACGACAGCACGAGGTTGGTATCATGGCTATGGAATTTGCCAATACGAACAAGCTATATGATAAGAAACAAAAAGATGATTTAGCTATGGGTATTGGTAACTGGATTGCTGCTTGGGTTGCAAGTTAGAAGGAATAGGGTATGAGTTTTAGTTTAGGCAGTATGTTATCCACAGCTTGGGATATTGGTAAGGATTTCTTGTTTGGTAGTCCCGCTTCTGGTGCACCACCGGGAATGATGCCACAGATAGGTGCTACCAGCGGTTTGCTTGGTTCAGGCGGGGTTATGAGCGGCTTCATCAAAAAGGGGGCTGGAGCATTCCTAAAGTCTCAAGGTATAGGCCCCGGACAAAAGAACGAAGGTCAATACTTTCAGCCTACAGAATTTAGAAAGAATCGTTCTGTACAGGAACTGACTCGCGGACAAGCTACTGGTCGTGTCGAACTGTCTCCTATACAAAGACAACTGTATTCTAACCCAGCGGTTAGGCAAGCAGCCCAGCGTCTGATTCAATCTAATAATAATCATATGGCAAATCTACGCGCAGCTACAGGAAACGTAGCCCCTACCCTGAAAGCTGGACGACGCACTATTGTTACTGAAACTCCTGAATTAACAGAGATACAAGTATGAAGATAGATCCTAATAGAGCAGCAGCGGGTTCGATTGAAGCAAAAGACCCGTTTGCTCCGGCACCACCGGGATACAGCCTGACAACAGATAATCAACAGTGGCCGTGGGGACAGCCTCCTAAAACTGTTGATCCTGAAGAAGCTTTGAACATAGCTATACAAAAGCTAGGTCGCAAGAAAAACAAACAGGAACTGATGAAGGTTCTTATGATTGGTGCATCTGTAGAGGCTCTAGTTGAAGGCTATATCATACAGAACTTTCAGGAAGGTAACTTCACACCAGACGTAGGCTTGCTGATCAAAGGTCCGCTTGCAATGGTTATTGCTGGCATGGCAGAAGAAGAAGGCATTCCATATCGTTTCTTTGAACGTGACGACGAACTAGAAAAAGACGAAATGGACGATGAGACGTTCTTCCGTATGATGAAGCGTAACAATCCTCAGATGTTTGCTGTGATTAGCGAAAAGATAAACGCAGACATTCGTAGAGGCTATGCGCCTGAAGAGCCTGAAGAAGAAAACTTTATTAATATGAAACGAGAGGCTGAGTAAGATGGGTATTGGTGCAGCGTTTGCAATGGGCCTAGTCAAAGGCTTCCGTGAAAATATTGATGCAGAAAAGCAGCGTCGTTTAGGCGAACAGGAAAAGCTAGATGGCATCGAAACAATGGCCTTGAAATCTTTGTTGGAAGGAAAAGCAACAAAGAAAGGCTATGGTGCCGTTTCTGACATAATCAAATCTGCCCAACAAAAGATAGATGACCGTCCTAACATAGACATCTTTGGTCGTGCTACAGACGGTATCGATATCGACTTGGCAAAAGCACAGACTGCCATACAAAAAGCAGGAACCTATGAATCACTAATTGGATCGGGTGACTATGAATTTGGGTTTGGTGTAGACGTTAGAAAGTTTGGAACAGGCGACAGTAACGCAGCTATTGCTGAAATGAACTCCCGTTTGTTTACCAATCCAGTCGCTTTGCAAAAGCTTGCCACCGCACCTGAACCTGTCATAAATGAAGTCGTAAACCTGTACAAAGGTCACGCTGCATTTATAATGAACAGCTACAATGCAAACAAACAGGCTGGTAACACAGTTCAAATGGACATGACCATGTTCGGTCCAGCCCAAGAGTTTGATAAAGTGATGCGCCTAAGAACACAAGATCCAAATTATTCTATCTTGAACCAAGCATATGCACAAGGCACCGGGACACCAGCAGCCGTTGATCCGGCTAACTTTGGTAACGTTATTACTATGAGTGGTATAGCAGACAACCAGTTTGGTTACGCACAATTGGGTATGTCTTTACGGACGGACATAAACGCTCTACCGAATGTGTGGGCACAGTACACGTCTCAAGCTGGCGGAAGAAGTAAAGACGAAAGACAGATGTACTTTGATGCTGCACGTGATATTGCACAAGATTACGCAAAAAGAGGCTTGGTATTTCCTACTAAGAACGTTGCTATCAATACTATGCGACCTCAAGATGCGAAAGAATTGATACAGACAGTAAGCAATAAAGTAAACAATGATCCTATTGGTATGGCCTACGTGTTCGGTGCATTTCAGCATCTAGATAACTGGAATCCTGATACTGGATTTGAATATGTAGATGAGGCTATCACTACAAAGCTTTATGCTGCAAAGACTATATTTGGTCGGGAAGCAAAAGAAGAAGACTTCGATAAGCTGGTCACCCTAGATCAAGAACTAACCGATACACTAGGCAGTGAGGCGCAACAAACAGGTCTGTACGGCCTCAAAGCTATGGTCGAGAACGACTTTGTTGGCCCACCCGGACTAGACATGATTAAGGGCAAGCTTGCTTCTGCAGGTGCAATCTTTACAGCCCTTGTAGGCGATGAATCACCCAATCTTCAAAAGGCAGATGTAGCAGACCTTGCCCCTAATTCTAATATAGTTAGTGCCGCTGAAGCGCAGAGAAGAGTTGCTGAAGTAGATGATAACGGTGATCCCGTAGAGTTCCTTACAACTGAATACATCTCAGGATTAAACAGCCGGATAGAACAAGCCCGAATCACAGGTATGAATTCTAAACGAAAGCCGGGTGAAACTATAGCAGAAGCAGGTGCAAGATACGCACGATTCGAAGCTATACGAATAGCCCTTGCATTCCAGATGGCACGTGCTGCTGATCCATCAGGTCGTTTATCTAACCAAGATATCGAAGCACAGCTTGTTCGTTTAGGTAAGAACTTTGATACCGTCAAGTCGATGAAGGCACGTCTTGAAGTTGCTATTAAAGACTTTGAAGTAAAGAAACAGAGATATGGTGCTATCATTGAAATAGCTGGAGATGCCACTTCAAAAGCAACAGTTGGATCTAAGAAACTAATTCGCGGGGTTTATGCAGTAGATAGACTAGCAAAGAAAGCAGGGTATCTAAGCTACGCTAACTACCTAGATGTAGCCGCACCTGTAACTGCGTACGCTCCACCGCAACCGAATCAACTATCATCTAGTGCCGTTGCAGAAGATGGTTCTGCTGTATACATAGCAATAGGTGAAGATGGTAATCCTGTTAAGCAGGATGGACAAAACGTGTACGTCAACAAAGACGGGGCTGTTGTTGAAAATATCAAGCCTCTCACAGCGGATAACTTGAGGTCGTCTACTCAAACTCAAGCACCTGCTACTGCTCCTGCCACTACACAGGCTCCGGCGGCTCCGGCGACTCCGGCTGCAGAGACTGTGACTGCACCAGAACAACAACAAGGCGTAGTAAAAACACCTGAACCTGAAGCAAATGCGGAGATTCAAAGCGACAATGGTACAGCAGGTGCCCCACCACAACCTGCTGGCCCTCGTATCGTACAAGGTTTAAATCCAGAGTTGGTCACTGTGATCGATGGTAATAACCTCAGTGGTTTAACCTTACAGGATAAACAAACCGGAGAAACATTGCCGGGATTGTACATCGTAAAGAACGGAAGATACGTCAAGAAACCGGGAACAGGTGCGTAACCTATGAATCAGATTCAAAGAACACCTACAGCTAATCTACCACTATCTCTACAAAGTAAAGCGGTGGAGTCGCTTTCCCCTGATACGTCAAAGGTTCCGACCTACGATGAGGTCCTATCAGGTTCGTCTACTGTAATCAACGGGTTCGAAATACCTCAGTTTACAATAGACAGGGCAAGGCAAGGTGATCAGAAAGCACAGCGGTACATCTTAGGTGAGATAGACTCTGCAAAGATGGCACCAGTTCAGTCGCCTATTGCTTTTACAAAGGTGACGGACGAAGGTATCGAAACGAACCTTCCTGATAGCCTGTCTGAAAGTCAAAAAGAAACGGCGGAAGATTACGTGGAGAATCGGAAGCGGTTGTTCTCGTTCCTAGATCCCAAGATTAAAGATCCACGAGTTCGTGACTTGATCATTGACTACTACCGTACAGGCGAGTTCTTTTCTGAAACAGGTGCACAATTAGCAGAGACACCTAGATTCTTGGCTAACGTACCGAACTATCTTCAGGTTCTAGGTATGCACGTTGCTCCTGCTGCGTTTGAATCTATGTCAGGTGATGTGACTTGGGAAGAAGCGTGGGCTAAGAGACAACCCCTAGTGGCGGAAGCTTTTGCAAATTATCGTTCGCAGATGGATGAGTTTGGAATTAGTGCGACCTACGACGACGTAATGAACGACAGGTTCAAAGAAAAGTTCATTGAGAAGTACGGGCAAGTAGCATACGAAGATACGTACAATCCTGAAATAGAAGGTATGGGTAGACTAGAACTCCCTATGATACCGCCGGGTGTAGGCGAAGAGATGCTAGACTTTGGGTTTGGCGAACTGACTACAGGCGAACAGGGGCTGTCGTTCCTTGCATTAAACGCTCCTATTAGCGGCGCATTCGGTCTTGTTCATTTACAAAAGGGCAAGAAGCAACTAGGTGTGTACGAAACTGCTGCCAAAACCGATAGAAAAGTTGCCCTGATGGATCCGGTAACTTTCATAAGAAACAAAGAGATACAAGAAAAAACAAACACCTTTACTAAATACTGGCGAAAAATGACAGCCGGAATAGGTGCTACTCTGAACAATCGTGGTCCTATAGGGGCTGCACAAACAAATCAAACTGCCCGTCAAAATATAAAAGACTTAAACGCAGCAATAGACAAAAAGACAAAAGAACTTGCTACTAAAAAGGGTAATGACGCAATAGTCTTGCGCGGCGATATCGACAGATTACAAGCCCGAAGAAACAGACTGATATACAACGGTGCATCTAACCCTTACATGTTCAACCTGTTCGTAGATGAAGCAGTTATCGCAATTGGTCAGACAACAGGTTATAACTTGCTACCCGGTCTTCTTGGAATAGAGCCGGAGACAGGTGGCATGATAGGTGCACTAGGATTTGCTTTTGGTGGAAGACCAACAATAAATAAAGTCGTAGGCGGACCAGCTAGATTTATAGCAAAAATACCGCTGGTTAATTCTATAGGTTCTAATATAGGTGAATTCCTAGAAAATATTTCACCTATACCAACGGGTCTTTTGGTAAACAGAGATGTGGCAGAAATGGAAGCATCACTAGGTCGTCGTCTAAAGGGCAAAGAATTAGCATCTGTAAAGCTTCTTGATAAAATGATGAAACAGCTAGACCCACAACAACAAGAATTGGTCTACAAATCTATCGACAACTACATCGAACTAAAAGACAGAATACTTTCAAGGTTCCCAGACGGAGAAGCACGGGAAGAAGCCGATAGGGTGTTCCAGCTTTCCTTTGCTCACATATCAGGGTTAGCACCTCTTCAAGCCCTAGAGTTCAACGCTCTTAAAAATGTAAAAGGGCAGGAGTTGTCGGATGCTGTTCAATTTCAGATGCAAAGTGAAAACGCACTAGAACAGGCAAGCCTTGCTATCAATCGTTTAAAAGAAATTTCTATGGCTACAGGCGTAGATCCTGACGATAGTAAGTTTATAGCTGGCTGGGTAAAGAACTTTGAAGCAGCGGCAGATGCTGAACGCATGAACATTGCCAACAGAAAAGTTCAGTACATGGAAGCCCTTAGAAGTTACAAAGCGAACATGCTATCCAATCCTGATGTAGAGATAGACGCCGACATCGTAAATAGATTGGCAGAAATGGAAATTGCTCTGTCTCCTAATGCAGCAATGGATATCAAAGCAAAGCGCGAGATAATCCTAAAAAATGCAGCGGAGGTATCTCTGGCCTTAAACGAACGTGCTGAAGCTATAAAGGGCCTCAGAGGAACGGCAGAACACCGCCGACAGTTGGGTATCTTACAAGAAGATATCTACGACGCTCACATGTCCAGCATCTACGCTCTTGCACGAAATGCTTATACAAAAGCAGATGAAGTCATCGGTGACCGTGATATCGATATCAGGGGTGCCATAAACGCACTTGTACAATCACAGGGTGAAATAGACTCCAAATCTCTGCGTGGTTTGTTTAGTGCTCAAGCAGAGTTCTTGAGTGGTCGATCTGGTCGCATGGCGTTCAATGCTTTCAACGATATGGCAGAGCGTTCGTTGCGTAAGAACATGGAACTAGACGATGAAGATTTGTCTGAGTTGGTCGAGTGGGTTACGACACCTCGCCTTGCAGATGGCAAAGCTAATCCCGATTTCTTAGGTGATCAGGTTTCGTTTGTAGACATGGCCTTACACTTTAGTGCGAAAGAAGGTAGTGGGTTTGCGCCGTTCGTAGCTAAACCGTTTGAAGTAGATGAGGTTCGCAGACACTTTGCCAAGAAAGCTGCATCGATACAAGACGACAAGATGGCAAAGCCGTACAGAGATGCAGCGAACTTGTTTGATGATGCCCTGAGAGCAGATCCTGAAGTTTTTGCTGAAGTACAACTTGCACGGGACACATACCGGGATTTGATATTTGATCCGATTCGCATGAGCAGCAAGGGTGACCAGATTGCAAATGCAAGGAGCGGTCCTGAATTCGTTACAAGAACACCGGGCGGCAGACGGGCACCTTACAAGCTGGGCAGTGAACCAGAGACTTGGCACAAAGATCTTGCTGTAGCTATAGATAATGCAATGAACGATAAGGCGTTTGCATCTGATAAGCTTAGAAACATGATGGACGATCTAGTTCGTTTCTGGGGAGATAGAGACGAAGCAGGTAACATTGTATTTGATCTGACAACAGACAGAGGACGTGCAAAGTTTGAAAATGTTCAAAACCTGATCAGAGCAAACCTACATGAATACTGGGGTGCTGCAAAGGAAAAGGGATTGCGTGACGCTGTTCGTGCAGATCTTCTGAACAATGATCTACCGTCAGGAACGTACAATTTCGATGCAGCAGTAAACTTCTTAGATAGAGTAAACCCGAACATTCAAGTTATGGTCAAAGAAGGTGATGGCCCAGCAGTACAACGCCCATTAGTTGATTTGACTGAGGTGATTGCTCAAGAACAGGATATTGTAGACTTGATGGCTGTTAGCAAAAGTCTCCGTCAACAATACAAAGAATTTACAGACGAGATCAACGGTGTAGTAGGAGACATGGGGACAATTGCTGCAGAAGCTGTAGGTCTTAGAAAGCGGACTGTCCAGCAGTTTGAACAACTATCTGGCGAAAAAGACGCATTACGATTCTATGAAAAGTACGTATTAAATAATGACGTTAGTTTGATGCAGGGCTTAAAGGCAGAGTTCGTTGATACGATGGTAAGCACTGGCATGTCTCAAGAAGATGCCCTACAAGAGTTTAATGAGGGTATGCGGTACATGCTGATGAATGGTTTGTTAGCACGTGCAGGTAAACAGGCTAATGATAAGATAACTTTCAAGGCTCTTGATGGTAAGAAACGAACTGTGGAAACCCTGACAGATGCAGCCAGCCTTCACGCTGATCTAGACAATCCAAACGTCACTGCTATCCTAGAAGAGTTTATGGATGAAGATCACATAAGCTTCATGCAAGACATCAGCGAATACATGATGTACGCTTCTGGTGCAGCCGCTACACAGTTCGCACCAAAGGGACAGATTCGCGGTATATCTCCAAACGAAGTTATCAGCCGTGCGTTTAACATTGCTCGTGGTATGGTTAGCCCGACCTACGTTGCGGCAGAGTTCGCTGTCCGTGTAATGTCACACAACGAGATTAACGCTTTGCAACTTGCAGCATCAAACAAAGAGGCAGCAGGTATCTTACGTAAGGTGCTTGAGACTCCGGGAGAAGTCACACAAGACGATATCCAACGATTTACAGTTCTAGCTAAATCATTCTTGGCTAGATCAATATACGAGTCAGGAGATAAGGCACCTGAGTTCGTTCCACAAGAAGCTATCTTAGCTGCACAGCAAGATGCACAGAGAGAGCAGCAAACACAGTTTGAACTAGAAACAATTTCTCAATAGAGGGTGATGAAATGAAAATGTACAATAACGGACAGCGCAAACCCATGATGTATGGTGGTGCTGCAAAGCGTAAGCCAATGATGTATGGCGGCATGGCAACAAAAAAGCCCCGCAAGAAGGCTCAAATGGGGGGCATGATGATGTCGGCTCCACAAGAACCACTATTTAAACAGCCTAACATGGCTATGCAACCAGCTATGGGTAAAGCCTAAATAAACTTTCCAGACTTTTCCATCATTTCATCTGCCATAGACCGTAGATAACGCAACAGGGATGCTATTGAGTGTGCACCTTCATACTCTGGCATCCCTTTGTTCATTGCTGATTCGAACTCGTGAGGTGGCACACCATCCCATATCAGTTCGACATGTCCGTCCTGATTCAAGTACGCTGTAAATTGAAACAGGTTAGCCTTGTGCTTCTTTTTTGGCATTGACACTCTCTAGTTCTTGTATTGCTAGGTTGTAACAGTCAGCTTTGAACACAAAGCCGTTTGCAGGGTCTACATCTCCTACACGGTATTTAGTTGCCTTCTTATAATAGTCTGCTTTAGGTATCTTGCCAAGTATCCACGCCTTGCTGTGATCGGTCAAGATTCGAACAAAGACGTAGCTATCGCAGTCTTGCTTTGTACCGTGTGCGGCTACAGAACAATCGTAGTTAGGTGAGGGGGTTGTGTTACACCGCTTAGTCTTTACGTCAACACGTTCGTTTCCTACCATCAAGTCAAAGTCCTTGCTGTTGGCCTCTGTGCCGCCCGTATAGTCCTCTACGATAATCTCACCTATCGCACCCACCACATTACTGAGACTGCCCGTGATGCTGCCCTGTAGATTGCCTACAGTGGCAGCTTTCTTTTTGGCACGGCGAATAATCTCAGGTGTTATTTTTACTTGGATCATAGATACCTTCTTTCGGTAGGAACACCATAACAAACGAACCACAGCTAGGGCAACTCAAGTTCGTTTCCATACAATACTCTTCGTCTTCATGGTCGATGTCGTGGTCTGCACCCCACACCAACTCGTGTTTACAATGCCAACAGTTCATGCCGCGTTCAAGTCCACTACTTCACACACGCCAGCAGTACAGGCAAGTTCCCGTGATCCGCTGGTATTGTCTTCCTTTTCAAACTCAGAAAGCTTGTTCCAGTCGATAACCACACCTTCGTACAGCTTCTTCCATTCCAAGTATTCATCTGGTTCGATGTCTTGGTACGGGGCTTGCTGATAGGTATGATCGCTGTGCGGCAAGAACGATACACCTGATGCCACGTCAAAGTTCTCATACACCCACGCACCTACATCCATCCACTCGTGTTCTTTAACAGACACAGTGATAGAGGGTTTGTGTTCACACCAATGAATCGCATACGTCTTCCACAGTTCTAGCTGTTCAATAGCAGTCATCTGTGTACGAGTTACTGCACCCTCTGGTGACTTCATAGGGAAGCTAAAGACTGTTGTAGAGTCTGGCTTCATCATGTCACGCTCGTTGTGCACACCGCTTTCGATAAGGAACTGTGTCAACGGGTCTTTGTTGTCACCACGAACCGTACGAATAAAGTAATCGTTGTGCCGTGCGTGAATACCACTAGCCGCGTCCACGAGTTGAGATACAGTACCCGACGGTTTTACACAAGTGATTGCTGCACTCTGAGGTATTCCAAGCATGTTCGCAAACTTCTTGTTTGTATCTACGGCTGTTTGACGCATTTCTTCTAGCCAACGCTTGCTGTCTACGTTCTTTGAAAGCACGGGATGATCCATGATACCAGTCAAGGATACGCCTAACAAACGCTCTTCCTCTGTGTTGTCTTTCCATACCTTCCTCAAATACTTGAAGTCTGTCAAGGTAGACTGAAGGGTTCCAAGAATTGTAGCTAAACGAACCTTACTCTTCAAATCATCTAGTGAGTCCGTTTCACGAACAACAACCTCTGACAGATTACAGAACTGATAGCCACGCAGGATAATCTCTGAACACGGGTTCGTTCCCCACATGTGGCCTTGCTCACGGCGTCCGTTGCGGCCTACTTGCTTGTCTGCTGCTTCACGGTTGAACATACCACGCTCACCAGACTTACTGTCGTACAGCGCAAGCCACTCACGCATGAACGTACCCATCTCAGGCTTCTGCTTGTAGGCTACAGAGTTGTTAGCCAACGCACGTTGTGGCTCTGTCTCCCACCACATACCCGACTTGGCGTGTGCCATCTGATCATCGTTCAAGTTAGATAGGCTAATCAAGGCAGAGCGACGAACGCCACCCACAACTACAATCTCACCAATCTTACACATCAAGTCGTGGCATTCGACAGGGAACAACCGACGACCTTTTGCTTTCTTGAATGTTTCTACAACGAACGTAAACAGATCTGCAAGAGGCTGTGGGCCTGATGCACGTCCACCCATAATCTTGAGACGCTCACCTGATGGACGTACGTTTGACATATCCCATGTGGGAATCTGTCCGGCGTACAGTAGCGCGATTAGTTCACGCAAAGCTTTTGCCCATCCCGGCTTACTATCACCTACTGTGATAACGATGCTAGATACGTCAAAATTGTCAGACACCACAGGAAGCTTGTCAACATTCTCTCTCTCCACACTAAAGCCTACACCAGTACCACACATTAAAATATACATACATTCATCGAACGCACGAGGGCTATCGACAGGAATGTAACTACAATTATAGCCGCAGATGTTGTCACGAGCCAACGCTGGCCCTGCAGTCATCATGGCCCTCATAGATGGCATCACATCTAGACTCAGAATACCTTCCCGAATCTGTTCGACTACTTTATTATCTAATTTAACATTGCACTTACCTTGAACCTGATTGATCATGAAATCGACGTATCGATCCACAGTCTCATCCCAGTTCTCACGACGCTGTTCGTCGTCCAGCCACCGTGCATAGCGTGACTTGTGAATGAATTGTTGATATGGTGTGGGTAACATGTTGCTCATGTCTTATTCCTCTTCTAATGTTTCGATCAGTTTGTTGAGATACCACTGTGCTTTTTCAAGGTCTTGGATTCCGTTTTTGTATCGGTATCGCCAGAGGTATTTGATGATGTTTCCTTGCAGGTAGTATTCATATCCATCGTCTGTCGCCGCCTTGATTGCCTCAATGCACTCGACACCTGCTTGATTGTAGTGTGGCGGACTATTGACAAGGTCTATTCCCCCATATGCTTCTTTGCCAGCTTGTTCCAAATGCCTCATGTAATCTTCGTGTCTCATCGGTTATCTCCATCTCCAGATAACTTACCACGCTCCTTACGGCTTTGCAACTTCTTTAGGTTAGCTTCTGCAATAGTCTGCAGGTTCGTTTCAAGAACCTCTGCCATAGCCGCAACGTACCACAAGACATCTCCTAGTTCAGCGCGAAGATCATTTATCTTGTTTGGTAATTCTTCGGGGGTATATCCGTCGCGTACAAACTTCTTGACCTTGTTTGCTATTTCGCCAGCTTCACCAGCCAAACCTAACGCTGTATAGATATAACCGTCTCTTTCAGAAAAGATAGCTGTACGCATTGCTTGCTTTTGATACTCATTTAAATTCATTGTTCTGATCCAAAGTCTACTTTAATTACATTACCTTGAATTGACTTTATGACTCTGGGATCGTCAACTCCAGCCTCATCTAAAATTTCCTGTCCGGTAATACGAAACTTAACTGCCGCTACACCTTGATCGTACAGTTCGTCTGTATGAAACCGTATCATGTCAAGCGCACCTTCTTGTATCAACATAGCAGGGCTGAAGTCTTCATCGTCTTCGTATTCCTTACCAGTTGTGTCGTAAGCTGACAGAGTGAATTCACCATTCCCTGTTGATCTGAGTATGATGTAGTATCTGTCCGGCAGAAGAGATGCCGCTTCCATAGCCTGATGATATTCGTCGTTGCTCATTTCTTATACCAATCTGTGGGTATTGAACCTTCTGCCCACTCAAATCCATGTCGTTCACACCAAGCAGCATACGTCGTTTTGCTACCTTTGTAAATCTTATTCGACGCTCTAAGGAACACAAATCGTATATCAAGGTCTGGGTGTTGCTTCTTTATTAGCACCATCTTAACACGATCATCTTTAGTCAGGTGGCCTTTAGCTTCTACATATATATTACTGTCAGGCAGATAGAAGTCGGGAGTATAGTTACGAGGCTCTGGTATGTACTTGAACTTTTCGTTTTCGTATTCGAAAGGAACGTTGTTGTCTATAAGTGTACGTGCCAGATTCAGTTCGAACTGTGATCTGTATCCTGCTTTTTTCAAAATTCTATTCCTATTGAATGTAACCGCTTTATTAAGTACCCTGCCAGTTTGGGGGATAGTCTTTCTATATTGGTAAGTTCGATTGTTAAAGGGTGCATCGGCACACATACATAAGCCCCGCCAAATGATGTTCTGCTAATCTTCTGTAGCTGTTCTTCTACAGTCTTTATGTCTCGTACCTCAGTCTCAGCTTGAAGCTGTCCTGTCTTGCTGTAGTTTTCAACCAATGTGAGGGGTAGCCCATTTTGATGTATTCGCATCTGGGCTACCCGTCTCTCTCCCCCACTCTTACCGACTGACTCTATAAAAATATGATACAAATTTTTGTTCATATTCATCAGTTCGGTTTCGTAGTTCTTTACAAACAAGTAAGGCATCACACTGCTTTCTTTTTAAGAGTCGAGTACCAAACTTGCGGCGGACTCTTTGCTCGTGAGGTTACCCTGTCGTGCAAGACAGCGTTAGGCCAACAGTGAGAACGATATCCACACATGCTACATTGTTGTGGCAGTACAGTGTTACCTGTCTTAACTATCTCACCGCTTACCTTGTACGTCTCAGCCTCTGCCTTATACGGCTTGAAAGGCTTCACGTCAGGATTAGTCAGGAAACGAACACGTTCCTCTGCATCCTTCAGATACGGCTCCTTGTCATCTTGTGACCAGTCAGGAACCTCAACGATGGCTACCTGTCCGCTCGACTTGTTGACAACGATCCAGCCGCCAAATGGCATACCCACTGCCTCACTGTACAAGAAGCCCTGCATAACATAGCCAAAGGGGTCTTCTTCTTTTAGTTTGTCGTATCCACCAAGCCCTGTGAACTTGTAGCGAAACGCCCAATCACTTGCGGACTTGATATCCCAGACCTTCTCTTGGCCTGTTTCATCCCTGATGATAACATCAAGGGTTCCTTTCACAGTCTCATCACCCAGCTTCAATTCAACAGGCCGCTGGTAGTCTACGATGTCTACACCAGCCTCTTTCATAATCAGCATCAGGATCGACTCTGTGAGATCGCCAAACATAAATCTGAACAGGGTGTTGTATTCCATCTCTTCCTTGATGCCATGCTTGTCTAGCACCTGCTGACAAAGCGGACGCCCCAAGCCAGACATACGGATACGGAAATCACCCCGTTCAGTTGTAAGTTGTTTAACTACAGAATCACTACATTCCTGCTTGAACGCAGAAAGAGTCTCAGGGGAGACGGTAGTTTCCCCCCTGAGAGCCTTGATCATATAGTCTTGTATTTTAAGCAGCGTTAGCATCATCAAAGTCCGCTGCTAGATCGATGTCGTCATCGTCAGCGATAAGCTTTACAGCTTCACGATGCTGATTCATTACGCTTTCGTTATGCCCCTTCACGGTTTCCGCGAACATAGACATAAGTTGCTTGTCTTCATCAGTGATCGTAACTTCACTTTCCAGAGCCGGAACAGGCGTCCAGAAAGTAACACTGCCGTTCTTGTGACGGTGTGTATTAAGGGAGACTTTACACTTCTGCATAAGCTTCTTCTGCTTAGACAGACCGTTAATGAAGTCGTTGATTGGTTTGAAGCCCGAACGCTTGAAGTAAGCGACTACAGGCTGGTCCTCAATCGTGACTTCAGTTCCGTCAGCCGTTTTAAACGAACCAGAAATCTTACCGTAGATTACTTGGTTGCACACGACTGCACGAGAATTTAAATAAGCAATATCATCTTTTGACAGACGATCTTCCTCTTCACGGGTCAGGCGACCACATTTATTTGTGCCCACCGTATCTGGGAACATACCAGACAGGCTGGTCTTCTGTACTGACTTGGATGAGAAGGTACCTGATTCCTGATCCCATACACTGTACTCAAACGTACGCAGGATAGGTTGCACTGTTACCTTTTCTGCATAGATAAACCTGCCATCCATGTACATCTTCCAAGCACCACGAGGCAATGTCTGACCATCTTCAGTCTCTGCATCGTAGTTGATATTCAAACGAGGTAGACCGACTTGGCGGTTGGTGTTGACACCTTGTCCTGATGCTTCCATCAAAGCTTCTGCATCATCATTATTAAATGCTGTTACAATTGCGTCCATATCGTCAATGTTCATTACGTCTGTCCCTTGCATATCATTCTCCTGTATTAAGGGTTGTAGATAGATATTACACATCTATTTCTTCTGAGTCAAGCCAATTTTTGCCTATTTTTAGTTCGATTCCTACAGGCATGTCATATTCGACACCGTACCTGTTCATCGTCTCTTCGGGTAAACTACGCATAGCATAGGCTAACAGATTGATGCAAGCCTCTTTTTCATCTGGGTGTACATCAAGCACAATCGAATCGTGCACAGTGTTGCAGATTACAGAATTTAAATTTCTTGTACGCATCATTTTATCTAGGCGAACCAGAGCGGCTGGCAACAAGTCGGCTGTTGCAAACCCCTGCACTGGATAGTTACAGATAGCCGTACGGTTCGTTGCAGTTCCCCACTCAGTCCACTTAGCTGTTGGGAAAGCATATTGCCTACCACTTGGTAAAGTTATAACTTTCTTGCGTACGGCTTCTTTCTGTAGTTCCTTGTGCCACTCTGTGACACCCTCGTACTTTTCTTTGAACGCACGGTAGTAACGTTGCTGATCATCTGTTCCAGTAACGCCGCCATAGAGAGGCTTGAACGTGTGTGCCTTTGCTTCTTGACGTGTGCATCCGATAATGCTTGCAGTATAGCTGTGAACATCTGTACCATCCTTTACATCAATGTACGCTTGACCGTCCTTTGCAAGAAAGCCAGCCACCCTGAATTCTAGTTGCGAGTAATCCCCTTCAAGTATAAAGCCACCCGTGAAGCGGCTCTCGACAACCTTCCGTATAGCGAAGGTATTTCCACGCGGCATATTCTGAAAGTTAGGATTCCTAGACGAAAGACGACCCGTCGCCGTAATACACTGCATGAATTCTGGATGGATGAAACCATTCGCATCAACATTGTTCTTCATTCCTTCTACAAATGTGGACAGGTAAGTTCGTAACGCATTGTAACGAACGTACGCTGTAACGAACTCCTTTGCATCCCCCGATAAATTGCTTGAAATATTGTCAAGCGTAACCTTGTCAGTCCTAAACCCAGCCGCCGCTGTATCCATTGGGTCACGTGGTATGATCTTAAATCCGGCAACCTTTCCTGTAGGTATGTACAAGACACCTGCACCATTACACCGCTTACATATACGAACGGCCTTACCTTGTGTGCCATCTTTTCTCAGGGGGCGTACACGTCCTTCACCCCTGCACCCATCACACTGTGAGCCTCGTGTCTTGTACACAACGTCAGTCATGTTCTTAACTGCAGATTTAAACTCACCACGCTTCATACGAGTTCGTTGCTTGGGTTTCATCGTGTTGCCGCGCATTTCGTGACCTAAGTTAAATATGCGTGACCATGTCTTCTTGTCTTTAACACGCCGTGAATAGAGCAACACGCTCCTGTCATCGGGGCTAGATAAGTTGACAGGGGTATCCCCCATAGCGTCCCGTGCAAGGCGTTCTAGGCGAACCTCTAGTTCGTCCATTTCACGCTGATACTCTTGCCGTATTTCTTCTAGTGTGTCTAAGTTTATCTTCAATCCGTTCCGCTCCATACGAGCCAGAACGTCTGTCATCTCAAGCGACAGTCTCAAGGTTGGTAGTAAAGTTCGTTGCATTATATAGTTCCTCAAAGGTAGTGCCAAAGGCTTCAAGCTGTTTCAATGCTATTTCTTCTGTAGCTAGTACGTCAGCTTTACCGTACTCTTCTACTATCTCCCACGGTATATCGTAGAACGTCTTACCATCTTTAAGATACGGCTCGACAAGGTCCTTCTCCTTGCGGGTAACGTCATACTTTTCTGCAAGAGAAGCAAGTCCAAGAGGCCAACGCTGGGCTTTGGCAAGAACGTATTCCGCCACCATCGTATCAAATATCTCGCCATCGTAAACGAACCCACATTCCCGTATCCATGATAAATCGAACTTGATGTTTTGTCCCACAACCATGTCAGCTTCGTCAAGTGCCTCTTGAAATAATTCTGGTGCAAAGTCGTGGGCTTCTCTGTCTGCATGATAGTAGCAGTGGTAGTGTATGTAGGGTAATGACAAACGTTTGTACCCAATAGACACGAGCCTGTTACCGAAGTACGGCAGGGCAGTGGTGCCACCATTATCCTTGTGTATGTGTGTTGTTTCCACATCAAAAGTCAATACGTTCATGTCCGGCCTTTCTAAGTTCTTCTTCAGCAGATACAACGAAGTGACAGTTAGCACATAGCACACGGCACTTACGAAGTTCAAGCATCAAGGTTTTCAATGACCCCATTATCATACGAGATACAGCTTTTACCTTTGTGCTTGAATTTAAGTGATCAAAGTGTAAGGCATAAGGGCTTTTATTATATCCGCATAATTCACAAGACTTAGCTAGTTTATATTTGTTTAACCAGTGTTTTCGCCGTGCCTTTCTGCGCCGCATCCACCGCTTCTTACTCTCTGCATTGAACACCATCAGTAGTATATCCCACGATCAATGTCAATTTGTCCGTTGATCATACCGTGCCACCCGTTGAGTTTGTTCTTGGATATGCAGATGTGACGAACGGTATTTTCTATCTCACTAGATCCTGTCTTACCTATGCCTATGATTATGTCAGCCTCACCAGCCTTGCCCGTGCGTGAGTTGTCCAACATCGAATAGTCAATCCACTGTCTGTCGTGTGCCTCATAATTTGCCTGACTAACAGCCCACACTAACGCCTTGTTTCTTTTAGCTATTTCTCGTGCAACCACATAGGTTTCCTTGAGGCGTTCATCTCCACGATTGAACTCGCCAGCAATACGAAACTTATCTAGCTGGTCACAGAACATGATATCAGGTTTGTTCAGCTTGGCGTACTCATCGACTTCCTCGACTGATGTGCCAACTGAATCCATGATGGTGAGCAAAGGTGATATTTCATCAATGTACTTAGCAGATAAGGCACGTCTATCGCTGATCATTTCTGCCCGTGTTAAACCAAAGTACGACTGAATAATACGCAACTTAATCTTTGGTGCGGGTTCCTCGTTAGCCCAATACACAACCTTGAAACCCTGCTTTATGTAGGATGCCGCAAGGAAACAGCAGAACGTTGTCTTACCAACTTCTGGACGGGCAAACAAGATACCTAAGTTACCCCGATCTAGGCCACCCACATGCTCTGAGATCAGGTCATAGCTAAAAGGGAAGTCAGGATCACCCGCCTCATTATCCAACAAGGAATCAAGGTCATCTTCAACTTTTGTATATGTAGTCTTGTCGCTGATGCGTCCGTCTTCTACAGTTTCAATCAAGCGGCGTAACTCACCAAACTCCTCACTGTCCCCTGTAAATATCTCAATGGCCTTCTCACCTATCTGCCGCGCACGATCACGCAACCAGAAATTATGCACAAGGTCTAGGTGCAGGTCAGCATTGTCAGCGTTACCAACATCTAAGGTTGCAATAGTCTCATGCACCTTGTTGCGGGTAGCTTCTGGCATAGCAGGGTTACGGTCATTGAATAGGCTTGCCAGTTCGTTTACTGTCAGGTCATTGCCGTACTTAGTGTGTGCATATGTCAGTGTGTCAAAAATGTCACGCATCTCTTTTTCAAACATAGTTCGGTCTACTATGTTCTTTACGCGACTAAAGAAGTCGTTGTTCAGACAAAAACCAAGTATTTGCCTATCTATCGATGTAGGATCGTATGAACTCATCTCTTTCCTCGTTCGTTAGGTTTTTCAAATCGCGGTGCAACACCATTAATTTTGTCGGTACTTTTCTACACAGTATTTTTACCATGTCAAGAGCCTTGTCAGTTGCGTCTTTGTCTAGTGCAACGAACACACGTTTGTAGTTAGATAAAAATTCAACGTGTTCGTCTAGTAGGCTCGTGCCAAGCAGGGCTACTCCCGCCGCACTACTTGAAATAGCACAAGCACTAGCACAATCTTCCACAACAATACAGGTATCTCCTGTACCACATAAAAAGGGATATCGACTATTTCCATATCTATACCACTTGGCTCCTCTGCCATCTAGTGAACGACCAGCCGCATCGACTACCTTACCTTCGTGTTTGACTACATACACAACACGATTCGACTTGAAATCGTAGCGAATATCAGCACGACCAGCAAGGTACGCATCGTATGCGTGTACACGTTTTACATAAAGTTCAGCGTCTAAGTTACGAGAAAGACTAACAAATGTTGGGGGTAGTTCGTAAGTGTTTCTAGTACGGGGAACAGGCACATCTGCCTGTGACCGTTTGAACACAGTATTTGCATGTTGTCGTGATAGTGTGATACCAGTACGACCAGACACATTGCAGTCTGCATGAAAGCAAAACCACATGCGTTGCAATCCATCATCTGTTACACTGAACGTGTTCGTTTTGCCACACACGGGACAGTCAGATCGATAGCGTCCCAATGGCTGGATGTCCAGCGATTCGATGTAACCTTTTAGCCAGTTCGGTGATTTCATATCACAAGGAATAATCGATACAGCAAACCTTGTCAACTGCATTTTTTATGTTGACAGGACTTGACACATCGTGCTACCTATTTATTTAACCTACCCTATGGGGATAACCTATTATGAAAATTAATAATAAAATCAACCCGATAGCTAAATCCCTACGGGATAAACAATATAATAAGCAGGTTATACCAAGTAAAAAGAAAAGTAAATTGGATAAACTATCTGAAAAGGAAGTGCGGGATGCCAAGACCCAACAAGATTCTTGAACCCACTAAAACATACAACCTGATGTTGAAACAGGTTCAGTATGATAAGCTTGCATCAGCGGCTGAACAGATGCAAAGAAAGTCAATTGAACAAGTTGCGGTAGCTGATTTGATACGAGAAGCTATTGATATTTACATTGAAGCGTTAGAGGAAGATGGTGCAGATGTCATTGAAGACGAAGAAGCTTGAAATAGAAATTGTTGAACGTCCTGATTACAAGTGGGCGTTGGTTGTTCCGGCATCGTCCGTCCGTATGGGCGAGACAAGCCGTGAACTTGTCAAATCAAAAGACTGTGTAGACTATTTGCGGCACGTTATGATTTTTGTTGGAAAAAGTCGATATGAATGCAAAAAGTGGCTTGACACTAACAAACAGGCGGTGTTAAGACTAGGTATACCTTACGAGGTGTCGTGAGGTTGTTTCGTTCGTTGGTTGGGGAGCGGGGCTGGATTAATTTCTGGCCCCGTTTCTTTTTTTTGTTGACAGCCTGTTTAGTTATCGATATTGGTTATGTATCGTTAATCAATGAAGGGAACGAACGATGGCTAAGAAGCTACAAAACATGACAACTGATGAACGCATAGCCTATTGGGAAAACGAACGCATGAAGGCTCGTGTCAATCGTCAGGATAGGATAAACAAACTAAACTTTGACCAGCGTGTAGCACTTGCTGATTTACACAGTAAGTTGCAAACGGTGTTGGACACGGCTCTGGATGTTGACATGGGCGGTATCAAAGCTGTATCGCTATTTGAAATGCAAGAACTGCAATATGCCGCAGATAAATTACATTTTGAATTTAACTTGGGCAAAGATGAAAATAGCTAGACCAAAAGAGGCAACGTGGGACACGGCTAAACTATACCGTGTGGATTTCTACGATTTGCGACTACCAGTATCCGGCACACGGCTCGTGTGGGCTGTTGTCGGACGTAAATGGGTTCGTATTTGCACACCCGTACAAAACAAAAAGTTTCGTATGCGGCGTGGCGAATGGGACAAAATGTCAACGCAGTTAGTTGAGGAAACCGACGATGAACGTACCAACGATTGAAGAATTGAAACAGGCTTTACAAATCCCTGAGATTACGCCAGAGTACGATAGAGCGGGGCGAGAGATTAAACAAAGAAACTTGCCTATATTTTTCCGTATCAAGAAATGGGAAGCGAACGATGAAGACCTTACAACTGAATGATTATGAACGTGGCTACCTTACCTGTATGTACGACACAGTGGTACTGCCTGACCTAGACGCTGGAAATGATGACGATTGGGTAGGCGTACAGATAGGTGA
>Ga0255781_10001055_pt1 | contig 22696 bp, 31 predicted proteins | sample 101ome_21_FD_179979 | JGI IMG/M metagenome (GOLD analysis project Ga0255781, IMG submission 179979) | Coastal salt marsh microbial communities from the Groves Creek Marsh, Skidaway Island, Georgia - 101413BT metaG (version 2) | ecosystem: Environmental > Aquatic > Marine > Intertidal zone >... | reverse complement strand
GTCTTTTTTTACTTGGTCAAATGTGCAAGCGGTAGCCGCTCCATCAACGACTTTGCAGTATGGAAATTCAAAATACGTCATTAATTGTAAATCCTTATAATTGCCCCGCCGTTGAAGTCTCCAGCAGTGGTTACTGTATGCGCTACCGTTCCTGATGCGCCAGTTTTGTAGCTTACCCTACAGGCCCAACCCTGCGTCCCGCCGCCTTTACCTGTAGTAAAAGATTGGCTGAAAGCCGATGTAAACTCAGATGGAGTGCTGGGTATGCTCCCGGTTCCAGTGCTCAAAGTTTGCGTTGTTTCGTAAATAACGATCACATCGTCTGTTGTTACGGAAGACACCGATATGCTACCGCTAGTTGCCGCATCAACCGACGTATTTGCGCCACCATCAACAGCCAAAATGCCATATCCCGCTTCTCTACCGCCGCTCTCCGTCATGTTCAATGTGCCGCCGCTACTCACTGGGGCGCTGGAAGCTATGTTTAGGTAGTCGTTTCCACTTGACCCCGTTGTAGCGCCTTGGGCAATAACGCCAGTTAGCGATCCCAGACTTGATGTGCCGCCGTAGGAATAAAAACTAAGTTCGTCTGCAATTTTCCCTTGTGAAAAAAGCAACACAAAATCGTCGGTAGACACTGTGATGGTTCCGGTACTCCCGCCACCCCCCGTCCCCTGCGTGGCGTCTACAAAGCTGATAGGGCTACCTTTAGGTATCGCCGCCCTTATCATTTTATTTCTAAGCATTACGCCGCGCCTACAAATGCGCCGTACAAAGTGCCATTAACGTGCCACAGTTCAATGATGTTATAGCCCGTCGTTTCAAGCGTAGGAGCAGAACCACCAACCCATGTGGTCGTAGGCCATGTGACTGTATAAGCAGAACCGTCATCAATCATCAGCGTGACATACTCGCCGTCTGCGAGAGACTCCGTGAACGTCGTGTTTGCGGATAGCGTTTTGTATTGGATCGTGCCGTTGCTGGGATCAATCACCGTACCCGTTAAGCTGTACTGCTGTTCCTCGATGGCGTTTTGAAATTGCACCGTGCCGCTGGAATCAATCGTGATCGCGGTGCTGGTGGCGTTATCGTCGATGCCCGTTGAGGCAAAGTTGGTAAACGTGCCGGTAACGCCTATCTCGCTGGCGCTATTTTTGAACAAAAGTTGTGCGCCGCCATCTCGCTGAATTGACAAGCCGCCAACCCCGCCGCTTGACATACTAATTGTGCCATCGTTACTGCCATCTAGCTTAATAGTGGGGTTGGTTGCCACCCCGTTAGTGCTTTGTATTCTTAGCGTCGGGGCGACATCACCGCTAACAATATCCACAAGGTTTGCAGGCGCAGCGGTTCCAATGCCGATCTGCTGTGAGGAGTCAATCGTGATCGCGGTGCTTACGGCGTTATCGTCGATACCGGTAGAGGTGAAGGTGCCATTGGCCGTTAAGTCGCCGCAGATCACTGTGGTGAACGTGCCTGCGGCGGCTGTAGTGCCACCAATGGTCGTACCGTCAATCGTACCGCCGTTGATGTCAGCAGAAGTGATCGTGACTGAGGCTACATTACCAGATGCGTCAAGGTACACAGACTTATCCGCAGGGTACGTAATAAACACGTTTTTTTCCCCGGCTTGAAGATTTACCGCGCTACCCGCGTTAGAGCTAGCAAGGACCGTGGTCCGTGTTAAGGTGTTCCCCCCAGAGGCATACGTGCCAAGGCCTACCTCAAAGTCGTCGTTACCATCGTCCACGATTGCGTAGTAAGTGGTGTCGGTATCTGAAAGAACAGAGGAAAACGTCACAAAATTATCCGCCGCGCCACCTAAAGTGATCGCCCCGGTTCCTGTAGAGGTAGTGGTTTCCTTTACCCGATCTTTAACGACAAGAGCCATTTTTACGCAATCCTGATAATGGCGTTAGACGCATCCGCAGTGGGGAATACAATTGTAAAGTCGCCCGCACTGGAAGACTTGTCTGAGCCAAAGTCCAAAACAAGAACCGTATTGGTTGTGCCAGTTCCAGCACCCGCAGTGGTGTTATAGATCAACGCGCCATGAGCATCAGTAATCGTTGCAGTGCTAAACGTCAGGTCAGCAAAATCAGTCAGCGCCGTGGTGCTTGAAGTGGTCGGCGTTATGTTAGTCAGCGTACCGCCGCCTGCCGTGTAGCCCGTGCCAACGATTTCATCAGTTGCCGTATAGTCCGTGGTGGCGGCGGTAAAGCTGGCATTGTTGTCGTACAAAGCAAGCTTAAACGTGTCCCCGGTGCCGGTTGTAAAATTGTGCTGTGCTTCCATCAGTTCTTTTTTGAAGGAAGTGCACATAAAGTTGCCAGTAAAAGCCATATCAGAGTCTCCTAATCATTTCGGCTAAATCTTTATGCCCCGCATCACACAGGGCATTGAAGGTTGTCGTCCTATCGCTTTGAACCATTTCCTTCATATAAAAAACAAGAACAGACCTAATGTGTTTTTGAAACGCTTCGGCCTGATCTCTGATGACAGGAGGGGCGTTGTCAGAAACACTTATGATCTTGGATAAGCACCGTTCTGCTATTTCTTCTGGAGAAAAGCCACGATGGTTGGTCGTATGAACTTCAACGATCCCCGCCCCTATTTTACTCTCTTGGCCCATCATTGTTTAGGCCTTATGAGCATACCTGTGCGGTAGTTGTCGGTTACTTCTTTCGACTCGCCAAACTGTTTCAGACCAGAAAGCGCCATTTGGAATTGTTGCTGATAGTTTTGAAGGACATCCGGCTCACCTTTCATAAAGGTGTACGCCTCAATCAAAGTGCCATACAACAGCGCAAACGGAGCGTTTTCCGACAACCAAGACTGCTGGTTGTCTGAAAGGGCCGTCAAGCTCTGCGGGCGATAGTAATAGTGAAGCTCCACCACGTAGCTATTGTCCGGCGTGGGGCTAATGACAAAATTGTCTCGGTCAAACAAAGCGTAATATTTAGGAGACCCCGTCGTAGAAGCCTTTGGACCAAACTCCTGCAAGAAGTTAACATCTTTGTAGTCCAAAAAGTTCTTGTTGCCGTCACCGTCCGTCCAAGACAATGAAAACGGAGATAAAAAATCCGATGGGCAGCCTAAATATTCTGCTCCAGAAGTCATGTTTCCCGTGGCGTTTTTGCGGAAATCCGTCAGTTGGACAAGCTTAAGTAGCTTTTCTTCCGCATTGCGGATAAACACGGGAAGATTATTGACGAACGTGCTTTCGTCGTTTTCCGTGTAATCTTGTACCGCCTGCTTTAATTCACCGTATGTGAAACTCATGTTGTTGTTACCGTAACGGAGCCACAGATGCCGTAAACCACTGTGGGTCTAAAAGGAGGGCCAAAAACAAGCGGCACGGCCACCGGTACGTCCAAGGGCTCAACCCGGTCAGGGCGTGGGTTTCGCAACGCCTCCGGGTCTATCGCTTTACGTCGGGGCTCAAGCTGGGGGTGTTTAGGCTCGTATTCGTCCGGCCCTACCAACATGCCCGTCCACTCCCGCTTCATCTCGTTAAGCTTGTAGCGCTGTCCCGAGCGATCCGAAATGCCGTAAGCAAATTTTCCTGAAGCAAAGTTACCCATGACTATGGCCTCTGATATGCCATTGTCGGCTGAACATTAAACGACGCACGGTCTCTATCCTCAGAAGCCGCCCTCTCAAACTCTTCTTCATACACCGCCTTCAAAAGCTGAACCCTATCGGGAGCCCGCTTCATGGCAATGTAGTAAGCCAAGCCTGCCGCCAAACACGGATAAAACCGGAAAGGAATATCCATTGTGTTAGTGTACGTGTCCGCATCGTCTATACGCACAAGCTTGTCAATAATGACCGTATCTGTGCTGTTTTCAGGGACCGGCCACAGCTTAAGCGTGGGATTGATCTGCCGGTCCACAAAAAACTGTGACGGGCGGGCTTGCTGAGTCTTATTGGGGATATTGATGTAGTCGCTACGACTAATTCTATCAAGCGCGTAATCCGTGCTACTGCGACGGACCACCGCGTTCAAAATATCAATAGTAGACGCGCCTAAGTTGTAATCCCCAGTGCCCTGCGTAAGGGTTACCGTAGTCTGCTCAATGGTCCACTGATTAAGGCCCCGATTAGCCCAATCGGCAAGCATTAGGTTCAAAGACCGTTTTGCCGTCTTAAGGTCATAGCCGGTGCGGACCTCAAGTCCGCACCGCTCAAAGGCCTCTTCGATGTAATCGCTTACATCCAGTTCAAAATCAGTGGAGCCAGAAACAGCCATCAGTTAGCGGCCCCTTTTAACTGCGCCATAACCGCGCTTGGCCGCGCCACAGCCCACAGCACCACCGCTACGCATTTTCTTAACAGGACCCCCGCGCATTTTCTTAACAGGACCGCCACGCATTTTCTTAACAGGACCGCCACGCGCTTTTTTGATTGGGCGGCTGGGAAGCAGATTTCCTTCCTCGTCTCGCCCAACTGCTGTGTATTTGCTTTTGCTTGCTGGGTTAGTCGGGCGGACAGAACTCGTTTGTTTAGTTGACGTACTAGACGAGGTTTTTCTGCTGGTTCCGCTAGAAGGCAATCTTTTTGTTTTTTCCTGCTTAGTAACCGAGCCGCCACGAGCTTTTTTCTGCGGCGGATAAATTTCCTCTATTGTTACGGTGCCCCCGGGGAACATTTGGCCAAAAACTGTTGGATCAACACTTTTTAGTTTCGTCGCCAACTCGCTTTGGCTTTTTGAGCCCGCAATTTTCTGCGGTTTATACTTTCCTGTTCCCGTTTTCTTGGACTTCGCTGCGCTGTAATCTTCGCCAATTTGCTGTAAATCGCGACGATTAAGGCCATGCTCGCGTTTCATAAGATCAAAGTTGACTGAGGCGGGTCCACCCTTTGCTTTTTTGACAGGTTTTTTTCTACGTGGTTTCGTTACCGCGCCGCCGCGAGCTTTACCCTCTGGTTCTGGTTCTGGCCCCATGGGGTAAATCTTCTCCATCGGCACCTTGCCCTTTACCCCCATTGCTGACGCAATTTGGTCATAAAGCTGTTGACTAATGCGCGGGCCTACCTCCGTCGATCCTTTCTCATATTCTCGATTTTTGCCAAGCGTATCCATTGCTGTTGTCAAATTTGCAAATTGAGAATGGTTTAACAGGGAGTCATCAAGCGCTGTTTGAGTAATATAAGGACTAAGGCGATTCCCCATTTCTGATCCAATCATGGGCCCACCCTTTCCTTTTTTGACAGGTTTTTTCTTCACAGCACCACCGCTACGCATTCTGGGCGGTTTTGCTTTTGCTTTAGGGGGCGCTTTAACTCCACGTTTTTCGGGAAATCGTTTTGGCTTTGGAGTTATTCTCTTTTTTGGCCCTACTTTAGGTTTGATGCCCGGCATCGCATAATCTCCTGTGTAAAGATTGTCTTTTGTTCCAAAGATTTGCAGTTGAAACTTCTTTCATGTACTGCTCATAATACCCTTTTTCTCTTAGTTTTTCCGCAGCTATTTCTAGCTTAGAAAGCCTTTGAATAAACGTAATTGCGTACAAATCCTCCACTAAATGGGGAAACGTTTGGTCAAAAACCTCCTCGTCTTGATCATCCTCCGGGTGGAATCCCATAACCCACAGGTCTTTTTGAATAAAAATACCCATGGATATGGCGTCATTGATGCCATCTAAATACTCGTGATATTTCTCCGGGTCTTCTTCGTAAAACAACTCAACGTAACAAACTACGTCAAATTTGTCGTCAAACTGAGATAAAGCCGTGTACAGGCCTTGTTTTTGGTCAGAATAGCTAAATGAAAATCCTACGCGACCATCTGCCCATGCCTTTTTAGCATAAGGACATGCTGGAAGATTGTTGAAAAACGGGTGAGGAGTTTCAAGCGCGTGGCTAGACCAACCCCGTATTTCCTGTTGAATTTGTTGCTCTAGCTCTAGCATTAGGCATACCGCGTTCGCTTTCTTCTGTTAGACAAGACTGCTCCGCAGCCTTTATTTAGCTTACGCACCTCGCCGCCAGATTTAAAACTAACTTTGGCCGCTTTAGTGTTAGATACCACCTGTTTACCCTTTGCGCCCTCACGCTTTTTCTTTCTAGCGGTAGAGGCTCGCTCAGATTTGCTTAGGCTTTGGGCCTTAGATCGCGGCAAACAACGGTCAGGATTCTTTTTGTCTTTGGAAGTGCCGCATTCACCCGCAATATTGCCACTGCTATCAATGCGAACCCACTCTTGATCCCGCCATTTTTTAAGCTCGCCCATAACTTATTTTTTACCTTTGGCGTAATTTGGGTCTTTGCAATATTTACTGGCGGCCATGTTGGCATATGCCGAAGGAAACGTGTCAAAAGTACGTTTTGCCCACGCTTTTCCTTCAGGACAAATCTTGCTTCCTTTACTTTTTGCAGAGGCATCGCCTCCTTTTCGCAAATAAGTAACTTGAAGCTTGGTTTGTTTGGGCCCTGTCTTAACTCGGGAACCACAACCGCCCATTTTTACCCCCAGAATTTGGCTGCAATCGGTGAAAGCACAATAAGCACCGCAATCCCCCAAATTTTTAGGTCCAATTTGCTTAATGCTTCAGAATTTTTAGAAATAAGCTCTTTTTGGTCGTCTAATCGCTCTTCAATGCGCTTGTATCGCAAATTGCATTCCGCCTCGTGTTTCTCTAGCCGAGACAATACCTCTTCAACCTGCATTGTTAACACCTTACCACGCTTTACAAGACCAATATCTTGCAGTGAACTTGTCTTTTGCCGTATCGCAACTGTGACGCGCCCTAAAATTGCTCCTGCGCCCCGGCTGAGACTTTTTAATCGACATATTTGGGTCGCCAAAACGCACCAGCTTAACTTCAGTGCCTTTTTTGGCCAAAACAGCACTCTTTTTAGACTTTCCGGGAGTCTTTTTTGGCTTGTTATAACCCGAAAACGTTTCACCTCGGTATTGTAATCTGCCTGAAGGAAGCCTTTTTACGTCTTTAGTGGTCGCCATTACGCTAACTGTTCGCCGTTTCTGATGTAAATGATCTCTAAAGCGGCAGAGATATCAAATGTGACGCTTGCCGAGGAAGATACTGCCCGCACTTCAATGTCTGTTTTTTCCGCAAACGGAATCGGGACAACCAAGCTGTTTTCGATGTGCATTCCCGTGGTAAGAGACTTAACGTCTTTGCTTTGAAACACCTCTCCATACGGCCTAGCAACAAGCAACAACTTGCATACAGCAGGCGTGTTTGAGGTTGTGCCGTTGGAAGCGTCATACTGCATCAGGTAACCCGTGTAGCCTGCCGGGACGGTCCATAGCGCCATCAGGGTTTGGTTTGTCCCGTCGCCGTTGACCGTGGCATAAATGTTTGCCGGGACGCCCGTGGTAACGGTGCCTGTGCCTGCGTAAATGATCCCCGCATTTGCGCCACCCGAACCCGCAGAGCGAACAATCATCCTATTTATCCGAAGATAAGACTGGGTGGTATTTACTGCTGTTTGACCGTTTAAGGTTACAACCTCGGATATTTCGTTGTAATCGCCATCAAGTCCAAACAACTGAACGGTTCTAGCCCCCGTGCCCGCCGAAGTGTCATCGGTAGAGCTACTGGAAACCTTCAACACCGACGCGGAGGTCAGATATGAGTACAAACCGCCCTGCGACCAAACAGTTTCAATGGAATCGGCAATTTCCGGGTTGTTACCAAACTTGTAAATGGACTCGTGGTAGGCGATCTGGCCCCTAGCCACTTGTAATTCAAAAGGCTCACTGGTGCCTATTCGAGTAATTGAAGAAACTTCGCGAGCCATGTCAGTACCTTAGCTGTAAAACACTGTTAATGCAGTGATATTAGTCAGCGTTCCGATATAAATATCGGACACTTTTATACCTTCGTCTGGGATGTTGACCGAGTGCGTCTCGCTAGCAACAAAATCTAAATCCAAAACAGTAGCTCCGCCGTTACCATCTGTAATGGTCAAACGGGGCGTTCCAGTAGTGGTTAGAACTTGAATCTGGCGAATACGAGCGGGCCCCACCGACGCGGAGCCCGTCCCGGTCAGACGCTTTGCTTTTACGTCTGAATTAGCCATTACAATTCCTTATGCGATTGTTGCGCCGTTGTTGCCCACAACTACCCAACCTGCTGTTGTGCCGTAAACAAGAACTACGCCATCGCCTACATCACCAAAAGTAATGGTGGTGCCCCCAGCAAGTGTAGTGGGAGTCAAAATTGCGGTATCGCCAGCGGCGCTTTCTGCAACGTATGTGATAATTTTTACCTGACCAGCAGAGCCGTCGGCAAGTGTCAGCGCATCGCCAGTGTTTTCTGCCGTGATTTCGGTGATCAGGTTTGTAATATCTACCGCACCCGCTCCGGTCAAGTCTTGAACACTGCCGGTAATGATGTCGGAATAAGAAGTGCCTACTGTAATTGCGCCAGTGGTCGCGTTTTTAGATACGGACTGAAAACCGTTCTCTGAACGAACGGGTCCGTTAAAGGTAGTGTTAGCCATGTGAGTCTCCTGTCGTGGCCAGTGTCACCCGCACTATGCGGATGTCAGGGTTTGGTTATTTTACCACGCAAAAAGAAAGGGCGGCAAATGCCGCCCTTGTTAGATCCGAAGATCTATTAGGCTCCGGGGGAGCCAAACACACAACGCCAATCGGAAACACCGAAACTGTAACGCTCACGCGCCTTGAAGCGCATGTTGCCAGTGTCGAAGTCGCCTTCCATAGCAGTCTTGATGGGGCTGCGGTTGAACAGCTTAAAGCCGTTAGGAGCGTCAGTCTTAAGGAAAAACGCATCCGTATCGGTCAAGAAGTGGTTCACAACAGCGCCATCCGGGATCATTCCCATAGACTTCATTGCGTTGAGGTCGTTGTCAGCCGTACCCGGGCGAAGGTTGGAGTTGATCACTCGCTCTGCAATAAATTGCAGTTCCTTCGGGATAATCAGCTTCATGCCACGTACCGCGATCTTCAGACCACGCTCGTCGGTGAAACCAGCGATGTCAATCAGCATCTGCTCAAGAGAAGTCTCGTTGAGATCAGCCGCTACAGACAGTTGGTTACGCTGGTTGCCTGACAGAGAGGGGTGAGCAGAAGAACACAGAGCAGCGCCGTCACCAACGGGGAAGCTGGTGCTGAACGCATTGTTCAGAATAGATGCTGCTTTGATCTGCTTGGTTTGTGACATAGATCGTGCCAAAGCACGGGTATAACGAGAAGCCAGACGATCATACAGATTGTCTTCGATAGCTTCTTCCGTAATGCTAAAGGCAAGAGCAATAGTCTCGTGAGTGTAACGAGCAGTGAAAGTCTCCTGCGCGTCATCAAACGAGATAGAGCCGCCTTCTGACTTAACCGGCGCAGTGCCGAAGCCAGACAGCATTACTTCTTCTTCAAAAGCACGGTCTGAAGACTCTTCGTCGAAGATCTCAGAGTGCTCTTTTTCGTAGCGATCATATTCAAGGCCGAAGAGAGCGTTTAGTCCGGGCTCAAGCTCCTTCGCCAATTGTGCGCGAGAAATAGCCATAATTAGGCCCTCTTATTAAACACCAGTGGTGTCGGTCATGAACGGAGTGTTGAGTTTCACCTTGAAATGAACGCCAGCCGAAGCATAATCGTTATTTGCAGGATCATTTACAACGCCAATTACACGCAATGGAAGCGTGGCTGTGGTATTTGCGCTAGCAACGTTTAGTTGGGCGGTAGACCGACCATTACTAGAGCTTCCATCTTGCGCAGAAGTACCCAAGCTACAATTAGAGTGAACCAAAGCCAAAGCACCTGCGCGGTTAGTCACAGAAGCATCTGCGGCAACTACAAAAGTGTGGCTGGGATCATCTACTACCAAAGCTTTTACCGGGTAGTTAGTGTCTACCGACACACTACCGGAACCGGGCCAATAGTTTAGCCAAGTGGGTTTTTTGGTGGCTGAATCGACATACTCAATGCCGATCAAAACACCTAGAGCATTACCATCACCAGCAGTGCTGGTAATTCTTTGGATCGTACCGTCTGCAACAGGTTCTACCAGACCAAACTGATAGATAGGATTCGCCTCAGACGAAGAAATTTCGTACTCAGACGTACCGGTGCTGTTAACACCGCTACCTACTACACCGACAGGACGAAGACCAAAGGCAGTTTCTTGGTTTGCCATGAGTTATTTCCTCGTTCTGTGCGGCCCTATTTCTTAGAGCCGCCAAAAGTTACACGACTTTGACGCTCGGGCTTGCCGATTGTCATAGTTGGATGAGCGTTTTCCCGCAACATATCCGACTCAACTGCTTCCATTTGATCCGCGTTTCTATCGGCAAAATACCGAGCGCGTTCCTCCACAGTTTCAATCGGAATACGAGCGAGCATCAGACCACCCACACCAAACACACCTTCATATTTACCTGAATCAATTACCGGGGCTTCAAAGTCGGGGTATTCATCTTGGCGAACAAGCTCATAGCCTTCTCGCAATCTGGCAGAAATGTTTTTCGTGTCATCAAAACCACGAACTTCTGCACGAATCCACCGATGCTTATAGCCCTCTGGTGCAGGCGGTGCATCTAGCATAGACGGGGGAGCCCAAGGCTTACGCCTACCTTGTTTCTCCCTTGACGATGCATCACGTGAGGAGCGTTTAATGCCCTCAAAGCCTTTCTTCTCTTCGGACATCACATTACTCCTTAACGTATTTCGCGTATTCTTCAAGCGGCACTCCCAACTTTTTAGCAATTGCTACTTGGGTCGGGGAGAGTTTGACCCTTTTTCCGTTGCGCCCAGACACACTGCTAGAACGTGAAACTCCAGCCACATTCTGAGCGGGTCTGCGGCTGGCTGACGAATTGGCTCCAAACTTATGCGGGAATTCCCGCCTAATTCTAGAATCAAGCTCATTATAGTAGTCATTTGATTGGGGATCAAATCCTTCATCTTCAATGAGTTTCTTATGGATGCCAAATGCGGCAAATGTCATCGCTTCGTCTTGCCCAAACCACGAGTTCTTTTCGGCCCATTTTTCCGCTTTTGCGTCGGGGCGTTGAGACTGTTGAGAAGGTTGCTGGGCCGATTGTTGCGCCTGCATTTGCCGGTAATATTCTTGCTCTTCAGCATATCTTTGGGCTTGCCTTTGCGCTTGCGAATAGTTGTTGCCTGCTATTGCTAACTGACTAAGTTCTTTTTGCGCTTGCAATTGTGCATCAGCATCCCCTAATTCTACGGCTCGCTTGAGGTTGGCTTCAGCTTGTCGTTGTTGCAAAGACAACCGGTTGCCGTATTCCGACATATACCCGTGATCAAGGTTTTGCATACGCTGTCGAATTTGATTCGACTCCTGCTGAACGTTTTGCGCATACCTAATCGCTTCTTCGCGTTGACGCTCGGCGTCCCGCATTTTCTTGGTCAAACGATTGATTCGTTTTTGTACGGATTCGCTGTAATTTTCAAGCTCGTCCTGTTGTGGCTCTTGATTGGCAACTTCGTCCGTGTCCGCCGTTTCGACTTCTACTTCAGTTTCTACCGCATCACCTACTTCTAACTCATATTGAGCTTCTTCCGCAGCACTACTCATGCTGATTCCTCCTTACAGGCTAAGAATGTCTTCTGGATCTTCGATTACAGCCAAAATCTCATCATCGTTGATAATGCGGCATTCGCCACCTTCAATACGAAAACGAGATCCGGCATATCGCGCAAAAACTACCCATTGTTTTTCTTCACACCAAGGCCCGTCAGGGAACTTGTCCGTGTCTTTGTAACAAAGTGGCCCTTGCTTCACCACATACCCAACCACCGTTTGGATTTGAGTGTCGTCAAGAACTTTGTTTGGAATGTAGATACCACCTTCGGTGGTTTCTTTACCGCGATAAGGAAGGATAAGCATTCTCCAGCCGGTGGGCTGAGGCATACGATCTAAAAGGCTTTTGTCCATCGCGTCGGGATCAAGTACCTTTTGTTTTGGTGCGGTGTACAAGGATTTGACGCCTTCTTTGGCAGCATCAAGATCCAATGCTTCTGCAACATCAGTCATTAAATTGCTCCTGTTGTTCAAGCAGGCCCGAGAGTTCCTGTGAAATGTAATTCAGAGCAGACAATTCCCCCATGAGGTTTTGGTACTGCTCCATGGATTTAACATGATTGTTTTCCAACAATTCTAAAATGTGCGTTTTGCGGTCTTTAACCGCTCGTTGGATAAACTGAGCTAACTGTATAAAGTCCACATGCGCTCCATCTTAGAATGTCGTATCTATATAACACGACGATCTAAGATAGGCAACTAATATGTCCAGATAACGGGGGTAGCGGTGCGTATATCTACGTGTACAAAAGCTTTGGCTACGCCTATTCCGTTAAAGCCAAGCTCTAGCGCTTTTTCGACAATAATACGCCTTTGCGCACCATCAGAAATCGCAATGTCTGCAGCAATCCCCTGCGTGTGTGTACCGGGCTTTTCTTTGACCGCTTCAATAGAATGTTTGGGAGAGCGATATCCCGAGCTAATAATAAATGGAAACCCGCAGTTTTCGCGCAATTGATCTAAAGCTTCTACAAATTCCGGTTTAATTTCGTTTTGGCCCGTTTCTCTGCATTTAAACTCGTCTAGCGTAAAGTGCTTGTAGCTCATTTTTCGCTCTTGCTTACAAAAAGTCCAAACGATCCGGTAAGCGCTCCCGTCATTACAGAAACTAAGGCTGCTTGTTCTGGGCTAGGATCCGGCAGTGTCATAAACCACTCTACAACCCGGTAAGTCATAAAAGTCATTGCTAAAATTAAAATTCTAGGAGCAAGACGCCAATCATCTAATTGGGCGGGAGTCATTTTTCGCGTGAAACGCCTTTAGTTTTTTCAAAAGTACGCAAACCGCCAAGGCCCAACATACCCAATAAAACCGTTAGCAAGCTTTCCATTTCAAATGTAGGAAGTTCAGGGGTGCTTGCACCAGACAATGCCAAGCCAAAAACGACAAGAGGCTGGCCAACAAAGTGCCAAGCCAAAGCAATGCCGCAAGTCCACCCAACAAATGGCCGCCAACCTGCGACAAAAAGCGACTTATGCGCCGCTTCTGCTCGGTTAACTTCAAGTTGGCCCTTTGCCAATTCTTGAGCATGGCGCTCGGACATTGTAGCAATTTCATGGGCCAGCCTCGCTCGTTCGTCTGCATCTGGAATAAACTTGTCCAGCAATCCTGTTACGGGGCCAATTAAGGCGTCAAGCATTAGAACATTCCGCCCCCGCCACCGCCACCGCCTTGCGACGGTGGTGGCGGTGTTGGTTGAGAAGCAGGCATTTGCGCTTGATACTCATTTGTGGTCGAGCCCTGTCCGGGGCCTTGATATGAGGTTGCGTTCGGATCTCCAAAATATCCGGGTGTCTGCTGAGTAACAGGGTTTGATACCGCCGTCTGCTGGAAACCACCGCCCGTTCCAAAGCTAGATGTCATGTTGTTGATTCTAGGACCAAAACCACCGCCGAAAGGACCAAAGCCGCCGCCACCGAAACCACCGCCGTAAGGATTAGGTCTGCCGAAACCACCGCCGTAAGGACCAAAGCCGCCACCGCCGTAAGGGTTAGGTCTGCCGAAGCCGCCGCCGTAAGGGCCGAAGCCGCCACCGCCGTAAGGATTAGGTCTGCCGAAGCCGCCACCGCCGAAACCACCGCCGAAACCACCGCCAAAAGAAGGGCGCATGTAGGGATTTAAAAGGCTAGCTATACCGCCACCAAAACCCATAAAAGGCTGTGGCCCCCTTTGCGGCAGGTAGGGCAGTGAGAAATCAAGCCGTGGCCCCAAGTTATACCCCGAGTTATACCCCGAGTTTTGCGGAGGGTTAAATATCTCTGTAACTGCGCCCAAGGGTGGCCGTCCCGTAGAGCCCATTGGGTCCCCCCCTCCCGGAATCTCAACGCCATTCGGAAGTGGCGTGTGACCTCCCGTTAAATCTGGGCCCGGAGTTATGCTGCCTACTTCTCCGCTAGGAATGCCTGTCATAGGGCCCAAGCCCGGAGGCAAAGGCATTGGTTGTCCTATGCCTCCTGTTCCCGGCGGAACGTTAGGGGGTCTAGGCATTGGTTGTCCTATTAGATTTGGATCTGGTCCTATTAGATTTGGATCTGGATTGCTCATTTCCGGCGGCACATATATGCCGGGGTCGCCTTGTTCAAAAGGACCCCCCGTTCCAACCGTGGCTGTAATCGGAGGCAGTGCTGGTTGATTTTTATTAAGCTCAAGAAAGCCTTCCCCGCCCGGGGGACTTGCGTTGCCTAAGCCCGGAGGAGGAGGAGGGGGAGGATTAAATACCTCTGCATTTATCGGGCCTATGGGCCGTGGGCCCGGTGTTACTGGACCTACGGGCCGTGGAAGAGGCCTTACTGAATTAAAAAACCCTGTATCATCAGGAATAAGACTTCTAAGATCCGTCCGTATAGGACGATTTCTGGGACCTGCGGGCCGTGGAGTAGGTCTAACAAACGGGTCGGATGATGCCGTCGCTTGAGGAGAGCTAATAGATCCTCTTTGATAAATAGCCATTTTTTATTCCCCTAGCAACTCGTGAACCGTGAACCGCGGAGCGCGGCACCCATGCCTTTTTTCTTGCCCGTGGTAACTTTACCCATGGCCGTGTTAGGCGTTTTTTCTGCCTTGGCAGAGGCGTAGGGGATAGACCCCTGACCTTTAATTTCTGCCTTGTTTACAGGCTTTGGTGCGCTTGCTGCCGGAGCGCCATTAACTTTAACTTTCATATCATTGATTCCTGTCGAATCGCTGTTTCATTAATTCACGCTCCATCGCGGCATCAATTCTTGCCTGCGTCTGGCGCTCCTGACTAGCCAACCTTTGCTGGAACTCCGTAGCCTTGTTCTGCATACGCTGTTGATCAAGCTGCAATTCGGCTTGATCCATCTGGAACTCCTGTTGCTGGGCCTGCTGGTCCATTTGAAGCTCTTGTTGCTTCAATTGTATCAAAGGATCGGGTCCCTGTTGACCCTCTCCATTTATCTGCGCGGACAATTGCTTAAGCTGCTGGAACTCTTGCGCGTTAAGTTGCGCCGTCATTGCCTCCAACTCAAGCTCTAAGTCTGGCGTTAAGGGCTGTCCGCCGGTCTGCTGAATTAACTGCGCGGTAGCCATTTCTTGAGACTTTAACTTTACATGCTCAAGTATATGTTTTTGCAAGGAAATTCCTGCTTGCGGTATGCCTTGAAGCATGGGCGACGAGCCAAATACCATGTGCGCCATAATGTGCGCATCATGATCTTGACCCTCAAACGCTTTCAGTTGAACCATGTCAATCGCGTCAATGTTCTCCTGCGCAGGATCTTTCGGTATAGGATCATCCGAAGACGGCGCAATCAAAATCTTGTCAATGTCGTTGACTCCGAGCGCCTCATACATGCGGCGATAGGCTTCATGCAGGTCATGCATCTGCGGTGCCTGCATTGCCATTTCAAGTTGAGACTGTGCCAATGCAATGCGCTGTGCCTGAGAGAATGTGTTGGGGTTTGAAACAGGTACTACATCTACCCTGTCGTCAAAGTCCTGACGCATGATGGCACGATCACCACCCGCTACCGCGTAAGGATACTCTTGCGGCAAATACTCCGACATGACGCGAGCAAGCAGCTTAAACTCCTGCTTCATGCCATAGTGCAGGCGCTTATGCACAGCACTCATGACCCGCGAACCTTGCTCCAACAACGCCACCGTGGTGCCTACTGCCGCCTGCTGGTTACCGTCGCCCACCTTCATATCAGTGATCGTGGCAAACCGTTGGCCCGCATCTACTACAAAACCAAGCAATTGCATCAAAGTGCCGTCAGGCCCTTTGAAAGGCAACGGCATTAGAGAGTCGCGGATCGCGCCTCCCGGAGCATCGACATCACGGAATTCACCGGGCTGTAAGGGCTCCTCATCATCGCGTACCCGTAATCCCCGAGCCTTGAAGCCAGCAGGAAGATTAGAAAGAGTACCAGCATCAATAAGCTGGCGAAGAGCCGCCGTGGCCGTTCTGGACAGGCCGCCAATGGTATGGATAAGACCGAGACCATAGAATCCGAATCCCGGCAAAAATTTGTAATGAACGAAGTATTGAATTTTTTGTTTTTTGTCATCTTCTTCGCGGTAATTACGTCGGATAGAAAGGATTTGTCCAGTGTCCTCACTAATCGTAACCACATAAGGTATTTTAATGCCTGTTGGTTCACCATCTTCCCCTAATTCTTCAAACCCGGGCAGATCCAAGTTTACGTGGCACTCCAGCAACGTGCAGTCGTAATCCAAGTTTGAAGGCTCTATGCCCCCAAGCTTGTTCATTTCATCACGCACTTCGTCATCAGAGCCCTGCGTAGGATGCACCGGAATATCGCTGTAAAAACCCATGATCTGCCGCTTTCGCAAATCATTCATGGACATCTTGACTACTTGAGTAATGTTTTCGCAAGAATCAAGGTCTGTTGCGCCATACGGCACAACAATGTCTTGAGCAGGCACAAACTTACTAACGGCGCGGTCTATGGCCTCGTCGTAATAAACTTTCTTAAAGGTAGAGCCTGCCAAAGGCAGATAGAACAGCATTTGATCAAATTCAGGAGTGTATTCCTCCATCACGTTTGTGATGTAGTAGTTCATAAACTCCTTTACACGGTACGCTTGCGCCTCATTTTCTTTTGTCTTTTCACCAACAACCGCCGTTCGGACCGGACCTGTTGGCGGCAAAAGCTCATTAAAGGCTTGCGCTTGGAATTGCGTTGCGGCCTCCGCAAGAAGCGGATGCGTTACGCCAGTTGCGCCCCGAAACGGCAGCGTTCTTTCTTCGTAGTTATAACCCAGAAGATCTAGGCCCTTAGAGTAAGCATCTTCCCACTCTGAACGGGAGGACTTATTAGCGTCAAAGTCGCTTAAAAGCTCAGAAGAAAGTTGACCAAGCTCTCTGTCGTCCAGTTCATCTGCCAAATTGCGATAAAAATCACCTTCATCCATGCCCATAAGGGCCATCGGATCAAAGTCAACGGTGACCCCACCGTCTTCCTCTTCTTCGATTTCTATGCCATCTGGAAGCATTTCATTCATAGAACCGACAAAAGTGCCCGGAGCAGCAATCTCTATGTCTAGTTCCATTTCTTCTTCCGTAATCTCTGGTTGCATGGACGTACCGTCCATCAAAGAAGAAAGAAGCGCTTTATCGTCGCCGTTAGCCATGTGATTTGTCCTGTGCTTTATGCAATTCTATCACGCCTTAGTTGCCGCAAGTTATTGATGTTGCGCCTGTGGCAGGGTCCGCGGTGGCAGAACATATAACAGGATCGGGTATCTCTAAAAGAATGTTTTCTAGGCCAGAGGTGTACGTTGACCAAACATCGCTGTACAGCGCATTGTTTCCTGCATCCAACGTGATTAACCCCTGTATCGCATTGGTTCCCAGAGTTGTAACTCCGCTAATGCCCGCAGTGCCGAGCGTAACGTTGGAGTCAATGCCTGCGATGCCCAGTGTCACCATGCCGTCAACAAACGGTGTGTAATCAATGTTCCCAATTACATCGCCCGTTATCTGATGAGCATCCACAAACGAGCCATACAAAGCCTGATTGTCTGCAGACTCCGCAGAAATACGAGCCAAATCAACTTGGCTGTTGTACCGCGCCATGGTCTTAGCCGAATCTGCTTGCATCCACATCATGCCCAAACTGGTCACAGGAGTAGCCAAAACAGACGCCCACTGAAGCGCCTCTGACTGTTGTGGAATCGGCTGGATAGATTGCGTGTTAGTCAAAGCAAGCGCCATGACTGCGGCACTTGCCGCTTGACCATCTCCAGACGCGGCAATCTTGGACAAAGCATCAAACTTAGCTTGATGCGCCAAAGCATTTGCCTCTGCCGTCTTCTGCACCGCCTCATAATATTGTGAGCTAGAACTAGCGCACCCCGTTATAAAAACCGCTAAAACCATTATCGCTAATGCTTTCACTTCTTTTTCCCCTTCTTAGCTAAATATGCCTTGTACGCCCGCTCGGCGGAGGCGCGGCTGGTATACATCGCCTTACCCTTACCAATGCGGTATTTTCCATTTGAAGCTTTAGTTACTGGCAAAACTACCTATCCCACGCCGAATGTCCGGCGTCATAAACATATTCTTAGCTACTTAACCCGCCATGGGCATGATGCCCTGCTGCATCGTGGGCGGTGGTCCGGGGGCCGTGGGCGGTGGTCCGGGCGGCATCATACCTTGTGGGGGCATACCCCCCGGTGGCATACCCGGTGGGCCCTGTGGAGGCATCATACCTTGCGGCGGGGCTCCGGGCGGACCTTGCGGCGGCATCTGTTGTTGCATCATCTGCTGTTGTTGCTGTTGCATCTGCTGCTGTTGTTGCTGTTGTTGCTGTTGCGCAATTTTTTGCATCGTGCGCTTAAATGCCGCCATCTTTCGATCACGGTTCACGGCGTCGGCGTTTTGATATTTCAACAGAAAAGACTCAATCCCTTCTCCGCTAGCAGGCGTTTCATCTTTAACCATTAAACTAGCAATACCTTCGCCAACTTCGCCGCCATCTTTCATGCCGGGAGGGGGTTCTTCCGTGGCCGGGGGTTCTTCCGTGGCCGGGGATTCTTCCGTAGCCGGTGGTTCTTCCGTGGCCGACTCTACGCCAGCATCGGGAGAAGACATTCCCAAATCAACTTCGCGTTCTTGCGAGGCTAAATAATCGTCTATGGCTTTTTGAATGGCTGATGCATCAATGCCCATAAAACCCGTGTCAAAAAAATCTGGCAACGTGTCGATGCCGGAAGGCGTGTATGAGTCTTCAGCAGCTTTTGTCGCGGCCCGCCGTTCGATTTCTTTTTCCATTGCGTCTTCATCAAAAAAATCAGGAGTGCGGCGGCTACGGGCTTTGCCCATAAACGCAGAAAAATCTCCAAAATCAGGGAGCATATCGCCCGAAAACCCTAAGCTAGGCGCGGTGTCTGGCCCTTCAAAAACAGGGGGCGGGGCAGGTGGCGGTGAAGTCGGCTCTTTTGGCGGTGGAGGCGGAGGCGGCGGGGGTTCTTCTACATATGTTTTTTCGTCGCCTTCGTACAAGGGCAGCGAATTTGTGTCTACAAAAACGTCTCTTTTAAAAGCTTCACTGGGAGCAACAAAAACATCTTGTAATGCGTTTGCGCGAGCCGCATCTGAAGGGCGACTTGGCAATAAATTGCCTTCTGCATCACGGCCAATTCGCACCTGCTCGGGCATTACTGACTCATAGCCGTAAGTTTCTGTGAAACTAGAATTGGGCCGGAAACTGCCGGTCTCAGCGTACTGATCGTTCAAGAAGTTTGTCAAAATATTGACTCGCCTCATGCTATCAGAGTTAAAATCTGAGCCGCTAAAATCTAGCTCTCCCGCTCGGTTTAGGAACGACGAAGAGTTAGACAGCTCAGTGCCCTGCTCCGCAGACTCTGAAAACCACTTTAAAAACCAGTTGTAGTCTTTTTCGTTAAGAAGGCCCAAATCCCGCATCGTATCTACAACTTGACGATTGGTAGCGCCCTCTTTGAAGCTCATTGTGCCGTCAGCGTTTTTGATCAAATAGTCCGGTAAAGCGGGAGGCTTGTACGGAGTAGTAAAGGGATTACCCCCACCGCCAAAAGGGTTGTCGAGATAGTTCCTTAAGTTATTTCGCAAATATTCATTTAGATATCTATTTGGTACAGGCATTACCGCATTACCTCACGACGAAACAGACTGCCTACCCCAGACTGCACGGGGCCGCCTTGGTTAAAATTAATTGACATTCCTTGCATTTGCGCCAAAGCCTGTTCAATCGCCGCCAATTGTTCTGGAGAAAGGTCGGGCATACCCGGAGGGGCGGTAGGCGCAGGGGGCGGTGGTGCCGTCGGTTTTGGCGGCTCCACGGGAGTGGGAGGAGGAGGAGCCATCGGCTCTAAACCCATGTCTGGAATCGGGGAAGGTCCACCCGGCATCGGAGGGGTGCCCGGCATCGGAGGGGTGCCCGGCATCGGAGGGGTGCCCGGCATCGGGGGTTGAGGCTCCGGCATCTGTGAACCCGGGCCCATCTGTGGCCCCGCTCCCATCTGTGGCCCCGGTCCCATCTGAAGGCCCGGGCCAAAATCGGGGAGGGGAGGAGGAGCCATTTCTGGCGTAGGCTGTTCCATCGTAAGCGGCATATTAAAATCAAGGCCGCTGTACGGAGAGAACATGCCCGCCCCTTGGCCCGCTCCATACCCGCTCATAATTTGCTGGAACAAATCCGAGCTTGCCTGTATGTCAGGAAGTCCGGTTATGGCGGGTAAAGGCTTGGTTTCTTTGGGGTCAACAACCGGCGTTAAATCAGGCTGCGGAGATTGTTGCGCAGAAACGTCCATATCCATTAACAATTCAGACGCCGTAGGCGCTTCTTCTTTTTGTTGCGCCGCCAAAGCATCAGCCGCCGCTTGCTCTTCTTTCATCTTGTTACGAAGGGCAGGCATCATGGCCCGTTGTTCTAGCGTTAGTTCATCCGCATAAGGGTCGCCAACTTGTCCCTCTTTAGACAAAATATTGGTGGGCGGAGGCCCTGATCCGTCAGGACTAAACGATGGAATATGCTCGTGTTCCATCGTTTGAATATAGTTGTAATAAACAACCTCATTTGGGTTATTTGGGTTAATAAAATAATATTGCCCAGAGTCACCGCCCATGCGAACCATGCTTTGTCCGCCAATTGCGCCGGGGTTGTGCCCGTGCAAGTATGCTCTAAAAAGCTGGTCGTCTGTCAGGTACGCCGTATTAACGCCCATTAAAGCAACGTTTTTGTCGGACAATTCTTGCAATTTTTCTGGAGGAATGTTGTGCCAGATTGACCCTGTTTCCGGGTCATAATGCATTCCTTCGTTATATCTACCCGCCGCTTTTGGCAAAACATTATTTACAAAGTCGTCTATCGACATTGTCATCGGCGGACTTAAAGCGTGGCCCGTTAATGTAGATCCGCGTTTGCTGTGCCCAAAAGCATCATACCCGGCTAAGTCAGAAGGGTGCGCATAACCCCCGTATTGATCGTAAGGATTAGTAGGGTTGTTATTGTTGTTATTGTTATTGTTGTTGTTGTTATTGTTGTTGTTATTGTTGTTGTTGTTGTTGTTGTTATTGTTGTTGTTATTGTTGTTGTTGTTGTTATTGTTGTTGTTGTCGTCGTCGTCGTCGTCGTCGTCGTCATTGCCGTCGATTACGCCCGGGGGTGTCCACGGCGTATACGGCTTCGGTCCGGTGCTTTCGGGAAGAGGAGTATATGTTCCGGGGTCCGTCAACGACGGCGTACCTTTTGAAGGCGTGTAAGGATTTTCTAATGCGCCTACTTGAAAAGGATTAAATAAACTATCGAGAAGATCGTCTAATGCTGACATGCGCGTTACCCGTAATATTGCATTGGTTTAATGTTGGTGGTTTCGTCTTCCCAATAATCAGAAGGTAACTGAACAAAATTACCTTGCCTGCATCGCATCAACGCTTGAGTAGTGCTGTCCACCAAGTCGTCATATTCGCCATTCGGAAACGCCGCACATTCTTCAATAACTTCTTCGGCCCAAGATTCGTCAGGTGCCCAGATCATTCCGCTTTCAAACAACGGAGAAACACTGAACACCCTTGACACCTTGTCATTTCCTCGACTAGGGGTAAAGTTTACCACAGGAATACCCATGTTTCGTAGTTCATGAGTAAGCGGCAAACCGCTCGCTTTGGCCTCAATAATGACAGTTTCCGGTTCCCAAAACTTGTACAACTCCATTGCCATCTGTTTTAGCTCGGGAAAGTCCCAGCGACCCTTTTTTGAGTCCAAAAGGATAAGATTTGCCACTGTACCCTCGTCAGGATAAAAAACACCCCACGTAGTAATGGCACTGTAGTCCGCCCGGGTGCTCTTAGAAAACGCTGTATCGTAGCTTTGAATAACGTACTGAAGCTGCGGAACCGTAGGCTTGTCCCAAATTTGCCACCACTCGCGCTTGATAATCGCATTCTCATCCCCCGTCGGGTTCTGCTGGTACTGCGCATTCCACTTCGGACCCGGAATCGACGCCTTGACCGCCTGCATCTCCTCAAAAGACCAAAACTCCGGCCACAACGGATCCCCCGAAGGCATCTCCATAGGAAACTCAATGATTTCCCACTTGTCCGCCAACTCATCACGGCCCTGCGCCCGAATCAACTGACCCGTCAAATCTTTCTCAGACCAGCGCGTCATCACCACAATAATGGCTCCGCCCGGCTGCAAACGCTGTCGAGGACCACCCGTGTACCAATCCCACGCATCATCAAAACCATTCAGCGACATCGCTGTCTGCTCCGAGTGCGGATCGTCAATAATGATCAAATCACCACCACGACCCGCCAAGTTTGAGCCAACACCCACGCCGTAGTACATGCCACCACGGGCCGTGTCCCACCGACCAGAGGCCTTGGAGTCTGCCGACAAGGCGGCGTCCGGGAATATCTCAAGATAGTCTTCGCGCTCCAGAAGGTTCTTTACCTTCCGGCCAAAGTTGACCGCCAGTTCGGTGGTGTGCGTCGCCTGAATAATTTTCATCGCGGGCTTTTTCCCGATCATCCACGCAGGGAACAAGAAACTGGCAAATTCTGACTTGGTGTGGCGCGGCGGCATGTTGATGATCAGGCGCTTTAATTCGCCCTTGGCCACCCGCTCAAGCTTCTCGGCCATAATTTTGTGGTGTCGCCCTGCAATGAACTCGGGCCACATCGAGCGAAC
>Ga0255781_10001052_pt1 | contig 22756 bp, 35 predicted proteins | sample 101ome_21_FD_179979 | JGI IMG/M metagenome (GOLD analysis project Ga0255781, IMG submission 179979) | Coastal salt marsh microbial communities from the Groves Creek Marsh, Skidaway Island, Georgia - 101413BT metaG (version 2) | ecosystem: Environmental > Aquatic > Marine > Intertidal zone >... | reverse complement strand
TGCGTGGTATTTAAAGAAAAGATTCTATAGATGAATACCAAAAATATGCAAACCTTAGTTGTTCAGAAGATGCATTCTGATGCTATGTTACCGACACGGGGCACAGAACTTTCCGCGGGCTATGATCTCTATGCCTGCTCGGACTGCGTGGTCCACGAGGGTAAGAGGTTCGTGGTTCCCACGGGGATTCGAGTCAAGATTCCCGAAGGATGCTACGCCCGCATCGCCAGTCGCTCGGGACTGACCGTAAAGCACGGAATCGAGGTGGGTGCTGGTGTCATCGACAGGGACTATGAGGGTGAAATTCGGGTCGTTCTTTTCAACCATGGAAACCGCCCGTTTCACATTAAGCAGGGTTATCGCATCGCTCAGATGATTCTGGAGCGTTATGAGCATTGTGACCTTGTTGAGGACCCGGATCTGTATCCACAAATTCCCATTCAGGATCCTCCGGTGGCTCCCGACCCGTCAGAAATCCCAGACCCTCAGTTCAAACCAGACCTGATTGATCACGCGAGGAATCAAGGTCTCGGACCTAGGAGCGTGGGAGGTTTCGGTTCCACTGGGGTTTAAACAAAAAAACACTATATTAGTTAAATGACGTTCTTTCCTGCACTTTATGGCAAAGATGCCAAAGGAAAGACTCGCATTTGGCAAGTCGAGGTCGTCAATGGAATGATTAGACGAACCACAGGTCTTATCGATGGTAAAAGATCTGTGACGGAACGCCCTCCCGATGCCAAACGCAAGACTCCCATTGAAGAGCAAGCCGCTCAGATGTGGCGAAAACAAGTCAAGTTGGGGTACATGGACAATATTCAATTGAGATCCGAAGTTGTACTGAGACCCATGCTACTCTACTCGTTCAGTTCAAGATCCTATGGGATCGACGGCGACATTCGCTTCCAGCCCAAGTTGGATGGTGTCAGGATGCTTGCCGGATTTTCGGGTGGTGGACTCTTGCTCCAGTCCAGGAATGAACAGAGGATTGAACATTTGTCCCACCTGGAGAAGGCACTGGAAGGAAAGTTGGAGGAGGGTGAGTTCTTGGACGGTGAACTCTTCTGCAAGGACTTGGATTTCGAACAGATCACCAGTGCTGCACGTGGCTCGGAAAGTCCCTACGCACCCAAGTTGGAGTTTCACTGCTTTGACTACTTTCGACTCAGTAAGTTGGAGATGCCCTTCGTGGAACGCTACGAGAGGCTCAAGGAAATCATCAAGTCAATCAAACATCCCATGATTAAGATAGTCCCGTCCTATCAAGGAACAGCCAAGGATGCTGACAAGTATCACGATAAGTTCGTCGCAGAGGGTCACGAGGGCGTAGTGGTGCGCGTGGCCGAAAGTCCCTACTTGCTGAATAAGCGGTCATCCCAGTGCATCAAGTACAAGAAGATGATGACCGAGGAATTTGAAATCGTGGGTGCCGAGGAGGCGGAAGGCAAAGACCGCGGGACGCCCATCTGGATCTGCGAGACAAAGGACGGAGACACATTCAAGGCTCGACCCAAAGGAACCATGGAGAGCCGAAGGGAGTTGTGGAAGAACCGAGGGAAGTTGATGGGTGAAATGCTCACCGTTCAATTTCAGGGACTCACTCAAGACGGTGTTCCTCGCTTCCCCGTGGCACTCGCCGTAAGAAATTATGAGTAATACTAATATAATGGTTTCACCAGAACAATTACATAGCCTCAGATTGTCGCGACCAAACCTCATGTTGATTCACGTGGGTTCACAAAAGCATTTTCAGAATTGTAGACTTCCGAACTCGATCAATTTTCCCATGGCGGAGTTTGATCGCATCAATGCGGTTCTTGCTGGTGAAAATGACCCCCAGCGGATTGAAAAGAGATCCTACGAAGAGAAGGTGCTTCGGGAGCGATCTGATCGCCTGTTGTTGGCACGGGCTGGGGTGATCACAGCAACCGACGATGCCAACAGTGCTCGGATAGCAGAGAACAGTGCCAGAATTGCTTTTGAACAAGTGAGACCTTTGAGGAACATCGAGCCCATGGAATTTGCCGAGAAGTCAAAGAAATTGGAAGAAGTGACCAAGTTGAAGATCAACAAAGAAACTGATTTAGAAAGGGCTGTCAGGATGTATGACGCCGAGGTCGCCAGACAGAATGAGCCCATCGTGATGCCGACGACGAAGCCGGAGACGCCAAGTGAACCACCCCAAAAAACTGAAAAGGTAACTTACATGGATGTGGAAAATAAAGGGGAAGGACTTTTCTCTGGAACCGGCCGAACGTTCCCAGGCTTCGACCAAGCCATTGTGCTCTACGGAAACAACAAACAGTCACTGGTTGCCAAGATGGCCAAGGTCCACATGAATCAATATGGTTTCACCAATATATTTGTTCTTGAAGATGGTTTGGAAGGGTGGAGGGACAAGGGTCTTCCAGTGGAGGGCGACTGTGATGTGATGTTAATTAGAGAATACATTCGTTAGTAAGATAAATGTCAGAAATCCGTGTTGAGAAGCATGGGTTCGTACGTCTTGTCGATACAATGCCTAGGGAGGATCTTGATCACGCCATAGTTCAAGCAGCCCGAGTGTCGTATGGAGAAGGCACCAAGAGTGTTCGGAGTGATCGTGGTCTGATTCGCTACCTGCTCCGTCACGCCCACACGACCCCATTTGAAATGGTCGACTTCAAGTTTCACATAAAGATGCCCATCTTTCTGGCTCGGCAGCACATGCGTCATCGGACCGCCAGCATCAATGAGATTTCGGGTAGATATTCGCAGCTGCCAGAAGAGTTTCACGTCCCCACAGAGTTCCGTGGTCAGTCCAAGGTGAACCACCAGGGGTCAGAGGGAGTGTTGGATTCTCCCGAGTCCATGGTGCTCCTAAGGGACCAGAAGGCTTCATGCGAACAGGCATTCGAGGTCTATCAAAGACTCTTGGATCATGGAGTTGCCCGAGAGACGGCGCGGGAACACCTGCCTCTGTCGACCTACACCGAGTTCTACTGGAAGATCAATCTACACAATCTTCTTCACTATCTGCGTCTCAGGATGGACAGTCATGCCCAACCAGAGATTCAGTTGTACGCCAAGGCGATATACGATCTGGTGAAGCCATTGGTTCCAGCGGTAGCCGAAGCCTATGAGGACTACATTCTTGGGTCCGTGACCCTTTCTAAATTGGACCTTGCGAAAATAAAGCAAAATCTTCTTGAGGGGAAACATGAACCCTATCCTTCACAGAGTGAGGAACTAGAGTTTTTAGAGAAGCTCCGCGTTCTTGGGGTCGTCTAGACTTGTTCGGTGGCTTGTATCGCTCACCGGGAGCAAGTTCTCTGGGTTCGTAGATCTTGGGTGGAGTGATTACCGGTTTTGGTTTAGGTTCTTTGTTTACAATGACTTGTTCCTCAGTTTCTTTTTCCTGCGAAGAGGCTGAAATAATTGTTTGAATCTTTTTCCACGTTTCTTCATCAAGTTCTCCGCCGCCCAATTCATCTTCGCGGAACCCGTAAGAAAGGTAGATCGCCATGCGTTCTTCAAATGTCTTTCCTTCGAGTTCCACAATGAGCTGCTGACATTGTTTGTTTGTTATGACATGGTGTTTATGCAAAGCCATACCACATCCTTCCACAGGACAAGGTGGATAGTAGCGTCGCGCATTGGTTTCACAACGCTTGTGACAAAATTCGTCTCGGTCACTCAAGTGGACATCAAGTTTATCAAGTATATTTTTATTACATATTGAACATTTTGTGAATGGAATTAGGTTGCGACGACACTCCTGATGAACGTGATGACCACAACGAACTTTGGCTTTGCAGACAAATGAAATATCTTCACCGCAGATGCTACACATTCTAAATATCTACCACACCTTTTCTTTAACGCTTCATCACGGTACCACACATCCTGCAGGTGATGAATATGGTCATCGGCTCGTCTGCGGATCGCGTCTGCTTCTCCACGTATGTGGTCTTCATGGACTTGCACTTGCCACACTTGAACATCCCGTCTTCGTATTCCTCGGGCCTCTTCTCGATCACCTCCTTCTTGGGTTCATGATACCAAAGATCCCATATCTCCTTGGTGTCGAAGGTGTTTGGCTTGAGTTCGCCGTTCTTGATCCTGTCCAAAAACTTGGATTTGTCGTTGTTGCGAATTGCGTAGATCAGTGATCGCATCCGACTCGCGTAGAGGCGCTTGAACTCTGGATTCTTCCAGTTTGCTCGCGTGTCGTTCTCGCTGATGACCGTGGCGTTTTTGAAAGGCTTCGGCACCTCGACCATGTAGTCGCTCAGGTTCGATGAGATGTGTTCTGAGATTTTGGCGTGCTCGGCTTTGAGTTCATCGTTCGCATGTTTCTTGTCCAGCACCGATGCCCTTTCTGCACGCGTCCAGCACTCATTGGAGTTGATGAAGATGTCTCGCTGTATCTGGACCATCTTGGTCATCGTGTCCCTGCGAACTTGTGTGAGTTTCTCGCGTATCTTGTCCATCTTGTCGAGACGACGCATATTCAGAAGGTGTAAAAGCCTCTTGAGGATGCGCTTCCTCTTGGGGATGTCAGGAAGGTCGAGGTATTCTTCTTCCTGACCGATGAAAATCTTGGGCTTGAAGGAAGGTCGACGAATGAAGTAGCGTTCAAGTTTTTGGTTGATCATGGACAAACCCTTCATCTCATTCTCCATCTCTTCGATGTCTTTCTTGACCAAAGTGAGAAGTCGGTTGAGTCGTGCCTGATCCAGAAGTCTTTTGCTGACCTTTTTGATGGGTGGCGCGAAGGTTTCACCAACCATCTTGTTCTTGATCTCTAAAAGGCGTTCCTGCTTCTCCACCAGTGGTGTCTTGCGCTTGACTATTCCGCTGTCGGTAACATCGAAAATGTAGTTGCGTTTTGCGAGGTACTCCGTCCAAACCTTTGAGTTGAACTTTTGTAGCTCCTTCAGGTTTTCGTTCACGTCGCCGGGTTTCATTTGCTTGATGCACCAGTTCTTGGCGCCTTTGCTGAGGTGAGTGGCCAGCGCATCCGCCTTGCTCTCGCTCACCAACCCAGAGTCGATGAGCGCGGTCGTCGCGAGTGCGATGGATTTGGTCTCCATTGTGTCGGATGTCCATTCGGACATCGTCCTGTCCCTGAATAATTATTTCAACTTCTTCACTTGTAGGGTTTGGGAGTTGCGATTTCGCTTCACTTCATTGGGATCGCCTTTACCGCGAGCACCCGCAGGACCTTTTTGACTGTAGGTCTTCTGATGGAGATTCCAAAATTGTTGCGAACCCACTCTGAAGTTCTGATGGATCTTTGCCTTGTACCAGAACACACAGTCCTCGATCCGGTTGGACTTACTGGTGTTATCCAAAACCAAAACCTCATAATTTTCTGTGCACGCCGTCATCACTTGGTTGAACATATCGAAGTTGGGGAAAATCCCGAAGAATGCCTTGTATAATTTTTCTCTGTTCTGGATGACATTTTCTCGCGCAATGAATACATAGTCCACGTTGGCACGGAGGTCCGGACTGAGGTCCATGCAGTACTGCATCGTCAACATGAAAAAGATCTTCCAGTGACGACCATTCATAAAGCACTGCCGAATGCAGGAATCTTTTAGGAATTTTCTATCATACATACAATCGTCCATCAATATGAAGGCTCCTATGTCCCTGGACGTCAATTCCTTCTTCCCTGGTGGCAGCTTCATGTTCACCATCTTCCTCTGTCTGTCAATGACCCTCTCTACAATATCCTTGTCATACTCACCATAGATGAACAAGTCCGGAATGAACTGCTGATACCAGTGGTTGCCTTCCTCGGTCGCCGACATCACCACGCCCGCCGGGAGATGCTTTTTGTGATAGAGAATGTCCGTCACCAAGGTAGACTTTCCTGTACCTCTTTTCCCTATAAACACACATACCTTGTCATCACCCATTGAAGCGGGATTGAATTTTTTGAGTTGAATGTTCATATCTATTAGTCGCGTGCATTTTTTGAAATCTTTTTTTAACACATCATATTAGGATGCGGCTTGCCGTCACAGGATACCAAGACACCTTTCTTACCGGAGACCCACAACAGAGTTTTTATCAAAAGGTGTTTACGAAACGTGCTGGATACACGACCGAGAACATTCGCTTGGCATTTGATTCTGATATTGGATATAATAAAACATCAATATGCACAATCGACAATGATACGTGTGATATCATCACAGCCTTTATTGTAAATTTCAGATTTCAAAAATCACAAACGGTTCCACAAGATGCGGGGCATGCCTTCATAGAACGTGCAGAACTGATAGTCGGTGGACAGACCATCGTGAGTCTGACTGGAGAATACTTGGCGGTTGTGTCTGATATCTCTGACAAACAGAGAACGAGAAATAGCAATGACACCATGTTGAGACGCAACGCGACGCCCATAAGTTATGGAACGACGGCGGTCGCGAATCAATTCTTGGTTGAAATACCATTTTTCGGAAAGGGATACAAAAATTCATTTCCTTTACTGGCTCTGAACAGGCACACAATCGAGGTCAAGATAACACTTCGGACGCAAGCAGAGTTAGGAGATTTACCAGTACCTGATGTCGTGCTCGATCTACAGGCCATCTATCTTAACGATGAACATCGCCAATTTTTTCTTGGAAAACAATTGGACTATGTCATAACACAAACACAACTTGCCCGAGTCACATTAGGTGACCTAAATCAAATTCGCTTCAAAACTGAATTTGAAAATCCCGTCAAGGAATTCGTCTTGGTTGTGCAAAATGACTCTGGAACCAGAGGTGTTTTCGACTATAGTTCAGCCGCAAGTGCAATTTATGTGAGTTATTCCAACGATCAGGTGACCCGATGGCGACTATTCTTCAACGGTCAAGTCTATTTTGACATAGATCAAATGACAATGAGAGCCATTCAACCCTATAATTATTACAGTCAGACGCCAAGTTATAAGACGAACGTATTTAAAGTGGGCGAAGGAACCGTCAACATGAGTCGAATATCCAGTCAGATTTTCGAACTAACTCTTGTTGATAATAGCATATCGCGTAAAGCAAGACTCTACGCGGTAAACTATAACATTTTCCGCTGCCAAGGCGGACTCGGTGGAACATTATTTTCCTAATCAAGCTTGATCTCACGACGTTTCTTGTCAGACGTTCGCATCTTGAAGAACAGACGAAGCACACCATCCACGTAACTCGCCTTGTAACCCTCATCCGATACATCCACGTAACTGGGCAAATCGAATGAGGCACTTCGGTTCTCGCCGTAGCCGATGGTCACCTCGTGGTCGTCCGAAGAAAGCATGATGTGAATGTTGTCCTTGCCCACCCCGGGCAGGTGCATCTCAATCTCGAAACCCTCGTCCGTGGTGTGGGTACGCTTGTATAGATATCTGTCAGCCATTTTAGTATTAAACTGCTTCTCCATGTTGGGAAGCTCATTCAGAACCTTGGACGTCGTGTCCAGAAGGTCATAAAGATCGCCATGCCGAAGAAAAGGTAAAAAAGCCATTGTACTTTATCTTGGAATCTTTTCTTTAATTATCTTCCACTCCTCCCAGTTGGGGGATCTGGTGTCAGCAACACAGACCTCAGCGATCAAGCGCATCGGTGTGGGATACACTGAATATACTTTGGCGTACGGAAAGAATGAATACAAGTGACTCATGTGAGGCGTGTGCTTGATGTCCAAATCCTCCACGTCACACTCCCAGCCAAGTGAATGCAGTGGATCGACCTCATACTGCTTTCCGATCTTCCCGTATGGCTTGAAATTCACGACATTGTATAATTTCCCAAGATTGTCTGGATCAGGAACGCTCGTGTGATTCGTCGAGATGGTGATGTGTGGGATGTGTCTGAACTTGTAGACCTTGGTCAGAAGACGATGATTCAGTGGCACCAGCCAGACAGAATAACCATACATTACTATATATGCAGGATCTTTCTTTAAGCCAGAAGGTGGGTGTGGCCATTGCCATCGCTCCGACCGTATTGATGTTGGGACCCGTGCCTCTCGTTCTGGCTTCAGGAGATTTCCTCATGCGTCAAATAATTAAACATAAAGTCCAAGATAACAATGTGAAGTTCAAGCCCAGGTAGCCTCTTATGGAGTGGATTGCCTGGGTAATTTCACATTGTTCTCCGGTAGCTCAGTTGGATAGAAGCGTGGGACTGTTAATCCCAAGGTCGTGGGTTCGAGCCCCACCCAGAGAATTTTTGTTGATCTGTAAAAAATTACTTGTCAACAAAGTACCTGCGGGCCAGATAGAAACCGACCGCGACGATGAGACCGCTGGCAGCCAGTCCCGCCAAACTGCGAGATCCATCCTTGGACATGAAGTTGGGGATGTAGACCGCCAACTTTGCCTGGACATCGGGGTAGAAAACCAGACCGACCAGGACCGCGACGATCAGTGCCTCATACTGCTCCTTGCTGAGACCAAGAGGATACTTCTTCTCCTCGACCACCGGAACAGGAGCCGGAGCGGGTGCCGGAGGAGGCGTGGCGGGAGGCTGAGGTGCCTGCTGCTGAGCCATGAGCATCTCGTGGGGAGCCACGGATGCCTGAGGTGGGATCACGGTGTGCATGTCCGTTGACATGTGATTGTTCATGGGCTCCTCGTACTCGAGATCCGAGATGGGTGTGGAAAATGCCATACTGCTCATCTGCATCGGTTTATCTTGCTGTTGAGCGTCATTATTTTTTCGCTCCAAAGCTGACCTTTGTGCCTCGTACCCAGTATCCCTTTCGGTCTGAGAACCTGGTTTGGGAACATTGAGACCCGTCCCAGCGCCATTATCTGGAATATTGGGGCTGTAGGTCAAAGGCGTACCACCCCCTCCGCTGGAATTTAAATCGTACATTTCCATTTCTATGTCTAATAATTAAAAACAATCATTTGAGACGACACTGACGCATCTTTTCCATGGCACGTTGCCTTTGCCATGTCACCTGTGTCTCCGTGATGTTCATGGCTTGTGCCACCTGAAACACACTCATGTTGTGTAGGTAAAGACATGCGATGACCACCCTCTGTTTCTGGTTCAAACAAGACATGAGATCATCAACCTCGTTTAGAGATTTCGACTCTGGCTCGGGGTTGTATACCTCGGCCACCGGCAGGTAGTCCAGGGCCTTCCTGGTCTTCTGAACATACCTCGACATGTATGACTTTATCCATGGATAAGCATACGTCGACAATTTAACTCCCTTGGATGGATCGTACTTGACAATCGCGCGGTGCAGTCCCAACGTCCCCTCCTGAACAAGATCCTTCCTAGAAATACCTGGTCGCTGGTATCTGTAGGAAAGTTTGTGAACCAACCCAAGATTCTGGTGCATAATCTCAGTTGTGGTCTTCATGTTTTTCTAGTTTCCGCCCTTTTTCTTTAAACGAAGATCGCTCGAGTGACCACACCCACGCTTGCGGCAGTTCGTGGCCTTGGGTGGAAGGCGGGCATAGCACCTACGACACACCTTCTTGTCACAGTTGTACTTCCTCGCCAACAGGACCAGCGAGGGCTCGATCATCCCACCGCGCAGACGAAGCACCAAGTGGAGTGTGGACTCCTTCTGAATGTTGTAGTCCGAAAGGGTCCTCCCGTCCTCCAACTGCTTTCCCGCGAAGATCAACCGCTGCTGATCCGGCGGGATTCCTTCCTTGTCTTGAATCTTTGCCTTCACGTTGTCAATAGTATCTGATGAATCAACCTCTAGCGTAATAGTTTTGCCTGTGAGTGTTTTTATGAACACTTGCATCCTTATTCTTCCTTATTATTATTCATTTAAATAAATAATCTAACTTACTAATAATGAAGACTTGTATTATTTGTAAATTAGATCTCCCAGAGGAAAATTATCACAAAAATAAGAGAAATTCAGATGGTTTGTGTTATTACTGCAAAGATTGTAGATCTACAATGAGAAAACAAAAGACTTACGAGAGAACAACCGAAAACACACGATGTAGTATGTGTAAGGAATTGAAACCTGCTCAACAGTTTCATTCAGACAAGTCTAGTACAAACGGATTACAAACATATTGTAAAGATTGTCAAAATATAAAAATGCAAAACTATTACGATAAAGGAGGTCTAAGAGTATTTATGGTGAAAATTTTTAGATATCTTAGACAAAATGCAGAGAGCAGAAACATACCCGTTGAAATCGATCTTCAATATTTACTCGATTTGTATGAAAATCAAAAAGGTTTATGTGCTTTGTCTGGTATAAAAATGGATTTCAAGTCTTATAAATCTCGTGATAAACAAAGAACTGCATCCAAACACAATATTTCACCTGACAGAATTGATCCGTCAAAAGGATATGTCCCTGGAAACGTTCAACTTGTTTGTGCCATTGTAAATGTTATGAAATGGGATTATAATCAAGATGATTTTATTGAGATGTGTAAAATTATTACCTCTCGTAATTCCAAATGATTGGCGTCGTCGCTTTAACTACCTTTTTGGTATTCTTCATTGAAGGGCTCGTGCATTACAACATCGGTAAGAACAAGCTGACCAAGTTACAGTTTCCACAGGGTCGGGAAATCTTCCAGTGGATCTTCACGCTGACCTTCTTCAGTCTGCTGAACGGCGTCCTGGCATCCTACGCCGAGGAGGTCGTATAACGTGAACTTCGCATGATCTTCCACAGAATGATGACAAGTATGGTGATAGTAATCATGTGAATGATTGCCGTGCAAGTTAAATAGTAGGTCAGATGTAACCTAAGTGGTTTCCACAGACGCGTGTGTATGTCTGGGTGACTGAAAATCATTTCTAGCGCTTGAGTAGTTAAATCCTGTTCCTCTTCCTTGCTCATGGACAAGTTTCTTAAAACCAAAAAAGATAATATCTTTGATAAATGCGAGCCAGGCAAACTATTTCTAGTCAAGGGCTGGTCTACGGCACAAATTTGCAAGACGATTGGTGCGTCCGCGGTCTACGTGGGGACCGACACCCTGCGTTCCCAGAATGTCACCCAAAACTTTTTCGGGTTCATCGGATTCAGCAAGGCTGACATTGTCACGGATGACTGCTGCATGATTAAAAATGAGTTGCCCGGTTGGAGGTGGATCCAACAGAATCGCATCAAGATTCACTCCCGAATCTTCATACCTTGTGAAAACAACTTGGACACCCTTCAAATTCAAGACAAAACCTTGGAACCGGAAAATAACAAAGAGGCCGTGGAAACACTCCACCAGCGAGACCTGTTCAAAACCACCAAGGAAATAATGGAAGACGTTCTAACCACCAACGGCAAGTTTAGGGTGAACGACTACCTTGGTATGCACATGGATGAACCTGGAAATCGCATGGGCATCGTGCAGGAAAATTACATCCACACCAAGGGGATCACCATGGATGAAGCGTCTGTGATTGCAGACCACCTGGTCGAAGCAGATTACTGGGACACGGTGATGTATTCAACTATGTACAACGAACAAATACACGAACAATTTGTATTGTCAGCTTTGATAAACCCATGCGCCATCATTCAAAATCGTATTCCAGTCAACAATATGTCACCCGCCAGAGTGTGGACGAAGGACTTCAATATGCGTCTCAAGAAATCATTGGAAAAACATTGGGTTCGCTCGGATCCAGATACTATGCAAGTTCTACGTCACAAACCAGAATTCATTCCAGAATACTGCAAAAACTCTAGTGGTATTCATCTGATCAATCAGACATCCATGGGTCTCAAAGTCAAAAATGATGTCTTGAAATCCATCAAAGGTGTGTTAAAGGAGAGAGAGCAAGACTTTTTATAACAAGCAACATGAGGCGCCCCTATGCCAGAGATGATGAGTCAGATGACGGAAGCGATGCCGGGATTGGGGGCGATAACTACAACATCGACACAATTGGAAATGATATCATTTTTTCAGGCGAAATCTCTGACGAATCCATGCACGATCTCATCGTTCAGGTCAAGACTCTTGAAAAGAAGCTCCTTGGCGTCAGGGAGTATAAACCAAAGATTATGCTCTATGTCAGGAGCGATGGTGGTGACTTTTTTGCTGGTCTGAGCTGCATGGACCATCTCAGGAGACTCAAAGTCAAGCTGGTAACCGTCGCAGATGGGTTTTGTGCCAGCGCAGCCACCTTCGTTCTCATGGGTTCCAAGCACCGCAGGATCATGCCTCATGCCCACCTGCTCATCCATCAACTTTCCACAGGTGCCATGGGCAAGTATGAGGAACTCAAGGACGAGATCAAAAATTGTGACAAACTCATGGAGACCTTGCGCAAGATCTATACCCAGTATACACAAATCCCAGAAGACAAATTGAACAAATTGCTCAAGAAGGACATCTACTTTACTGCCGAAGACTGTGAACGGTGGGGGATTGCAAAAAATAATATGTGATATTTACAAATATGAAGATGAACATGAAGATGCCCAAGCTGTCTCAGCAGGCCATGATCGTCGCCTTCGCTGCCGCCCTCCCTGTGCTGGCCTCGGCCTATAAGATGCGTGTTCTCGATGCCGCCGTTCTGATCCTGTCAGGCGCGCTCGCCGTCTACAACGTCAACTGCCTCACTGCTGGCAGCTGCAACACCTGGGCGACCGTTGTGTCTGTCTCTTTCTTCATCATGACCATCATGCAGCTTATGACGCCGCGCGAGGGTCTTGAGGGAGAGGAGGATATGCCCAAGGAGGATATGCTTATCGCCGACAATGAGGAGGTCACCGAGATGCCCGTCGAGGTCGATGATATATTGGCCGATGTCGTCGAGGAGATGCCCGTCGCTCCGGTTGCCGAGCCTGCCCCAATGGAGGCCAAGATGCCCTCGGAGTCCAAGCCTGTTTCTGCCGCCAAAACTGCTCCCATCACTACCTTAGATGAGGAGTTCGAGCTGCTCAAGGCTCGGCTGATGGAGTAAAGTTCACCGCATCTTCATAGAGTTCAATTCCATGATCCGCGACTGCACAGCAAGCAAGTGTTGACGCCTCAAGTTGCTCGAGGTCGGGCTTGTAGCCATAGGGACTGGTAACGAAACATCCCTTTACGTGTTTGAATCCCCAAGCACGCAAAGGAACCCGAGGGATGGGATCATTCACATCCACGAATCGGAAACTGTTGTCGATCACCGCATCGAAGAGACGACAGAAGTGCCCGCCTCCAACCCGTGGCGATCCATAGGTCACGCAGTAAGTCTCCACGTCACCCTCGACGTTCTGTTCCACGTCCAGGGCGCAGAGCGTAGAAAGTCCGCCACCAAGCGAGTGACCCGTGCAGACCACCTTGGGGTTCGCCATGTACTTGATCGTGTCGATGATCAGTGTACGACCACTCATGTACTGACCCAGGAAGCCAGCATGAACTCGGCACTCGTCAGGCAGGAACGGCGTCTTCACCCGAAAGGTTAGCATGTCCGTGCAGATGTCGTTCAGTTGATCCGTTTCCGTTCCGCGGAACACCACCCAGGTGATGCCGTCTTCAGATTTGATGAAACAGTCCAGACCGGTCTCATCACTGCTGATGGGCTGAAAGCCACCCCGACACATTTCAGCCTTGTCGTAGGATTTCCTAGAAAGCATTGCGCACTTTCTAATGATTTTCCTGGATTCCTCCTTCATCTTTATACTTGGGCGGCATTTTCTTCATCCGAATCTGTCGCTACCTCCGTTTGCTCGCGAAGTCCCCGAAGAGTCTGTGCCACCCTCTGCTCCTCGAACGTCGGTGGGAATACCTCGGGTCCATCTGAAAAGGATACACTGGACGTCCCAGGCGATGGCGGAGGCACGTCGTAGTTGATGTTCTTGGTGCTGAAGAACCGAGACGCAGCCCGCTTGATTCGCTCGGCGGAACTGACCTGGAACTTCTCGTGAGCCTCCTCACTGAAGGGCGTGATCTCGCGGATATCAAGAATCTCGGGACGCGCGAAACTGTGTGCCTCCTTGGGAAACTTCTTTTCGAACATCTTCAAAATGTCACCTGGAATCGCCGGAGACTGCTCAATCAGTCGATCCATGTCCAACTTAGTCATATTGATAAACTCGTGACCCGTCATCGAACGCTCCTCTGGTGGCAAACTCAACTCCAGACGCATGTGACGCGACATCTTCCCATAGGTCGCAGCACTGACCCTGTGTGCCTCCATCAATTCGTTGACCTTGAGAAATTGCGCGATGGTCGTGGCTATGGCAGCAATTAAGTTGAGTCCACCAATGACCAGCGGTACCGTGGATTGCGCACTCGTGGGAAATGTTCCCTGGGCAAAATTTGCAGTCCCAGTCACCGTTGAAATGATGATGATTGGGATTGTAAAGCGCATACTCATCTTTTTGTATTTGTGATAGGACATGAAGTGAAGATACCGATATGTCGCAGCGACCTCTCCCCATATTTTGAGGATGCCTGCCTGCTGTGGGTGCCAATCTGCATCACTTACCATCTCTATCATAACTAACTACTTTCTTCTCATCTGCTCCTCACCCTTGTTCACTGGTCTATCCACCTGACCGTAACGCGAATCAAGGCAATTTTTCGCATAAGCCTCCCATCGCTCAGCCCATCTGTATTCACCCTGAGATCGCCAGTGGTTGGCATACCTCTCCGCTTCCACTGCCTCGCGAATCTTCTGTGGTGTTGGTGGTGTGTACTTTGGCGTCGGTTTCCAGCTTTTTCGCATTTGTCTTCTTTGTCTCCACTTCTTTAAGTGCGTGCTCAATGATATTGTTCTGAATGCACCAGCGAACAAAGTTAAGCTGACCGATCGTGGTCTTGATGACTTCGTCGTTCACCTTAAAGTCAATGCGCTCCGTTCGACAAAAGGGATCGAATAGCTTTTTGCTGAAACCTTCCAGAGTTGACTTGTATTCCACATGAATCGCGAAGATGCGTCCAGAAATCTCCTTCTGATAACTCACGTTGTTCTTTTTCGCGTAGTTGGTCACGAACCACTCAATGGTTCGAAGAGAAATGCCGTTGATTCGGTGATTAATTATATCCAGTAATTTTGAACCGTTTTTGGGATCATCGTAAAACCGCTCAAGACTCTGGAGAAGAAGTTTAGAACGTCCTTCCATAACTAGTTAACTATATGATTTTATTCTTTAAGACCCGAACGAAGGCATGACTCGGTTCGGTAAACTCGTGCGCCTCGTGTTGTTCGTCATCTGCTCGTAAGCAGTCGGTATCGCATGCTTCTCGCAGTATCCACGAAGAACCGCCGGGGTGGAACATTTCTTTTCACGATTGTCTAAGTGACAACACGTGTACATGCACTGATACTTTGCCATCGTCTTGTACATGTCCTGCTTGTAAAGACTTGGATTGTCCATAAGCAGCGCTTTTATGGCATTCTCAATACATTGATCTGCATAGATTTTCATCTTGCGGTCAACATTCGTTTGCAGAGCCGAAAATTCACTTGTCAAATCCATCTTATCTCTGTTCGAGTTATTTTTTTAAATGTCACGAGTTTATTTAAAAGTTTGTCGTGTATTATTTTTAATACTATGGAAAGAGCATGGGAACTCTTCTGGAAGTTGGATCAAAGGGACAAGTTCGTTCACATGGCAAGTCCCGTAGAGTGGGTCGAAAACAAAGACCACTGGATCAAGACATGGCTCGAATACAAAAATAAAATACCAGGTTTTATGCGACCATTTATGTTCATGAATCCGTTTTCGTTCTACATGGAATATTGCTATAGGATGGTTTCCGAGTCAAACGAAACTCTTCGAATGCCACTTGTACCTCCGGAGTCTGAGGTACTCTTTGACGGCTGCACCAAAAGTGAGCAAACAGAATTGCGTCCGATACGTCGTGCCATCGAGAACTCGTCTCGGGAATCGTCCCTGGATGGCGGTGACGCGCCAGAGCCAGACTTCGTTCCTTTCGGCCCTCATAGTCCAGATGGTTCATCGTGAAGTATGCATGAACCGAGTTAGGGCTCACCAGTTGTGCCTTGCGTCGATATTTAAACAAAAGCAGCGACTGTATTTCAAGAAGACCTCCTGGTGGCTGCCGTTCTAGCAGGATGACATCCGCCTTTTCGAAGATAGGGTGATACTCCTGCATAAAGTGAGCCACCAGGTCAGCCATCTCGTTCGTGTGCGGTATGTCGCACTTGTGAAAGTCCACCCGCTTGTGTGGCATTTCGGTTAGATCAACCTTGTGCCACTTTTCTAGTTCAGGGAAATGTCGTGGATGCTCGTCCCACCAAAATTCAACCATGCCAAGGTTCTTCAACCCAATATCGATGGATACAATGTTCATCTATATTAGGTTCTTTAATTTCTTAATTGATAGTAGATGATAAAGGACTTGTTCGAGGAGAAGTATGGCATCAGCCTTGGGGAACGACTTGGCACCGAAAGTAGCTACGGTGTCGTCTATGTGATGCCCCAGAAGTCAAGGATCGTCAAGATCTTCCGCGCCAAGACGGATGACCATGCCAACCGTGAAATTGCCATCAGCACCATCATGGGTGAAAACGGCGTCGGTCCAAAGTTATACAACGCCGGATTGATGGGTGAAAAGTACTACTACATGGTCATGGAACGTATCTCGGGCGACCTCATGTCGATGCCCAGATGGCTGCGTAAAAAGTACGAAGCCCAGATTAACGATCAGATCCGCAAACTCATGGATAAGATGCACAAGTTGGGTTTCATTCACGGCGACCTCAAGTGGGACAACATCGGCTACAAGAACATGAAGCAGTCGGCGCCCAAGATCTATATCATCGACTTTGGTCTCTCCATCAAGTTTCCCAGGGACATCCGAACCAATGTCAATATCGCCGAAGGAATTGCCCGCGCCTATCGCGGCATCGGCTTCAGACCCAGAAATTTCGCCAAGTCTAATGTAAATCTCAACTTTGCCATGCGTCGCGCTCTGGATGAAATCAGGTGGAGTGGCGTCAAACGAACCAAACCCATCTCAGCAGACAACATCATGACCGCTGCACTCAACGTTGTAAACAACAAGCCCGTGAAAGTCAGTATCCCGAAGGATAAGCGCGTCCCCAGTCTACCGTCCAAGAAGAAGATGGTGATGAGTCCGTTGAACCCACCCTACACTGAGATGTTCAATGGAGGTCCGCCGGTCGTAAGGGTCCCGCCTCCGAGGAATTATGACCCCCTGACCTTGGCCAACGAAGTAAGTGAAGTACTTTCGGTCGCACTTGATCCTAATAGGAAATCTCCTACGCCCAAAAATGTGTTCGACCCCAACTCCTACCGACCCTACGCGCCACCGACACCTCGGATGCCCAACGCCGTCGCGGAAATGCTGAAAAACGACACCATGGACGCCAATCAAATTCGCAACGTCGCCAAAAACATTGTGAATATGAAGTCTCTTCCGGAGAACAGTACTATTACAATTAACATCAATAAAATGAAAAATTTTAAAATTAATATGGCACCCATCATAAGCAATGACGTGGAACTTGAAGATATGATGGACGAACTGATGTTTACCTACCTGGCCCTCTTGAAACTTTCCTACATCAAAACCAGGAAAGGTAAGTTGTCCAAGAAGCAAGCAGAAAATATGGAAGCACTTCGCCGAGGACGCGACAACCTTCGCAAAGCCATCAAACGCCGTTTGGATAAGTATAACATAAAGAGCGTTGAATTGTTGTAATTAAAAAGATAACTAAAATTAGTTAATATAATGTTCTTTTTAGAAGCATTGACACAAATGAATGATGAATACTTGTATCGTAGAAATTCTATGTTAGAAACAATAACATATCCTGCTGTAAATGGTAATCAGTACATGGTCGATAAGGCAAAAATGAAGTGTCTTAATACAATTCTAGGACACAATGGAAACATAAATCATATCGAGTTGAAAGAAAGTAACATACACGGTCTTGGATTATTTGCAAAGGAGCCAATTAAAAAAGGCGATTTTATAACATTTTATCCAGCAGATATTGTGGCGTATGAACCTGGTAATGGGTTTGCAGCAATAGGGTACTCTCAGAGATTTCTAGAACTTCATGATAACCCAGATGAACATATAAAATCTTGTAACAGATACATCGTGTGTGTGGATAAATTTTATTCAATAAGCGCCAGTAGGATATTCGATGGTGATTTGGCCTACGCCGGTCACTTTATTAATGATGCCTCTTCAAAGAAAACGTTAGAAGAATATATCGAGGAAATAAAAGAAAAACAAAACTGTGAATATGTAGAAATTAGACCAAATAACCTGCATGTCGGAATCGGGGCGATCAGAGATATAGAGCCCGGTGAAGAAATATTGTCAAGTTATGGTTTCAACTATTGGGAGGGTATCTATAAAATGTCAGACAATGATAAATGATTGCTCTGTTTAATCATCCCAATCTCAAGGGAACAGTCGAGTTCTACGAAAAAGATAACAAAGTTGTCATTAAGGGAGATCTCAAATCAAACAAATACAGAAATAGCACGCACGGTATTCATATCCACGAAGCCGGAGACCTCAGAGACAACTGCATGGCTGCCTGCGGTCACTTCAATCCCTACGGAAAGAACCACGGCGGTCCGGACTCGAAGGAAAGACACGTCGGCGACCTAGGCAATATTCGCTTCGACTCAAAGGGCATCGCCAAATTTACGATGAAGGACTCGCTCGTGAAACTGCGAGGAACCAAGGCGAATGTCGTGGGAAGGTCCGTGGTGATTCACGAAGACCCCGACGACCTCGGCATGGGAGGACACGCCGACAGTTTAACAACTGGACATGCAGGGAAACGTATAACATGTGCAGTGATAGGTTATTCTAAGAAAATGTAGACTCTAATATTAGTATGTGTATGGTGACCACTGCCCGTTACACACAACCTGAATTAAGACACGCCATGGAAACCCTCGACGATGAGGTCTTCTATGCCGTGTATCGGTGGATCATGGAGAATGAACACAATTTTGAAATGATGGGCGTGGAGATGCTCGGCATGACCAACTCACAGTCCATCGGGATCGCGACCGAAGTCATCGAGGCGCTCCTCAAGTTCTCCCAGCACACCTGCCAAGAAGAGATCAAGGACTACACAGCCAATCTGGTCTGCTTCGCTGACTCCGCCGTCTATGCACTCTTGGTGAATGTAGACAAAGAACGCTTCGGTGCCATGCGATTCACCAGATTTATCTACACCACACTGACCAACGCGCTGAAAAGGGACCTGTTGGAAAATCTCTATGTATTAATATAATGAGCCTCGAGAACGTCACCTACAAGGATACGACCCCGTTCGTCCCTCCGATCACCGGTGGAAAGGTAATTAAGGTATATGATGGTGATACCTTGACCCTCGCCACCACCCTGCCCTTTGAAGGTTCGCCCATGTACCGCTTCTCGGTGCGCACCAAGGGCATCGACTGCCCTGAGATGAAGACCAAGAATGCCAACGAGAAACACTGCGCCAAGTTGGCCCGGGACATGATCCGAAGCAAGTGCCTCAACAAGATCGTCGAACTCAGGAACGTCGAATTGGAGAAGTACGGCAGGATCCTCGCCGATATCTACGTGGACGGCGTGGACGTCAAGACCTTCCTTTTGGAAGCCAACTTGGCGGTGGCTTACGACGGAGGCACCAAGATCACCCCGGAGGACTGGCTGGCGTATTACAACCTTAAACAATAGATTAGACACTTTATTTATTTCATGTCCGAACCATTTTCACGTTACAAGATGACCAGAGATGAATATGTGACATCATCTTTTGTCATCGATGCACGTAATGTGCTAGATAGAAAGTACGACGATTCAGAGAACCGCATGTATCTCGAATCTACCAAAGAGATCGTGGATTTATATGACAGGAATGACGAAGAGTGGATCCAACTGTTGGATCTGGACACACTTGAACCTACCGATGTTTGGGCAAGTTCATTCGGACGCGTGAAGAATGGTAGAGGGAAACCAAAATGGCTCAAACCAAGGTCTAATGGATACGTGAGAATTAAAATCAAACGCAAGTTTTTTCCTCTTCATACATTGATCTGGGTGGCACTGAACAAAAGAAGAATACCCGAAGGCTATACAGTTGATCATGCCAATGAAGTATCCTTTGATAACCGTTGGGTGAACATCAAAGAAATCAAAACACGCAGTGAACAAGTGTTGGAAAGCCAAAAAAATGGCGCACGAAAGTCTAGCGCTGAAAAACGAAGTCGCCCGATACTTGGTCGAAAGGTTGGAACATCCGAATGGACCCAATATAGTTCAGCGAATGATGCGTCCAGACAATTAAATTTAGACCGCACAGATTTAAGACGTGTGTGTAATGGAAAAAGGCACAAGGCAGGTGGCTATGAATTCAAGTGGGTGGAACAACCGGATGAAGAAGGCGAGGTTTGGCGAATGTCTCAGTGTAAAGAATTTAAAAAAATGAAAATAAATTATTTCCAAGGTTATGAGATATCCAATAAAGGCAGATGGAAGAATAAATATGGAGTTGTATCCAAACCTGAACCGTGTCATAATTCCCCATATGCAGAAGTATCCGTTAAGGAAAAAAAAATTTTGTTTCATAGAATTCTCGCGACAACCTTCTCGGATCAAATCAAGGGATGGGATCGTGTCATGGCGGACGTGGATGGAAAAGAGGAATGGGTCGTGGATCATATAGATGGTGACCCATCAAACAATGCCCTCTCAAACCTTCAATGGATTACCAACCGAGAAAATATACAAAAAGCAATGGACGCTCTTAAACGCGCCGCGCCCTAGGACGCAAGAACCAGCGGGTCGCCGGACTCCCAACTTCGTCCGTTACTCCCCACACTCCTACGCCGGCGTCCTTGCCGTTCTCGTTGAACCTGTGCCACCTCTTGCCGTTGAATTCCAGGTAGTCCGTGCAGCCCTCGACTCGCTTGATGTCCCCCTTGGTCGGCATGTTTGTGTTTTGCCCTTGGTTGGAAGATTTCCCTCCCTGAATGAAAAATGACCGTTATAGTATGAACCAAGCCCTGCTACATCGTGAACTCAATGGACGTTTCAAGCGACCCCACAGTTGCTTCAAACTTGCACTGATTCATGCCTTGGAGACATGCGAACCCGTGGACTTTGTCAGGGTCTTCAAACTCAATCGGGCGCCGGCGGACGAGTGGATACGACGCCGTGCCTACCCGAGCCTGGAACGATTCTTGGACTTTCACCCGGACATCGAAATGCTTTCACCAGACTGGTTCACGTTCATGATTAATGCCACATGGATTATGACCAGTCTGAATTGGATCGAATCGGACGAAGACGGCGCCTCATTAAAACTTCACCACGAATTATAGTTTAATGAACGTTGGTCATTTTGTGTATCTCATGGAGAAAAAGAGAGGTGCGATCGGTCGCCTAATGGATTCTGATGAATATGTCCTCAGGATATTGCGCCTCACACCCTACGACATGTCCATCCAGCAACACATCGACATATTCTCCGATCTCCCACTCTACCTTGAAAAGTTCAACCAAAACATGACACGAATGGTCGCGTGGTCTTGGTTCACCAGTGAAAAGAAAAATAAGGTCATCTTTTAATGGGTGAATTCAAGAAGAAACCCAACCTTGATACACTCAGGGGTATACCTGCGTATATCAAAATGGTAGAAGATGCAATAAATACACTATTGTCATTTAAAACCAAACCTCGTCCGAATCATATGCCCACACGGTATCCAAGTCAGAAGGATCCACAAGAATCCCGTCGATAGAGTAGGTCACTACCGTGTTGAGCACTTTCTCGTCGAGTTTCCTAATGTCCATCGCCGGCATTTCACCCTTGTCCACCTCATGGCACGTCATGAAGAGGTCACCACCCTCATATTCGAACACCCATCCATACTCATACTTGTCCTTCATTTTGCGAACCACCATTTCGGTGCTCTGTGCCTTCAAGTTCATGGTGGTCGGAAAGAATTCGTGAGCCTTTTTTTCGGGTTTGAGATTTTCCAGCAAGGTCACGTGAGGAATCTGCTTCGCGTTGTATTTCTTCTGAAACGTCCTGGCTCCAATCGGAACAGCCCAAAGTGATAACATGTTTTTACTTACTACTGAGTTTTTTCTTTAACATCCCTCATCCAACGATACTTTTGGCGCATCCCTTCCAGGATCTCTTCAGAAGTTCGCCTCGGAACCGGTGGACAATCACGAGGTCTGGGCAGTCCCTCCGAAATGATTAGAGCAGTCATTATCCTAGCGAGTTCCTGGTTGGTGAACATCCTTTTTTAGTTGGGTGGATTTTATCTTTAAGTCTGGTCAAGGTGAAATTTTTATTCAGGAACCCCAAACGCTCCAATAAAGAGCATCTACAAAATGGACATCCTTCCTCTTGACCTCCAGTGCGACATCCTCAAGCGGGCCACCCTCTTGGACCTCAAAGAGAATCCCTTCAAGCCCAAATACAAGGTAGGTTTCACATTTGGCATCAATGCAGTCATCACCCTCGAGTGGGACAACGACCTTGTCGAGGACGATCCGTGGGGGTTCTTGGACATGATTAGGCACTACTATGACAAATCGATCGAAGACTACGAAGACCACATCTTCAAAATGGTTGAAGAGGAGAAGAAGAACTACGAGTACCACGTGGGTCTGGATGGAGAACTGTTCTCACGCCTCTACCAGGAGAATGAGCACATGCTCACCTTCAAGTTCTTTGTCAAGTCAGGTGACACGGTGCTCGATCGACAGGACCTCGAGTTCTTCAAGTCCATGGAACCGCACCTGGACAAGGGCTACATCATGTACCAGCTGGTCATGCTCACCCAGTTCCTCAGGGACATCTACTCCATCGAGTTC
>Ga0255781_10001049_pt1 | contig 22767 bp, 2 predicted proteins | sample 101ome_21_FD_179979 | JGI IMG/M metagenome (GOLD analysis project Ga0255781, IMG submission 179979) | Coastal salt marsh microbial communities from the Groves Creek Marsh, Skidaway Island, Georgia - 101413BT metaG (version 2) | ecosystem: Environmental > Aquatic > Marine > Intertidal zone > Salt... | reverse complement strand
TTATTCAGAGTGGTTCTGCGATTTCAAGTTCTACAAATCAAGTGGTGTCTGGTAATGGAAATGTGAGAGTGGTCAGTTACCCTTTTGCACATGTTTCGGGTTGGTTTGAGTCGGGTTACGTGGGAATATATGAGAAGGATGGGAATGGTGATTGGCCTTCTACTGAAAGTGCCGTTTTACACGGCTTTGATTTTCAAAATTGGGGGAGATCGATTGATATTTCTGAAGATGGATCGCGTATAGTGTTTAACAGCAACACGAGTGTTTATGTCTATCATAAGTCCGGGGGAACTTGGACACCACTCGGATCGAGTTTTTCAGGTAGCACGACAACGGTTGCAATTTCGGGTGATGGTACTAAAATTTTCAACGGTTCGGCCACATCTCTACACTCTTATCAACTCGTGTCCGGAAATTGGGTAACTTATCTTCCCACTGTCACGACGGATGGAAATATTACAAAAATTCAGTCATCTTCAAGTGGGGATGATATTGCTGTGGAACAGTCGTCTTACGGAGGCAGAGTGTACAGTAAACAGACTGTCTCGTTTTCAGAGCTGGGTAGTTCCATCACTAGTATCGGTTATAATGAAACGGGAAGTGCAGTAGCAATATCTTCAAACGGTTCCAGGGTTGTTATCGGGGAGTACACACATGATTCTAGTAGGGGTCGTGTTAGAGTATTCGACTGGAACGGTTCTCTTTGGACGCAGGTGGGTGCGGACATCGACGGTGAAGAAAGCTATGACTATTCGGGGTGGTCGGTTGCAATGTCTTCAGATGGGTCAAGGATTGCTATAGGAGCTACGTATAACTACGCTTCCGGTCATGTCCGTGTGTATGATTGGAATGGATCTAGTTGGACGCAGGTGGGTGCGGACATCGATGGTGAAGCGGGTAGTGACCAATCAGGGTATTCGGTTGCAATGTCTTCAGATGGGTCGAGGGTTGTCATAGGAGCTCCATATAATGGTGGGAATGGTACCTATTCTGGACATGTCCGTGTGTATGATTGGAATGGATCTAGTTGGGGGCAGGTGGGTGCGGACATCGATGCTGAAGCGAGTGGTGACTATTCGGGGTGGTCGGTCGCAACGTCTTCAGATGGTTCGAGGGTTGTTATAGGAGCTAGGTATAACGACGGTAACGGCACCGATTCCGGTCATGTCCGTGTGTATGATTGGAATGGATCTAGTTGGACGCAGGTGGGTGCGGACATCGACGGTGAAGTGAGTAGTGACTATTCGGGGTGGTCGGTTGCAATGTCTTCAGATGGGTCAAGGATTGCTATAGGAGCTCCATATAATGATATTAACATGGGGGCGATAGGTGGTTTTGCCGGTCATGTCCGTGTGTATGATTGGAATGGATCTAGTTGGACGCAGGTGGGTGCGGACATCGACGGTGAAGCAAGCTATGACCAATCAGGGCGGTCGGTTGCAATGTCTTCAGATGGTTCGAGGGTTGTCATAGGAGCTCCATATAATCGTGGGAATGGTACCTATTCTGGACATGTCCGTGTGTATGACTGGAACGGTTCTATTTGGACGCAGGTGGGTGCGGACATCGACGGTGAGACACAATATGACTATTCGGGGTGGTCGGTTGCAATGTCTTCAGATGGGTCGAGGTTTGTTGTTGGAGCAAGGGGAGGATCCGGACGCGTAAGTGTTTTCCAGTTTTCAACACCTGACAATCCTATTTACAATTATGAACTTTCGTCGTCGTATAGCGGATCCATGATAGACATATCGAATGATGGAAACACTGTGGTCAGTTATAGTGATTTCAATTCTGTTTTCGCTCTTTCAGGGGACGGGACGAAAGTTGTTTCTTATGCGAACAATCCAATTATGGGGAGAAAGATTCTGTTGTACAGTAGAGTTAATTCAGCTTGGACAAAAACACATGAATTGGAAATCGATTACACACCTACAGATTTTTCAATCAATACTGATGGCAGTCACGTCGGTTCGTTGGGTGGGAGCACAGCTAGATTTTATGATGTCGGAGTGGTTGACTTACCTAATGGTTGGACTTTGCACTCGTTTATAGATGGTGGGGGGAATACCCTCGAAAAGTTTGGAAGCATCGTAGATATATCTAATGATGGAAACACAGTCCTGGTGGGGGCACCGGGTGATGGAACGAGTTCGTATAGAGGCTACATAAAAGTATATGATTACGTGTCTAGTGCTTGGACAGCTCGTTTAACTATCAGCCCAACAAATCCAGACTCTTCTACTACCACAGGTTCTACCACAGTGTCTGTTGGGTATCGAAACTTTGGTAAATCCGCATCTTTATCGTCGAACGGGGATAAGGTTTCCTATATAGAGGACGAGGAAACCGTCATCTCTGGCATTAACATTTCCAACACAATCACGATGACGGGTGATACGCTTAATTACGGGTACTCAATAAACACTACATATAATGGTGGTGATTTTGGAAGTGTGACCTATACTACTGCACAACAAACATCGGGTTCCCCGAGTTCGCCGGGCAGTTATTTTTACTATTCAATGGTTGCATTTAATGCCACCGATTCAGGGATATGGTTACCGGTTACGTTCGATCGTTCGTGGTCTGTAAGTTTCACTTGGTGGAGTAATTCGCCTTTGGACTTCGTATTTTACGCACCTAATCAACCAAGTACCAAAGACCATACACAGCATGGTGGGTTTAGGATTATAGAAACTCTGACTCAGCGTTCAATTATTTCACCGACAGGTGCGACTTTGGCTTCTACTAGTGTTTCTTACCCGCAGTCAAACGTGCAAATTGGGGCCGTTTATGGTTATAGTTGGAGTTATGGGTCATATGTCCGGTATTATACATATGCATACTCTGGCCAAAGAACAGTATATATAAGTTATGTTAATGGAACTATCACTGCGGGTGTTGCCGGGTACCAACCTACTACGGTGTATACATTTACGGGATCTGATCTTACTGCTCAACAGGCTTTGTGGGGAACACAAACATATATAGGAATATGCTCGGGCTCCGGGCATGTTTACAATATCAATGTCTCAACATCCAACACAACTCGGATTAGTGAACTATCTGTCCGTGATATCGCAGGTGGAACCGTGTCTGATCCCAGTCCAGTGGTAGACTTTTCAGAAAGGAGGGAACTATCGGCGCTGTCCATGAGTGAGGATGGAACTCGAATTGGGGTTCGCACCGCAGCCGGACCATACGACGCCCTCGTCAGAGATTTAGAGAGAGCAATAAATGGATGGACATTACGTGGTTCGATAATTCAGTTTACTGCACCCAGTGATATAGCATCCAGCTCTTTGAGGGCTTTGGTCAGTTCGAGTGATGGCAACACGATCGCATTTGGAATGAATACCGCAATTAAAGTATATGGCTTCTCAAACAATGCCTGGAGTCAGCTTGGATCTGATATAGTGCCCGGAGTCACCAACCCAAGTGAGATTTCCATAGATCTTTCTTCCGATGGCACGACCCTAGCCGTTCTCATAGATCGAACGACCTCAGACCCCGCAGTTTGTAAAGTCTTCACCTTTTCATCTGGAAGCTGGTCACAGAGTGGTTCGTCAATTGATTTCAGACCGACTGGAACAAACAAAGTTAAGATAAGTGGTGACGGAACAACCATCGCCCTCGGAAATAACACACCAGATTCTCCGTATCCTTTTAACGTGATTCGGGTATATAGGAAAGGACAGGATTGGGAATTGATTTCACCAACGATGACGGCGAATAAAACACCCACTAACTTCTTTGGCGCTGGTCTAAACCTCACAAACAATGGGACTAAGTTGGCAACCTTCAATACATCGGGTGTGGAGTTTTACACATTTTCTACACAGGCCGTAATACAATATTCACAATATTTAAACGACATCACCGTATCCGGGACGACCGTGGACGTGGGAGACATCCATTTATCTGATAATGGTGATACACTCACAGTATTGGCTGGTGACGAAACGGTTCGGGTGTACGACTCGAATCATAATGAAGAAGCTGTGTTTGGTTCTTCTTTGAGTGTTCACGACTTTTCCATCACCAAGGATGCAAGCTCACTGGTTTTGTCAAGCGATGCTGGAACCGTGCAGGTATTTAACTATGACACGTCTTGGTCACAGCTTGGAAGTAGCATCACTACAAGTGGGGGGGTCACCACTGATATAAAAAGTGATGGGAATTCCATCGTTTTGGTGAGTCCCAACCAAGATTTACGATTGTATAAATATGAAAGTGGGTCATGGACACAAGCGAGCACCTCCACCGGAACGAGAGGAACCTCGGTGTTTATTTCCGACTCGGATGATGTCATCGTGGGAGACAATACCAACGTTGGAAGAGTTAAAACATTTGAAATAAAGGGTGTATTCCAAGACATCTCGTTCACAGCACCAACCCTGAAACTCAATGGTGATGAATACATCAGATTAAATTCTGGTTCAATATACGTCGAGAATGGTGCGACGGTTTCGACATCCGCGGCGATAACACCAACACTGAAGATATCGGGATCCGTCTTAACACGTGAACCCAGTGTATACACGATAAAGTATGAAGTGGAAGATTTACAGAGAAAAAAGGCTGATCCCATATTTAGATCCATTGAGGTCATTCCTGAAGTATCCCCCATAAAACTAGAGGGTGCCGGTGTCATTTATCACACCCAAGGCACATCTTTGGAAGACCCAGGTGTCACCGCGTCTGTCCCGGTGAGTGTATATCACACAACCCCCGGTTCCTCGGTGGTGGTATCCGGATTTCCAAACTTTTTGACTGCAACGACATTGGGAGAATACAAGATATTCTACACGAACGACTCACCAGATAAATATTTACGACCATCTTCGTTAGTAAAAAGGTCTATATTTGTGCGGGCAAGGCCTGTGTTGACTCTCACCGGCGCTTCATAGTGTACAATCCCCTAAACCAGACGTATGTTGATTCGGGTGTGACCTTCACACAAACCGGTGAAACTTCTCCGACAGTGTCGGTGTCATTTAACGCACCAAGGGTGGCGGTCTCAGAAACTCAAACAGTCACATACACCGCTAAAGACCAGTTCGGGATTGAGGCTATTCCTATAACGAGGCAGGTGATCGTGAGAAAGAGACCTACCATCACAACTTCTGGAACACTTTATAGGATATTGAACGATCCGATATCTATACCTGCACCAACCGTGTTCCCGGAGACACTTAGTGGTGCAGTTCAAACATCGAACAATATAAACAGATATCAATTGGGAAGTTATTCGATCACATATAACGTGACGGATGGTGACGGTATATCTGCGAATACGACACGACAACAATACGAGGTTGGTTCCTATGGCAAAGTCACGTTTTCTCAAAGTGGAACGGTTTCAGCTTTTTCTAGAGATGGTAGATCTCTTGCGATCTTTTCAACAAACGTTCAGCTGTATAAACTTGGAGTGGACGGATCGTGGGAGAGCAATGGATCCATCTCGACTCCGGCAGCTGTATCATCGATGAAATTCTCGTATGATGGACGATACATAGTCATCGGTATGTCTTCACACTTTACAGTGGGTCTCGTGACAGTGTATAAAGAAAACCCCCTCTTCGAAAACAATTGGGAGCAACTTGGTCTGGATCTGTTTGGGACCGATTACCTCGGAAAGTTTGGTCACGTGGTAGAGATTAATGATTTCGCGACACATATATTTATTGGTGCCCCAGAGGCGAACACAAATAGTGGAGCTTTATTCAAGGCTGGTTTTGTAAAAATTTACAAATGGAATGGTGTGTTTTGGGAAGAGGAGAAGATCGTAGAAGGCCTTGGCCCGGCTGAGTTGTTGGGGACATCCATATCTATTTCCAGGGATGGGAGTGTGCTCGCGATTGGTTCACCAGGGTACACGAGAACGACAATAGCAGAGGACGGAGATGTGACTTCCGCTAACGTCGGTAAGACGAGTATATACAGATACGTAGACAATGTTTGGGAAAGTTATGGGGGAACAGACATTGACGATGGAACTGAGGGTGGGAGAAACGCGTTCTCTCTTTCAATGACGGGGGATGGAAAAAGATTAGCTGTGGGTTCAGAATCTGGTGGTGGTGTGAGAGTGTATACCATACAAGGTTCGAGATGGTCACCATTCGGATCACACATCCCCGGAACATTTGGTAAGTCCGTGTCGTTATCGGACGAAAATGTGCTCATCATTGGCTCCGACAACGAGAGTAGTGGTCGCGCGTATGTTTACAACCTAAAAGGTGACTGGTCTAAGACTGGCACTACTTTCGACCAGGTGATCGTCGCCCCATCCGCACTGAATGACATGGGAAAACAGGTTAATGTCAACGCATCCAGCACCTTTGTGTGCATCGATTCTGAAACTGAGGTTCGCATATACAGCATTTAAAAATTGTTTACATATAATAGTAAAGATGTCCAGTGGAGCATTGGCACAACTTGTCGCCAAGGGTCAACAGGATAAACATATAACTGGAGATCCTGAAATAACATTTTTCAACACGAGATATAAAAAGCATTCGAATTTTTCTATGTTCACTCACAGTCAAACTTTTTTACAAAATCCAACGGGTGGTAATTTCTCGACCGTCAGGATTCAAAAGATGGGTGACTTATTGAGCTACGTTCACATAGTTGCGGATGATCCAGAAGATGGATCTCAGCTCATAACTGATTGGCGCACGATCATCGACCATGTTGAATTGTACGTTGGTGGTCAACTCATAGATTCACAAGACTCGGAATTCTCTGAGAGTATAGCTATCGATTTATTCGCCAACACGTACAGTAAAACGTATCCTGCGAGTTTACATGGTGGAATTGGCTCTCAGTCCTATTTTTACCCACTTCGCTTCTTCTTCTGTGAGAGCTGGCAGAATTGTTTACCACTCGTCGCTCTCCAGTATCATGACGTTGAACTAAAAATTTATTGGCAAACCGGCCTTCCAGAATACACATATGCCATAGAAGCGTGTTTTATTCTCCTGGACGAAGAGGAGAGAAATTTTATCGCATCTTCCAAAAATGACATGCTCATTTTTCAGGTTCAAAAGAATGAGCCGAACAATCAAAAAATTCAAGACCTTGTTTTCAATCACCCAGTTAAGTACATCGCGAGTAGTAACGTTATTGCGGATACAAATAACACACTCGTGTCCGCAATTAATAAGGTCAAACTGCAAATTAACGGAACAGATTTAATTGATTTTAAGAGATCCGTTCCATATTTCACATCCATACCCTGTTATTATCATTCCGATTTCTCAGCCAGTAATACTGAACAGATGTTTTTCTATCCATTTTGTCTTTCAGCGGGTAAATTTCAGCCGACTGGATCCCTAAATTTCAGTAGGATTGATTCCTGTAAAATACACTGTACACAGAATATAAACTGTCCCATATATGCTGTCAATTATAACATCCTTCGTATACAAAATGGGATGGGTGGGACTTTATACTCAGATTAATTTGTAATATATCATTAAGAATGACGGAGAAGGGAAGATCCAATGCAGCTTGGAACGAGTGCACCGCTCAGTTGAAAGGCGAAGTCCCAAGTGCTCGGTCGGACGCACAAACTGTTTCTTTAACCCTTAATGAGTTCTTGGAAGCTAAGTTTCAGGGAACGAGTCGAAAAGTTCCATTCTCAGCTGCAACTCAAGTTGGAATCAAATATGGAATTGATCCAGAGCTCCTCATGAGTGTTAAAAAAAGTGCAGAACAATACATCATCGCTAGATCGGGGCAGGTAATTGATGGAGAAAACGCGTTCGACCTCTATGGGTGGTCTACGGATATTTCTGAAGATGGTTCGACTCTCGCTGTGGGTTCAATTCTGAATGATGGTGTGAGTGGAGATAGGGACAACAGGAACAGGGGTAGTGTTCGCGTCTATTCACGTTCTAACGTCGACGATCCCTGGATTCAAAAGGGTGTTGACATCGACGGCGAAGCAGCACAGGATTATTCTGGCTGGTCTGTGTCTCTTTCTGTCGATGGTGATAGGGTGGTGATCGGTGCTGTTTTCAATGACACAACCAACGAAAATGTCGGTCACGTTCGTGTATACGACTGGAACTCGTCATCAAGTCAGTGGGTTCAGGTGGGTTCAGACATTGAAGGTGGAGCGGCAGGTGATTTTTTTGGATACTCGGTAAGTCTCTCAAAGAATAAAAACTTTCTCGCCATCGGTGCTCCATACGGGGGAAACACCGTCGGTTACGTGCGTGTGTATCAAGATAACAATGGAACATGGGATCAAATCAACCCTAATGTGGATCAGACGGGGTCGGAAAAGGGTGACCTTTTCGGCAAACACGTGGCTCTTTCGGATGACGGTAGTCGTCTTGTCGTCTCATCTCCCAACGCGGCACAGTTGCGGGGTCTGGTGCACTTGTATCGAGTAGATTCTACTATAACACTGTTGACGTCCAAGATGGGTCGTGATTCGGGTGTCAGATTTGGTAACTCGTTTGATTTCAAATCGAATATACTAGCCGTCAGTGAGACTGGCACAAATCAACCAAACATCACTACATACGACACATCTTCCGATTCATTTGATGCACTCCAAAATAACAGAATCACCTTGACCGCAAGAAGTGATATTCATCTTAAACTGTCATATGACGGAAACAACTTGGTGTTTGGCATGCCAGGATTCAACAGTGAAGATTTAGTTCTCAATTCCAGACCTATACCCCGCAGAGTCATACAGACTGGTCACGCAGAAATATACGAGCGTGAAGAGAATAAGTGGGTGATGAGGGGGTGGCGCATGAAAGGTGCTAGTGGTAGGAACGAATTCGCAAAGAGTGTAGCCATCTCAGGGAATGGTGAAATTGTGTGTCTGTCAGTTCCTAGAAAAGATGAGGGTTATGTTTCTGCCTACACAGTGAAACCTATTTCTCATTACGTCACACCGACCATCACTCTCACAGGTCTAAATCCATTTCCTCTCCAGGCGAATACTTCTTATGAAGAGCCCGGGGCAACAACAGACACTGGAGCTTCCGTAACAATATCTGGTGACATCGAAGACAATACTGTCGAAGGACAAGAATACGAAATATTATACACATCGCAAAATGGTTTTGGTTCTGTTGTGACAAAAACGAGACAGATTGTCATAACAAAAGATCCTACGATTCCCACCATGACTTTGAACGGAGACGCTATCGCTTCAATTCCTCTTAACGGAGTTTTCAACGATCCGGGTGTGACGACGAGTATTCTTTCCACGGTAAACATTGACGACTCCAATGTCGACATCACTAGGTTGGGAACATACGAGATCAAATATACCGCCATTTCCAGCTACGGGATTCCCTCCCAACAGGACATGAGAAGGACACTCGTCGTCGTATATGACACTGAACATCACGGTGGTCCACTTGTTGGAAGAGTGACATCCATGTCCAGGGATGGTTTCATTCTCGCGGTTGGTGATTTTACCAACAATTCTGTCAAACTCTATGAATGGGACCCGGTTGATCAGGACTGGAAAAGGATTGGACAGGAAATTGAAGGCCCCGACGATTCGAGTTTTGGTGCGGCCGTAGACGTCTCTTCAGATGGCTTGACTGTAGTTATTGGGGCACCCCAGTATTCGGGAACAGCTTCACTCAGTGGTCTAGTCCGGGTATACAGATACAATTTCATCGTGGATCAGTGGGAACAAGTGGGTGAGGACATTATCGATGGACAGGTTGGTGATAATTTAGGTGAATTTGTAACCATTTCTGGTGACGGCACTGTTGTTTCTTGTGGCACCGCGCGACCCACCGGGTCCAAAAATCCGTATGTGTTCACATATAGATATGGGACCACGTGGACCAAGTTTCACACCTATACAGAACCAATAAAACTAGGAAACAATATAGTAAAAAAACAATTTAGTGGATCATTGAATTTCAATGGAAGTAGACTATTATTGGGAGTGCCCGTCAATAACTATACTACAGGTGCTGTGTTTTTATATGACACTGAAGATGATGAAAAGTTGGTTTCTATAGTTGGGGAACAGGTTGGTGACAATATCGGACAGTCTGTAAGACTCTCTGGAGATGGGAACAGGTTTGTGTTGGGTGATATTACCGGTGGTTGTGTGAAAATTTACAGTGAAGATAAAACGACACGGGTATGGAATCAACTGGGGAACAAAATATCTGAAGGGTATGGTGGCACCGCGGTGGATTTATCTTACGACGGTACTACCGTGACGTATTCGGCAATGTCCACCGCGAATAAGGGAACGGTTTATCAATATAGGTGGGACGGAACATTCTGGATGCCTTCCCTATCAGAACTTACAGATAGTTTCAATGGAAATCACTTTGGTAGGAGAATATTTGTAACGAATGACGCGTCGAAGATTTTTGTCGAATCTAATTCCGAGTTTCAGTTGTATCGTTGGAATGTGCCTCGAGCGTCTCTCGCCTTCAATGGCACCAGAATTATTCGCCGCCAAGTTGATGAAACATACAATTACGACTACGCGATCACTTCGTCAAATGTTGTCACCGAGGGTGTTGTCAATGAGGCGGTGACAAATGACTATCTCATAAAATATATTGTGACGGAGAACGGACAATCTGACGTCGCCTATCAACTGGTCAGTGTCTCTGGTGAGCTCTTACAGTTGGGTCTCAACATTCAAAACTTAGATGACTCATCGACCCCAAATAATCATGGTTGGTCTTCGTCGATGTCGGGTGACGGAATGTATTTCATTTTGGGATCACCTGGATATGACAATGATAGGGGTATGGTTAAAATATATGCTTTTAACCCAGTCACCATAAAATGGGATGTCATGACATCCATAAATGGACCAAACGTTGGTGGACGTTTTGGTCACTCCGTATCGATTTCGAAGAATGGTTCACGAGTTGCCGTGGGTGCACCGGATCATGGTGTTGGATTAGTTCGTGTGTTCCAATACGGTGACTCTACCTGGAGTCAACTCGGATCCGACCTGACGGGAACAACGGATGGTAAATTTGGTTGGTCTGTTTCTTTGAACAATTCTGGATCACATGTGACGGTGGGTGAACCACGTAAGGCATTTGGTCCAAACACCGGTGCTGGTGAAGTGCATACATATGTTTACGGTGACGATTGGACATCTGAGAATTCGCTCTCTTTTACAAACAATCAAATCGAACACCAACTTGGTTACGATGTAGCTACTTCGTCATTAAATAATGTCATGGTATTTAGTGCACCAACCGCTGGTCCAGGTTATGTCAAAATATCCTCATACATTGGTGGAAACGTGCCTATTTTCGCACAACCAATAACATTTGGAGAACGTTTCGGGTGGTGCCTTTCCATTTCTGATGATGGCAACACGTTTGCCGCTGGTGCCCCCTTTTACGATAACAAGAGAGGGCGTGTCATAGTGTTTGACGCTACGACGTCACCTCCAACAGTAAAAGGTAGTCCCATCGTCGGAGCAAATGTCAATGACGAACTTGGGTCATCCATTCATCTGATTGGTAACGGCACAAAGATTATGATTTACACCAAAGAGGGGCGCGTCACAAATTATGCATATGAAAATTCTGAGTGGGTCGTTATCAGTAACGAGGTGATTACATCTACAGATCTGACTGGTAATTTTGGATACTCTTTATCCAGCTCCACCGACGGATCTAGGATGATAATCACCTCACCCCTCTCACAGGAAGGGAGTGGTATCGTTCAAGTATACTCGGATGAAACGAGTCAGATTCAGAATTCCGACTTTGTGCCACCAGTTATTACATTAAATGGACCTGCTTTACATAGACACTTACTAAATACTACATACAACGATTTGGGTGTTCGTCGAGACGACGCGCTACCCGGGTTTACTACCCAAGGAACCGTAAATGTAAATGTGGCTGGTTCATATACACTTACATATTCCGCACAGGATGTAGCGGGAAATATTTCCAATACGGTGAGTCGAATTGTCGACGTCATCGACCCCGGGGTTGAAAACAACAAATTAATGTCCATTGATGGTCCCAATAGTGGTCAAAACAACTCGACTATAGCGATGGCGGCAAGCGGGAAAAGAGTGGCTGTAGGTACAGGAGTTCTTCCTGAAAAGTATATAAGTTCGACACGACCCATAGATAAGAGTATCGGTGTGCAAGGAACTGTGAAAGTTTTCGATTTAGACGATACACAATATCCACCAGTTCCTGTTCAATATGGTCAGACTCTAACTGATGAGGAAAGGTATTTCGGCACATCCGTCAATCTTTCTCAAGATGGAACAAAACTTTCTGTAATGAGCAGCTTTGATTCTTCTTCGACCAAAATATCAGTCTATGGAATCGGTGGTAATGTATACGCACCTATTCCAGCACCCCTGTCAAGGACGGAAGCATCTTCTACAACAGATAATACATTCAACCTTCCCTCTAGGTATTATGGATTCCACGACTACGCTCCCTCGGGAACACATATATTCGGTGAACCTGACGTAAATACTGGTCGTATAGGTAATTTTATGAGATACAGGAATAGTAGCCTCGCTTCATCAGCTGACGGTAGAATTATAGCTATCGGCAAACCGTCGCAATCTGATGGAACTGGTGGAGGTGTTTCTGTATATAAACAAGCTTCAGGCACGACGACTGTCGAAAACTTTGCTATACAGGGTGCGGAGCTGTCACCAGAATCTGGGGTGTTTAATACCGGTTGTGATATTTCCGAAGATGGTAGTAAGCTTATCATTTCAACGGACAGGACGTTTATTTATCGATTAGACCAGTCTGGGTATGTTAAGGAGGCTGAATTTGTGGGGGTAGATGTTGGTGTAAATGCAATTTCTGACAATGGCTCTACAGCTGCTTATAGTATGGCTGGGGCACTAGACTCCCCAATAACTCTCACCGGTGGTGATAGAATTTCCATTGAGTATGGAGAGACTTGGAACGACCCAGATGCAGGTCTTGCCGGTGTGACCATCACAGGTTCAGTTGATAATAATGTGGTGGGTGATCATTACATATTATACGAAACTGCTACTCAAACCAAAGTTAGAATCGTTACGGTGCAACCGGAAAGAACAGTCAAAACGAGTTCAGTCGTTCGTTCAAATGTTCCATATGGCCCAAATTTCGCTGGTTGGACAGGGACTTGGAGGAGACACGTTTTCGAACTGTTCCAAGCCGATTTTTCAAACCCTTCCGGAACCGATGTGGGGATATCTATAAAATTAAACGGACGAATTCCAGTGGCTGGAAGTTGGCAGTACATGTCCATGAACGTGTTTACCTGGCGTGACGGTATGTATGGTGTTAGTGGGAATCTTGGGGATAGCCCACCCGGTATTAGTTTCACTTCAAATGGTTCTGGTCAGGGTGAATCTTATTCGTGGTCAGTGGGAAGTACATATACAAACAAAGTTCGGTCTTACACAGCCCCCAGTTTGGGGTTTTCAGTTGGTGATCGTATTTACTTACAGCTTCACCTGTATAACACATTTTTTTCAACGTTTGATGTAGAAGTCACATTCGATTTTGATCCAAATAGAGATAGAGTTCGAATACCGGTGGTTTCACTGACTGGATTCGCTGAGAACACAATTGATGTGGGTGAGAATTTTACAGATCCCGGATTTACATCTGACAGTAGTTCCGACACGTTGACGAAAGTTGTCGATCCAACCTTCCCCGCCTCTACCCAAGGTATATATCCAATTGTATACCAAGCCACGAGTTCCGAGGGAATTAATGGGTATGCTGTGAGATATATAAACGTTGAGCAACCACCAAGTGTGAACATCGTAAAATATCAAGGAAATGCTTGGAATCCCCTCGGAAACGCAATATCCATACCTGTATCTACACAATCATACACGAGTGGTGATATGATATTGTCGGAGGATGGAACTCGTATAGTGTTCAGTAGATATATCGAGGGTGAAGGATATGTATATACTTATGAGTATAGTCAACTCGTTTACCCCCCATCATGGGTGCAATATGGTTCAACCATAGAACTAAATGACAGAAGCACAGATTCACCGGGTTTCAGTTTGGCAATGTCAGGTAATGGTCAAAGAATTGTGATTGGATCTCCTGTTACAGATGTGACTAATTTGGAACTGGGAGAAGTATACATTTATGATTATGTTGATGGGAACTGGCAAAGACGCAGTGAAAATTTCGCTTCACTGACCGGAGCTGGTTTCGGGGCTGTATCACATAGTCTCAAGTCATACGGTAAATCAGTAGATATATCCAAAGATGGAACTCATATCGTGGTAGGATCACCACCCCACGTTTCTGTATTTGAACTCAGTTCGGGTAGTTACGTTTTGAAGGGCGTGCCACTCACTAGGGATGCATCCGAGACTGAATTTGGAACAAACGTTTCTATATCCAATGATGGAAACACAATCGCCGCCGACACTAATACAGGTGTAGTCTATTACAACTATACTAATAACACTTGGACTGAACATGGTTCTGGACTGAGTACAGGCACATCAAATTCTGGGGTTAGCCTCAATGGTGACGGAACTAAAGTTTTGGTGATAGGAACAAATGTGAGAATAGTTACGCCTCAAACTGTTGAAGTCGAGGCACCTTGGTTGCCAATGGGATCTACTATAACACCTGCAGATATACAACTAGCACAACCACCTTCTGATAATTCCGGACCCAGTCCGTTACCAGGTGACCGAACAACACCGGGTGAATTTACATCAAACCCACCAGCCGCGTATATGGGGTTGGTAGTCGATTTGTCCCACGATGGATTAACCCTCGCCATTGGAATGCCATTTTTGGAAATGCAGCGAGGCGTTATTGTTGAAAAAACAACACGAGGCGCGGCTATAGTGTTTCAATGGAATGACACAACTGAAACTTGGGATCGACTAGGAGATTTGATCGTCCCATACTATGAATACAATGACAGTCTTTACAAAATGTATAATGGATACCATGCAGATGCGGACCTTCGTTCGATGGCTTCGGACAATCTAAACCGTGTAGCGGAGAAGACTAGATACAGTGGTGCGTCGATCAGTCTTTCGGGTGACGGTCAGTATTTGTGTGTGGGGTCTCCGGGGTATGTGCCGAACCCGATCGATCAATCCCCAAACATGCACGCGTTACCAAACCAAGCCGGCTTATCTTCATGGACACTATTTAGGCGCAACGCCAATTGGGCTCCCACAAATTCTTCTGGCGACTCTATACATTACAGCCAGGGATGGGAACCAGTTGTGACAAAATATTCAGATATATCCGAGAGTCTCGAACACACACGAAAAGACAGTGATTATGATGAATTTAAACGTGAGTTATTGGGTTTGGGTGTCAAAGTTTCCTTTGATGGATCATTTGTGGTGTACGACACGAGAACGGATGGAGTGAAAGTGCTTTCCATAGGTGAAAAGGAGGTAATCAATGGTATGCAACTACCATCACAAAATGCTTTTGGTAGGTATGATGTGCACGACAAGGCATTCGGTGCGATGGTTCCGCAAGCGACAACGACTTCTGTCACAAACGAGGAATATGAAATGAACGGTGTTGTATCCATCCCCGATTGGAGTTCTAGTGTGGCTGGTCATGATCACTTGGATGCCACGTTACCGACACACCCGGAAACGCCAAATGCTCCGACAAACACCAACTGGCGACGCGTTCCAATATTACATCCTCAGTCCCCGTTACTTGGATTGGGTGGTATATACCAACCCCTTAGTCTTGATGTTACAGGGTCGGGGGCACAACTACCGATAACAGGAACAGCTCCCGAAGATTCCCTCCATTATTTCGCAGGGGAAAATAGGGTTCAAAACTCCTCGTATGCAGATGGAATCATGAGAGGAACTACGAATTTTGGTTTCGGTGAAATCTTATCCACCTCCAAAGATTGTAAGTTTATGGTCACAAGACGTCATCTGTGGGGTGAATTTGCGGCGGCTGGTGTAGGAAATTGGGAAGGTGGTTCTGGGACAGAGGGATTAAAAGCGAAGAGTCATATCAAAAACCTTGTTGACAATCCGAATTTTGTGCCGAATGGTCCAGAATACAAGAACTTTTTGACAGATTTTCACAGCTTTTCGGAGGTGTATGTCTATTATAGGGACTCTCCAACTGCAGACTGGGTTCAACGGGGGTCTATAGATCAACTACGAGCTTTACGATACGCTGACGTGAACAAAAAATATTTAGTTCCAACGAACCACATACACAGGTGTTTATTTGACGAGCCGACGAACACGTTAATGAATAATACGGAGGCGGATGTCACAAAACATTGTGGTCTTGTCCTCTGGATGGAAAACTTTGGAACAGAAGCGAAGATATCAGATGACGGTATGACATTACTTATTAGTAACTTCATTGGTGTGCCCGCCGATTATCAGCTTAACAAGCCGGGAAGTCGCACATCAGGAGATGCCGAGAGGTGGGAATCATTCATGCCTTTGGATGAAATGAATGATTTCGGTAACGCCATCTACTATTACAAATATAACACGACCACAAGTGCTTGGGAACCAAAGCCTCACAAAACTCTTTCAGCGGATACTTATGTGGAAACCTCATTCCAATATAACTACAATGGAGAGTTTGGGACTATGAACCCTATAGTTTCCATCTCAAACCAGTTCACTCTTGGTCCATCTGTCACCACTCCACTCTCGGGTATCGGAGTAATCAAGGATGCATATTTCGATGTCAACAACGTGGACCATACAGAGGCACCATATCCGATATTTGCGAGTTATTTTGACCATAGAATGAGAAGCAGTGATATACTGAACCCCCTCGGGTCGATCACCCCCACTTGGCAAACCTCCCGTAAGAAAAAGAATTTGGATTACACGAGTCAGTTTGCACGTTCGGTGAGTTTGTCTGGTGACGGGAACGTCGTGGCGGTATGTGAACCTAACTGGAATCCAATTTTTAGTGACGATGTCATAACCAGTTCATCATATACCACATATAGTGATTATCAACGAATTCATCCAGACTTCTGTCGATCGATTGTGACAACTGGAACGGTCGAAAGTCGAAAAGACTATAACTCTGAAGATGGTTTTTTTGAACCATATGTAAACAGTTCATACACATACAGATACATGGAGCCGAATTTGCCTAGGTATCGAGGTGGACAGATGAGTTATTGGAGACCACTTAGACCAATTTATCCATCAAGCACTAGTTCTGTATATCCACCTTTTGAATCCAGTCCACTAGTTGCACAAGGGCAACGTGTGGCTATTCGTCCCGGAGATTGTGGTAGAGTTCTGTTTATGAAGTGGAATGAGGAGGAAGGAATAATAGATGTCGATAGATCTTTACCACCGTTCTATTCGATACAATTGTTAAATTATGTGGAGGATGATGTCAGGGAAAAGAGGCATGAAATAAACACTCCCGAGTCAGCCACATCAGGAAAGGGTGGCTTTCAATACACCATCTTTAAATGTGAACTGAACTCCACCGGAAATGAAGTGACATTTTTTGCGAGCTATCCTTCGGATTTTATGGAACGGCATGGTATCACCGATGAACGAGTTGGAATATACACTTTCAAGTTGACCGACGCAGTTGATATATCCAATCTTACTGACGCACAAATAGACGAGCTTGATCCAATGTCTTATTACACCACAGGTAATAACTACAGTGGGGAGAACGGGGGAAATGCCTCTCGGGGAAATGCCTTTCCATCCGGTTGGAACCTTGGTTATACAAAGTATTGGAAATTCAAGTCAAAAATTTTAACATCACAATTTAAATCCCAAGTAGGAAGCAATCAAGTTACTCAATCATTGAGTATTGCGCGAAATACACAACTATATTTCAAAGGTGATACAACTTTAGTCCACAGCGGTCCAAATTTCGATTATCGAAAACAGGATATGGGAACTATAACTAGCGATCAATGGTATGATCCGAATGTAGGGGCATTTGCTTCCACACCCGGAATTCTTCGGGATCCTACTGATACTACTTCATACAATGGATTCCCTGCATTACAATACTCGAACTGGTACCCTAGCGGTGAAAGACGCGAAGATGATATTAGTGAAAAGGTTTTGTCACGAAGAAGATACGTGAATAATTGGCGATCAACAAATCATATCCTCCCCAGCACTCCCCAGGATGCAATTCAGAACCCACTTGATTTGAAAGTCTATGAGGGCACTGATATCATATTATTTAGGGATTCTAGAAACATCTACGTCTTCAGAAATGGAGTCAATATTACAAAATCAATCGGAAGGGGTCGTCTGTCGACGTCGTCGTCGTCGTCATCGTTGTATAATTTTGGATCCGTTCTCAATGCGGCATACGCTCCAAAAGCGAAGACGTTAGTCGTTTCAAGCTACGGCGACGATTCCGTGTTTACGAACAGCACAGGAACATTCATTACCATGCACAAACTAAATGAGGATATTGAAAACTATGATGGCACGTATGGTGAGTTTGAAACCCTCTATCCAGTGAATCGTGATGTGTATGTGTATGTCAATGATGCATATAGACTTGATCCAACATACCGCGCCCTATCCCTATACCCTGACACTGGCCTAGCTAGCTACCACGCAACAAACGACCTCCTGTATGAATCCCATTTTGACCGGGTGCCTCATCTTAATAACAAAAAAGTGGCCACCGCTTTGAGTCTAGAAATCAGCGAAAATGCTGATACTATATTATTTAGTAGTGGATCAAACTACTTTGATGGATTACATTACTCAGGTGGTTCATCATATCCACCTGTTCAAGCATACAGTGAACCAGTTGCTGGTTTACACGAACACACCACAGTTCACACTTTGACACATAGTCTCACCACCGGAACTTTACCAAACCAATGGGTCGTGCAGAAAAAGATTGGAGGAGACACGACGTCATTTTTGACAGATAGAAATATCTTCACTAGAAGTGTTGAGATGGCAGATTCGACGTCATACAGCTCCTCTTATATGAATCTTCCGAGTGTGACGAACGGTTTTGGAGCGTATCCCTCCAAATTCTGGCCAGTCAGCTACATATCTCTATCAAAGAATAACAGCTACCTGACCATTTCCGAGCCAGTTTTCGATCCACTTGGTCTTAGGTTAGGGAATTGGAATGGTAGCAGCATGATCGACATGATCGAACAAAATGAAGATATCCGCATGGGAAGAGTCACAGTGTATCGACTTGATGACTCGACACGCCAATATGACAAGAACCCTTCCATGGAAGCGGATGTTGACAGTATCATAGAGGAGAACTCACCAATAACTACCCGGACTTCTATGAACTTATACGAGCCCGTCAGTATAGCTGTATCTAAAGATGGATTGACGATTGCAGTCGCCTCAGTTATTGCGAGAAATGACAATGGTATCTATGATGAAGAATACCAGAATAAAAAATTATTTGTCGATCCCACGGAGGGAATAGATTCCCCTGTCAGGATTTACCGCAGCTGGATCCAGGTGTATACGTACATTGATGGTCAGTGGACACGGAAAGGTAATCACATATCCCCGGGAAGAAACACTATTCCTGGTGAAAGTACAAATAACGAGCTATTTTTGGGACAGTTTATGGATTTATCTGGGGATGGATCTAGATTGATTACAACGGGGACGAGTTTTAGTTCAGTAACCAGTAATACGAATAGTCATGAGGTGTACGTATATGAATTTTCGGGGGGTATCTGGGTGACTACGAGTGGTGATGTGAATGATCCTGAGAGAATTTTCATAAGGAGTCAACGTCAGTATAGAAAGGTGGCTGATGGTGTCATACCGTTACGATGGCAAGCTGCCTCAATTGGAGGCTATAATGGAGGCACTTTTGAAGATAACTACGCACTTGGAAGTATAAGTGGTGTATCCATTAGTGAAGATGGTTCGAGGATTGCTATATCGACAAGTAATTACTCTGGTACGGATTTCGGTACCTCACACAAGACGAGTCGTTGTGTTGAAATGGTATTATTACTCGAATATCACCAGGATTTCTATAATTTCAGAAGCCTGACTTCGACTAGTCAAAGTTACAACAACGTCACAAACGTTCCTGGAAGTAGTGTTCTATCCTCCGGTGCCTATCGCACATACACATTTGGAAATTTTACACTTCCCAGTGGTTTTACGACAAACGGCTTTAAATTAACAGTCACAGTGAATGGAACTTTTTTCGGTCAGGGAGGTTCTTTTGAAAATATACAACTGATAATGCAAAACCAGACCAGGTTTGGGGGCACCACGATAAGTCTTAGTCCACATCATCTATTTGCACCATATTTAACATCTGGTGCAGTGTCGAATCTCTCTGGAGGCAATTATACATATACGGACGTGGTAATATCAAGAGACTCTATATATGGAGACATACGACAGAATGATGTGATTAATTTTCAACTTAAAATCTGGCGAGGGTATTGGTCAACTATAAGTGTAGATTTTCTCATAGAATATACACTCAGCGAGGAACTCCCTACAAGTAGTGAACCAAGAGGTCTCAATGTATTCCCTTATGAGATCAATCACAATGATTATTCATTACAATGGGGGGCACAAATGTTCGATTCCACCTCCCATGATATAAATGCCAGGGACTTTGAAAATGTGTACGTTGATAATTTAAGTGGCGGCCCGGTGAATTGGAAACTTCTCCATTGGGAAGTATTCAAAGCTGAGCTTGATATGTCAGGAAGTTCACAAAATGTTGAATCTACCGATGAACCTCATGGTTCACTGACTAGGAACGTATATGGTTCATCCCAAGCTCGTATACCACACAGCATTGTTTCCGGAGTCAAGTTCAGTGGAAATGATGTGCTGATCATCGAGAGATATGACAACGCGGTTGGTATGACTAATTCATCAGAGGATTCCAAGATTGACGCACATGAATACCTAACACAAAATTTTTCTGACGGTGGCTATATATCAAGAAGATATAATCCCAACCGTTACCCGCAGTTATTGGTATTTGACTCAAATAATAACCAGGTGACTTCTCGCACAGTACAGGCAAGAAACGGTTCTTATTTCGGGGATTCCACATCATTTGGATTTGGTGTGAGATGGGGGGGCACATGGACAGTCCCAGATACGCGGAAAAATGTATACGATCCATCGTGGGTCCCAACGTACCCGTGGACGGACCCAGAGTACGCACAGATAAGACACATCAATGGTGAGAACAACGACTCACATACCCGTGATGATGGGTGGTGGATAAATCCAATAACGGGTTGGATGCTTTTAGACTTTGCAAGACCCGTACAGTCTGGATCATCTAGTGATCCCCGACCCAAGGGGTATGAAGATGTGCCGTATTCTGTGGATGTTTCTGAAGGTATTTCAAGAGTTGTGTTTGGAATTCCTCAAGCTGCTGAACATAGGGGAAAGATACAAATTTTTGACATTTCTACAACAAGCCATTCTCAAACTATCAATGGAACTGCTCACAACACGTCTAGGTACATTTTGACACAGGTTGGTCAGGATATATACGGTGATCAGGTTAAGGGGCGATTTGGAGAAAACGTTTCAATCTCGGGTGATGGTTCTCGTGTTGCGATTGGAAACAGACCATTCTATCTCGATGGTGGTAGAGGTTCACACGTCGACACGGGTGTAAACACAAAGTTTTATGTATACGAATATGACTCTACAAACTCAGAATTCACAAAGGCCGTGTCTCAGAGTTTAACGATCGGTAAAAGTCTTGAAAATCAAGATACACGATCCTTAGATGAGTTTCAGACTTACTTTTTAAACAAGGTGGAAAACAATGTTTATACACTGTGGGGAAGGCCACCATGTTTCCTCCAACAGGAAGACATCGAAGTGGGTGTAGAGGGGACTACTTTACTTTTCGACACACCCTCAAGAATTTGGGTCGATTCGAGGTATAGAGAATCCAAGGTCAAACTATCTTCAGACGGTGCATTTGTCGTTGTGAGTGTATTTAATGATTTTATGGTTTACGACATTGGTGCCAGAACAACCACGCCCTGGGTCGAGTTTGGACAGGTCATAACAGACACACCACAGGTAAGTCAAACGACAGACATCGATGAATTCCCCTATTCCGGGGCTACGATATCGCAAGATGGTAAAACCATGGTGGTGCCCAGTTCTGTAGTTCCAAATAAATTTGGGGATAATTCACCAGGTCCTTGGAAGAAACAATTTACTTTATACGATTACAATGACGACACGAGATTATGGGTAAAAGGCACTACGAATGATGTTGAAAATACTACCATCACATTTGATGGAACGGGTGGTGGAACAGGGAATAGTAATTTCCCAAATGAAAGAACATTCCTAACCATTCTATCGAGTGATAAAGCTAGGGTGAGTTCTCTATTTGGTGGAGCAGGCTTAGGAACAAATACGACTGCACCAGCCTTTAGACAGCATCTTCCTTCCGGTGTTCAAGCGGCGTTACAATGGACTAAGATCAGACCAGACATCCACATTGCATCAGCAAATCTAAATGAACAACAGTGGAAGGCGACGCGCACGTCGTCTGACCCACCATCCGAACGCATTCCGGCGTTTGCCATGTCGAATGACGGAACTAAAATTCTCGTGGGTAATAGCAATGACACTCTCAACTTTTCATCTGTCAGTGACAGGCGAAAATCGGGGTCTGTTTCAATTTATAATTACGATACGATCAACGATATTTGGGATGTGCAAAAAGTCACAGTAGACGACAACAGTGCGGAACTCTCTATTCCTTACACTCCTGCGAGATTTGGTCATTCCCTCAC
>Ga0255781_10001043_pt1 | contig 22850 bp, 17 predicted proteins | sample 101ome_21_FD_179979 | JGI IMG/M metagenome (GOLD analysis project Ga0255781, IMG submission 179979) | Coastal salt marsh microbial communities from the Groves Creek Marsh, Skidaway Island, Georgia - 101413BT metaG (version 2) | ecosystem: Environmental > Aquatic > Marine > Intertidal zone >... | reverse complement strand
AAGATGTTATCCTTGGTCAAGTATTTTATAATACAACCACTGAAGCCTATAAATTTGTTAACTTTCTAACTCTTGACCCTTCTCTCGCAGCAGGCCGCTCAGTATTTCTTGATACAAATACTGCATACGTTCAGTTTGATTTAAAAGCAACTCCAGAACCAGTATTGTTGCCAGATGAGTTAATTGTAGATGCAACCGCAACAGGATACGAGCAGCCTCTATTTAAAATAACTTATAATACTGCAGACTCTGCTTTTGAAGCTGAAGATACTGGATATAGTGCTCCCAGTGGAAGTAATCCTTTTAAATATGAAAAAACAATTTATATCTACGATGAAGATGATCTGCTTTCTTATGGAAGTGGAAGTGCTTATGGAATTCAAGTAGATGTAATAGAAGGAAAAGACCCCGGAAATTCTGATAAATACTCTACGGATACTTTAGAAATTCCAAAAGTAGAAGATGTAGCAGCAGGTTCAGGTGCAAAAATAGTCAATCTGGAGCTGGAAGATTATAGTATTGTATATGATGCTGATGGAGAAAATCCTCAGTTTAATAATTCAAGTGGAAACGCAGGCGATATTACAATTACGGCCACAGCTTCTACAGGATTTGCGAATCCTTTATTTAGATTTACAATAGATGGTACTCAAGGCAATTGGGTTTCTTCCGCAAGTAATATTTCTACCGAAACGTATACTGTTCCTACTAATATTTCTACATGGGGTTCAGGCACAGGAGGTACCCGTGTATTTAGTGTAGAAGTTGCAGAAGAACCTACTTCTTGGACCCAAGGAGTAAATGATCCTACTGAAATAGAGGCAAGCGATAGTGCCAGCCTACTTGCTGTTCAGATAGGTCAAGGTGGTCTAGCAATAGTGCTATCAAACCCCACTCACTCTCTTACTGCTGATGATACTGGAGTTGTTTCTAGTAACACTGGTTCTGGCACTACTATTGAAGTATTTTCAGGAGGTGTAGGATTAGATTATGTTACATCAAGCCCGACTTTGGGTCAATGGACAATTTCAAGTATAAGTGATACTGGCGGCGCTGACATTACTCCTGGTACTCCTACTACGTCAGGATCAGGACCAGTAGTGGCGAATGTGCCCGACCATACCTTTAGTTCAGTAAACGCACTTGACGACCAAGAATCAATTACTTACGCTATTGAGGTTCCCCAAGGGGCAGGTAAATCTGATTTAACAGCAACAGCAGTACAAACCTTCAGTCTTGCAAAAGCAGGAGTAAATGGTAATCCAGGCTCTTCCGCAAGTATTGTATTTTTATATGCGGCAGCAGAAAATCGACCGAGTGAGCCTCAATCAAGCTTTCCAGATATAAAAGTTGATCTGGCTACGGGTACAATTGTAACAGACTCAAATATAACTGGATATTATACGGAAGGTACCTCGGGTGGAACAAATAATACTGATCCTGCAGCAGATTGGTATACTACGGCAGCAGGAACTAGTCCTACTTCAACTGAAAAAGTTTGGGCTATTGCTGCAACAGCAAATGGAAGTGGTGCGTATGACCTTATCGAATATAATGAGTGGTCAGATCCTCCAACTCAATTTACGGGAATTGATGGATATAATCAAGCAACTATTGTTCTTTACCAACTAAGCAATGATGATGCAAATGCTCCCAATGATCCAACCGAGTCCCTTTCGTATAATTTTGCAAATGGTAGTTTGAGTACTGAATCATCAACCCCCACAGCGACTGTTTTAAATGGGTGGGGCGAATCTAGGCCGGCTCCGACTCTTAGTCAGAAATATTTATGGAGAATTAGCGCAGCCGCTATCTCGAATGTAGAGACTGATTCAATAAATACAGGGGACTGGTCTACTGCAATAATTGATAATGCTTTTCCTTCAACTGCGAAACAGCTATCTTTATCTACGAGCGCACAAAACTTTGTATTGCGAAAAAATAATACTATTGAACCTTCTTACATTGCAATTACTGCAAATAGACAAAATATCGGAACAACCGCTGCAAGCTGGAGTTCGAGTGCAGATTTGTATGCTGCAGCCACGGGCGGCAATCCTATAAATCAATCAACTTTTACGGGAGATACTGTATATTTAAGAAGCAGTTCCGTATCTTCTCCAACCACAACTTCTGTAAGTGTTTCAGCAAGTGTTTCATTTGATGGAACAACTTACTCAGATAGTGAAACTATTGAAAAACTTATTGATGGTGGAGAAGCAATTACTGTTTCTTTATCAAATGATAATTTTACAGCCTCTGCTGACAATGATGGTAGTAACCCTGTTATGAACGGCTCTGGCACAAGTTTATCTGTTTTTGAAGGTGCTACTTATCTTACATACAATAGTACGGCTAATACTAATCAAGGTCTGTCAAACGGGGAATGGAGAATCACTGGAGGTCCTTCAAGTAGTGCGGGAATTGTCCCTGCAACACCTTCCGTTTCAAATAATACAACTTTAGTTTATGGAGATGCAGGGGCAGGCAGTGGAAATTTTGGCGGAACCGGAAACAGTGGAACCCTTGTCTGGACAATCGCGGCAAAAACTCAGAGAGGAGATATTGTTGCAGGAATATCAAAAGTTCAAACTTTTAGTAAGTCTAAAACTGGCGCTGTTTCTACTACTCCAGGCCCTGATGGAGTTGATGGAGATGCTGGATTACGAGAAGTTAGTACACTAATATATCATCAAAACGGAGTACTTCCTTCTATAAATGGAACCTATACTCCGCCCTCAATAAGTACTACAAATAATAATGTAGATACAGTTTTTGATTTTGATAGTTTTTCGTTCACTGCGGGAGCCCCGCCTAATTGGAGCTTTAGTGCACCTAACTTTGAGCCTTTAGATAGTAATGGAGATTTTTACAAATATTACGCTGCTACTATGGTTGCCAAAGAGGGGTATACTACTGATGCAAATGGAGTAAAAACAGGAACTGGAGATACTTCTGGTACCGGTGGCTCTATTAGCTTTATTAATGTACGACAAACAATAGCTTTCGAAGGTCTTGTAACTTTTTCTGGCAGGACTCTTAAATGGGATAGTGCTGACTATGAATTTAACTATACAGCTATTGATGGTGCTTGGATAACTACAGGTAAGGTTACGGGGCCTAACTTAGGATATTTAAATAATAATGCAGGAACTACTAGTACCGATGCGAATGGAGTTGTAACCACTACCTCCGGCCCCGCTAGTCTAGCTCCTAGTAATGGTCAGATTACTTATACAAGTAGTGGAATGGAAATAGATTTTATAAATTCTAGAATTTTAAGTACAAACTTTTATGTTAATCCATCTATTACTGGTGGCGCCCCGCTAGCAGGCTTTAAAGGAAATCTAGAGGTACAAGGAAGTAGTACAGTTACTGGCACTTTAAAAGTAGGTTCAGGAACGAATACAGGCATAACTCTAAGTCCTGCTGGTACAAATAACGTAGATGGAGAAATAATTGTGGGAGGCGGCTCCGGGAGTGTAAAGATTGAAGGAAGTGGTCAAAGAATTGTAATTACTGATGGCAACTCAGTTGAACGAGTAATCCTAGGAAAGCTATCTTAATACCACCAAAAAAATAAAACTTGACATAAAATGTCCCCTTTGTTATAATTTCATCATGGAGAGATTTAAATGAGCGCAGCTACTTACAACTTATTCATTGACCAAGGATCCGACTTTGCTATTGACTTAGTAATTAAGGAAAATGGTTCCACCATGGATTTGACCAATTACTCCGGTCGTGGGCAACTGCGCTCAGCTCATGAGTCTACTACGATAGCAGGGTATTTTAAAGTCACAAAAACAAATCCCACCGGAGGGGCTTTAAAAGTAGAAATTCCAAATGGAGACTGGACCGACTCTGAAGGCACTGCTCAGCAAGGGAGCAAAGATATTCCTGCCGGACAGTATGTCTATGATTTAGAAATTTTCACTAATGCAGATGCAGTAGTAAAAAGAATTATGCAAGGAACTGCTACAGTTAATCCAGAAGTGACTAGATAATGGCCGGACCTACAACAATCGAAGTTACTGAAAACATAACTACAATTACAGCCACTGGAGATCAAATTTCAATTGATCTCACCGATGATGTAACTACTATAGAAGCATATAATTTAGCAGTGCCTACTGCGGTACCTGGAGTTATTGATGCATCTAGTGTAACTGTAAGTGCTTATAATACAATTTCTGGAGGTTTTTTAGATACAGCTCTAAAAGAGCTTGCAGATCAAAGTTTTCGTGGAAGTTCGACTCCCACTACAAATGTAGAAGAGGGCGATACTTGGTACGATACTTTAAATGATATTTTTTACGTTTACCGGACAATCAATGGTATCACAGACTGGTACCCCCTGCTTGCAACTCAAGTAGATAGTCGATTAGACGGAGGGGCCTTTTAAGGCTGCTGGAGACCATTTAAATGGCCACTACTCAAACTATTCAAATTAAGCGCAGTACAACCACCGCCGCTCCCAGTACTAGTCTAGCGGCAGGCGAACTCGCGTATTCAAGTAACTCTGATAAACTTTTTATCGGGCATCCTGATGGAACCACTGGTAATATTGTAATTGCATCTACCGCTCCTCTTACAGTCGGAGGCGATTCAGGTACTGATGTAACAATTAATATTCAAGATCTTCTTGATATTACTGGTGATACTGGTATTACTACTACTATTGCTAAGTCAGGAACTACAGCAACACTTAGTGTAGATCTTGACGATACTGCTGTAACTCCTGGAAGTTATGGCTCTTCTACTGCGATTCCTACTTTTACGGTCGACCAGCAAGGTCGTTTGACCGCAGCGGGCACTGCTTCGATTACTACAAGTCTTACTATTCAATCTGACGACGCGGTGGACAATGTTGTAGCTCTTGCTACAGATAAGTTAAAGATTCTTGGTGGAACCGGTATTACTACAAGTAACACTGGTGATGATGTAACAATTACTGGAGATGATGCTACTACATCTACAAAAGGTATTGCATCTTTTAGCTCTGCAGATTTTTCTGTTTCTTCAGGAGCGGTTAGTATTGCAACTGGAGGAATTTCAAATACTCAACTTGCAAATGACTCTACATTCCTTGGAAGCACAGAACTTACTTTAGGCGATACGACAGGCACTACATCCACTATTGATGGCATGCAAGTTATTCATGGTATTGATGGTTCGGGCACGGATGCTGCAGGTACAAATCTTACTTTAAAAGCGGGTGCGGGTACTGGAGCAGGTGCGGGCGGTTCAATTATTTTCCAAACTGCTGATGGTGCTACAAGCGGTACAGGTGTAAATTCATTTACTTCTGCAATGACAATTGCAGACGATGGTGCTGTAACAATCGCGGGTGATCTTACTGTAAATGGTACAACTACTACGGTAAATTCAAACACTGTAGAGATTGGCGATAATATTATTCTTCTCAATCGTGATGAAACGGGTACTCCTTCGCAAAATGCAGGTATTGAAATTGAGAGAGGCACAGCAACAAATGTTTACTTGCGTTGGAATGAGACTTCTGACATTTGGCAAGTATTTGAGCCCGATCCCAATAATAGTAATACTTTAACTACTGCTAACTTGTTGACAACAGTAAACTTTGAGACTCAGATTACGACACTCGACGGCGGCACGTTCTAAACAATATAATCCTTCGCGTATATACGCAGTTTTAAAGAGGGAGCCATATGGCACAGACGATTAAATTAAAGCGTTCTGGTACTCAGGGCGCTGCACCTACTACATCGAATTTAGCACTCGGCGAAGTTGCAATCAACACCTATGATGGCAAAATGTACATCAAAAAGGACGTTGGTGGTACTGAGTCTATTGTAGAGATTGGAGGAAGTGGAGCAGATTCAGTCTCTTATTTAGAAGCTGGAATGATTGAGTATGAGTATACTGCCACTTCCAGCCAAACTACTTTTTCTGGCTCTGATAATAATAGTGCAACTCTTTCCTATACAGCAAACTCTATCATAGTATTTCTTAATGGAGTATTTCAAGATGATGGAGTTGACTATACGGCGACAAATGGCACCTCTGTAGTATTTACTTCGGCTCTTGCTGCGAACGATGAAGTTCGCATAGCTGCATTTACAAATGTAACAACTACTGGTACTTTGCAGGATCCTACAAAACTTGATGCAATTACTACTGTAAATGCTCAGGCTGCGTATAGTCTTACCTTAAATTCGTCTGCGTACACTCCTTCTTCTGAAACTGCTCTTATTGTATCTCTTAACGGCATAACCCAGGAGCCCGGCGACTCTTTCACAATTTCTGGCTCTACAATTACATTTGATCCTGCGCTCGTAACAGGCGACGTGGTCGACTATATCGTAGATATGGGTCGAGCCGTTACAATTGGTGAGTATAGCGGAGATTTAGCAGTTGGTGGCGAACTTGAAGTTACTGGGGATATCATTGGTGACCTTCGAGGTGCTATATTATTTAAGGCACAAGCAGGTGAAGCACTCTCGAAAGGAGATGTTGTTTATATTTCTGGAATTTCTGGAAATACTACAGTAGTTTCTAAAGCAGATGCAGATGATTCTGCTAAGATGCCTGCATTTGGTGTTGTAGCTGCTGCAGCGTCTTCCGGCAATCCTGTAGATATTTATACCTTTGGTACTTTATCAGGGTTAGATACTTCTTCTTTTTCGGAAGGAGACGAGCTTTTTGTTTCTACCACAGCAGGTTTATTAACAAATTCTGCTCCTACAGGAGAATCTGCACAAATTCAAAAGATTGCAAAGGTTACTCGTTCTGATAATTCTGCTGGTTCAATTAAAATTATGGGTGCTGGCAGAAGTAATGCTACTCCGAATCTTGATGATGGCGATATATTTATTGGAAATGCTTCAAATCAAGCTGTAACTGCATCTTTAAATACAAAAATAGAAGATTACTTAGACGCGGGCACTTCTACACCTTCTTTCTCCACTATAAATTCTGGAAATATTACTACTACTGGCTATATTGCTGGACCTTCTACATTTACTATTGACCCTGCGGCTGTAGGCGATAATACTGGTACTCTTGTAGTTGCGGGTAATTTACAGGTTGACGGCACTACCACCACAATTAACTCGACTACAATGACAGTCGATGATTTGAATATTACTCTTGCAAGTGGCGCGGCCAACGCAGCCGCTGCAAATGGTGCTGGTATTACCGTTGATGGTGCAAGTGCTACACTAACTTACAATGGTACAAATGACGATTGGAATTTTAATAAAGGATTAAATGTAACCGGAAATTTAACCTCTACAGGCATCGACGATAACGCTACAAGCACTGCGATTACTATTGATAGCAGTGAGCGTGTAGGGATTAAAGCCACCTCATTAAATGCAAATTTAGAAATTTCTGGCAATACGACCACCGGCGGCGAAGATGTAGTTCAGTGGAATAACTCAAATGGCGTCAACAAAGGAATGCTCCAGCTTTCATCGGCTGGCGGCGGTCAAATTCAGTTAAGAGATGCTGGCAATACTGTAGATGTACAAATTTCCAGCACAACTGATTCTTATTTTAATGGCGGCGATGTTGGTATTGGTACTACGAGTCCTGCGGAGACATTGCATGTTGAAAATGCCAGCAATAACGCAATACTTTTAAATGCCCCTGCAAACAGATACAACTCAATAGGTTTTCAATCAGCAGGTACAGATAAATGGTGGTTAGGCAGGGCTGATAGCGATCAAATCGCTGGTGATGCGTTTTTTATTGGTGCAGACGCTGGCAATGCAACCGATGCGGGCGGGCTGTCAGCAAAACTAGTTATCAATTCATCTGGCAATGTTGGTATTGGTACTAATAGTCCTAATGCTTTGTTGCATGTTAGTTCAGCAGGTAATGGTGAAATAGAAGTAGAAAGAGTTAGTGGTGCGCTAATCAATATTCAAGCTCAAGCAGGTGTTGGCGTCATAGGAACCGATAGCAACCACGGTTTGCGCTTAAAAACAAACGGCTCGGTACGAGCTACAATTACTGCTTCTGGCAATGTTGGTATTGGTACTACGAGTCCTGCCGATGAATTAGAAATAGAAGGCGCTGACCCAGCAATTCGTTGGGATGACACATCTGCAGGAGGTTATGCTAGATTAGAAGCTACGAATGGTTCTATGGTTTATGAAGCAGATCAAGGAAATACTGTAGGAAATAGTACTCATATTTTTAAAGTTGATAGCGATGAAAAAATGCGCATTACCTCTAGCGGCAACGTTGGTATTGGCACTACGAGTCCTGCAAGTGCCCTTGAGCTTGAAGGCGTAGGTAATGCTACTAACATAACGTTAGATAACACTACTGCTACTACGGGGCGTTCATACTCCATACGGTCAGGAAATACAGGTAATTTAGACTTTTATGACAACGATGCTACAACCGCGCGAATTACGATTAATTCTTCAGGCAACGTTGGTATTGGCACTGCGAGTCCTGACAGGGTGTTTCATGTTAGCCGTAGTTCTGCCTCTGTTGTTTCTGGCAAGTTTGAAAGCGCATCGACTAGCGGTTCTCAGATTCTTTTCAAAGACGCAGATACTACTACTAATGACTTACAGGTTCGCATTGGCTCTGATGCTAATGACCTTGTGCAATATGCTGGCGGCTCCGAACGTATGCGTATCGACTCTAGCGGCAACGTTGGTATTGGAGAGTCTTCTCCAGAAACAAACTTACATATAACTTCTGCAACCAAAGATAGTACAGTTTTAAAACTAGAAAACTATTTATCAACAACGAATGGCTCCTCTTATGATAACTACCAAGAATTAAAATTTGTTGCGGCGGCCGCTGACCAAAATGCGGCAGGTATAAGACATCACGCAAATGTTTGGAGTACTGGCCATTCAGCACTTTCTTTCTGGACTAGTGAACATGGGGGTTCTTATGCCGAGCGTATGAGAATTGATGGAATAGGTCACATTGGTATGGGAACTAGTCCGCTTTCGACCGCAAAACTTACATTAGGTGGAACTAGTACTTCATATAGTGCCACTTTATTGTTTGATAATAATACAACAGGTGGCGCTGAATTCTTTATGTTAGCTTCTGATAATACTTGGTCAGCAGGAGCAAATAAATTTTTAATGGGACATGGCGCGCCGTCGAGTAGCAATGTCGATTTAGCAATTACAAGTGACGGCCACGTTGGTATTGGTACTACGAGTCCAAGTGTCCAATTTGAAGTAAAAGACGACACTACTTGGGATACAGCTCATTTTATGGGCGGGTCTACAGTTGGTGCTGGTTTAACTTTAGATGCTACAGATACAGGCGCCAAATGGAGCCTTATCGCTCAAGGAACTACTGGCGGAGGAAATGATAATAATCTTGGGTTTCATTTAACAAACGCTGGTACGAGCGGAGAAAGTGCTGGCTATAAATTTGTTATGACTCCAGTGGGTAATTTTGGTATTGGTACTACGAGTCCTAACTATCTTCTGCACATAAACCGAAGCACTAGCGCAGGAAGCTGGGTGCAGTTTACTAACTCTACTACTGGGACAGGAGGTAGTGCTGGAGCTTTGGTAGGCATTGACTCTAACGAAGATGTTAGAATTCTCCAGTATGAAGCAAAAGCTATAGAACTTCATACGTCTGCTACAGAACGTATGCGTATCGACTCCAGTGGTAACGTTGGTATTGGTACGAGTTCTCCTGTTCGTCCTCTTCACATACACCAAGCTTCTAACTCTCAGATGCAATTTACTGATGATACGTCAGGGTCTGCTAATACTGATGGCTTAAGAGTAGGGTGGAACGGCACTGAAGGACAACTCTATTTGTTTGAAAATGCGGCTCTTCGATTCGCAACAAATGATTCAGAGCGTATGCGTATTACAAGCGATGGTTTTTTGCTAGTTGGTACAACATCAACAACTGTAAATACAACTAACTTTGGGACAAGAATCGGAGGCTCGAATTCTTCCACTTTAAAGTCTTTCCGTAACGCAGGGGGAGGAAGTACTTGTTGTGCTTTTGGCGGAAATGCTGGTGAAGCCAAAGTTATGGGTGATGGCGACTTACAAAACACAAACAACAGCTACGGTAGTATTTCTGATGAGCGCGTTAAGTCAAACATTGTAGATGCCTCATCACAGATTGATGACATCATGGCTGTGCAAGTTAGAAGCTATACGCTCAATGAAACAGACGATACGCACATTGGTGTCGTTGCTCAAGAGCTTGAAGCCTCTGGAATGTCTGGACTTGTTAAGACTAACGATGAAGGCATGAAGTCAGTCAAGTACAGCGTCTTGTACATGAAGGCCATCAAAGCCCTACAAGAAGCAGTAACACGAATTGAAACACTTGAAGCCGAAGTATCGGCACTAAAAGGAGAATAAACTATGGCACACAACTGGACTATATCCGCAATGGATTACAACGTATCACAAGACGGTCACACCAACGTAGTGACTACCATACACTGGCGCTGTTCAAAGGAAGACGGCGACAACTCTGGTTCTTCCTACGGGACTGTAGGACTCGAAAGCCCCGGCGAGTCTTTTATCGAGTGGGCTAATATTACCGAAGAAACTGCCGTTGGGTGGGCTAAGGCCACAATGGGCGACGATGAAGTAGCCGCTGTTGAAGCCGCTATCGACGCACAGATCGCAGAACAGGCTAACCCGACTCACAGCTCTGGGATACCTTGGTAAGGAGTATACAAAATGTCAAAATCGAAGGGCAGACGGTTAGCAGAGTGGCTAAGAAATCTTGATAGTAATTCGAAAGCGTCTTCTGATACTATTGCAGATGGTAGTATTTCTACGGCTAAATTACAGACGGATGCGGTTACCAACGCAAAAATTGCGGATGGAGCTGTTCATACTGCAAATCTTGCTGATGCAAATGTAACTTTTGCAAAACTGCATACTGATGTAACAATTACTTCGTCTACGGGAATTAGTGGTTCAAATGATAATGATACTACTGTTCCTACAACTGCGGCCCTGATTGACTATGTAGGTACTCAAATTCAAACAAAAGATAACTCTGATGAAATTACAGAAGGCTCTACGAATCTTTACTATACAGACGCTCGTGTAGCAAGTTATCTTTCTACAAATGGATACGGCACTTCGAGTAGTATTATTGCTTCAATTACTGACAGCGCACCCACTACTCTTGATACACTAAATGAATTGGCTGCAGCCCTGGGTGATGATGCTAACTTTTCTACAACGACAGCGACATCATTAGGTAATCGTTTAAGAATTGATACAGCTTCTCAGGGTTTAACTGGAACACAACAAACAAATGCACTAACTAATCTTGGTATTACAGCAACTGTTGCGGAACTTAATTATGTAGATGGTGTAACTAGTAATATTCAAACACAGCTCGATGCAAAAGGCACATCGTCGTTTAGTGGCGCTTATGCTGATTTGACTGGCAAACCAACTATCCCAACGAATAACAACCAGCTAACGAATGGTGCTGGTTATATTACTTCTTTTGACATTACAACTCAAACTGACTCAAAGTATTTAAGAAGTGATACTTCCGATACTTTTACAGGAAATCTTACAATTGCGTCAGGTAGTTTAACTCTTCCTGGAGGATATAATTTGCAGTGGGGAGCAGGATATAACAGTGGAAAGTCGACTATATGGTCTAACGGAGCTGCAAGTATTATTCGAATGGCTCCAACTGGAAATAGCTCTGGAAAAACTCTCGAACTAACTGCAACTGATAATATTTCTTACACACCTTTACTTATTGATGCAGATTGGGATACGGGTTCCTATATTGAAGCTCTTACACTTTACGGCACATACCCTTCTTATGCATTTCGTAGTACCACATCGAGTACAACGTTTTTACAGCACTTAGACGCTTCCGGACATTTGACTTGGTACTTTGATACCAGTGGAAATACCGGCACTAGTTGGAGTATGAAAGCAAAGCTCACTTCCTCGGGCGTGCTTACAATAGGTTCAAGTGGTAGCGATACCGTTTGGTCGTCAGGTAACGACGGCTCTGGTTCGGGGTTAGACGCTGACACTGTAGATGGAATACAAGGTTCAAACCTATTAACTCTTAGTGGGTCGCAGACGATTACTGGAGTCAAGACTTTTTCAGTTGCAAGCGGAAATATATTTAAATTAAACGATACAAATGCAACAAATGCAACAAATGCAAATATTTATTTTTATTTTCAAGCAAATGGAAGTAATTTGGGTTATATAGGGTATGGAAGTGGCTCAACTAATTATCTTTACATAAACAACCCAAGCGCACCCGTTTATCTAGCTGGCTCAAGCGTACTATTACGAGGGGGCTATGAAGCGTGGGGCGCTGATAATGACGGTTCTGGCTCTGGTCTTGATGCTGACCTACTCGACGGACAGCAGGGCTCATACTATACAGATATGGCAAATAGTAGTGGTCAATTCACTACAATTTCTGCTACTAATGCTTCCTCTAGAGATAAAATTAGAGTATACCCCGGTAGTAATTACGCTATCGGAATGCAAGATAATATTACTTACGGTCATCTAAACGATTGGGCCATGACCTTCCAGATGAATGATGACACTCAATCTGATCGTGGATTTTGGTGGGGAGATTCAGGGCACGGCTTGGGTAACGGAGCAATGTCTCTCACAGTCAATGGTCGCGCTACAATTGCTACAAGCTTAAGTATTGGACAAGGAGAAAGCATTACCGGACCCAACAGCACAACATTATATGTTGGGGGAAATGCTTATATAAATGGAGCAACTTATGGTGGACTTTCTATTGGTGAAACGCCAACCAATTATGACGGCTGGGATACTCAATTAAATGTAAATGGATCGGGCCACTCAAGAATAAATGTAAAAACCGCCAATGTGCGTATGGGTATTTATGCCCACGATAGCTGGCATGGCGGCGCTATGGGGCACGTTGGCACATACACAAACCATCAATTATCTTTTATTTGTAATGGCGGACAAAGAGCAGTGCTCACTACCGGGGGATCTTTCTCCACTACGGTTCAAGGAACGGTATGGGGAGCTAGTAACGACGGTTCTGGCTCTGGTCTTGATGCTGATACTCTTGATGGTCAACAACTTCAGGGCCTTCAAGAAACATATGCAAGAATACAAGGATGGAACCCAGCATATGGTAATTCGGCTGAAGCATCCGTTTATTACGATTTTTCTGAAAGAGCAGTAGCAATCCATAGCACAACTGATACGAGTATAGGTGCTGTCTACAAAGCAATCCCGGTAACTGCGGGAGAAAGATTAAAATTTAATGTTCAAGTTAAAGGAGATACTGCTTCTTCAAATGGTCTATATGCAAGAATTTATTACTATACTGGTAATCTTCCTGCTGGAAAAACACACGTATCAAACTCTGCAACACACACGTTAGTTCAAGAAGAAACGGGCGGAGATACAAGTTGGTATGAAAACGGAGCTATTACAACTTCTTATGTATCTTTAACTCGAGAGTGGATTGCTCCTAGTACTGGGTATGTGTCTCTTGTAATACTAAACTGGACGGCTCATGGTACAAATAAACTATTTGTAAAAGACGCAAGCATTGATAGAATACAAACTCTACAGCAAGGCGACCGAAATATAGTTCTTCGTAGCGGATCAACAAGCGCTTCAGCTCTACTACTAGAAGATGCAAATGATGCTTTTAGAGTTCAGTTATATGGTGCGGGGGGTGATTATGGCTTTCTAGCATCTGAGTGGGGCGCTTGGGATATTAGAAAAACTCCCAGCGGTAACATGAGCTTAAATAATAGCACCTCTAATATTGTTTGGCACGCTGGCAATGACGGTTCTGGCTCTGGTCTTGATGCTGATACTCTTGATGGTATTCATAAATCCGGCATGTGGGCAAACATGGATGGAGCTGTTCGCACAAACTATACTTTAAAATTTCGAGCGCCTTCAAGTGGCTACGCAGGTATTCAATTTGATAGTCAAGCAAATACTTCAAATTATGCAGGGTTTTTTCTACACTATGGAGGTACATCTACATCGGGTGTGTACACGGCGGATGGAATTACTCTTGTTGCAGATAGAGGGTGGCTAACTCTTGCTCAACGAACAACCTCGTCAAAAGGCGTCAGAATTATGTCTGGCACTACTTCGACCGAGCGTTTAAAGGTAACTACAGCAGGAGATATTCAGTTTGTAAATGGCAACAGTTTTACATATGGTGGAAATACTATATGGCATGCCGGTAACGACGGCTCTGGTTCAGGTTTAGATGCTGATACTGTAGACGGAATACAAGGCGCTTCATTTTTAAGAAGTGATGCAAACGATACTGCAACGGGTGGAATTACTTTTAATACTTTCACTCTTTCTACCAATGGAACCTATGCCCCAGCAAGTGTAGGCCATACTGCATCATACCCAGAAGGTATTTTTTGGCATAATGCCTCTACCTACTCCATTTATAGAACATCTGGCACGTGGACCAGCCCCAACTATCAACAGCTTAAACTAGATTGGCCCACGGGAATTTATCTCGATGGGGGAAGTAGTTATGGGCTTTCTGGAGTAAGAGTTGTAGGAAACTTGTTAGCAACAGGAAATATTACTGCATACTCTTCAGATGAAAGATTAAAAACAAATATTACTACTATTGATAACGCTTTGAATAAGGTTTTAAAATTAAGGGGCGTAACTTTTAACTGGCGAGATGATTTAGAAGAAAAATATAACTTTAAACCTGTTTGTAATTTTGAGCACGGAGTCATTGCTCAAGAAGTTGAAAAAATAATTCCGGATGCAATTACAGAAGCTCCTTTTAGTGTAGAACACACAAAAGATACTGGAGAAGAACACAAGTTTTTAACCGTAGACAAAGAAAAGATTATACCATTATTAATCGAAGCAATCAAAGAGCAACAAGCTCAAATCGAAGAACTCAAGGAGATAATTAAATGCCAGTAACATGGACTTATAATGCACCAGAAGGTGAAAATAGAACTGTAAACGTAAGTTTTACTGACGGTACAATTACACACGAACGATCTGTAAACGCAGTATTTACAGACGAAAGCTACGATGCAACTGCAACAGAAGCTCGCGTAGCAGAAGTAGGAGCAGGTGTAGAAAATAAAATTGCTCTCGGAGTAATTACCGAAAGCAGTGGAGAGCCCGCACCAACTCCTCCGGCAGAGTAAAATATGGCTCTTCAAAGTAGCGGAGCAATTAGTCTTAATGAGATACACGTAGAGGCAGGAGGCACATCCGGCACTACCGTGTCTATCAACGACTCTGATATTCGCGCCTTAATAGGTAAAGCCTCGGGTGTGCAGATGGCTTTTAGCGAATGGTATGGGGCTTCATCGTCAGTAGCTATTGATGTACGTATTCGTGGAGGCAGGGGCGGTAACATTCAGGGAGGCAACTACAACGCGCAAAGCGGAAGAGGCTACGGTGGATATACTCGTTGCCAACTAAGCGTACCATCTGGGACTCAATTTCAATTATATTCTGGCGGGCAAGCAACCGATAATGTTACGACCAATGGGGGTAGGCATGAAAGAGGTGGACCCGGCGGTGCCGCTTCAGTAATTCGCTGGACTTCCGGAGGCGTAATTCTTGGAATTGGTGGTGGTGGCGGCGGCGGCGGCACTGACCCTTATACTTATTCTGACCCTAATGATGGGAGGGGCGGTAATGGCGGGGGAGCAAATAATAGCGGGAACTCGGCAATGCCAACCACTGCAACGGCGCAACTCGGACAAGGCGGGGGCGGTGGCGGTGGCGGCACCGGAGGTTCAGCAGGAAGCTCAAATAGAGGAAACCCAGGAAACGCAGGAGGCACCATAGCCGGAGCAAATGGCAAAAATCCCTATACAGCTAACAGAGGAAATAATAGTTTAGGTTATAACGGCGGCTACGGTGGAGACGGGGCAAGCGCCGGGGATGGCTTTGGCGGCGGCGGCGGCGGGGGCTATGGCGGAGGCGGTTCTGGAGGTGCAAACGCTGGTGGCGGCGGAGGCGGAGGCGGAGGCGGCTACGGAAGAACCTCTGCTTATAGCGGCTCTTCTACTGTGACAGTTACGGGCTCTAACGGTAATCGAAATGGGACAGGGTATATTGATATTTATATCGGGGGAACGCGGGTCAAAAGAGTAATATCAAGTGGCTCATCAGCAAACTCAGGGACTTATACAGTATGAATTACACTTACGAAATAATAGACTACAATTCAAACACTCTTATTATATCAGTACGATATATGTCGAGTAATGAAAATCATCAAGACATAGTGCATTCTTTCAGATTGCCGGATTTATCAGAAGAGTCAGTTAGAGACCAAATAGAAACTTTTGCTCATGTAATATGTGATACGTGGGAAAGATCTGAAAGTGCGCCCTCCGCACTTTCAGACACTTTAACTGGGCCTCAGTCTGCTGTGCGAGAAAAAATAAAAACAATACTTACCGAACCGGAGCCTGAGTATAACTTTGATACTCAAAAATTAGTTTCGGCAGTACGGCAAACAGAAGATAATATCATAGAGTATTGGGAAGTCGTAGATTTAACAGAAGAAGAATTAGCTGATAGAGCACGCGGAAAGCGTTTTTATCTTTTAAGAGAAACAGATTATTTAGTATTTTCTGATACTCCAGAGCCTTCTCAGGTTTTATTAGATTACCGACAAGCATTAAGAGACGTTCCTCAACAAGAGGGCTTTCCAACTAATATTACTTGGCCTACAAAACCATAAAAAAGGAGGCTTACGCCTCCTCTCCTTCTTCTGGTGCCTCAACAGGCTCGGGTTGAACCTGTGGACTCGCTTGCTGTTGAATTTTAGTAATCACTCCCATACTTGCTTTTGCTGGAAGTTCGCCTAGTCCTCCAAGAACCATATTGATTTCTTCGAGAGATAGGTCAAGTTTAATACTTTCATTTGCCATAATAGAAATTCCTATTTAAATATATCTTGCCAATTTCCGGTAGTGCTCGCGCGCGCATACTCGGTGGCTCTGTTTTCAAAAAAGTTAGTGTGCTCTACACCGTTTAACATATAGTCAAGCCAGGGTAGAGGATTATTTTCACTTCCAAAAATTTTCTTCATTCCTAGACCAAGAAGTCGACGATCTGCAATATATCGAATATACTCTTTTACTTCTGCAGCAGTTAAATCAGGCACTTCCGCACCTTCAAAACATAAGTCAATAAAAGCATCTTCTAGTTCTACTGTGCGCTCTGCTGCACAATAAATCTCATACTTTAGATCATCATTCCATAGCTCTGGATTCTCTTGAATAAAAGTACGGAATAGTTGTGACATACCTTCAACATGCAATGTTTCATCACGAATCGACCATGTAACAATCTGTCCCATACCTTTCATCAAGTTATGTCTTGGAAAGTTGAGTAGAATCGCAAAACTACTAAACAACTGTACTCCTTCTGTAAATCCAGAGTAAATTGCCATTGTTTTAGCGATATTCATTGGAGTATCCATCCCAAAATTGGAAAGATGCTCGTGTTTATCCATCATTGCTTTGTGTTCAAAAAACTTTTGGTATTCGTCGTCACCAAAACCAAGAGTTTCTAACAATAATGAATATGCTTCTTGATGCACTGCTTCCATTGCTGCAAAAGCAGATAGCATCATTCTTACTTCAGGCTGCTTAAATGTTGGTAGATAATGCTTTGCATATCCACAACAAACATCTACATCAGCTTGTGTAAAAAATCTAAAAATCTGATTGATAAGTCTACGATTCTCAGGTGTCAACTTATCTCTATAGTCTCGTAAGTCATCCGCAAGATTTACTTCATCAGGAAGCCAGTGCATATGCTGTTGAGTTTTATAGTGTTTAAAAGCCCAAGGGTAATTAAAAGGCTTGTAATATTCTCTTTCTGTTAATAAATTCATTCAATGCTCTCTAAGACTTCTTTCAAGTCGCTATATCCCCCAATCCAAGTATCTCCAATAAGTATCTGAGGTACTGTTTTGACTCCAGGGAATAATTCCATAAATTTTAACATATCAAGACTTGCTTCGATACTCTCTACTTCAAATCCTTTGCTTTTTGCCAGCTTTTCTGCTAGATGACAAAATTGACAATCTTCTGTGCCCCATACTGTTATTTTATCCTTCACAAGCAAGGCACCCCTCTTCGTCCATGCTTTCAAAAATATACTGTCGAAGAGCTTCATCAGATACATTTTCAGCACGCTTATACGCTTCGCTTCGCAAATAGTATAGAGTTTTTACTTTCTTTTTCCATGCCATCATATGAATAGCGTGAAGTTCTTGCTTTGATACATTTGCAGGAAAAAATACATTTAGAGACTGACTTTGGCAGATATATTGCTGTCTATCGGCTGCAAAATCAATAAGCCATCTTTGGTCAATTTCAACTGCGGTTTTAAAGACGTCTTTTGTAAAGTCGTCAAGAAAGTCAAGATGCTGAACTGAACCGCCGTTTGTAACAATACTTTTCCATACTTCATCGTTATCTTCTCCTATCTCTTGAAGAATGTGCTCAAGGTACTCATTTTTTTGAAGACTGGATCCGGATTTAGTCTTCTGAGTAAACGCGTTAGCTCTGTAAGGCTCAATACTAGGGCTAGTGTTACCGCAGATAATACTACTACTAGCATTAGGAGCAACAGCCAAGAGATGAACGTTACGAACGCCATAACCCACTGCATCAGGAGCTTCGCCCCGTTCTTCAGCCAATTTACGAGTTGCATCTAGCGCCTCCGTTTTTATGTGGCGAAACATTCTCATGTTTGCGCTCTTCGCCATTACTCCTTCGAGTGGCGTATGGTGTCTTTGAAGATAGGCATGAAAACCCATTGCTCCAAGACCAATACTTCGTTCTTGCTCTGCACTATGTACGGCTCTCCATAACTCATTCGGAGCATTCTCAATAAAGTGTGTAAGAACATTATCAAGCATTGCTATCAGATCTGGAATAAAATGCGGGTCATGCTGCCATTCATCAAATTCTTCCAAATTTACGCTTGATAGACAACATACTGCTGTACGATCATCGTCTGTTGCAAGAGTAATTTCACTACAAAGATTTGAGTGATGTACTTGTAATCCTTTATCTTTTTGACACTGAGGCAAAGCATCTTGCACAGTATCCTTAAACATAATATAAGGTTCGCCAGTTTCTACACGATTTTGAATAAGTTTTACCCAAAGAGTTTTTGCAGATACAGTCTTTGTAACTCTTCCAGAATGAGGATCAATCAAGTCCCAGGAGTCATCGAAACCTTCTTCTCTCGTAGCTCCTTCAATAAGCTCCATAAACTCATCTGAAATAAGTATTCCATGATGCAAGTTTACAGATTTACGATTTACGTCACCGCCAGTCGGCTTACGAACATCCAAAAACTCTTCAATTTCAGGATGTGAAATGTCAAGATATGCAGCATAGCTTCCTCGACGAGTAACACCCTGGCTGAAAGCCAACATTTCTGCATCTACTACTTTCAAAAACGGAATAACGCCCGTACTTTCGGAGCCATTGCTCGTTTTCGAGCCCACACTCCGAACCCCGTTCCAGCACCCGCCAATACCGCCACCAACACTGCTAAGGAAAGCATTCTCGGTGTAGTGATTTGTAAGACCCTCTCTGCTATCATCAACATAGTTGAGAAAGCAGCTAATAGGAAGGCCGCGAGTAGTACCTCCATTAGAAAGTATAGGAGTACTAAACATAAACCAGAGTTTACTAGCATAATCATACAATCGCTGTGCATGAGCTTCATCATTAGCAAAAGCCTTTGCTGCTCGTGCAAACGCGTCTTGAGGAGATATTTCTCCATCAATTAAATATCTGTCTTGCAGAGTTTTCTTACTAAACTCTGATAGATACCGATCTCGTCGATAATCTACTACTACATTAAACGACACTTAACATTCTCCCTTGTATATCTGATATGTTATCAGACCCAATCGCATCATCGCAATAAGTCATTAAATCCATAAGCTCATAGTTTTCTAAAATTTGTTCTGCATTTTCGTTTAATGCTTGAATAAACTTATATCGACTATCAATCGGAGTTGCATCATAAATACTCATTGCATCTCCATATTCTTGAATTAACTGTACAGCTCTCTTTGGACCTATTCCAGGTATGCCTGGGACATTGTCACCTTTGTCTCCTGTGAGACATTTAAGAGAGATATACTCTTCGGGAGAACATTCGTAATGATCAGACCATGTATCAAGCGTGACTTCCTTCCTCGTCACATATGAGAATCGTCCGACGTTTTCTTGAATAAGTAAATCCCAATCTCTATCGCTAGAAATAAGCCAAATGTACTCTAAACCATACTTATTTCTTTCTTTTACCAAGTGAGCAGCAATATCATCTGCTTCTACACCCTTATATCGAAGTACAGTATATCCTGCTTCTTCCAATACTTCTAGTGATGCTTCGAACTCTTCAAAAAACTCTTCAAATGCGATTCGTTCTTCTTCAGTTTGTTCTGCAAACTTTTCTTTTCGATTTTGCTTGTACTCAGGATTAATACCTTTTCTATAGCTAGAAGAGCCCCAGTCTGCTGCAATAATCAAATTTTTACAGTCATAAGACTTTGCAAGAGACTCTACAGTACGTTGATAATCATATCGAAAGTCTGTACGTCCTTGATGTTTCCACCGAAAAGCTAAATTAAGAGCATCCACAATCAGAGTGGTTTTATCACTCGGATTTATAATTTTTTCACTAAAACTGAATGCCATTCTTTAAAAACTCCACTGTTTCATTTTCTAGCCAATTTTCTGCGAGAAGAATAAAACAGTTAAGAAACTGTATATACATCCATTCTTCACTTTTGTTAGGCTGTAAATTTGTTACAACAAATACCGGAGAACGATTATACTTAAAAAAGAGTAAAGGTTCTTGGTCTCCTCCTTTCGCTTGTACTTGTACTTTTTTCCACCAGCGAATAAGATTATTTGTCTTTTTCGCAGTAAATATTTTATCGGAGAGAGGTGACTCCGAGTAGTTTTTTACTTCAATACAAAAACGATTTTTTTCGTTCGGAACATAAAGATCGCCTTTTAGATACTCAAGAGCCCCTGAATTAGGGACTCTTTCGAACTGCAACCCCGTTGCGACCCGCAACATATCTCGTACTAAGTATTCTCCTCTCGCTCCTTTTGCTCTACTGTCCACCATTCTGCACAAGTTCTCCTAATACATCTAACTTCTCTTTGTATTCGGCAATTTTTCCTAATTCGCTTTCTATACATTCCATGATGTCTGGGTGTTCTCCAATACCTGTGGGATTACTGAGAAACACCTGTACGTTTGCTTCGTGGTATTGCATTTTCCCTTTCAGATAGTTTTCCATCCTCGATTTCAATACCTGCCTCAAATTTGTCTCGCTCATATTTTAATTCCTTTTCTTTTGCTTTAACTAATAACCACATTCTACGCTGTGCTGCTAGTCGATTCATTCAAGGGCACTCACATTTTCTCGTTTTACGACTTCAATTTTCTCCAGTAGAGGATGAGTCCATCCGTGACTTACTACATATGTATTTAGATTTTCTTCGCCAAGTAGAACTTCTACTAGCTTTTCTCTACCTGTTTCGTCTAATACATTGATTACTTCATCCAAAAACAGAATATTGATTCGTGACTTGGAAATACTACTCATTAGCTTACGAATAGCTATAAGAGTAGCGGTGTTTACTCTTGCCAACTCTCCACTGGAAAGAGCAAGAATGTCGACAATGTTTCCATTGTCTGTAATTTGCACGTTTAGCTTATCATTTGATACAACAAATTCAAGAGTGAAACGTCCGTCTGAAAGTTCAGCCAAGTATGTGTTTACTAACTCTTCTAGTTCTTTTACTAGATTTTCAATTTTATATGCGATTAAGCCGTTTGTGCTAAATGCTTTTTTGAGTACTTCGAGATTGGAATATACACTCTCTACTTTTTCTAAAGACTGTTGTGCTTCTTCCAACTGTTTAAGAAAACTATCTGTTTGTTCTTGTATTACTTGGATGCGGGTGTTTTGTTTTGTTCTTCTTTCGTTTTCCTCCGTTGCATACGCCACAGACTTTTTAATCGAAACCAAGTCAGCTCGTACTCCTGCCAACCGCTCTTCAAGCTCTCCTTCATCCAAGAGGGCCACTGGGAGATCTCGATCAATGCTTCGATAAAGATCTTCCCACTCTCTTTGCATTTTACTTTTATATTCGAAACGTTCATTGTTTCGTTTAATTTGTTCAATTCTTGTTGTAATTTCACTCATTTTCTCCTGTGCAAAAGAAATCTTTGTAGACTCTTCTGTTATTAGGCTCTGCTTAAAAGCTTCTTGTACAGGTTGCTCACAAGTTGGACATTTACCTTCTAAATCTTCCAACTTTCTCATAATCTTACGAGACCCCGCTACGACCCCGTTGAGATTGCCAAGCTCTGACTGTAATGTATCATAAGATTCTTTTGCATTTATTTCAATGTTCTGTATTTCTTCTATATTTATTTGCTTGAGTAGGGAAATACATTGATTATTTTGTGAGATTTTTTTATTTTTTTCCGAAATATTTTCAATTTCTTTCGTTAATGAACGGAATTGATTCTCAAGTTCTTCCGTATCATTTTCAATTTCTAGCATGGGCAGTATATTGGTATCACTCAATTTGTTATCAGATAACCACTTTTCTACTGTTGCAATTTTTGCACGTATCGCTGAAACTTCAAGCGATAAGTCTTTTGATACATTTTTAAATAATTCAAAAAGTTCTACATATTCTTCAAGATGCAATAAATCAATAAGAAACTTCTTTCTTGTAGTATCTGTTGCTGTAAGAAATTGTAGGCTCGCATTTGTATTTTGGTACACAAGTTGCGAGAAAGTTTTAAAAT
>Ga0255781_10001039_pt1 | contig 22895 bp, 20 predicted proteins | sample 101ome_21_FD_179979 | JGI IMG/M metagenome (GOLD analysis project Ga0255781, IMG submission 179979) | Coastal salt marsh microbial communities from the Groves Creek Marsh, Skidaway Island, Georgia - 101413BT metaG (version 2) | ecosystem: Environmental > Aquatic > Marine > Intertidal zone >... | reverse complement strand
ATTACTTAAAACTCTTTCAGATGTAACTATTCCTTCTGGAAAATACGCGTAATGCTGATCTCTATTATTGCTACTATAAGGTCCAAATTGATGAAACATAAACGTGTCCATTGATGGGTATGTATAAAAACATCTATCTTTATGCTCATACAAAAAATCATATATAGGTTTTTGCTGACCTGGTTTCCATCTCATAACTGAACTATTATATAATGGACATCTTGTAATATGAAATTGTCTTAACCATTCTTCAGGTTTTGTTTCCCACCAATAGTTCCAAACAAGATAAGGTTTTTCATCACTTAAGCTTTCAAAAAAATATGCCAGATCGCCTTCAATATTAGTGTCTAAATCTAAATAAAGAATAGTATCACTAGGATCAAATTTTGTGTCTAAATTAAATAGTGTGATTTTTCTATAATGAGGAATTCCTCCAAAATCATCACGGTGGTAACCATTTTGAACTGCGTCAAATCTATAGTCTGGTTCTAAAGAAGCTCTATAATGTTTTTTCTTATAAGACTCTAATTCATCTGGAAAATCTGTAAAACACTCAAACTCAAAATCTACTGAACAGTTTTTTGAAACTTTTGAGTATAAAGCATTTACATCATTATCACTATATAATTTTCCCCACTTAGCACAAATAACTCTATACAATTACTTTATCCTTTAATTCTATTGGCTCACCTGCTAAATTTGAAATTATTGGATTTTTACCATTACAGTGCCAATCTACTGCTGTTACTGGTAAAAAATTAAAAAAACCATTAACACCAAATTGATACCAAACATAGGCATCTACTCTTCTATATGTAAAAAATACTCTATCAGGATCTTTATTAATTAAATCAACTATAGGCTTTAATTGTCCTTTTTTCCAAACTGTAACAGACGTATTAATAGGAGTTATATTTTGATTTTTATAATCTTCAATTAATTTATGATCTGGCATATCATAATCATATTGTACCCAAGGCTTATTTAAATTTAATTCAGTAAAATATTTTAAATCGCCATTTATGACCATGTCTATATCTAAATACATGCAAACATCATTTTCAGATGCATGATCATCAGAAACCCAAGGATAAATTTTACGATAAAGTGGAAGCCCACCTAAATTATAATGATGGTATCCATTCATCCAACCTTCACCTTGAACAACGCTAGGGTTTCCTTCACCTCTATACCATTTTTTACTAAACTCACCCCAACCAGTTTCATAATCTCTTAAAACTTTAAGATTCCAATCTATAGTAGTATATCTACCTATGTTTTCTTTGAGCTTATCAATGTATTCTTCTCCATACATATCGCCCCAAATATGAACTATTATTTGCAGCATTACCACTTCACAATATAATAGTTTTCATTTAGTTTTTCAACTATTGGATCAAAAGCTTTTAAAACTTTTTCTAACTCTTGTTTAGTGTATTTGTGATAATACTCTCCAAAACCATCGTCATAATTTTCATCATAAAAAACAAAAAAGGCATGTTTAGCATTCATCTTTTGATAGTGATCGAGCAACTTTGATAAACCAATATAATTTGGAACTCCAAATAAACTTACTAATATATCACACTTTTCATCAATGTAAACCTTACAATCTGCATTTTTAAATTTATATTCAGGAAATTTTTTTCTAGCATTATTTAACATTCCTTCAGAAATATCATATCCAACAAATGTTTTAGGATCTGGTTTTCCAAGAATATCGATATCTTGTCCTGATCCGATGCCAAGCGAAACAATTTTACCAACTTCTCCATTTTTTAGCCAAAACTTATGAGCATCATACTCATCTTTCATATATGGATTATTTTTCCAACCGCCATCAATATATTTTTGTTCATACCATTCAGAGGCATCATCATATTTTTTTCTTAAAGTATCACTCATTTACCATCCTATATTTCCATAATTCATCATTGCATGATCTGTCATTTCATCTAAGGTTGTACCTTTTTCTTCATCTAATTGCTTATATGCCCATTCTATTTCTAAACAACCCATACAATCACCACACGGAATAGTTGCATGGGTATTGCAAGATATAGTAGTATTATATATGTCTGAAAAACCGTTTCTTCTACCCAGATCAATTACATGATATTTTTCTAAATGTTCAAAAGGATTTTTTAAAAAATCATCATTAGTTAGCCAAGGCCTTTTTGCTATTCCTTTTTGATTAGGATCCCAACGTTTAAACCATTGCGGATGAGGAGGCAATATGTTTCCACAATACAATTCTTCACAGTCTGTGGTATCTCTAATTTCTTGAAAAGCTTTACATAGTCTAGGATAGTGAGCTGACATTGGCCAGTTCCAACGCGTTTTTCCAACAATTTCTAGTTCTAAATCTATATTAAATTTTTCTAAAATTTCTTCAATAAGAGGTTTTCTTGGATCATCACTTGTTTGAACATTAAATATTCTAATTTGAGTATCTTTAAAGTTATCCCATAATAATTTAAAAAGAGTGGTACTATCAGCTCCAGACGACATTAAAACACCAATTTTTTTCTTTGGTTCTAAATGTACAATTCTTTCATCCCACTTTGGCCCACATCTAAATTCCATTACTTTTCTCCAATAACTAAATATTTTTTTTCATCAATAAAATGTGCTTCACCTGAGTATTTAATATTACTTAATCCTGTAGATTTTTCAAAACTTTCTAAACAACTATGAATGTTAATATTTCCTCTTTTATGCGTTCCACTTGCTAAAAAACAAAAAACTGGATTTTTATTTTGATAAATCATATTAACTACAACTTTTTGATCTATCATTTTTTCACACGAAAAATTTATAATAACATCTACGTCATCTTTTCTAAAATAATCAAAATCTAAAATAACATCTAAACATATTTGATTAATCAATTTTTGAGATCTTATATGCTTTAAACATTGCCAATTTATTGGAATTACTTCTGGATCATAATCATAATAGATTATATTATCTAAATTCATTTTTTCTATATAATGATTATCATATATTGCAAATCCATTTGCAAAAATGTTTGTTGTAGCGGGTGTATTATTTTTATAAATTTTTACATATTCATTTGCTAACCAATTATAAATTTTTATATTTTTATACAAAAGAGAGTTATAGAAATCTTTTTTTCTATGAGGATATTCATTATCAATTAAACTTAAACTTGAAACTAAAGAATCTTCTAACTTAAACATATTTTATTTTTTTCACTCATAGTCATACCAGCTAATGTATGTATAATTGTATTTTCATTTATATATTTTTCATCTGAGACTGCTATATGTTTATCAAAAAAATTAAACCAATTTCTATGATTTTCATCATACGCATTTGGTCCAAATCTATGAAATAGCCAATTGTCGTTGATTCCATAATGAAAAAAATTAGATTCTATTTTTTCAGGATGTATTAATTCATTAAATATTCTTCTATTTTGACCAGTTCTCCAAAGTAAAACTGAACTATTAAAATACGGACAACTTCTTAACTTATATAATCTTTTCCATTTTAAATCTTCATTAAATTGCCAAGATCTCATAATCATAGGTTTAGGTAACTTTAAATCAAAAAAATATGATAAATCATTTTTAATTATAGTGTCTAAATCAAGATATAAAAAAGTGCAATCTTTAAACTCGTGATCTCTCATAAACATTATATATTTACGAAAATGTGCTATTCCTCCAGCATCTTCTCTTTCAAATACTTGCGTTTCATTAACAGTTATTGAAGATTCGGGATCTTGATTTCCTCTAAAATATTTGTTTTGAAGAGCTTGCATTTCATCATAAGCCTGGCCTACACTTACATCCATAGTTATAAAATCAAAATCAATTGAGCAGTTTTTATTTACTTGATCATATAGTCTATCTACATGTTCTTGTGTGTATCTATCACCCCATTTTAAATAAACGATTTTATTTTTAGACATTAATTAATATCTTTCATAATGTTTAATATTTCAAATAAGTCTTTACTTTTTCTAATATTTTTCTTTGCTTCTTCATCATTCCAATTTTTAACGCTTTCTTTTGCAAATAAAGCAACTTTAAATTGAAATAAAAATCCCATGTCATTTCTTTTTTCAAATAATTCATTTACTATGTTATCCATAGTCATAGGTGTAGCAGATCTTTGAGTTTCTTTAATTCTTTCTTGAACACGCGCTTCAATAGAAGCTTCTTTTGCTTCTTGTATTTTTTTCCGTTGATTTATTGTAGATTTTTCTAATTCTTCAAGATCAATTTCTTCGAGTAAATCTTGAAAATCTGGATTTGAGAAATCAACTTCCATTGCGAAAGCTATATTTTCTTCACCTTCTTTATAGATTATTTCAATTATTGTATTTGAATTATCTAAAAATTTGGCGGTCACAATCTTATTACTAAATATCGCCATATGTCACTTCTCTATGTTTTTCTAATCCTTAAATTATATGTATTACGCACACTAGCATCACCTGCTGGAACTAGCTGACTAACATAATCATATGTATCATTATTTCCACCTCTTAATACCGCATTATCTGAATCTAGTATTGTATCAATAATTGCTGTTGTTCTTGGATTTCCTGAATCCCAATCATATCTTACTAAGTTATCTGTTAAATGCGCTGCAGTATATCTAATTGCTCTTTGCATCATTGCATTAAAATCAGAATCTGGATATTCTTGTAAATTATTAGTATCATCAATTTTTACACCATTAGGAGATGTTTTTGGCTTTGGATCTACCATATGTAAATAATAGTTATTTACTGTCAAAGGCTGATCTCTAAGTTCTGGCATTGATCCAGCCATAAACTCTTCAGCATCTGCAATAGTATCAGTGAATATTGGAAGTAAAGATATTAATGTTGAATTTGGAACATTTCTACTTGTAGAAACAAAATAAGTTCCAGCCTGCTCTTCATTAGTGTATGTAGATTGCACAAGTTTATCAATAGAAGGTTTTGTAAACGTATCATAAAAATCTGTTGGGGTCATTGCTTTAATATTATTATCACTATCTAAAAAAGTAGGATACGAAATATTATCTGAATCGGGCCAATACGATGCACCGCTATCTACCAATTGATGAACACGAGAATATGATATAGATTTTATTGATACTGGATCAACTCCTCCTCCCGATAAGTTAGGATCTCCAGCTTCCAATCTTGTATCAACAATAGGTCCTAAATTACCGTCAGTTGATACAACTACTAATGTAACAGAAGGGTTTTGACCATAAAGATATATCATTCTGTTCTGAACATCATCGATGTCAGAATCACTCATTTCTTTTAAATCAGAACCATTTAGCTTGAGTGGTCTACGTACTGCCATGAAAAATTAACCACCCGAATCTGTGAAACCATGTAAATCTTTAACTATTGTACCACTAGCGTTTCGAATAATTAATCTTTCATCTCTTATAGGAGAGAAATTATAAACATAATTAATAGCTTCAACAATATCTGAATCGTGATCAGCTGGCACTGTTAAATTATCTAAATCACCAACATCCCAAGACAAAACATTAGTTTTCTCTCTCCATTGATCAATAGTATCACTTAAATCTACGTAAACTTTTGCCATATTCGTACACCGTTACTTTTATCTTATTTATAATCAACTATAATCTACACCTGGTGCACCACCATCACTATCATATAGCCAAATCGTTTTAAGAGTTGTTCCTGCAGAATTAATTAAGCTTAAACTATCATCTCTTGGCCAGTTTTGTCTTCTTAGAAATGTGTCATTCACCGCATCAACTATATCTGAATCCGCAATGTGAGGTAATAATCTATCAAAATCACCAATATTCTTGGAGAGTAAATTTGTTTTTTCTCTCCAAGCTTCGAAATGATCACTTAAATCTACTCTTACTTTTCTAGCCATTGGTTTTACTCATAGCGCTTATGACTTTTTCAAGCATATCTTTCATTTCTTTTACATCATTTTTTAAGTTTTCAAATTCACGTTCTTTTTCTTGTCTTATATTTTTTGCTTTTCTAGCTTTATTTACATCTTTACTTACATTCAATACAGCCCCAGTTACTTTATCTTTAACTAGGTCTGTATGTCCTTCAATTTTAACATATCTACTATCATTATACGCCAAGTGCAATAACCCGCAAATCTTTAATCGTTGGAACTTTAGAACTATTAGTTGATTTAAATACAATTTTAATTTGGAAAATTGTAAATGGATCTAAAGAACCACCATCACCACCAACAAGATATCTATAATCTCTATAAACTTCTCTATTTTCATCACTTGGAACATTAGCTTCTTTCGATGCTAAAACCCAATTTACATCTGAAATAACATCATTTTCACCAAGTGTTTTATAGTAAACATCAAAGTCAGAAACAGAAGGTCTATTAGCACTAATTAATATTTTTAGGCCAACTGCATCATTAACAAGTGTGATAGGTTTTGTAATATGTTTAGACATATGTGATCCTTCTTGAGGATCAGTTTCCGCAACGTAATCAATTGGAACATTAAACCCTGTTGCTGCAGCTGCAGCTTGTTTGTCTATTCTATGATTAATCATAGAAAGAGATGCACGTTGTAAGTCAAGAACTGGTGAAACGTAAGAGTTTTCTGTAGTCATTGTAACATACATCTTAGCAGTCTCTGTTCCTAAGTCACCTTCTTTATCAGAGTTAGCTACAACTTTTGGATTAGAGAAATAATTAGCTCCACGATTATTTAATGCTGTTTGTGTAGCATCTTCTAAATATGGTGTTTCAGTTCCAGCAAAAGATTTACCTGAATGGAACTTACCATTAAATAGTAGACCCGTTTTATCTGGAGCAATTGTTTGAATGTATGGATATAAGACATCAAACATTGCGTTTTCATTAGCTAATACTGCGGATCCACCACCACTATTTGTTGATGTTGCAGCAGAAGTGTGTGTATGTTTATATCCAAACCCATCAACTTCTGTAATTGTGTGAACACCATTTAGTGAAATTGCAGGAATTCCACCAACAGCTTCACTTACACCTTGAATAGTTACTTCATCTCCTACTGAGAAACCATGATCTTTATGTGCTACATAAACATCAGAATCACCCAATGTTGTAGAAATAGGATTACTATTTAGTAGTCTATTTGGAAGAGTGTCATTTCTTAAATATGCAACTCCATCTGTAGCAGTATCAAAATCAGCTCTATACAATGTAAACATTAAGTCTTCATCTTGTGCAGGATCCCATGTCATTGCATTCTGCGATTTAAAGAAAGAACCTAATGTAGGCTGTTTAGTAACTCTAGCAGTTGTAGTGTTTAAAATAAATTCTCCCATTTTTGCAATATATACATTATAATCAGTAGTGTCAGCCATAACTACTACACAATATTCTGTATTAGGTGCAAGATAAAGAGGCTCATCAAACTCGAAATCTGTTGGAGATGTTGCATCATCAGAAATTGCAACATTAGCAGGTTGCAAGATTTTTACAGATCCTGGGATGATTTCAGTATCAGAAGGATGGCCATTTACCATAGGACGAATTTGTACCCAAACTGGCATATCATCTGATTTAGTTTTAAAGAATAGCCGTACTTTTGTGATAAATGCGCCATATTCTTCACTGACATAAAAAGATTGAGCAATTGGATCAATTCTTCTTGGTCTTCTTGGACGAGGAGGAGGCGCAGGGGGCGGCGGCAATCTTGTAGAAATAATAGTTTGTTGTCTAGTTTCTAATACTCCTTCAGCAGTATAGATTGCTGTAGCTACAGAACTAGAATTATCTGGATCATACGCTGTAATATCTAAAAGTGTAAATTCTCTAGCACCAGTTCTAAATTGTATTGACGAAGTGTTTGGAATAAAGAATGAACCTTCAACTTCACCACCAGCATCAGTAAATAGCTCTGAAGAACCATCAGGGTGAGTCGTAGCGTTATTTTGAGTATTTCCGAATTCAGTACGACCAGCATTTACATTTTGGAATGTAGTTGCTCTACACCATGTTGATACATCTACCTGATCAAAGTATGGAATAATTTTTGTATTCGGTCTGAGTCCTGCAGCTTTAAAGAATACTCTTCTAGATCTTATGAATGGTGCAATTGCAATATCAAGTACACGATCATCAACTAATGTTCTAATAGTTCTATTAGAAACTACTCTTGAAACTGCTTCGCCTGTTTCTCTATCAACACCATTCCAATTCCATTCAATAGATTGCGCTAAAAGTTCTTGATTAGTAGGGATACGACTTCCACCATCAATAACTCTAGTGCCAATAGTAACATCTCTCCACTCATCTGATGCTGGAGAAATGATTAATTGACCATTAAATTGGAATGCTGCATATGGGTTAACGTTTTCAGTACGAGATACTTTATCTTGAACAATCCACTCTTCTTCATCATATTTAATATAAATGTTATCGCCTTTAATGATAGTGTTTGTAGATTCGTCTGAATCATAAACTAGTCCAACATTTTTTTCAACAAAGGCTGTGTTTAATGTTCCTTTTTGAGGATTAATAGAAGCTCTATACTCAGGATTACCAACCAATGAATGGAAGTGATCTACAAAATTATCAGCCAAAAAGCCAGATTTTGTTCTATTGTTGCCTGAAGAATCCAAAACTTCTAAAATACTAGTGTCAAGCTCTAATAGTGTAAGTGCAGTTGTTTCTTCCAATCTATCAACACGCTTTTCGATATTATTAATATCTTTCATCGTGTAGCCTTTTGTTTCAACGTATTGCACATCCATATCTGAATCATTAAGAGTATATGGATTCATTCTAAATCTGTAAAGCTCAATAGAATTTTCAGGAATTTCTTTAAACTTAGGATCTAAAGAAGAAACACCTTCTAAGACACTTACATTGCCATTTTCATCCAAGATTAATCTGTCATATCTTGGTAGATAATAAGTTACATCTGCATTAATTAAATCTGTGTTTTTAGGTAGTTCATTAATTCTTGCAGTTCCACCTGTAAAAGTATTACTAGAGTTTACAGTTGGTCTAAAATCTAAATAATTTCTAAGATCAATTATAGTACCATCTTTTAAAGTATGACTAGGAATTCTAGCATAATTAAATCCTGAATATGAATTGATTCCAAAAAAGTCACCTGTAGCACCATGTGTAAAGTGTTTAATTTTGTAAGCAACACTATTATTTTGAGTTTGACCACCTTTAAGAACTAATCTGCCTAATCCATAATATGCATCTCTTTGACCACCATCAAGTGTAAATTTATGTGAAATATCTTTACCATTAGCTGAATCATCACGAATGTAGCTATAGTCATATACATCAACTAATCCAAGATCTACGTATTTAACACCAGAACCATCAGATTCTATAGAAGCAATGTCTGTAGTTTCAGTATCAGTTTTAGATCTAATTTGTCCTGCTGATTTATTTACGTATGCAATAATTTCAAGTAGTGATCCAGTTGGAGCAGATGTAATTGATGCAGATGTTGCACCAGAACCTGAAATAGTTGGAGAAATAATTTCTCCACTTGAGTCAACAGAAACAAGCCAATCTGTTGTATTGGAAAACGTTTCTCCAGTTGCTGATAAGTTTAAAGATGCAGCTCCAGCTGAGTCTGCTGTTACAAGAAAGCGCCTTTGTACTTGTAAAGAAATATCTTCAATATTAGATGGTCTTTGTTCTGGAAGAGGAAATATTAAACTTTCATTGTTAGCATCCTTTAAAACAGCTATACCATTTTCTAAAACTAAAGAAGAATTATCTTCTGCAGATGTTCCAATAGACCTAACATCTCTAAAATTATAACCACTATTCATAGAAATATTAAATAGATATAATCTATAAGTATTATTTCCTGCAGCATCAATTGCTCTAATTCTTGCAGTACCAATATTAGAACCTTGAAAATAGGTGGCATTATCTCTTAAATTTACTGTGCCAAATTGATGAATATTTGGTAATGCTAAAAGATTTTCAACAATAATATAATTTCCATAATTAGCTGCTACAACTTCATTTTCTAATAATTGTGTATCTCTAGCTCTATTCATTGAGATTGTTGATGGGATCGCTTTAGCTGCTCTATAACCATTTACATAAGCAGTACCATCACTTACATTTAAATCAAGTTTAGTATTGTCATCTCCATCAGAATCAAAAGAAATTTTGAAAGGTTTAACAATATAATTACCTGATTCTTCTTTTGTTCTAAGAGCTAATAGATCATTAATTTTATTATATTGATTAAATCCAGTTACTACATCTCTTACTTCTGAATTTACTAGTTTAGCTAAATAAACAAAAGTTTCATCTGAATCTATATCGTCTCTTGTTGTTAAAACTAACCTAATTCTATAACGATCCGCGCCAGGAGCTGTCGTATTTGGAACAGAACCTGAATTGTCATATAAACCACTATCATCATCAGAAGTTACAATTTCTTGAACTATTTTAAATCCAACTTCAATTGTTACATCCGGTGTATATTTTGAGATAATTAAAGATTGCGATTGAGCATATACAAAAAATCCATTTACAAAAAATGAACCTTCACTAATCGAAAACTTAACACCTTTACCAACAGCAGGATTTGAACCAGTATTTGTTGTTTGAACCGTTAAAGTAGTACCAGTGTTATCTCCAACAATATCTTCACCAGCGCTTAAACGAATAGGTGTTGATCCAGTAGTTCCACTTAATGTATTTGTATATGTCACAAATAGAGTTGCAGGATCTGAGCCTGATGCCGCTTCTGATGAAAGAACTCGAACTTTAACTCCAGAATTTTGACCAGTAAACGTTTCATTAATTTCAGAGCCATCTGTAGGGAAAGCGTTTGTAGTTGTGTTTAATTTAACAAATTCTACTGTATCATCTAAAGTTGCACCACCAGGAACAACTGATGCACCTTCTTTAAAAATATTTCTACCAAATCTTTCAATTTGATTTTGAAGAATAGTTTGCATTTGAGTAAGTTCTCTCGCTTGCAAAGCTCTTCCTTTATTAAAGAGAATTCTATAATAGTTATCACTATCTAAATAGTCATCTCTATATCTTGTATTAAGAATATTTTCTGTGAAGGTTATAGTCATGTTTTATGCTCTTACAGTTGTAAAATGATTTTAATGTCTTCGATTTGATTAGACATTCTTTCGATAGCAGATCTGTTATCTATGTATAAGACGTCTCCAGAGAATGGATCAAACTCAGATGAATCTGTGATAGTTCCAATTATACCTTCTCCAGGTCCATCTGATTCTGTTATTGTTTCACCGCTATTAAATGAACCATATCCAGTAGCTGCTGATTGATGATAATAAATTGTATCAGAATCTACTTCATCAATATATGCTTTTGTTCCTGAAGTAGCACCAACAATTGTTTTATCTACACTAAATGCAGTTGTAGTTGATGATAATGTTAAAGAACGTAAAGCATTACCAGTATTATCGATAAAGTCTGAATCAGATCCATATTTTTTAGGATCTCTAATTAAACCAACTTGTCTAAAATCTTGAACAACAATAAAGTCTTCTTCACTTCCACTCACTTTAGTATGTAACATAAGTGCTGATGATTTTAGATCTTTTCTAGCGTCAAATCCAATTCCATCTTCATCGGAAATAATAGCTCTAGCTGTTGCACCAGAACCACCTCCGCCGGTAAGTGTGACACTCGCATAATCATAATTTGTTGGATAAATTAAAGTAGATGAATCATTAGCAAACTCGATTCTAGTAACTGATCCACTATCCACTGAAGAATCAATAGTTGAAGTAATTGATCCAGTTACAATTGTATCACCATTTCCACTAATTACTATGTCAGGTGGGGATGTATATCCAGAACCACCATTAGTAACTAAGATGGATGTAATCATTCCTGATTTTGCAGTGTCTTGAATTTCTTTATGCTTAAGTTGAATACCTGTTGCGTCTGAATCTAAAGACCCTACAATTTTACTTACAGGCATATAATTAGCAGATAAGAAATAGTTTGCTTCTAAAGCAGAAATTGTATATAAAAACTTCCAAACATATCCATCAGCAGTTTCAAATGGATGATTATTTGAACCTGAAGGCTCAACGGTTGATGCAACGGTTTCTCCTGCTGCATTTCTACCTGTTCTTAAGCAAATATAAACACCAAAGTTTTCGGTCATCACATAATAGGACGGTGATGGATAACCAGCTGTTGTGTCATCATATTGTGCATAAGTAGTACCAGTAATCCAATTTACTCTTGGTACAACATAAGAAGTAGCGGTAATTTTTTTAATTGCTTGTAAACTTTGGCGGAATTCTCTAACTTCAGCCAAATCATTTGTTGGTGTTGGAGCAGTATCAGAACTATCCCAATACTCGGATCTACCCAGACCGATGTAGTATGTACTGCTTGAATCGTTAATGCCATCTATAATGTCACCAACAATACTATGTCTAAATCTATCGGTAATAACTGCCGTCATGCTTTATGTCCTATATTTTTTAGTATTTATATTAAGATGCAGGGTAATATTCGTATGTATTTTGCATCAAATCATAAATTGATGTATAATCAGAATCTAATTGTGAAACTGTCAAGGTTTGTTTATCTCTAATTTGCATATTAGGTTCAAGTCTTACAGTATAAACTGTTTGATCTGAATCTGCATTTCTATCTGTGTAACTACTATCAGTTTCAAGTAAACCAGATGGTAAAGTCCAAACATAAGCACCTGAATTAATATATTCAGTTCTACCCATAGTTTGAATTAGTGAAAGATCCTGAGCTGTAATTAAATCATCAATAAGATTACCTTCACTTACAACTGTTATTTCGCCAGAATCAGAATATAAGTCAGAATCTAATATTATTGTTGGTCCAAGTAAACTTGTTGACTGAGATGTTTCAATTAAAACTTCAGCACCAAGATAAAAACCTCCTGGATGAACAAATTTCTTGTATAAATTTCCCCAAGTTGCGATTGAAAGAGGAACTTTTACTAAAACTGATAAAAATTGGTATAATGCACCATCTTGTAAGTATTTTAGTGAGTCCATCCCAATTTCTGACTCACCAACAATAAACAAATTGTCTTTAGGATTTGAAATTGTTACATCTTCACCGAAAAAAGCTCTAAAAAATCCCTCAGCGGAATATTTTGTACCTTTTGACCTAAAAAATTTAGCAAAATTACGTAAAACTTCTCTAGGTGTCGTAAATTGTGTATTTGAAATGCCTAAAGCAACTTCTTTAAATAATAAGTCTAATTGTGATAAAGTACTTGCTTCAACATCTCTAATTGTGTATAAATCTTGAATTAAATCGCCAAAATTATCACCACTATCTAAAAAATCATAATATGCATCTAAAAACGTAATTAAATTAGGATAATCCTGAACAAAATAAGCTGGTAAAATTTCTTTTACCATGCTTTTTTGCATAGAAATAGGTAATCTATTTAAATCCGTTAAAGTTTTCATTATAATGAGACTTTCGTATTCTGATCATCTTTTAAAGCTGCAGCAACAGTTTTCTGTGGATCTATTTTAATTATATAATTTCTAAGAGGTCTTATAACCGACTGATTTGCAGGTGTAACTGAAAACTTAATATAAGTATTTCCACTTGAAACAGATAATGGTGATAAAGAACTAATAGAAACAACTCCATTAGTGTTTTTATATGATCCAATATTATCAGCAATTACTGATCCAGTTGTAGCATTTATAAGTTGTAAATTAGAAGTTTTTAATTTATTTCTAATAAAAGCAACAGTCCCATTTGAATGAACAAAGTTTTCAGATTTTATTACGTAATTCACATCATCTGGTAAAGCAATTGGAACTGGGAATTTTAAATCATATGCATAAGCGGTAGATCCAAACGTTGGAGTTAACCTTAATTGTACTTTTAAATCCATTTTTGAAGAAAGTATTGCATTATCCATTTCATCAATATCAGCAAGTAAAATAGATCTTCTAAATACTTTACCAAAAGTATTCATGTTTGTATTTACATAGTTAATTACTTTTGTTTTAACTCTGCTTTCCATATTACCTGCTGTTAAACCGGTTAGATCAGGATCATATTCAAATATTACTGTTGGTTCTAAATAAACATTTTCAGGATCTACAAATTCTGGCGTGATTGATCCAATTGATAAGTTATCAGTCAATTGTGTTTGAATATTGGCTTTTACTGTTGTTTGAGATGCAGCTGTAACATCATCGTCAAACTGTAAACTAATAAACATTTTACCATAATCTAAAGGTATATTATCTTCACCACCCCAAGCTTTCACTGATCTAACACTTGTAAATTTAGATTGAATCAAACCTTCATAGTCTAAAGGTGTTACTAATCTTTGTTGTGCTGCAAAAGCTATTGGAGCGTTTTGTCTTACAGATTCAATAGATTGTTTTTCTGCTCCAGCAGTTGATTTAGATAAAGTAACTACTGTCTGTGTATAATCAATTGAGTCTACTGTAATATCAGATGATGCAGAAAATGAAGAACTTCCATTCGCACCACCACCACTTGCTCTTAAATATTTTACTACAATTTTGCTTCCAACTGTTGGTGCTTTACCAAAAGTAACTCCATCTCCAAACTGCAAATCAAAGAAACCATTAGGAGCTTCTCTAATTGTGTAATATGTTGAATTTGAATTAACAGTAATAGCTTGTGATAATTCTGTATATGTAGTATAAGATGATGAAGTTGTTGAATCATATACATCTACAACTGCGGTTGCAGTATCCATATTTACATCTGGAATAACATAAACTTGATAATCATCTGTTTCACCAACATAAAATGTTTTTGTTACAATTTCACCTTCATACGCAAGAATTGATTCTTCACCATCATCATTTACAAAAACATATACTCCAGTTCCGTCATCTGTAGCTGTATATTTTTGAATTGTATAAAATGTATATGATGTACCATCTACACTAGTTGTATATGAAGTATATGCTGGCAAATCAATGGAATCAGGCTTAGTGACAGCTGATGATAAATCTAAAGAAACTTTAAGTGAAACTTGAGAAGAAGTTTTTGATCTAACAGTTAATCCCAAAACTTCAGCGTGGCCAACTACTGAACTTCTTAACTGTGCGGTATTTAAAAATGCTTCATTCAATGCAAAATTAGCAGTTAATCCATTAAAGTGTGTATTATATGCTAATACATCTAAAATATTTGATAAACCTGCACCTTCAAAATCATAATCAGAAAATTCATCTTTGTCAGCTAAATATGTTTTTAGCTTTTCTTTTATATTTTGAAAATCAAGAGCTGTGGATGTGATATTTGTGGCCATTTATCTTAACCTTGATAGAGATGTTTGCAGTACTATAATTTCTTCACCATTTATTACTTTAAATTCTAAACGAACTGAAATTGAATTATTATCAGGTTTTGCATTTACTTGCAAATCTAAAATTTCAGCTCTTGGCTCATAATATTCAATAGCACTTATTACATTATTTTTTATTTCTTCACCTGTTAAGTCATTAGCTAATTCAAATAATAAACCAGATATATTAGCCCCAAAAAATGGGTCAAATGGTTTTTCATAAAAATTAGTCATAATAATATTTTTCACAGATTGCTTAACAGCCGAAGCATGAGTTTTTTTATAGACATCGCCTGATGTCTTAAGTTCCATAGACAAATCAATATCTTTAAAATAAATAGTTCGAGCCGAAACTATGCTCGAACTACTTAAATTTCCATCTTCTGTCGAAAAAGATTTTGTTACCATCTGAAACTCTTTTTACTTTATTTATATAAATTCTACGAGTGCTTCATCACTCTGTTTAGATTCGTTGTAATATGTAGAAAGTTTCATATCATACTTTACACTATAATCAGCAGGAACTTCAGGAGTAATTACAACAAGTTGCGATTCTTTGTTTGCTTTTCTTGGATCAAAACTATCATACCTAAGTGATAATTCTTGATATTGGAAAGAATCTTTTAAAAACTCTGCAAATTCAAAAAGCTTTTCTGGTGATGGCTGTCCTGTAGAAGTTTTATAAACTTCATAAACTATAGCTCTACCAACTTTCCGATAATCTAAGACGCTTTCTGGTGTGATTGTTTCTCCATCATATTGTTTATATAGTCCTTCAGCTATAACAAGATTATATCCATTAAAAGAATCAAGTAAATTAAAGGTATTAACAATTAAAGTATGAGGTAACAAATTTCGAGCAATTTGTTGTTTTTCACTTAAACTTGTTATGTGATTTAAATTTGATGCATCACCATATCCACCAAGAAATCTTGAAATAGGCATACCTTTACTTAATTTTGTAGCTGCAGTAATTTCAGTTAATTTATTTGGATCATAATTCCTATCAGCAACAAATGTATTAATTTTTCTTTTTGTAGATCCTGAAGACTGCTTATATTTTGCATCAGAATATTGTGTTCTACTTCCAATTAACGTTTGGCCAACATTTACAGTTTGACTTTGCCCTGCAACTCTAGCTACAGGACCTGGAGAAGAATTTGCATAATCCGGAGATAAGTTGCCAGCTGCAATTTGTTCTGAAACAAACTTATCATTTTCAAAATTAGCTGGATTTTTTAATTTAGCTTTTGTTTCTCTAGGATCAAGTTCTCTATCTACTACATTACCATAATCTTCAGAAAAATCAATAGAACGAGCAATACCACCATCTTCGTCAATACTAACTTTTCTAGTTCCTCTACTCGAATTATCTAAATAGTCATTTAACAAAGCACCTGTTGGTAATGCTGTTGCTTTTGTATCTCTGGCCGTAGTGTTATTAGTTAAGCCTGGAACACCACCTCCGCCTAAACCACCAGCAACACCTGCTCTCTTTGCAGCAGTAGCAGTGCCTCTTAAATCGGCATGTACTGTTGTGCCATAAATGGCTGTGAAATCCATTGTTTCGGTCCAAACAGTTTTCTTAGTATGCATATTATAATTGTACATTATAATATTTTCTCCACCAATTGTACCAGTATCACCAAAAACTGAAATGTCTCTTGCAGCTAAATTCATATTATTGGAAGATATATCTAAATCTGTTTCACCAGTAAAATTAACATTATCTTTATGATTATACGCAGCTTCTCCATGCACTAATTGCTTAAAATTGCCTTTAACGTAATTACTAAAACCACCTAAAGTAATATTAATAGATCTTCCAAGACGATAAGCCTGATATATTCCTTTTATTGTTTCTCGAACATTTCCAACTATTTTTTTAGTTACTGATCCAAAAACATCTGCAATAACTGATCCTCTTACTTTCATTATAAAGTTACCACCAACATCCATATTCATATCGCCAGTAACTTTTAAATCTAAATTGCCATAAAATGTTAATTTACCATCACCGCCAACAACTAAATGAAATTCTTCTCCAACAATTTGAACTTGATCGGATTTAGAACTTGTTACAATTGTACCATCTGGACGAATATCATAACCAGAACCAGTATTATGCTTAAGTAAAATTCTATCACCACCTGGTGTATCATTTAATTCAAAAATATGCCCACTTGGAGTTTGGTCAATTTTAACTTTTGGGTATTGTGAAGAAATATCTTGTTGAATACTATTTGGTATTTCTGGCTTACTTAACTTAATATCAAGATTATTAATATCAACACCACGGGCTGATTTATTATAAGAAGGCTCATTATCATAAATAGGATATTGCTGAGTAGGATCTACTGACACACCATCTGCACGACCTGTAGAATTTACTCTACCTTGGCCATAGAGAGCGATTTGATCTTCAAGTGTTAAGTCTTCGTTATCAGCCATATTTAATTTCCTATACTAATGCTAATTGTCCAGGAGTCAAAGGACCTTGCGCTGCAGCAAGAACATTGAATTTTCCAAATTTGGTTTTAACATATTCTGGTACATCAAATCCAGGATCAACTTTTCTTCTTGGGTCTGTATCGTTATGCCCATATGCCTGACCACCTGGCCAAACAGAATAAAAAGCTCCGCAAAATTTATCAAACGCTGCCATTTGAGCCGGAGTTATTGATTGCGCACTAACATATCTTTCAGGATGCGGTGTGCCAGCATTACAGTTATATCCTGCTACAAATGATATAGCAATACTATATTTATTGTGACCATTTAAACTGTGTGCACCTTCTATATTTACAGGTCTGCCTCTTTCAATTGTCCCATCTTTTTTGACAACATAATGATAAGAGCAACCAGAAAATCCTCTTGCTACTGCAACTTCATGCATTTGTTTTGCACCTACATGGCCTTGATCATTATAGTTTGCAGTCCAGTGTGCAACAAATTCTGTAATTGGTCTAGTAATAGTTCTAAACTCAGAAATTAATTCTTCAACTGAACTAACAGCCTCAAACTTATATGTTCTTAAATCTGTAGATGCGCCTTTCCATGAAGATGGCGCTGACCTCACTGTTTTAATTTTTTCAGAACTTTGACCAAAATCTTTTGTTGCCGGTGAATACGATTCAATTTGACTTGATGGGCTAATTGGCAAACTAGAAATAGCTTCTTCTAGTTCTGGAGAAGTTACTTTTTTATATGGTTCTATTTTGTTTATTGCTGAAGTCGGATCCTTATCAATACTAATACTTCTTGTAGCAGAATAAACTATATCTTCAGGAATATCATTATTTGTAACTTCTCTTATTTGTCTTTCTATATAATTATCTACTTTAAGAGATACAGAATCCAAAGGATTAACACTAACACTGCCAACTGCAGTATTTACATTAATTTGTAAATTACTAACAGCGCTATTGACTTCATTTACAATATTTGTTATTGCAGCATTAGCTTGTTCAACTGCATCAAACGCTTTAGAAGAATTAGACTTAAATTCAGAAGGTATTATAGGATCAACGACACTATAATCTGGTGTTTTTCCTAACTTTTGATACATGCCACTTTTTACAGATCTTGGTGCTGTAGATATTACTATTTCAAATAAAGAACCGTTTTGAACACCATTTCCAGTTATTTTATTTAAGTCGGTTTGTGATGAAACAGTTTTAGTTAAAATATTTTCAAAACCCGGTACACTTGGTGTGACAGTAGCCATTCCAGGAATTCTTTCAAGACCAGTTGTAAACTGATCAATGTTTTGTGTTAATGATTCTAAACCACTAATAACTTCACCTAAAGAATTTCCAAGAATTGCTTGTTTAACAGAATTTATTTCTCCAGCTATTCCATCAATTTGAGATTGTAAAGTTACAATATCTGATACAATAGGAATATTAGATAATATATCATTAACTTGTAAAGTTGGAATGTTTATAGATACTTTAATCATTATTAACTTCCTCTTGCAAATCTATTATATGCATCTATTGCGGTGTCTGTTCTTACATTAAGAGATGGAGATGTATATTGGCCGTTTACAATTTCAAATTCTGGTCTTTCATAATATCTTGAAACAGCTATTGCTGCTTCTTTTGGTGTTGTTGCTTTTTTAATTTCGCCTGAAGCTTTTGTTTCAGTTGTTCTTAACTCATGCATCACAAAATTTAATTGCGCATCTAAAGTTTTATAATCCAATCCATTTTGTTGTGAATACGCTATAAGATCGTCTCTTCTTGATCCTCTCCACTGAGCTAAACCTTCAGAAACTTTTCCTTTATCATTTGGATTTCTTGCTGCAGGATTTAAACTTGACTCAGCATAAAAGTTACCAATAAACCCTGAAGCCTGTGCTGGGGTTAGTCCATTTCTTGTAAAGAAATTAAAAATCTTTTCAGCAGGTGTTCCTCCCGGTAATGCTGTATCAATTCTATTAGAATTACCTGGTGCAGAAGAAGTTTGGCCACTTCCAGCTGACGGTGTTACACCAGGAATTTGATCTCTTCCTCTTGGATCAAATACATCTGGGTTTGCTTCAGTCGCATTATTAGAACCGCCTATGTGTGTTTCAGTGTGGTGTATAGAACCAAGAATAAATGGGATTTGACATGACCTACCATCCATAAAAAATCCAAAAACTAAAGCTCCTGGTAAAATCTTTGCGTGTTTTCCAATCCCAGAAATTCCACCTTCAGTGCTAGGAATTAAACATTGAGCCCAAGGTAAATGTGCATTAGGCAAATCATCTTGACTTTGTGAGTGAATCCCATAAACTCTAACCTGAACTCTTCCTAAAAATTCAGGATCTAAATCATTTACTACTTTACCTATAAACCAATAAAAGTCTTCACCGTAATGTTCTTTATGAATAGATTTCATCATTGCTCAACACCTTGCTCTTGAGCCATTTTTGCACAAGTTAAATTAACTGTATATCTATTTGCCGTAAATACATGCCTTGCTGCATAAATCATATATTCACCAGTTCTTTTATGGTCTATCATTTCTTGATCTTGATCATCATTTGTATGAAATCTTAAATTAATAATATTCCCAATTGTCATGTTTTGATCTTTTCTCAAAAAATTTCGACCTGGCACGTTTATATGAATTGGAGATTTTAGCATAAAGTTTCTTAATGATTTTTGAACAACTTTATTTTTATGCAAATCATCACTTTCTTCTTCATGATAACTTCCATATGTTTCCCAATCTGTATAAATTCGACTTGTAGCAATTTGATTCATTTCTCTAGAAATATTGCTATGTAAATTTGCGTCTTCGTCATAAACCGGATCATTTTGTTGCGGCGGAAAAACACGTCTACTTACCATTTCTGCAAAAGTTTCACTTATATCATGACGTATTTCATATTGGTCACCTTTATATAAATCAAAAAAGTTCCAATTTGCTCCAACGTATCCTTTTTTTACAAGATTAAGCATATTTTCAGTATTAGCAGTCTTATATGTTTGAATAATATAACCTTGATCTATTAAATTAAAATCAGAACTTTTACCACCATACGCTTGAGAAAAAATGTAAGGCGTATTAGGATTCATTGGATTTAAATTTAGTATTGTTTCTAAATCAATATATCTAATTTTTTCATCAGCAATTGTTGCGTACAAATAATAAGGAGAACCAAATGCATCTGGTGCACCGTCTTTTACCCAATTCGCAGCTTCAAACGGTGTCATATTTGGAACAATGACTCTTTTCTTTTTAAACCCTGTAAAAGGTTTATTTTTATCATACATCAATTCAAGATTTAAATTATCTTTTAGAATTTTTTCTATAATTTCTACATGATAGCCTTCATAAGATTTTTGTACTTTCTTTAATGATGATAAGTAAGCATGCTCTTCAACAATATCAATCATAAACGTTTCATTTTGATCGTTTGATTTTATAGCCTGATTAATTTTTAAAACTCTAAACTTACGAGTTATAGTATCTTTACTTCCTTCGTCAGTTTTAATAGTAATCTCAATCTTTTCTGTGCCAAGCCAATTAATTTCATTATATAAATTATCATTGTCATTAAATACTATGTTACCAGTTAAAAAAGGTTTATCTACATGTTCGTAAATGTTTATTTCACTAATGACTCTAGCAATGTCTACAACAAAGCGTAATCTCTCTGCAGAAATTACAACCTTTACTATTTGAAAGTCAAAAGGTGTTGTGTTCTCTACCATTATGCACCTAACATTGCCTGATCATATATTCTTGTAATTTCTGTAATGTTAGAAGGCTTAATGATTATAATCTCTTTTAAATCATCATTTGCTGCTTCATAACGATTTAAATGAGTAATTTCAGTAAGTAAAGAGCCAGGCCCTACTTCTGGATCTATATCAACTACATTTTTATCACCATCTTCATAGTGATGTGCTGAGTTATATTCCTCAGAAACACTTGTTAATGTTATTTGATTTGTTCCATCAGATATTAGCTCTCCATCATTAAACGTATAACTATTAGTTGGTTTAACTACTATTTGACCAAGATCTAAATTTCTTCTTAATACTGTAGCTTTAGCTGCTGAATCTATACCAGTGACAGTATCACCTACTTTAAACTTTTCAAAAAATAAATCTCGAGTTACAAGTGTCTTATTCGGATAATCTGCTTTTGCTTTATTAACTACTTCACTATACGACAATGGCCAACCTTGTCTTCTTAACTTATCATTCATTAAATAAAAGGTCCAATGATAATATGGCTGACCATATAGTTTTTGTGATAAAACATCTGGCCTATCGCCATCAAGAATGGTGTGCTTTGTATAAAGCGTAGAGTTATTTTTTGCTTGATCAATTACATCCACATACGCACTTATATTTTGAAATGCATTTTGATCTACCTCATTTCCAAAATTATACAAAACTTGAGGAAAATTTGAAAAGAAAATAGACATTAATAACCTCCCTCAATATCTTTCTTATCAAGAGTTCTAGCTTCAACAAAGCTCATAGTTATTTGAGTCTCTTGGAAATAACCACCTTCATAAAAGGACATAGCACTGGGGTTATAGTTACTTTGAAAATTTCTTAAATAAGAATTTAGAATTTTAGTTGCTACTTCTTTCCCACCATACTGAATTGAAATAGCAAATTTATTTGGGAACTTATACGCTACTGGAATATTACCAACATCAATAGTTTCGGGATAAAGCTCTGATCTAAAAAACTTAATAATATTTTCTATTTCTTGAGCTTCCTGTCTTGTTTTAGGTAGCATATTAAAAGTAAAAGAAAATTCTCTAATATTAACTGATTTAAAAATTGCTCTAGTGTTTGGAGCAGGTGTTGTTTGTAATGCTGATCTTACTGCAGAAGCATTTGTATCTCCTGCAACACCAGCTAATCTAGATGCTGCAGCTCTAGCTGCGTCTTGAGATAAGTTACCTCTAAAGAAATCTGCCATTGAATTAAACGTATCACCAGCTGCACTAATTGCAGCTTCAATTGGACTAGTACCAGCTTTTATTCCAGCTTCAAGAGAAGCACCAAAAACACCAAGGTCAACATTTTCTATTTGAACACCATCTTGAATTT
>Ga0255781_10001036_pt1 | contig 22916 bp, 50 predicted proteins | sample 101ome_21_FD_179979 | JGI IMG/M metagenome (GOLD analysis project Ga0255781, IMG submission 179979) | Coastal salt marsh microbial communities from the Groves Creek Marsh, Skidaway Island, Georgia - 101413BT metaG (version 2) | ecosystem: Environmental > Aquatic > Marine > Intertidal zone >... | reverse complement strand
TTCAAAAAAGCCTCATGATCAGCCTGTGCTTGCTTCCAACCTGGCTTCCGTTTCAACTTAGACTTACCGTGGACTTGTACACCACGAATCATATGCATACTCATAAGATAAACTCCATTATTAGACTTGCGATAAGAAGTAATACTCCTACGTATAAAATAGTTTTTAATAGTACATATGTTACAAGATCGTGCACAATAACTCCATTCCGAGACTACTTACCTCCACACCCCTAGAACCATCGTTACATTCCTCACCCGACAATCTTACTGGTTTTGGCGATATCGCCTCACATGCGGTTTACGTTCAGTAACTTCCTTTTGCTTCTAGCACATTCGGATTCGTCCTTGGCCTTCGGACTTATCGGATGTGGAGGAAAGTAGTCTCCTTATGCTACTAATTCACGAATCATTTTGTTTAACACTTTAAGCTGGTCCTGTTCAGGATAGCGATAAAATGTTGGTGAAACACGGACACCATTTTCACCTAAGAACTCGATTAATTCTTGAATTTGAGATTTGATAGTCATATAAGATACTCCATTAATTAACTGATAAACTAATCTACCACAGTTTTTCTCAAAAGTAAAGGAAAAAGTTTCGTTTGAAATCAATGGCTTACGCTAAGTTGTTGAAAACAAACAAAACTTTTTTCTCTTTAATCCCAATCATTATCAAACTTAGTTGTATGGTAAAGTGTTTCACCATAATACTCGGCAGCATACTTTGATGCATCTGTCCAAGCATACATATTAGACTCTTTAGGAATCTCGATTTCTTTAACCTTAGCAGGCTTTGAAACACGAGCTACAGTGTCAACAACCTTTGCAGATTGTTTACGTACCTTAGACATTGTTTTACGACGCTCAGCGATTTTCTTGATTAGCGCCATACGTTCGTCATAAGTTTTTGCTACAGTCATAATAATCTCCTTCATTTGATATAACTAATCTACCACAGTTTTATTTGATTGTAAACAACTTTTTTTTGTTTAAAAACAACCACTTACGTTTTTTTTATTTCTAAGGTATAAGATCCTTCTGGCAAATTAAAAGATTTCATTAGCTTGAAATACATTTCAGGTTTTAAAGTAATAACATCATAACGACCTAGCTTTTCATTCCATTGGCGTAGATGACAATAGTCTTCATACAGGAGAGCACCAACATCTTCTAGCTCTCCTGTATCATCCATAATGGTGATAAGTGTTTCATCCATATCAAACTCAATGGTAATCATCCCCAATCCTTCTTATCACCACATTCTTCGTTATAGTCATAGCCAGCATGATATTCTGCAATGGCTTCTTTACTCATTCCATAATCAGGAATTAAAGTAGAAATCCCAGTTCCGCCAGTGTAAAAATGAGGCTTCCGGCGACGACCGTAGTAACTATCAGCCGCTCCTCTGTCGAAAGGCCCTCCATGACGGTCATCATAGAACTTACCACGGAATTCTGTTTTAGAAGTTTCAAGATCATTCATATAGTCTCCACATGTTGTAAATTTAAGATCCATAAGTGTATCCTCCATTTGATATAACTAGTCTACCATATTGCATATTAATTGTAAACCCCTAAAATGCATTTTTTTTATTTTTTTATATCAAAGGGGAACCCTTCCTAGGTGGCTCCCCTTCTATCTCCACCGTCCACGCCGGAAGCCCACGCCTCACTCTAAGCTGAGGGTACTTACCATTCCAAAAGCTGCAGCCTTATGGATGGATTTTCACTGGCGATCCCGGCAGGACTCGAACCTGCAACCTACTGCTTAGAAGGCAGTTGCTCTATCCAGTTGAGCTACGGAACCATAATCTATCTAGTGTGAAAAACCACACTGCATTCAAAAGAGGCTCAACAATTGCATCTGTTACAGCTAGCCAAAATTCAGCACCTGTAAAATACATTACACATGCTGCAGCTATCAGAAAGTGTCCAATAGTATATATCGCTGTGCGTAACAGAGACCCCTTCATTACTCTTTCTCTTTTAGAGTTTTAAGCATATTCTCAAATGTAAAGAACAGTTGTTCAAACTTATATTTATATAGATGGACTTCTAAACACACATATTGCTTGAGTGTCTGGTGGAAACCATCCGTTTTCTCCACCATGCTCTTCAGACAAGATCTCTCTTGCTTCAAAGCATTTAAACATGTCATCATATGAACTCATTTGCGTCGTTCTTAGTTCACCATTAATGAACACTAGATAGACTAGAGTCCACATTATTTTCTCCTATGCCGCTATTTGAAACCAATTAGGAATGTTACGTTTAGTCCATACCATTTTAAACCGATCTTGTTTTGTTTGATAGAATGCACGGTAAGCTTTAACAGGATCGCCAAGAGCAATGCATTCTGGATAATCCGCCATAGCAAGTTTGAATGGTGTTTCACCAACATTAGGAATATTATCAGGCACTTTGCTAAGTGTATCCTTAAGCTTGGCTGTACCATGTTCTTTGCCATAACGGTATGTATATTCATTAAGCAAGGCAACAAAATGATCGTAGTGCCATTGATAGTTGTCTGCTGATTCCATAGTCCATACAGTAGATGGATGTCCATGGTGTACAGCTTTGTATAGTGTATCCTCCAAGGACTGATTAGGATGTACCCAATAGTTGACCATACGTTTACCAGACTTGGATGGACGCTTTTCCACATAACCATCAAGCATACGATGCGCGGTTGATAGCATTTGTGCTGACTCCACAATCATTTTGACTACGTGCTTGTCACACTGTAATTGAGCTGCAATGATTGGGTCATTATCTAAACGGAATATATTCATAAGAGTATTCTATCCTGTTTTCTTTTTATTGTAAACATTAAAATGCATTTCGCATGCTTTTTCTGCTTGTTTTTCTGTCCAATCAAATTGCTTCATCGCTGCTTTGATTATGTCTTTGCGGGTTTCGTCTTTCCCGTTCCAAACTGATATCATGTTCCACAAGATTTTGTCGATCTGTAGCCAGTTCATGTCTAGTCTTTTCGAATTCTTTCTTGATCCACTCATGATAACGCTCCTGTTTTTCCATCTTGAGGACTCCTTCTTATAAATACTAATACATTTCACAACAAATGTAAAGGAAAAAATGCATGGCAGATGATTTAAAAAACGTTCCAGTTGATATGCCAGAAGGTAAAATGGAACTATCATTAAGAGTTCTTGGTAATGAACTAATTGGCATTAAGATGGTTGTTGATGATTTTAAAATGAAATGGGCTTTGATTGGTGTGGTTGGAATCGCAGTACTATTAGGCGCAGTATCATACTTTGGTCCAGCGATCACGGGGATGATGGGTCAATAATGATATGCCGGAAAAAAACGCTTTTGGCGTGGAGATGAGGACAATGGCAGATAAAGAAAAAGAAGAGGGCGCGAAAGTCCTCCAAGAAGGTTCACTATATGCATACTTAGATGCTGATGGTGATGGTGTTATCACAGATGAAGAAATGGCGCGGGCAAAAGAAATTGCTGAGTTCGACCATAAACGTAAAATGCAGGAAAACGAAGATGCTAAGGAAGACCAAATTCGCCAGATGGCATGGTTTGCTCTTTGGGGCATGCTTCTATATCCTGTTACTATTATTCTTACATCAATCCTTGGTCAAGAGGATGCTTCTCAACTGATTGCAGATATTGCTCCAACCTACTTCGTAGCAATTGCTGGTTTAGTTGCAGCGTTCTTTGGCGCACAAGCTTACTCAAAAGGTAAAGCTCCAGAGAAAAAATAACTATCCTTGATAGATAGATTGTAAGTAATTTTCGAACTCTTCGACCTTAGATAATCTATCAGGCCAAAGGATGTAATCTTTCTCAGGATTTTTCTTAAGATTGTTTAACAAAGGAATAATAGCGTTATAGAGTTTATCTAAACGTTCCTGTGTAGTTAAAGCCAGCTGCTCTGCATTATTTGCTAGAGCAGCTGTTTCTTTTACAGCATGTAGTTCTTCTTCGTTTACTGCAGTAAAACCAAAGTCAAATATATCTGACATTAATACCTCTTAGGGACAACTTCTTTCCAACGTTCATTTGTATCAACGGAACCAACTAAAGCAAAGTTGTCATATTGTCCTACAGCATAAACAAGAGCTGTACGAATACGATAGAATTTTGCTTCTTTCATAAGTTCTTTAGCATACGCTTTTGCCCATAACAAATTTTCAAATGATTGAAAGTGTCGATTACCAGCACCTGGTCTAAATCCAACTACAGTGTAATGCTTTGGATTGGCACGGATTGTTTCTTCCCACTCATCAACCGGTTTTAAATCACCACGTTTAGCTACCATAATATATCCTTAAGGGTGTAGTACCCCAATTTTGTTATCTAGATAATCTGCCTTTGCTTTTAGATTATCAATTTGCCGCTGTAAATTTTGAATAAGCTCTTCTTGATTATCATGATTGACTTTATCACGAGCTGAAACCGAAGCATGCGATGACTGCAGTTTAAGCAATTGATCGCTTAAATCTTCGATTTGAGTTTGCATTACTATAATCTCAATTTGATTTGCAGCGATATCATCTTTGTTTTTTTCGATATCCTGCGACAATCCACCAATTACAATGGCAGCGAATAATCCAAATGGATCCATATCTATTACCTCTTACTTTTTAAACTCAAGCACATAGCGCTGTCCGTTTAAGTAAAAACGAATTGTTGAGTGGCTATATACTTCTCTACGTTGCTCTGCATAGACTGTTACATCCTCACAGCGTTCTTGATTGCTATATCCTGCGATACGGCGTTCTGTCTTTGGCTTACCGCCTTTATCAGCTCCGATAATACCACCAATCACTGCACCTGCAGCTGCACCATCATCGTTACCAGATACACCTTTACCAGCAAGTCCACCAAGGATCATTCCAAGCAGAGCACCTTCAGCAGCATTGCCTTGAGTTGTGACATCTTCATAGATAGGCACTTGGACAATCTTACAACGGGTCTCAGTCACTGGAACATTTGTGACAATTGTTTTAGTATGATCGTAAACTTTTACACGATCAACAGTGTCAGCAGCAGCTGCCGTTACAGTTGCCATCACAAGTGGCAGGCTTATTAATACATTTTTTTTCATCACTCATATTTACCCCATTTAGTAATTTCAGATGTTTGGATAAAATTCATAAACTGCTTATGAGATTTATCCGATTGCCAAATTACACCAGCCATAAAAAACGTGAATGCTAGGCAACCTAGAGCTACGTACATAAGAATTTGTTCTGCTGTCATTTCTTTTCTCCATATTCAACAATTAAACAGTCCACCATATCACAAATAAAATCAACGTCTTCTTGATCAATTGGTGGGATTTCTTTTTTATACACACCAAGGACTATCTCATCCTCGATGTTCTCCCTGTTACACTTCCCATCCACAAATGGGCGGTGATAGTTATGCTCAAGGATATGGAATACCATTGAGCCTTGAAGTTCAGATGATAGCATCATGATACTTCCTTTCCTAGATACGATTTTACAAAGTCTGCACCACAGTCTTTTGCAAGTGCTACAACCAATTGTTCCAAAGGAGCCGTATCCATATCATCGCAAAGCTCGGCGATACCTTCACCATCTGATTGACGGAAAAGTTCAACTGCTTTATTAAAATATTTTAGGTCATCCATATAGCAATCATAAAGACCAGTGTCAATTGACTCCTGAGCATAGCTGAATGTTTGATCGATTAGCAGCTGTACTGCATTTAGTGGAGTTTCTGTCCAGAATTTTTGAGCTTCAGCAATCATAACCATTTCCTTTTCATTCCTTATAGATCTAATATAATACCTTTGATCTGAAATGTAAACCCCTAGAAGCCATTTTTGTTTTGTTTAAAAACAACCACTTACGTTTTTTTTTACTGCGTCAACCATTATCAAAGCGTACCCAAGAGTCTTGATATCGATTTCCTCGATCCCCTGCCAATCCTTTTCCATTATCCGTCTTGCGCATTCTACTACTGTCATTACAATGTGTCCATCCATCTAAGGTTGTTAAATCAATACTATCACAGGGATCGTCTATAGGTGTGTCTGACACTTTGAAGTGCTCCTTCTATTTGAGGTGGATACTCACCTAAGTAAGTACCAGCTTCTAGCATTGAGTGATCTAAATACTCTTTGTGTCTATGCGTAATATTATCCCATTCTTGTAAAATCTTTTTTGCCATTCTATCGAATGTACTATCTTCTATAATTGGATTATCTTCAACGTAATAGGCATATGCTGCCATTAGGTACCAAGGCACTACCATATTAATATTTGCGTCAATGGTTTCACGACATGCCTTTTCTATATCTTGGTTGCTCATCGAACAACTCCTTTAATTCTTTTTCCTTAGCGTGGGCTTCGATTTCCCAAGGGCGATCATCATATGGCAAGTCAGAACTATAGACTTGTTTTGCAAAGCGAATCTCATGTACCCAGTTTTGAATCATGCGTTTAGACACGTATTGCCAGACGTGTACCATCTCATGCAATATTGTGCTAATCATTTCATCTAATGGAAGAGATACATCGATGCGGATCGTAAATTCACGATCACCTTCATCCATACAGTCGCCGTAAACTCCTTGCTTTTCTGCTAACTTACGTATCGTTCTAATATTTATATAAACTGGTTTTTTGATACGTGGCATAAGCGTATGGGCTGCAAACATGACTGCAGCCTCAATAGCATTCTTACGGTACTTCGCACACTTGTTTTCAAAATCTATAATAATCATGATAAAATACTACCACAGTTATCAGAGATTGTAAACTAATTTTTTATACGAACTTCTACATTTTTTGGAAGTTTAATTTTTGTGTTAGGATGCTTATGATACAACACAAATTGAGTTTCTTTGAACTCGTCAAATAGACCTTTCCACACTGGACGCCAGTTATTAATTAGTCTATTGTTATTAATGTTACCACGGTCAGAATTCAAAATAAGATCTGAATAGCTGGACATATTAAAATCAAAAATAGAGTCAAAGCCATACATATGGATTTCATCTGCTTTCATTTTATTTGCAGCGTAATGTGTAGCAAGATGGCCACAGTTAAAATTGGTGTAGCCCTGTCCTCTATTTTTACCAGGGATTGCGTATTCAGGTAATATCGTATAGAATTCTTTAATACGTGGAGCAATTTTAAGATAAAAATCTGGTTTCATTTCCATATATTTTTTTGGACGGAAACCACATATCCATTCGCCTGGTGGATTAACGCTTCCTTCACGTATAGCAGCCATCATTTTAAAATCTACAATTGTGGTAGCATATGCATTTGGCACTTCAAATGGAGGCACATTACACGTTAATTTAATTCCCTTAGCAGGTTTATACATTCCTGCGTTATCACCATTACCTATAATATGAGCAACTCTACCCATCAATTAAATCCTTAATTACTTCTTTACCTTTAGCACCAGTCCAATGCATAATACGCATATCATGTGGAATAGTATTGTCAAGTACGTCTAAGCGTAGCGTATTAAATTTCCTAGGAAGATCTGATATATGTATCATTCGTCTCATACCATCCTTTACGAGTTCATGTAACACTTCCTGATCACCTACAGCTTGATTTAATGATATTGCTGTAGCCCATTCATCTAATATATTAGGTCTATCTTGGAAGGCAACAACTCCAGAATTATGCCACTTTTCTCCGCGTCTTGTCGACCAAGGCAAATCTTCTACCATTGCAAGTTTATTTGGTTCAGTGTAATTAAAGATTTCATCAATAGGACCTTGAATATGACAATCCAAATCAATCCAACAAACTTTCTGTGCTTTCTTTGATGCATCAATCATTGCAAATGGTTTTTTAAACCAGTTTTTTGCACCATCGATCGGAGCTTTAAATTGATCGAAATCATATGTAAGTATAGACGTGTCGGAATGTTTCTTATGGTTCGATAAAAACCACTTTAACATCCATTCAGTATTTTTATCATAAGCAGTAATAAAAAGATTTTTACTAGAGTAAGCCATATCCTTCACCATATCCATGTTTAGCTAAACAGCCTTCAGTCTTTTGAATAGTACTAAATGATTCCTTTACTTCAACTTTCCAAGGATAGTTTTCTTGTAGCCAAGGGAACGTGTCTATATGCAGGAATACATCTGTGGGCCGAGCATGCACTTTAGCTTGCGCAATCAATTCCTTTGCTCCTTCAGGACTAATACGATATGCATGTGCTCCACCAAAATATTTCTTTTGAACAAGTGGTCCAGTTCCTAAGAATGTTGGTGTATTATAACGTCCATAAGAAGGTTTACCTAGTGTCACTACCTTATCGAATGCAATTGTAGAATTTAATTGATCAACGACAACAGCATCATGCTCAAAAATGGTATAGTTAACCTTATCCTCCACACACTTTTTCCATAGACTATAATGTGATAGAAAAGCAGCAATACAGTTTTCAATCCTAGAATATTTTTCTTCAAACCCAATTTGTGAAATACCTTCATCAGAAAGCATGCTGTAGATGTTAGTATTACGTGGAGTTACCGCTGAAAAATGTTTAATCAAAACTCCGTGTTTTGCGCCTGATTGTACACAGCGTTTTGCTGTTTGCAAGGCCTCTTCAATATCTTCAATTGTAATAACGAAATGTTTCATGACGAAGTTGTGCTTGACATCCCTGTATTGACTTTAGTGTAGAAAGTTTTTGTTACACCCATACGAGGCATAAGTTGTTTGCACATAAGTGCATCATTTGGCCAAAGGCCATAGCTCTTTACAAGCTGAACCATGTGCTTAGCACCAGTTGGCTTAATTATATATGCTGAGTTTCCAGCCAATCCTTGAGGAATAGTAGTGTCATCGATCTTAGGCACAAACTGAAATTTCTGGGGATTGCGGTTGATTTGATTATAATAATCATGAGCTTTCCGTGTAGCTCCAAGCGGACTATTAATACCAAGTACCCAAAGATTAGTGTCACTCGGTTTAAAGTCTAGCTTTTTTACAAAGACTGCATCATGCTCTAATACTAAAATAGGCATGTTCAAACTCATGCAGCGTTTCCATAAAAGATAATGACTTAATGCACAGGCAATTCTTCGTTGTGGATATTTTGTTTTGTATGCTGTCTTTGTTAAACCTGTAGCAAAATCAATTTCTTTACCACGCCAAGGGTAATTCCATTTAATGTTGTGCTCCTTCATTGTTGCATCAACATAATCAGGAGTGATTGCTTCAAACTTATGGATTTCTAAATCATTACCAACACGTTTATTGGACGAAACAATACCTTCATATCCGCGTTCAGAATTTTCATTGTCTTTTAAAATAATTGCATGGGCCTGCATTATACACCTTCAGCATTTAACTTCACAAATTGCTTGTGGTTGTGTTTCCGGAAAATGTAAACTCGGTTATTAAATTTTTGGATAAGACGAGCTGTCAAATTTTCCTCAATAGTCATATCAAAGTCTGCTATTTTTTCACCGTGGAATTCTACATAGAACTCGTTAATCCAGTCCCACATACCTTCCTGATCCATTTTTTCCAATAGATCATACTCACCACCTTCAATGTCCATTACCATTGTAATGTAATCTTCAGCAGTTACGTTTTCTTGCATCCAACGGCATAGGTCAATAACCTCAACCTGAATATATCTATCAGTATTTACCGATACCTTTTTTTCATTTAATGAACTAGTATTAAGTGTTTTACCTAGATACATCTTAGATGTAGTATCTTCTACACCAACAGCTGCGGTGTATACCGTAACTTCAGGGAAACGTTTCTTAATCCCCTTTGTTCTTTCCGGATTAGCTTCAAATGCAAAGACTTCTGTTAATTTATTTTGCAGGTTTAGATTATAAAATCCTTTAATGTCATCACCTGAACCTGCACCTAGATCTATAAAAATTCGTCTCATACTTCTACATACCACACTTCATCAATATCGGTATTATAGTTACCTTCACCATAGTATTCAGATAATGCACGTTTAACATCCTTATGATCGCAATCATGGCCTGTTACAAATCCACCTTTACGAACCTTAGGCGCCCATGCTTTAATATCACGGATTACATTTTCATACTTATGATCAGCATCAATAAACACGAAGTCAAGTTCACCAGTGCCAACATTTGCTGCAGCCTTTACAGTATCCATTTTATAAAAACGTGATCGGATACCATAATGTGCAAGCTTAGGACGGACTTGATCCCAATACTTTGCTTGCTTACCTTGGTACCAATCAACACCTACCATTGTAAGACTAGGGTTTCTTTCAAGCAAATACAAATGAGTTACACCTTCATGTACACCAATCTCTGCACCGAGTGTAAAATTATTTCCTTTCACCAATTGGTCAAGCCATTGTTTGCGATGAATATCTGGATGCTGTGTCATACCATGTTCCAATAGTTTTTAGTAGGACCTGTGTCAAAATCAAAACCCCAAGTGTCAATATCTTTTTTATACCAGTCTGCTACAATTTGAATTGTTTCTGGTGTATACAAATCTCTATATGTTCCAGGATTTAATGCAGTAACATTACGTGCTCTTGACATTTCTGGAATGCTAAAGTATTTACACAAATCATCATTTAGATTTTCAAATCTCATAATATCACAACGAATATTCCCTTGCTCATCAGTAACGTGGTCAAATGCAGGATACCAACCGCGAATAGCACGATGCCACATATAATCTACATCGCCCCATTCAAATCTTTCTTCAAGGAAATGTTCAAATGAATCAATCTTATGTTTACCGACTGGTTCTTTCTTTTCAACTTCAATTACTTTCTTAGCAAAAAAGTAGCGACTGACCACACGATCCCAAGGATTACGAACAACTGCAAAAGTTCCATGCCCATCAACAATAGATCGGTTACAGTCTCTCCACCTAGCATGCTCAAATCCATGATGATCTCCTATTGAATCCATATGGTTCTTTACTGCCTTAGTATAAGCAGGTGATTTATGTACATCTGGTCCTGCCCACATTATCTTGTTGGCTAGGACCGGACTACGTCTAATTGTCATTCCAGCATTCTTTGGAATGTGTATAAAAACCTTTTTAAGAAACATGCCGCATTAACTCTTCTACATTTTCACCACGGTTTGGTAGTTTATCCTTTAAAAAGAAATGTATGAAATTGGCATTTTCCATATATTTCATTTCAATTCCGGTATACAAAGCATTCCATTTATAATTTAGATTTGTAACCTTCATCTTTTCTTTCTTGACAAAGTAGTTCAATAGGGTTTGATCTGTTGACCACTTCCACGCGCCTTTGCCATCAATAAAATCTTTAAATTCTGCGCGTTCAAGGAATTCTTTTGGTGTTTGACCACGTAAGTATTTAGCAAATGATTTATTCATTACCATAATACCCATATTGTAAAAATCAGCACCACAGCCTTTTGGACACTTCCAATCAAACAATTTATTAATAGGAGGCATACCATATTGCATACGAGAATAATTTGCCACTTTTCTTATATATTGTGGAGTGAGTGGCATATCTCTTTCTAGAACTCCAGCAAAATCACTATCGCTGTCAATGTTATCAAAAATAGACTCTGAGCACCCAGGGCGAATATAAACATCAGCATCAATGATAGCAATTTGATCATACGAATCGAAGTAGGCGAAAGCATTTTCTTTCTCATAGATCGGAAGGAATCCACCATATTTTTCATACGACTCTTTACTCCTATTTGTAGCAAACACATCAGGTTTAATTTTGAGGATTGGTTGTTTCTGTTGAATATATTCAGCACCAATACGTTCAGCGTATTCAGCAACACTATACGTACAATGATCGTATAATCTACTTTTTTTACCGGTGTACACCTGATAAATTAGTGTTTTCATTTTCATAACTTTCTATAATCTTTCTAGCAATGTACATTGCTTCATCAAATCGCTTACGAAAACGATTCTTTTTAGAACCATGTTCTATAAAGTAATATAGACTATCTATATCTCCATGATATGTAGGAAGATCGTACGTCTTACGATAGGACACAATATCTTCATACTGTGTCCGCATATTCAAAAGTTCAGCCAACGATATATTCATAGATGTCTTTCCATTTTGCAAATGTAGGGAATTTACCATTATTCATATTGTGAGCATGTTCTACAACAATGCTTTCAAGACCAAGTCGATCACCGAGTTCAGCATTTTCGACTTTATCTTCAATCCAAATTAATCCACTATCACGATAAGGTTCAAGGACATCATCCTTATCTGCACCAGTATCTTCAAAGATAAACTTTTCAAATACGGTTTCACCAAATAGTTTCTGAGCATTTTGAATACGTAGCTTTTGAGCTGAGTCATCCTTTGATAAGGATGTAATCATATGGAATACGTATCCATGTTTACGATGCAATAGGTCAACATAGTACATTGCATCACGTAAAGGTGGTAAAAAACCAATGGCAGCTGATTCATTAAAGAATCGTACCAATTCTTCTTTACGTTCTTTTGTTAATCCATAACGAGTACCAACATCATAGCTATGAGGATTTACAAGTTCCTTATCACTAAAGTGTTGGGTCATCCAAACCGTAAAGGCATACTCCCAATTCATGAGTACGCCATCACAGTCAGTAAGGATAACTTTCTTCAATTCTTTTGTCATTCATTTCTCCTTCATTATAGTTGAATTTTACCATATCTGACGGAGAAAGTACATACCTATTTTTAATTTTTTCACCTTTAATACGAATATTTTTTTCAATGGAAGCTGCTTTATGCCGACCACGTTTTTTATTACGTGGATCAAACCGACCGTACTTAGCCATTAGATTCTATCCTGTCCAAAGTTTCGAGTATTTTCAATTTCTTGTGCAAGGTCGTTAAACCCACCAATGTACCGATCTGCCCAAAAGACCTGTGGTACAGTTTTTGCATCTGGTAATCTCGTTCGAAATTCAGTTAAATTTTGTTCACCATCAAATCTATCATCTAGACTTTTGTAGGTGTATTTGAGTCCGTGCTGTTCGCAAATTTGAATTGCTCTATCACACCAACTACAATGTGAACTACCGTATATTTCTATCATTAGATTACTCCTAGCATTTCTTTTGTCATAATATAATCTCTTACTAAACCAGAACGAACGATGTCATCCCATCCAAAATGTATTACAGTAAAATTTTTCATTTGTTCAATGATATTCATAAACTTATATAGACCATCCTTCTCATCTTGGAATCTAAAATCAGATTGATGGTAATCTCCGCAGAAAACAATTTTTGAGTTGTTACCTACACGCGTAATTACTGAATCCAATTCATGGAATGTCAAGTTTTGCATTTCATCTACAATGATAATTGCATCATCAAATGTAGAACCACGGATATAAGAAGTGGATTCGAATTCTATTTGGCCTGAAGTTTTCATTTTACCCCAGGCTCCTTTTTCACCAAATAGTTCTGAACATATATGCTTATATGGCAATGCATACATTTCTTTTTTCTCTTCAGCAGTACCAGGTAAAAACCCAATGTCGCGGGTTGGAACCGCTGAACGGATAATAACTATTTTACGGTAAAATGTATTAGGATCAAGTAAATCTTCAAGCGCCATATACATTGCAATGAATGTTTTACCTGTACCAGCAGATCCAGCTAGAACAAGGTTGTCTCCTTCATCGTATGCATCAAAGGCGGTCTTTTGATTAATGGTGATTGGCTCAAATTCCATTAGGTCATCGAGCTTTACGGTCAATGTATTATTTTTTCCCATTATATTTTAATTGTATTACCTTTACCAGAATTTTTCTTAATCTCTCTTAGCGTATCTTTCCATGCATCCGATGTTTGCGAATGGACACCTTTTACTCCACCTATAATTTTTGGTGCAGATAGTACTTGACTAACATTAGGTAGTTCATCAAGCATTATCTTTAAATCACTATAAGAACAATTAACTTCCCATAAGTCGCCTGTCTTATTATCTTTTAATGTATAAATTGGCATAGTTCACCTTTAAATGGTCAGCCGATCAGTGACCGACTGACCGGGTTTACCTCCTAGACTATTGCTGATTGTTTCTCAGTTATATGATTTTCCAGAAACTTTTTCTTGTTCATTAGCTTTGTAATAAGCGTAACGTCCACATTCTTACGTTTCTTTAGTTTCTCAATGTAAGTTTCTAATTCAAGTACGTCTTGTCTTAGTCTTTCAAACTGAGTAGTCATGCAATCTCCTTTTATTTTTATTATATTGCATTATAGTTTATTTTACGAGTAAATTTGGAAAAGCCTCCTGTACTAGTTTTTTGGTAATTCCGGTGCCTAACTGCTTTTTGTCTTTCATAATACAAAGCAACTCGGCGTCTTTAGGATGAACAGACTCAAGCATATCGATAAACAATTTTTCTCGTTTAGGCTTGAGTATTTTGTCGCCAGCTAATCCTTTGACAAAATATTTAAATTTTAAATGTTGTTTGTAAAGTGAGGATGGAACTGAACTTTCTTCTGCAGGTTCATAAGGTGGTGTTCCTTCTGGTAAGTTCCACTGTACAAGATCATCGTATGCTCCACGTAACACGTCTTTAAGTGCCATTGTTTCATAGTCACGGAGAACTTTGATCTTATCATTACGGGATCGTTTTGAAGCAGTCATTTCAATTACTTCATAAATCTGGCGTGATTTTGTAATAGCCATTAAATAAAATCTCCAATATCATCAATTAAACGACGACAACGGTTTGCAATAAGGTAAGGCAAAACTTTACCTCTGTAATCCAGCTTGTCTTGATCATTAAAACTATTTATAATTTCTTCTTTTAGTGCAGATGGTGTTTGTGACAAATCAATCAATTGTTCATTGCGTTGATAGTTACGATACCATGATGCAGCATATAGCAATTCACCGTCATCTAAGTCTTGCATAATTGCTTCCATTTTCTTTGACGTTAAACGTTCTTGGCGGCGGCCTTCAACAAATACATTATCATCAGACAATACATTTGGAACGCCATCAGAAGTATCACCACGTAAAATCAATTCAAGCAATTGCTTCCGAGGATGTTCTACTGTTATATATTTCTTTGTCATAGGAGAAAACTGCGCAACATTAGAAAACTTTTGCAGTTGTGCAAAATCTTTATCTGCAGACACAATCATTACTTCTTCATGCTGGCCAAACTCTTGAGTGTTATATGCCAATGCAGCAATGATGTCATCAGCCTCACAGCCATCAATTTTAATTGTTTTATAGGGGAAGTTTTCGCCTAGTTCTTCGTATACCATATTGGTAATACGGAACACTTCATTCCAATCCATCTTGGATTCTTTACGTGAAGTCTTACGGCTTGCTTTATATTGTGGATAAACTTTGTAACGCCAGTTATTACCAGCATCTGCAGCAATCACAACCTCACCGTACTTATCTTTAAACTTTTTACGATACATACGGATAGAGTTTAAGATCATATGACGAATAAGATTTTCGTCAATATCCAAACGCTGTGTAATGATGTTGCCAATAGCAATACCGTTATAGTCAATAATAATCATATGATTCTCCATTTCATAGTATTATTCTATACTACTTCATTTGGATTGTAAACCATTAAATGACATGTCGCCGATGAATTTTTCCACCAATAAATGCATTATAGTATTCATCCGGTTTAAGTAGCACGTCATACTCAAATTGATATTTCATTTCATAGTAAGAGCATTCACCTTTGGTTTTACAAAGACGTAGGATTTCTTTCGTGTAGTTATCCTGTCCCTTTGATTCTACCAATTCTTGCACTTCTTTACTTGATCCATAATACGTCCGCCAATCCGACTCAACTCGCGTTTTGACTCTACGTTTACGTGTTTTAGTAATAGGTAATGTCTTAGGCTTCCAAAAAAATTTCTTACCAATATACTTTTTACCAGTATCTTTTTCAGTAATTTGATATACAAACCCCTGATATTCTTCAGGGGTTTCATTAAACACTTCGTTATTATATGTCCACATTATGTAACTCCATTTGGAGTTATTTATTCATCATCTTCAATTAAGGTAAACGTGGCATCTTCACCACATAATGAACAAAACGCTGGGACTAAATCTTCATCTTCTACTACGACTTCGGTTACGTTATCACAGACCTCACATTCGGTCCAATACGTTTGCTCCATATTTTTCTCCTACTGCCTTTTTTATGGTTTTAATCTGTTCTGGAGTTAAGTAGTCAGTGTAACCTTTTACTTTACCTTTACGCACTTTATATGCATCCGGATTATCTTTATGCTTATCAACCCCAGGAACAAGCCTGTATTTTTTCTTTTTATATTTTGGATCTTTATGGAAAGTTTTCATATTTTCAAATGAACAGTCTTTCCAAATTTGCTTAGCCTCTACCATATCTAGATTTACATCTATATATTTGAATACTTGATATAAAGCCTTTGGCCCACTTTTTAATTCTTCATATGTTACGAAATGCCAATGATCAGTCTTTAGCCTTTCAATCCTTAGTTGGAAATCGATTACTTTGTGAATTTGTTTTTTCACATAATCAAATATAGAACCTTGCGGTGCTTTCCCCCTATACTTTTCTTGAAAGTACATTGACACCGCAACGTCCAAAGGATTACGTGAAAGATAAATTACTTTTCGTCTACCACCTGCTTCGTCTATCTTGTGGCCATAGTCATAATACTTATGTGTCTTACCATGACTATCAAGCATTATCCGAAGCCAAGTTCTCCCTGACTTCGGATATGATAGTAATAAAGGTCTTTTAGAACGTGATTTCACAAGCTCCACCGTGACAAGCTATTGCACCCATAGTATCTATATCAGTATAACGTTTCTGATCTAGTTGAGTTTCAAAATCAATAGGTGTCAAGTTCTGTTGAATCTTAGTCCATTTATGAAGTAGGAATACATCTTTTAGACAATATTCTGCTTCTTTCGTGTCCCCCATGAAATAGTTGTTTGCGAACTTATTGAAACGGCGGATCCACTCGGCACGGATGTCACTCAGCTCTCCCTGGTGTTCTGGTGCCATTTGAGCAATGGATGTAGCCTCCCACAAATCGTTAAATCCTTTACGTGTATCAACAATCAAACCAGATGCAAACAATGCTGCAGCGCCATACTTCTCAACGATTTGCTCTTCTGTCATAACTTCTGCCATTGGTGCTTGATTAAAGTCTTTGTCACCAGATCCAGATAGGAATGAAATACCAGCAAATGCTGAACGATTTTCAAACACATAATCTTCTACCTGATTCCACATATGTGGAAGAACTGTAACTGTATTTGATACATTATGGCGAATCTTTGGATTTGCACATAGCTCTTCGTTAGTTCCAGCTTCTACCCAGTTTTGTTGTACTAGCTTAACTTTCTCAAGCAAAAATGTACCATACAAGTCTTCTTTATATAGTGAATCTTCTGGAGAAATAACAGGGAAGCCTACAACATAATCTGTTTTACCAGCTGACCATACTGACTCTTCAACCATATATGGATTTGTTTCAGCAATCAACTGAGCAACTTCGGATTCTTTGTTTAGCTGAACATGACGTAGATAACGAGGAGAATGTTCAGCGTGGATGCCACTAGCAGTCTGAAGCAACACAGATGCGTTTCCGGAAGGCTTAACGCACGTAGTGCGCGCCGCCGCGTTGATTCCAATAAGCTTTGCAACTTGCTTATTAACCTGTTTAACAATTTCTGCTCCTTCTTTTTGAATATCTTCTTGAAGAAGAACACCTGGATTATTCATCCATCCTGTAATTGAAACACCTAAGAGCGCTTCTCGTTCAAAGATCGCTTTAGAAGTTCCGCTGAGGTATTTAAAGTCTGTGTATCCGGCTTGGAGCGTTCCAAGGATTGCTCCTGCACGACAGGCTTTGAAGAACTCTTCTTTGGTTGTGCATTTGCCGCCATTGATTTCTGTAAGGTTACATCCTTGCCATCCAGACTCTCCATTGATTTGAGGATACATTCCAATCTCAACACAAGGGTTCGTAGTGAAATCTCGGTCGTCGACAAAATAGAAACCTGGTTCTCCAAACTCTTTGATTGAGCCCATGATTCTCTTAAAGTCTTCCTTAGTGATTTCATCTCTAACAATAACAGCACTATTATTACTGCGGCCACGCTGAGGATTATCGATAAACCAATTACCAGTTTTAGCATTAATCATCTCCTCGTCATTTGGGCTAAACAAACAAATTGTGGCTGATCTACGAACACCACCCGCCAAGACTGCATCTGCAGCATGCATAGCAATGTCATAAACTTCAATAGGTTTTAGTTTATTACGTCCAGATAGTACGACTCCTTGGATTAGATGTTCGATCTTATCCAGTGACCTTCTAAGAGGCTCAGGACCAGGTGCTTTGAAGCCACCTGAGATTTGTGCGCCTTTTGGACGTACATTCTGCAAATCAAAATAAACCTTACGGCCTTCAAACTCAGGATGAGTACCACCGCCAACAAAATAAGAAGACATTAGAACAGATAGTGCATCTGCCCATCCTTCAATTGAATCTTCAACCACATAGCCTTTTGCTTGCTTTTTACGTTCTGCAATTTCCGGAAGTTTGTTTACGTGATGATGTTGTACAGAAAAACCAGCGCCTGCACCACATAGCAAAATATAAAATAGCTCGCCAAAGAAAGCTGCACGGTCTGCATATGATGAAGTACAATTGTACATGCGCATTTGATGCTTTTGTAGTTGTTCACCACCAAACTGTAAAGCACGCTGTGCACCTAGAGCATATTGCAATTTATATAGTGATTCTGCTTCATCAATTAGATGAGATAGCTCAGGTGTCATTTTTTCTTTATAGTATTCTCGGTGCATATTCATAACACGAGAAACAGCTTCTTCCCATGTTTCGTATCGTTCTCGTTCCTCGCTCCATCTACTATAACCTTCATAGAATTTTGTCTGTGACATTAGGTTACGTGTGTTAACATCTTTTGAGTTAGGAACGACTTTGAGCATGCGAATACCTCTTTGCAAAACAGTAAAAAATAGATCGCGCCAGTTTACACAAGCGCGGGATCAATGTAGTCTTTTTCGATTGGTAGAATTATATATTAAATTTCAGATCCCGGAAACCCCTAAAATGGCCATCGAGAAAAAAAAATTTATTTTTAATTTTAGGGGTTTACAAAAACAAAAATCTTGTTATAATAGACCTACTGGTCTTCGGAGGGAGGAGTAGTATCTTCATCAGGTGTTAAAGCTTCTTCATAATAACCAATAATGGCCTGTTGGTCTTTAACATATCTACGTAGTTCTGCAATACCAAGTGCAAGATTTTCATATCCTTTTGGAGTAATTGCAAAAATAACAACGTTGCCAGTCTTGGAATTAATTTCTTCCATTTTGGCTTCTAAATTTTCTTCTGTTATAACATACCAGTCTACAGGTGGAAACTGTACAACCTTAGGCCGTTCTTGAATTGGAATACTTTGTTCCTGGTACTCAGTTGTTACTACTACTTCCGGCTCCGTCGGTCTCCCGCTGCACGCCGTTAGTATCAACGGGCTCATCGCTAGGAGGAGTAGTTTCGTTTTCGATCCGGCCAATAAGTTTTTCAACAGCGGCGTTGACTCTATCTTCAAGTCCTTGTGCATTTGTTAATGCCTCCATAGTCAAATCAATTTTAGCAAATACACCTCTTAACTTATCAAGGTGCTCTTGTGATTGTTGTAATCTTTTTGTAAGGTTACGATTTAGTTCTTCGTTTTTCTTGGCATCGGCTGCCATTTTTTCAACAGTGTTTTGTAATGTTTCTGCCGCAGTCTTTAGCTTTACATTATTTTCTCTTAGTGTACCTATCGTTTCCTGTGACCACATATAGTAAGAATATCCGGCATAACCTACACCAGACATAAGAGACACAAGGAATAAGAAAAGATATACTTTAGCCATCACTGTCGATAAACCTTCTAAACTTTTTAAGTAGTTTGGATTTCTTTTTATTACGTCTATCCATGACGTTATGAGCAGTAAAACGTGGTCCCATTGAAGTCTGCGCTGGACTTGGAATTGAGGCTGTGCTAGTTGCAGCTACATCTTCATTCTTTTTAAGTTTTTCTGACATTACATTAACTCATCTATTGTTATGTATACTTTTTTATTTGTACGTTTATGAGTAGCTTCATAGATATTCATGCCAAACACCTCACCAACAGGAAATGCCTTATGATCTACAATAACAACATCTTTAGGATTAACCATTTCATCTAAAGAATCATTTAATAGTTTTGTACCTTTTACTTTATAAGTACCCGGCGACAATCTTAAATCTTCTAGTACAAGCCACTGTGAACTTTCTACCATAATGTCGGTAGTATCTACATCCATAAGCTTAAGTGCGTGATCTATTTGCTTGTCATTTACACCATATTTTTCTTTAATGAGATATAGTGCTGCTGCATATGATCCGAGCTTTCCCATAGGAATTAGCTTCTTAATATTGAACACTAACCGATGGAAAGGTGTGTAATACTCTTTATATTTTTCTCTATCATAAATATTGTCTGTAGTAAACTCTTTACGACGTTTACCTTTTTCATCTATAATACCAGCTTTATACGCTTCAGTATCCTCAAAGTTCGTTGTAAGAAGTCTGAGGAATCTAAACGTATATACTAAATCTGCTGCACGTTTTACAATGCCCATTAAATATCCCTTAACTTCTCAACTATGTCTGGATCCATAGGTATGTTAGTGTATTCATCATTACGTATATATTTCAAAAATATTAAAAATGGTTTTATAAGAGGCCAGTGTATTTGATTGAGTTTTACCTCTAAAATATTTAAACTGGCCTCAATACCAAATGCATTAAAGACTACAATCAAGTGATTAAGAACGAGTCTTTCGTTAATCTGATCATTTTCTAAATAGCGATTTAACAAACGCTTAATATATTTAAACCTTTTAAGATCTTCTTCAAATTCTTCTACATCGATATACTTCGGATTGTAGTAGTTTTTGGCAGCATACAAATAAAGGTTTTGTTCAGTTAAGTCAATTTTCATTTTCCACCTAAAACAGGATTATTCTATCCTATTTAGGCAAGACGTTACGTAAGGTATCGATTAAACTTGCTTTATTTTTACGACGGTCAAGTTCAACACCATGTTCACGACCTAGTTCTTCAAGCTCTAGTTTTGTTTTTGCTTCAAGATCATCTGCCTCATGTTGCGCCATTGCTGCTTGGATTTTACCTTCAGTAATATCATTTGCAATTGCTTCATCAAAAACATATGGCGTAAGGCCGTGCCATTCATCTATTTGTGCTTGAGTCATCTTTTGACTTTTAAGAAGCTCACCGGTTTTTGGATTAATCCATCCCCGTTGTGTAGGTTCTGCTCCCTTAGGTCCTTTCATTGGCATAATTTATCCTTTCGTTGTATCGATTGGCTTTTCCATTTTATCGCTGGCTTGATTATCGCCATTACGCATTTTTCTAGATGGACCAGCACGACCTGCCTTTGATGCATCATCGTGGCCAAGATCATCATAATCTGTAATCTTTTCTTTTTCTTTAGCTTTAGCGTCATCGCGCATTTTCTTTGCAGTAGGCGAATCCTTTGAATCCACTGGTTCTGCTTCAGCCGCACCTGCAGTATGAGAAGCTTTTTCCATAATACGCTTATATATTGGCCAATCTTTCATTTTTTCAACTCCTTCAGTAGTTGCTGTATCACAGTCTGCATCAGCTTTTGCTTTTTTATCCTTCTTAGGATTCATTACTACTTCATCTTCTTCTTTTTTCAATTTGCCGTCCTTATCACGATCAGCCTTTTCTTTGTCTTGACGAATCTTTTGCAATGGTGACATCATACGTTTTGCTTGGCCTTGAGGCTCGTTGTATGCTTCTTCTACTTCATCAGAAATAGCTTTTGCAGTATCTTTTTTCATAGTCACAGGATACTTTTTACCATTCATGGTAAAGTGTGATTTACCTGCTTTATGAGCGGCTGCAGCTGCACCATGAAATGCAGTACGTTCTTGTGCTGGTACTTCCTCTGGAATTTCAAACTTAGTACCTTCTTGGACCATCCGCCACGCTTGGCCCATATTTTTAATGTCTTGTGTTTTCATTTTTTGTTTTCCTTACATCCAAACTTGGGCTGCGATTGATCCTGCAATAGCTACTATAGCCACCCAGAATAATTTATTAATGATTGCAACAGTATGCGCGTTATCATCAACTTTACGTTCTATCTCATCAAGTTTTTGAGATAGACGATTCATTCTTTCAAAAGCACGATCGTGGTCTTCTTTTAAACCTGCTAGCTTCTCTTCTGCTCTAGCCATAGCAACCATAGCATCAGTTAGCTTATCGAGCTTTGCTTCAATTCTATCTAGTCTTAAATTAGTATCAGCCATTACCATGCCTTACAGGACCAATAGCGCGCCTTATCCTTTGGTCCAGGATTATCGCAATTGTGTCTTGCCCTAAATGATTTACGACGAGCTGGAATATGCTTCTTAATGGTCATGTTAGGATCGCCAAAATTAACTTTCTTGGCTTTACCATCTCCATCAGGATCTACATATACTTTTGACTTTGCTACATCCCCTTTCATGGGTTTGTTTAAAGGTACTTTTTTCCCTTTATATGTAGCTTCAAATGTTTTAAAAGACTTCATTTCTTTTTCTTCCCTTTATTATCGGGATGTCCTTTACCGCCATCTTTACGAGTGGCCCAAACCGCTCTTTGCTGAGCCATTGAGACGTATCCTTCTTGTTTTTCGCCTTTCTTAGCAGAAAGGTATGCAGCGATGGCCATGTCTTTACGTTCTTTATCGTTTTTACCTTTAAACTGTGGAGCATCTGATTTTTTAAAATCATCAATCCATGCACCCATACCATCAGACACTGAAAGCTTTTCACTAATAGATTCTTTCATTGCTGCTTTACGCAATTCAACT
>Ga0255781_10001031_pt1 | contig 22949 bp, 30 predicted proteins | sample 101ome_21_FD_179979 | JGI IMG/M metagenome (GOLD analysis project Ga0255781, IMG submission 179979) | Coastal salt marsh microbial communities from the Groves Creek Marsh, Skidaway Island, Georgia - 101413BT metaG (version 2) | ecosystem: Environmental > Aquatic > Marine > Intertidal zone >... | reverse complement strand
TAGCGGCGTATCGTGGTCGCAAAAAGAACAGGATGTTGAGGAAGTCGTTCTCAACCTTGAGCGCACGGAGAAGGACTTCACTTATGCGCTCGCTCGCGTGTTCAAGAACAACGGCGGAAGCAACCAACCACCACGACCCGAATCACCACCTCCCGCACCCTCTCCCCAACCCATCACGCCCGGAGGCGGCTACGGTGATGTTGCTAAACCAAACCCCGTATTCCCTCGCCAATCAATCGGCGGAGGCACTTCTCAAGACTTCGCAAGCAAAATCCCCACGAATGCGCTAACCAATGGCTTCACACGCACGCTGAAAGGCCGTGGTTCGTTCTCAAGCGACACCCTGCTATCCACGGGCGACTTCGGGATTCTCGGCGCAAAGAAGCCAGCCATCGCGATTTCAGCCGACCGGGACATTGACGGCATCGAGAGCAGTCCAGCGCCCGTTGAGGGTTCAGCGATTATGACCTCGGACGGATTCGTTCTCGCAGGCATCAACGACCCCGAAGTGGGCGCACAAGGCGAAACGCACAAACATTCAACGAATGTGCGTGTGCCGAATGATGTTTCAACGGGTTTCATCAATGTGGATGCTATCATCACCCTTGAGTCAATCACGGGAGGCGGTTCAGCCGTCATCACGACGACCGTATCGTGCAAGGAAACGGGCGCAAGTGTTGCGCAGACGACGACCATCGCTCAAGGCGCAGACCGTTCAAATATCACCATCCTGAACAACCGCTTCCTCGACGGCGCAGGCACACCGGGGAACACAATCAACATTGAAGTCAGTCGCAAACCAGCGCAAGGCTCGGACACCGCAGGCTATCAATCCTTGACCGTCCACACGGTTTCACTGCGTCTGCGCAGAAACAGTGTTGCGGGGCAGGCTCAGTCCTTGAACCTCTCGCCCTTTTGAGAATAAAGGTGAGCGAGCCACACAGGGGAAGGAGGAATGCCGAAACCAAGAAGGACAGGAGGGCGTGCGACTCGCTCATTTAGGCCTTACACCTGTTGTCTTATTAAACCCACCGCTTAGACAACGCCTTGATTCGCCGTGCCGTGATTCTTCCGATGCCCTTAATTTTCATCAAGTCCTTCTGCTTCACTTTGGTCTTGAGCAATTCCCCAAGCGAGCCGTATTTTTCAAGCAGGGCGACGGCAATATCCTCGGTGATTCCCTGCACACCCATGAGCGCACGCAGTCTTGGGTCGGACGGTGGCTCTTTCTGCTTCGCAACGGGATTCAGGTTTTTGCGCATTTCACTGTTCATGTTGAGGATGGCGAGCCATTCGATGAAGTCGTCCATATCAACAAACTCAATCATGCGCACTTTTGGGAATTGTGAATAGAGCGTCATTTTGAACGACTTGATGATGCGCTTTTGGCGCAGGATTTCATTCGCCGTTTCCTGTCGAGTCGGTTTGCGCCCCTTGAAGAACGGCTTTAACTGCGTGTTATAGACGGCGAGAATCGGGTATTCAAACATCTCGCACAATTCCTGCAATTGGTGCTTGACCGTGCGCCCGTTGCGCCCAATGCCGAGGATTGAGCGATACAGGTCGTTAATCTCCTTCGCCTCGATTCCGTATTCACCGATGATGTAGTCGCCCACGCTCAAACGCTTGACGATGCACTGCCCTTTGTTGTCGTGCTTCCGGTCGCCAACCTTTGCGTAAAGACGATGGAGAAGCCTCTCGTTCTCCCTGTCGTCGGCATATATCATCATGCCTTTGTGCGCAGGCACGCCTTATAATGAATTGCGCTCAGTGAAGCGGGGAAACCGCTAAAGGATGGCGCAAAGCCCAATGAAGGGTTTTGATGACTCCACGCAAAGCATTGTAATTGCGAATGGCTTCGACCATTTCACTGTTGTCTTTGTATGCCTTATCCGTCAAGACTTGAAGCCACGAATCGCGCAACGCCGATGCTTCTTTCAGCATATCCCTCAATTCATCCTCACTGCGCACAGAACCAACACCCTTCTCCGTTGCATAGATTGTGTTTGCGATACCAAAATGGCGACGGCGCATGAGCGTATTTGCGCACTGCGCCGTGAACATATTTGCGTGTGATGCCTTCGTTGTAGTCAGTCCACCCCAATGTTTCTATGAATGAGCAGATGCCGTTTGTTATTTCATCGTTTTCCTCATCCGTTAAGTCCTTCGGGTGTGCATAGAACGCCAATTGTCTGCGCATCTCCTGAACGAGCGCAACCCGAACATGGTGCGGAGGATTGCTCACCTGAATTGCTCGCTCAAGACAATTCGGAAGTGCGCATTCTCCGCCGAGGAATCCAACAGAGACAGTGGACTCCCGTTGCGTCGTGTGGCGCTTGGGTGGCGGATTGTCATGCACCCATTTCACCAAATCAAAGCATTCGCTTTCCGCAAAGCGACCAAAGAAGGGGTCTATGTTGTCGGAAACAGGAAGTGGTTTGTCGGGAATCGGGAAATTGAAGGGGTCTTGCGCAAAATCGTGCGCAGGAATCGAAACCGCCCACCGCTTGCGCTTGACATTGAATGTTCCCGATATGCGGGTCATTTTTTCGGGATAGCCCACACCGTCAAGGCTGGCGAGGCCATCGGCCATTCTGCGCTGATAGCGGTCAAGGTGTTGCGACCAATCTCGGCCACGCACAGGGCGCTTGAAGTGCTGGTGGACATGAAACCCTCTCCCGGTGGCGACGAGGCGCACATCACCCTCAAGACGCTGAATCAAGGCCGCTACATCATGCTTGACTTCATCCATCGTGTAGTCGTCGTTCATGTCAAAGTCCCACCATGCCCTGTCCATGACGACCGAATCATAGTCCCGCTCGACATCAAAGGAATAGAGCGAGGTGTAAAGGCATGAGCGACCGTTGAGCCTGCGCACATACGCATCAAAGTCCTCACGCGAGCGGCAAATCGCACGCTTGAGGCCGACCTGTCGGGGGAATCGTATCATCAGACCAACCCAAAGGGTATGTGCTTATCAACCTATCGTCAAAGCCAAACATAGCCGCCGTGATGAATACCTTCAATGATTGCCTTCATCACAGGAGGGCAGACAACATTCCCCGAACCACTGCTTGCGTCGGTCTTGGTGATGTCTTCGGGAATCGAGAACGATGGTGGGAAGCCCTGAAAGCGCAATTTCTCAGGGATAGTCATGCTTCGCACCTTGATGAAAGCCGTCCCGTCCTCATTCATCACGCGGATATTTGAGAGCATACGGGTCAAAGTGCGCATAACCTCCCCCTTCGGTGTGTCGGCAAATTGACTTCTCGGACTGATGCTTTCCCCGTGCGCACACGCATTAAGGACTGCGCCTTCGGGAATCGTCGGGTCATTTATCACTTCGTCCCACGGGAGAGCGCCGCCCGTTTTCTGCGCAGTCCATCCCTCGCCAGCAAAATACCTCCTGCGCTTCGTGTGTGCGCCAAAGTCGCTTGCGTCAAGGATTTTATACGGGACACCCGGCAGATATTTGCGTGCGGGGAGAACATTCTCCATCGTCCAAGAGTCGCATAGGTTCATAGTCTTGAGTTCATCAATCATGCGCAAAAACGCCTCCATAGCACCGACCCCATCGGTGTAATTCTTCTTGCCGAGGTTGCTCAGTGCTTGACATGGCGGCGATGCGTGAATGTGGATGTGAACCTCAGTGCGCCCACCCCACTTCTTGACCGCCTCTTTGATTGCCTCGACAACGATGCGCATATCCTCGTCAAAGTCCTCACCGAGCCTTCGGTTGATGAACGGAACATCGGGAAAATTGTGTTTGTGGACTCGCTCGGCCACTTCCCAACAGTCTATGCTCAGGATGACTTCTGCGCCAGCGTCAAGCATACCTTGCGTGCTTCCGCCAATACCGCAATACAAATCAACGCCGATAACCTTCTTCGTCATGCTTTCGCATAAACAGTTAGTCCTTAATAACCTGCCGATGGCCGCAGATTTTGCAGATGGCGAGCCTTTGACTCTCCGTTTCGGAATCTCCCGTGATGAGCATAACAGGCTTCGCTTCTTCGTCGCCAACGACCATTTCACCATCACATTCTGCGCAGATAATCACCATTCATCACCAACCCCTGTCAATTCGGCTTCGCACTGCGCAGAAAACTCGCACCACTGAGGGCAAAAATAATCCGACCACTTCATCGGATTCTCATGCGCCTTCAGACCCTCAACGGCCTTATCGAGCGCCTTGAGGAAGGCGTTATGACTGCGCTGACTGACCTTCTCAACGATGAGAACGCCCTTCTCTTCACCGAGCATCACCTGTCGCTTGGAGTCGTTGAGCATATCCATCACGAAGTCCATGTTGTCTGCGTCGGGCGCAAGGTATGCGAAGTGCGTGATTGGTCGGGTTTCACCCATCAGGCGCAGAACATGGGAATAGAAGCACAATTCCCTGCGTGTGCGGGACAATTTGCCTTTGTTCATGTTGCCCGTTTTCAATTCATAGATGCAAAGACCGCCATCGGGATGCACCAGCACGCCGTCAATTTTCCCGACGAGAACAACCTCCCGCTCGGCATCCCAAACGGCACGGTATTCTTCATATTCGTCGGGCGCAAAGGACTCAATGCCCCATTCCTTGAGCCGTTGTTCCTCAAGCGCAACCAATTCCTGCACGCCATCCTCAACCTGTTCTGCGGGGATAAGAGGCGCAAGAATGCTTTGACCCTCCCAATTGTCATAGATGGTTTCGAGAGCCGTGTGAATGCGTGTCCCTCTCTCCATTTCAGGCGTAGCAGGGACTCTCAAATCCTTGAGGATGACCTTCTGCATCCAAAATTGCCGAGGGCATTTTGAATAGGTCATAAAGGTGGACTTGCTGATTTTGAGCAATTTCCCATCGGTCGGGTCATAGGTGGCGGCTTTCGCCAATTCCTCAACCGTCATTTGCGCAGGGTCGCTCATGCTCATTCCTCTTCTTTTTCTTCGGGAAGCGTGGTCTGCTTGGTTTCGTCAAGCGACTTTTGACAGGCAGGACATTCTTCGGGGATGGGAATGTCGTCAAACATCGGCGTGTTCACATTGAAACCGCAGTGTGCGCAGGTCTTTTGGTGAAGCAAACCACCCTTCTCAAGAAGTCGAATGAGAACCATGTTGCACTTATCCATTTCAGCGAAGAGGACATTCAAGAATTGCATGGACTGCTGAATGTCGTTCTTCATACCCTCCAATTCTTTTTGCACTTCTCGCATCGTCATTTTTCGGCTTTCTCGCACCATGTTATCGCCTCGCTTCGTGTTCATATAAACCTGCCGTCAAAGCCAACCCATGCCCGAAAGACCGTTGAGCGCATTCTCTATGCGCACAATGTCCCAACGCATGACTTCAAAATACGGGCGCACTTTTTCAACGATGAACCGTTCTGCGAGGTGGCGATAACCGACCTGCGCAATACCCTCAATTTCAGATGGGTCGTCAAAGGCGATGTAGTCGCCGTTATCGTTGAGCGTCGAGAGGAAATAGTCGTCTTTGCGATAGCCCTTCCCCAAATGCACATTCGCCCAATGCGCACCAGCACGCACTTCTCCGAGCGTCGTGTATTCGCTCAAGTCCTTGCTTAACTTGGCCTTGATGCACAGGTCGGCAACGGGAACCTCCCTTGCGACAATTCTGCGCACCAAATCCTCCAACGGCGCAACGACCTGTTCCTCGGTTTGCGCAGATAGAATCCCGCCGATGACGGTTTGCATCGCGTTCTTCATCGCATTGGGGAGTCGGGACTGCTTCATCTCGATTCCCTTCACATAGATTTGCGCATCGTGGTGTTCTCCATCAGTCCAGCGCACTTCGCCTGCGTAGCGATTCTTCGCCATCAAGAGGAAGGACTTGCACCACTTCTCAAACTCGGTTTCAATGGGACTCATGTTCTCATTGATTGTGCGCAGTGCTTCAACGCCCTTCTCAGGCGATTCGCACTGAACAAACACCGAGTCGGTGTGTCCGTAAATAGCAGGCATACCCAAAGCCTCGCATTCATCACGCAGACGATAGAGCGTTTGGCGGGAGGTGTAAGTGATTGAGGCGGCAATATCGGGGTGATAGAAACCACACTTGCTATCGCCAGCAACGCCATACATGGAGGCGACGAGCGACTTCGTGGCGTATTGCAGACCGTCATACATTCTGCGCTCGCCATCGCTCGACGCATTCTTCATGCGCTCTTTGTATTCGTTGCGCAGTGAGGTCATTTTGTCCATCTGCCGACCGAGCAGACCCTTCTTCTGCGCAAACCGCACACCGTTCCCGCAGTCCTTGCCCTCTTCGTCAAGGTTCGTCCAGCAAATGTTGTGAAGGTTGATGTTGCTATGATACATGGCTTTGATGTCCATGATGGCGACATTCCGATAAACACCAGCATCAGCCGTTTGAATGTCTGCGCCGGGATAGTCCACCTTCTCAAATTGTGGTTTCGACGGTATGCGCCGTTTGAAGTCGGGGTCGCGCAAGGCGAGGATGGGGAAGAGTCTTGAAACCCACGGAGTCGTGCGTATGTCGCATCCCGTGATGTGCTGAACGGCAGTGAAATAATTGAGAGCGCCCACCATATCGTCAAGGCGGGGCAACAGGCGCACATCCTGTCGTGCGTAGTCAAGGTATGTCCCGAAGTCGCTGAAATAGGTGTTGTGTCCGTCAGCCAATTCAACCTTCGTTTCTCCGAGGCAGTGCGCAGAAACCGCACCAAGTCCCATTGAAGGCAATTGACCGTTCTTGAGCGTCCATAACTTCTTGAAAGCCACCATCAAGTCAATGACATTCGTTCCCACGATAGGTTGCCCCCAATCCTTGAAATCATACCGTATGCGCTTCATGGGAGAGAGCAGGTTCGGTTGAATGTCGTTAGCCTTGAATCGCTTGAACAATTGCTGAATGTCGGCATTGACTACATTCCAGCCCGTGATAATGTCATAGTCCCGTTTGCGCAGAAGGCGAGCAAAGTCGAGAAGCATAGACCGTTCATCTGCGAAGCACTTCATTTTGCGCTCGCCAGCGTGAATCTCCGTCAATCCATCGGGGTGATTTGCGCACTGAATGGTGTCATAATACCCCTGCGCATAGTCGGGATGGGTGAAGAACACATATTCCCCTTCCTCCGAATCGTGGACGACAATGATAGTGATTTGACCCGACTCCATCATCCATTCCATGTCAAAATAGCAGACCCGATGCTCATACATCGGCAGGGTGAAATCGTTCTCAACGAGAACACGGTTCTCATGTGCGATGTTCGCCTCCCATGTGCGCACACCCCTGATTCCCTCCCGCATATCCTCGGTGGTCGAGAATTGAACCTTCAACAATTCCTCGCCGTAAAGACCACGGTATTCTCCGCTTTGTTTGGTGAACGCACGATTGATTTTGAATAGGTCGTCCTTCTGCACAAAGCAGAACGGTTCTGCGCTTAACTTCTGCTCTTTGCGCAAACCTGCCTCATCACGATAGCGCACGATAACTTCGTTGCCCCGGCCACGCTCGACAATCAAAGGGACTTCCCCCAAAATTGGAGGCGACTGCGGCGAATCTGCATACGCACGCTGATAGGCACACCCATTTTGCGCAAATCCGACCACTTCAAACGGCGATAGCCGAGCGAAGAAACAACCTTCTGCAATTGCTCAAGACTTGCGCCCTCCTGCGGATTCAGAAGCGTGATAATGTCGGTTGCGCCGAAGGTTTCCTTGAGAATACCGTTGCGCCATTGAAGCATTTCAGCGTGGATTCCCTGCCCCCTGTAATCCTCATTAACCCAAGTGTTGCCGACCAAATAGACGCATTCTGCGACCTCGACCGCCGTTGTGTATGCCTCAATGTGGTTATGACAATCCACATCCATAAACTTGCAGAAATACATAGCCCGGTTCATCACCCTCGGATAACCCTTCTCGCTCGCATCCTTGAAGCCGTAAGGCCATTCTTCCACATATTCAACCATCAAAGCACGCTGATGTGCGTGAAACACTTTTGTCAAAGGTCTGCTTCCCATGAAGAGAACACACCCCTATGTTGATATAAACCCAACGGTCAAAGTCCTGTCTGCCCTCGGCGGCGAGTCGGGATGCCGTGGACATTCAGCCATCGGTTAATCGTCATCGGGGAAACGGCGCACTGTTCAGCGATGTTCGCCATCGAGCGACGGTTCTCTTCGTATTCTCTGCGCAACCATACCTCGTCGGTGTAGTGCGCCTGCTTTTGCGCAGGGGAAATGGTGATTTCAACCGACAAACCGCCGCCGCAATAAGGGCATTCAGTGATGTGGTTCTCATCGGTGTTGATGTTCAAGGCTTCTGCGCAGATGGGGCAATTTGTTTTCATTTATTTCAATCTCCTGTATCTCTTCAATGGACTTCTCTTTCCTTCTTCGTCGCGTGTTCTATTCGGGCATCGTGCGGATTCAACAATCCCCCACTTCTCGAAGAGGATGAGCAGGTTCGCCGTTGTGCTTGCGCTGACTCGCGTGTAAGCACGCATATAGTGTTCGTTCACAATGTCGGTCATTTGCGGCGCATAGAACCATTCCCCGACCTCCTTATGATACATCAATCCAGCCATCAGCGCAATTTTGCGATTCATTTTTCTGTCGGATAGCGCCTCGCCCATCAAGGCGAGCATATCCACGATTTGCGTTTTGTTCAGGTTGCACACACTTGCGTTTGCGCTATGAACATATTGTGCATCGTGTCGCTTCTCCGACAAATCAACCATTGTTGGCCTCCCTTTGAAAGACGACTGCCTCGTTTGTGCGCAGAACAACGGCAACGCCAGCGCCATACGCCGAGAAGTCGAAGAAAACCAAGTCGCAATTCTCGGACGCAGTGTGCGCAAGAATGTTCTCAAAGCCACCGCCGATGGAGGTTGTGAGCGTCGTTCCTTCGGGAGAGCCACTGTCAAGAACAGTGCGTGTAGCGCCCTTCATTTCATCACCTGCGACCACCTCAAGCGTGCAGTCGGGATTCAGGTTCAGTCGGGTCGCTTCAATCATCTGCCCGTTGATTGAACCACTGCGCATAGCGTCGAGCAAGTCCTTCGTGCGAACAGTGGCGACCACGCCATCAATTGAAGTGCCGTCCTGCATGGTGTAGTGATTCAATTCAATGTTGCACAGGGACTTCGTGAACCGTGCCTCGGAATCGGCAGACCATTCGCCAACGGTCTTATTCGTGTGCGGGAATGCCTTCGCTCTCCCGTCGCTTGCGAGGGTCGTGCGCTTGCTTCCCGATTTTAGCGTGATTTTGCCGTCTGCGTATGAAATGTCAATGTCCGAGCCGTGCGCAGAAAGTGCGCCGATGAGCAGGTCAATGTTCGCAACGGTGATGTCCCCAAGAAAGGATTCGTCGTCGGTCGTGGGAACAGTGAATAGGCCAATGCTCGAAACGCCATCACGCACGATTGAAGTCGTGCTTAGATAAAAGCCCTGTCCTTGAAGAACCGCCGAGGAAACCTGCGATAACTTCTTCCCACCGACAACGGCTTCCCGCTTCGTCATTTTCAGCAAGGCCAACAAATCAGACTTCTTCATCCTCGTCATGTTTTTCACCACCCACTGTTGTCAATATAAACCTGTCGCCCTGCAATCGAAGCATCTTCTCAAGCGTCTTTGCGCACTGTTTGCATTCCCGTCCGACTTCGCTTTCGGGGATGCGCTGATGTGCGCCGATTGACGGGAAGCCACGGCACAGAACATAGGACAAACGCCCGTTCTGCGCACATTCGACTGCGTAGTGCGCACGCTCACTGCGATTGCTCGCAAGGACGACGCGCTTAACGACCTTTCTCATTCGGAAGCACCCTTCATTTCATGGATTGCACGCAGAAGGTCAAGCACACTGATATTTTCAGGGTGTTTTTGAAAGCCGTCTGCGACAATAGCGAGAATGTGTTGCTCGGTTTTGCTCAAATCCTTCGCATCGTGGTATTGCGCAGGGACTCCGTGCGCCCAAAAGGAGAAGCCTTCGGCCACCAAATCACCACTTCAAGAAAGGCAGACCCGTCCAATTCACTTCGCCATCCTTGACGGAGAGAACATCGTGCGTCGTGCCGAGGTGTTCTTGATTGAAGCCCTTCATCTCTTCGATAGAGCAACGGATGACCCATTCGTTGTCGGAGAGCGTTTTGTCTGCCTTCACACCTGCGGCGATGTCGCCTTTCTTGGTGTATCGGGTTAGCCACAATTGCTGGCTGAACAGGCGCATAGTGCCTTTTTCCCATTCAGGGACTTCGCCAACCTTCATCAAGCCCTTCTGTCCGTTGCCGATGTCTGCGAATTGCTTCACATCCTTGAGGTGGAAGGTGTAAAAGACGGCATCAACCGGCAATTGGTGCGCACGGTTCATCACATCACGGAACAATTGGTTGCGAATGCGCCATTCCTGCTGGTTGAATCGGTCGCCGTCCTCGACATTGATTGGATTCTTGCTTCGGTTCATCAGCACATCGGTCATGGCGTGTTCACACCACTTGAGGAAGGTTGAGCAACCGTCCATAATGACTGCGCCGACTTCACCATCCCTGCACTTCTGCGCAACGAGGCTGATGAAGTGTCCCATTTTGTCAATGAGCGCAGTGTAGTTCGTGGAGTTATCGTCATTGAAAATCGTGTCGTCCAATTCGTCATAGAGCGGGATGATGTGAATGTTCTCATCGTCGCCATAATTGGCGGCAACCGTCTGCACTGCGGAGTTATCCACATCAAAAATGATGATGGCCTTTTCTGCGCCGATGTGTTGGCGAGCAATCGAAATCGCCGTGCCTGTCTTGGCGGTGTTCTCCTTGCCGACGAGAGCCATGCGGATAGACTGCGTGCGGGAACGCTTGCGCTCAAACAATTGAGCGTAGTGCGCCTTCAAGTCCTTCTCAGGAGGTTTGTCGGTCTGCGCATTGTCCTGCGCAGAAGTGGCCTTCGCCTTTGCGTTTGCCCATGCGTTAGCCATGTTCACCAACCACCTTCTTCTGCGCCTTCTTCAAGCACGACTTCCTCGACGGCGACGGCTTCAATGGACTCCATGACCCACCATCCGTTCACACCGAGGCGTGGGAGTTCAGTCGTTTTGTCAATCCATGCGCCACCAACGGCAAGCACGATTGAGCCAACGGAGAAGTCCACCTTTGCGTCCTCTTCACGGGAAACCCACAAATCCATAGGGGGAATCGGAGAGGTGATGTCAAGGTCTGCGAGGGTGATGACATAACCACCGCCTTCACGGGGGTCAATGTGCGCAACCTCAAGAGGCACTGCGCATTGAGCATCCCACTTCTCCTTATCGGAGAGAGAGCCGAGCCATGTTTCAAGGTCGCCCATGCCCGTGAGCAAGGCAACATCGGTCAGGTCTGCGAGCAAGCCCTTGCCGTCCGAGTCGAGAGGGGGCGCAGGGAAAATGTTCACCACTTCCGAGTCTGCCGTGAAAACGGAAACGCCCGACTTTGCGTATGCGGTATCACCGTTGCGTCCCAATTTTGCAGGGATGCGACCGGGGATGAAGGTCGGGTGCTGAATGCTTGCGTCCTCGCCCGTGAAACGGATGCGGATTGTGCGCAGGTTTTTGTTGTCCTTTGAGCGACCCAAAAAGACGCAATCACGCATTGGTTCGGACTGCGCTTTGTAGCGACCGTAGCGGAAGTTAGCGCCGCCCGAAGGCCAAGTGGGTGCGGATTTGTCGGCAATCAAAACGAAGTGTCCCGTGCCGTCCTCCAAGTCCATAGCCGCTTTCGGCAGGTCGGTCATGTGCTTCTCGTCGGAAACCACTTCAAAGGGGCGTTTGTTCTCAAGCGAGGAATTGTGAATGTAGCGGAAGCCGCCGTTCACATCGTCATTCAAGAACAGTGCGCACACGCCTTGCGCAACCATCGCAGTGCGTGCTTCTTCATCGAGGCCACGAAGGGTATTCTTCATGTTGGCGTATTGCCGTGCGCTGATGTCCTTCGTGCGAGGCACGCTGATGAACATTCCTTCAAGGTTCTCGCAACCGCTTCGTGCAAGTCGTTGTGCAACCACACGCAATTCAGCCGCCGCCATGCGCAAAGCCTTCATCTCGATGTCGTTCTGCTCAAGACCCATCGCCTTGAAATTGGCTTCGTTTGCCGCAAGGACTTCTTCGTGCTTGGCCTGCAATTGAGGCACTTCGCATCCGACATTCTTTGCGACTCTTTCCATAATTGTGTTATCAACCATCATTTCACTTCCGTTGTATTCTGCCCTATGCCTGTTGTTCATATAAACCCAACGGAGAGCATTCGGGCGTAGTCCCAACGGACTATGCTTTCGTCCACCCCGTTCACCAAATCCCGTTCACTGATGATGGATGCTTCGACTACACGCTGAATCATGGCTGGCGTTGCTTCGCTCTCAACGGCGAAGTCAAACACCTCTCGCACGATACGGCGCATATTCTGCGCACCCGTCATTTTCACGGCTTCGGCAACGGCCTTTTCCTTTGTTGTCAAGGTCAAGAACCGTCGAGCATTGAACCCTTCGTTCAAGCGCAAAAGAAAACGCTCGGCTTCCGCAGGCTCAAGGCAGGATATTGATTGAAGCGCACCCAATGCGTTGCGCAGGTCGCCACGATGGGCGATGGCGATAGTGGATAACTCCGTCCTGTCAAACGCAAGCCCCTCGGCTTCTGCGATTTGCTCAAGTCGGTTCACCATGTCGTCTTGACTGTGCGCAGAAAATGTGCGCACTTGACAACGGGACTGCAACCACGGCGACACTTTGCTCAGGTCGTTGCAGGTGAGAATGAAATAGCAGGTGGCGTTCTCAATCACGCCTTTGAGCGCATCCTGCGCTTGAATGGTGAGGCGGTCTGCTTCGTCAAGAAGGATGATGATTTCATCGTTGCCGCAATTGGCGAGGAACACAATGTCCTCTTCAATAAACTCGATTCCCCGTGTGCGCTTGGACGACGCATTGAATGTGTGCATGGTGTAGCCCCGTGCCTGCGCAATAATGTTTGCGAGGGTTGTCTTGCCTGTCCCGGCTTCGGGGGAATAGAAAATGAAGTGTTGCATTGGCGCACCACCTTCGCAGATGGCTCGCATTTCATCAATGATATGCTCTTGCCCGATGAAATCACCGAGGGTTTGCGGTCTGTGCTTCTCCCACCAAATCAATACAATTCCCTCCCCGAATCAAAGTCCTTCCATGTGAACATCTCTTTTGCGCAGGCTCGACATAGATAGCGAGAGCCGAAGTCGCACCCAAGCAATTCGACGCTAACCGTAGCAACGATTTTTCGGCGGTTCTTGCAGGACATACAGACCCCGATGCCTCCACGACTCATTCTTCAACCCCCATAATCAATTCGGTTATGAATCTGCGCAGACCCTTGAATGTCCCTTGAACGGAAAGTCCCGAAGTGTTAATGCGCAAACATCGGTGCGCATATTCTCGCTCGGTGTCCGTGATTCGGTTCATGGCCGTTTCGGAGAAGTGCGCAAGTCGTTCTTCGGTTGCGCCACGCTCGATGAGCGTTTCACGGGATGCGTCAAGACGGATGAATACGCCGCCATTCTCAAGAATCCAGCGTGCTTCGTTCTCATGGCGCACATCATCAATGATGAGAAGTGTTGAATTGTTCCCGTAGTCGGGGTTATCCTCCGCCAATGCGTGAACCCAATAGTCGGTGTCAATGAGCATACGCTTTGCCTGACCCACCGCTTGAAGCACGGGACGCATAGACTCTTTGTTATAGTCCTCATACACATCCCAAATGTAGCGAGCGCCTTCCTTTCCGTGAAGCGGGAACATCATTTCTGCGCATTCTTGGCGGAGTCGGTTCGCAAATGAAGCGATGCGCACATGAGAAAAGTCGTTTTCATAGTGGGCTTCGATGAGCCGAGCCAATTCGCTCTTTCCTGTGCGCATTCGTCCGTGTATTCCGATAATCAAAGGTTCCCCTCCATTCTTACATCAACGCACTTCATGCCCTTCAAGCAGTCGGTGCATCCGAGAGCGCCGTGCGAATGACAATAGCAAACGCACCGTGAACCATAGAGGCAGGTCGGGGAGTCCGATGTGCGCATAGCATCCGTTTTCTTGAAAGTCATTCAGTCCCTCTCCCAACGCATTCTGCGCATTTCAGCGACGAGGAAAGCGACTTCCTCCTGACAGTCCGTGCAACACAAAGCCAAATCATCACTGCTCTCGCAGTCTTTGCCCTGCTCGCAGATGAGGCATTCAGTGCCGTCGCCCATTTTGCTCAAGCCTTCACCCCCACTGCAAACGGGATTTGTCGTGCGCACATGACGCAGGTGATAGTGAGTCGGTTCCCCGACGCTCGACTTTCAAATCCGACATTGAATTGCATACCGCCGCACGAAGGGCAGGGAATGGTTTTCATCGTTCTTCCTCCACGATGTAGTCGCCGTCATCGCTGATTGTGAAATCAAGAGCGCAGTCAAAGCAATAGAGAACCTTTTGATTGAAGTTATGCGGTGATTGCGCCACCTTCGTCTTGCACAAACAACAGACAACGGGGAACAACATCAAACATCACCCCACATGGCTTCGTGCGTGCAACGAGAACACGCCCTCTCATGGCGCACCACGATAATGTTCTGTTCGCACAACGGGCAAAGGGTCAAACCACGCTGGCGCAGTCCGATTTTGGCGAGGATGATGCCGATGCGACGAATCATTCGCACACCATCTCCCAACAATACACGCACATAGAGCCGAGCATTTTGATGCCCGACTTATGACAAACGACGCAAGGCTTCAAAACAACACACCTCGCTCGACTTGCTTCTTGGTGATACCTGCGACCTTTGCCGCCGAGAATCCATTCGGGAAGCATTCGGGGCAGGTCTTGAGAGCCATAGCCTGTTCATCGGTCATGTTCGGGTGGTTTTCCTTCGGCGCACCGCACGCATAGGTGGGGTTTGCGAAGTCATAGACCAACGCCGATTTGTGGAGAAGTGGTTTCGCCATGACACGACTTAACCGTGGTGTCCTCTTAAACCCCACGGCGGGAACATGGGAGGCATATAGACCATCCCTCCTTCATCAGCCGCATTTGCTTGCACTGCTCGCACCGCACGCTCTTTGCCTTATCGGCGTTGCTCATGCTTGAATAGGGAAGGGTGTAGCGCAAATCCTCTTCGCTTTGAATCAATTCCCTGTCAATGTCGAACACCATGTTCTTCACGACACTTCCGTTGGATAACTCAACCTTCTCATGGCCGCACGATACAATCTGCGCATTTTTGCTGATGATGGCGGCGAGGCTGGATTCCGAAGGGACTTCACGGAACAAACCCATTTCATGCAGTCGCTCGGCAACCGCCGCACGGGTCATTTTGCCTTCGTGAAAGAGAATCTCGGCAACGGTTCTGCGCAACCTGCCGTTGTTGCGAGCCATTGGTTGATGTGCGCATAGGAAGGTATATCAATTATCGCCCATCGCCGCCCACACCTGCGGCGGCATTTCGTCTTGACGCAGAAAAACCGCAGTGTTTTCTTGAGGTTGAGGGTTGAACATCAGAAGGCGCAGAAAGAGGACGATGTGAAGAAAGCACATCTGATAGCAGAACAATTCATAGAGGTTCAAAGCCACCCGTCCTCGTTCTTCTGCACACGCTTCTTCACGCCCTTCGGCAGTGCTTCCTTTGCATTTATGCGCACATCGTTTGCGGTTTCGGTATCGGTGCGCACAATCCGTTCCCAATACAGGTCTGTATCGCGAACACCGAAGGGCAATTCGATTTCATCAGTGTTCTTCTTCTTCGGCCACGCCATGCGGTGAACAGGTTTGTGCGCATAAGCAATCATGGCCTGCTGAAACACTTCGGGCGTGTGGGTGAAAGCCTGCGCAAGTCTGCGCCACAGGAGAATGTCTTTGTTGTTCTCTCGGAGGAACGCCAGCATCAACGGAACGGGAACGGTTGCGCATTCAGTGAAGGCGAGCCTCCTGTTGCGCACACGCATGGTCGTTTCGATTGCCCGTTTGTGGTCGTTCTTCTTGAACACACCATCAATGATAACTGCGTCGTTCTTCTTCATCTTCGGAGGTTGCTCGCACACCCAAACCATGCGGTATGCGATGTGAGGCAACCAAGCGAGGCATTCCTTCGCAGTCGGCTTGCGCTTATGAACAATGACAGTCAAGCCTTCGACATTCGGCGCACACAAAACCGATGAACCTTCAACATATTCACCGACTCGGTATTTTTGCGCATCATGCGTGAAAATGAGAACGCCCATCGTCCCATTCCCCCTGAACGCGACTGTATTCCTTAACGCCGTTGCGCTTTCGTTCAAGCAGTGCGCCACGGCCAGCGAGAACCTTCAACGCCTTCGCCACCGCATAAACATTCATGCTCATGTGAGATTGAGGAAGTGCCTCGGTTGCTTTGGGAAGGATTGAATCTGCGCAGAACCATTCATGCTCGTCAAATCCAGCAACGGCCTTCTCGACGGCGACTTTGCGGTATGCTTTGCTCATTCAGTCCATCCTCCGAATGCAAAGAAGCGCATAGCCTGCGCTCATGTAGCCCTGCGCAAAGAACAGTGTTTCGGCAGGCGAACCCGTGAAGAAGAAGGTGTGCATGGTCGGGTCGGCACTTAGCCGATTCTCAAAGTCCAATTCCCACCTCATTGTGAATCACCTTTGCATTCAGCGACGAATCCCTCAATGCGCATGACGCGCTCGGAGTCAAGACTCCAAAGGAAGTGCAGGGGATTGTGCTTGAACAAATCCCACTTGCCCATGAGGTATGTGTTTTCCGCATCGGGAAAGAAAAGGTCGGCAAAGTCCATCAGGTTAAGACGGTTCAGGTATTTCAAATCATCAAGGGTTTGAAGGATGCTCATTCAACCGCCTCCCAATCACCGATATACAGGATGATGTTCTCGTTCTCATGCGTGAACGCACGGATATATCCACGCCCAATGATTTCATCGGTTGGCGAAAAGCGCAGTGTAGCGCCCTCTAACAAATGCTCGACATAATTCGGTGAATTGTCCTCATCGCAGAAAACAACGCTCGTCATGTTCGCCTTCACTGCCCATCGTTTAATCGTCATCGGGGTTTTCCTCCTTGTGCATTGACATAAACGGGTCGTTCATATAAACCCAACGGTGAAACCTCTTAAATTGGTGTTCTGATAGACCCCACATTCGGCGCACCACAACGCCTTGAACCTGATAACGCCCACTGAACCAGCGCAGACCTTCCACGGTGTCAATCGTCGCAATCAACCCGTCATCGAACATACGCCGAGCCATGCCGGGAAACTCCGTTTCGGGAATCGGGCGAGCAATCAATTGGTTGAAGTGCGCACGCCACTGCACAGGTTCGCCTGCGCTCATTCAATGTCCTCCCATTCTGCGTCAATCACGGTCGTCGGTGCTTTCAGTGCGGATAGGCGCATTTCAACCTGTCCGAGAAGTCGTGGTTCGTTGCGCAGAACATCAACGAGGATGCCCATAACCGCATTCACATTCTGTTGCGCAAGAAGGATTTGGGAATCAACGCCAATCTCTTTCTTGAGCGTGCCTATCAATTTAATGTTCGTGTTCGCTTGCGCAACGAGTCGTGTAGCAGTGCCGAGCCATTCTGCGTCAATCCCGCTAATGTCCTTCTCGCTCTCCCATTCGTCAAGCCAACGCTGGATTCGTGCGAAAACCTGATTCGCCATGTCAAGCGTCGTGATGGCCTCGCTTCGTGCCTGTTCAACGGCCTCCGCTTCTTCGGGGTCATAGTCCATGTGGTCGCTCATGTGTTCCTCGACAATACCCGCTTCCCAATTGTGCTTTGCCTCAAGGTATGCAGGGCTAATGTTCCCACAGTGGATTTGAACCTCCAAGTCTTTGCGCCCTCGGTGGTTGCACATGGGGCATTCGGGTGATTCAAGAACCCATCGCAGTGCTTTGACTACGGTTGGGTCGTTTTCGTGCGCAAGCCTTTGTTCAATCAACCATTTGCTTTTCATATTCAACCCCCCATGCGTGCGCTTTGTATGCTTGCCCGTCCCGACCGTAAGAGACACCCTCCATATCAAAGCATCGGAAACGGCCATCGCGGGACAATTTTTGCGCCGCACTTCCAACATTCGGCGGAAGTGTGTTCTTCATGCGCTCTCCGCTTACAGTGTAGCCGATGTTTTCAAACAACCACTGCGCAGTGCGCACATCGCCCGTGTCCCGCAGATATTCATAGCATTTGTCGAGCCAGCGTTTGTATCGGTATCTTCTCTTTGGGTTGGGCATCATTCATCACCTCTCTTGCGCAGACGGAAGCAGGTTATGCGTCCACCGTATTCAATGCGTTCAAATCGAGGGTCGTCCGTCAAGCGCACCTTTGCGCTTTTTCGTTCAGGGAATTGGCGACTGTTCATCCGTGTTCCTTTCGTGGTCGTCAAGCCGTTGAGAATGTCGTCAATGTTGGCTTCGCCCTTCTGCGCAAGGTATCGTGCGCAAGCGTCAAGGAATCGTGTATGCTTCGCCACGCTCACACCTCTTCAAATCCGAATCTGCACATAACGCCACGGCGACCCCGACCATCACGCTTAGGGATGTATTCGGTGAACCACGGCTGATTGAGCAGGTAGTCCTCCATCCATCGCTTCGCTGATTGATAGTCGTTGTTGCAGACTAAGCGTGCTATGTCTTTGAGCAGTGTTGAGCGCGGCACATCCTTCTCCCAAAAGGTCGTGCGAATCAAGCGAATGTCCTCGTCCATGACATTTCTGCGCATTTTGAGCGACGATTCGAGGATTGAGCGCAGTCGGTCGTCCAAATTAACCATGAGCAATTCCTTATCCTTCCAATCGCCGTTCATCATCGCATAGCCGATGGCGAGCCTTCGGAACAGGTCGCTCTCAAATGAGCGCACAGACTCTTGAAGCGTCCATTCCTCAAAGTCCTCGCCAAAGACAACACCTTGAGGTCGCTTCTCCATGACTTTGCGCTGGCGGTCAATGAACCAATGGCGCAGTGCGATGGCTTCCTCGGCCAATTCAACCCGTTCTTGGGGCGTGAGGCTGGCCTGCGCATTCTGCGCTTTCTTATAGAGCAATTCCTTTTCGGGCGACATTTCAATGTCAATGATGAAGAAGCGACGGTCAAGACCCGACTCCAATTCAAAGCGAGCAGGTTGCGTTCCCGCCCACATCGTTAGGCGTGTGTTGTAGCGCACCCACCCACTGCGCATGGCTTTGTTCACACGGCCACTGTCGAGCGAGGTGAGCATTTGATTCTTCATGTCAATGCTATGGTCTTTCTTGCCTGCGTCGGACATGGCGCTGAACTCTTCAAAGCACAGGAATCCGCCGCACAAATCGCGTGCGAGGGGGCGACCCATCACTTGCCCTTCTTCGTTCACCGAGCCGAACATACCTGCTTCGGTGATGGAGTTAGCGCCAATCATCGTGCGAAACCCAACACCCCCAAACGCTTCGTTGTTCCATAGCAGACCCGTATTTTCTGCGCAGAACAAATCAATGAGAACATTCTTCCCCGAACCCTTTGCGCCACGCATCAGGATGTTAATGCGTGTGTCGGCAAGGCGGGATGCTGGCGTGTAAATCGGGATTGAGTCATGGCGCAGTGGGCAGTCCTCAATCACAAACGAACCTTCGGGCGCAGTCATTGGGTCAAAGTCGCACATTGAGCATTTGTTCACGGCGTTGAACAGGTGTGCGCCAATCGAGCAGATGAAAATAGGCACTTTGTCCTCCACATCAACCAAGTGGTTTTTGTCGCAGAAGGTTTGCAGTCGCGTGAATATGTCCGTCATCTGACACACCTCCGCACGGGATAGGGTATTTTCTCCTTCTTAACGCCGCCACAAAGCAAGCACCTGAAAGTGATTTCAGCACGATGGGTTTTCATGCCGAATCGGTCTTGATGTGTGTTGTTGGCTACGCCCTGCGCTTGAAACTTGCAGGCGTGAATGCCGCCACAATTCGAGCATGGCGCGTCGTCGTCGTTCTCATCCCAAAGCCCACAGTGTTCACATTCCCTCATTGATACATCCCTCCGCTTCCTCGGTCAATCGTCTTTTCATGCGAACCCATCAATTCCTTGACTCGCTCTATGGCTTCCGATGAAATCCCGTTATATGAATCCTCCGCCATTTTCGCGGTTTCTTGGGGGATTGAGAAGCCGCTCTCCCTGAGCAGGTCGCACATCGTTTCAAAGTCGGCGGGGTCAATGGTGATTGCTTCCCTTGAGGTGGCCGTCGCCGTTTCGCTCGGCATGATGAAAATGCTTGAAGGCTCATCGGACATGAGCGTGAACAGGTGCGCAGGCAACCAACCCCATATTGACTGCAAGGATTGGGGGGCTTCATCCGTTCCCATTTTGCGTGCGTCCACACGCATAGCGGGGAAGTCAGGCGGCGTTGTGTCGAACAAGCGGTTGAGCGCATAGGTCGTGAGGATGCCGAAGTGTGCCGCCCATTTGAAATAAGCCGCTATGTCCCGTGCTGGCGGATAATTGAACAACCATTCGTTGCGTTGCGCACTATGCGCATGGGATATGACGGGCAGTGCGTTCACGCACACGAACAAAGTCAGACCCTTCCGAAAAATCGGCCACATCGTCGTCGTTTCATCAAGGGTTCGGTGTGGTTCAACGAGCGCGTGTTTTGAGGTGATGTAGCCCACGGGTTCTTCGCCCATGACTGCGCTCGCAACGAGCATTTGAGGAAGTGATGATGCGCCCTCCGTATTGACGAGAAGCACATGGGTTATCTCGGACAGGATGCTCTCATCAACATAGAAGTCCGTTTCGTTGAGAGTCGTTAAGCCCCACGCCATGATAACCCCTATACCCTTCGTCCATATCAACCCTTTCTTTCCGTAGCGTTGAAAGAATTGAGAAAAAATAAAACAAAGCACTGCGGCGCATTAGCGTGAAATCTTTTTTCTTTCATAGGATGCTGAAAAAGAAAGAGGCTCTTAATTTCAAAATCCCTTTAACGCAATAAACAATAAACAAAAATGGCGAGCAGTGCGCCGTTTTTTTCTTTCACAATTCCTTCAGACCCGTTGAAAGAATGGGGGTGTCAAGGTCGCAAAACGCCTGAATCGCCCGTTGTCGTTCTATCATGTCCCGTTCCTTGAAGGTCATCCCTCCACCCGTGCGGTCGTCGCCAAGAAACGGTTCAGGCACAAAACCGCTTTCGTGCATATCCGCGATGCGTCTTTCGATTTCATCAATAATTCTGTGGGGGTCATCGCGCTTAACCGTAGCGTGTGGGCGCAGGTCAAGCCCACCACCCACTGCGCAGACCACACTTGAAATGAGCGTCGGCTCTTTGAACGAGAAGGAAGGCGTGTCATTGAGGTTCATGGCGACGACGATGTGCGGATAATCCCCGAACACCAGCGCAGGCGCGAGAACCTCGCCGTTTTTGCCCCTGTAAGGCGCTCTAATCGCCCATGTTGCGCCGAGGTGGGCGGGTGTAGCGGGAGGGGATTTCATGGCCGTGTGAGCGACGACAGTGCGCATTTTCAAACCGACGAACATCGCGTCCGAATTGGGTTCCCTCATGCGCACGGAATCGCAAGAGAAAATGAGGAAGTCAAACGCGCTTTCGCGAAGGAAGGCTTGGAGGTCGTGCGCAAACGACGGTTCGCCTTCAAGCATGAACCCGCCCTTCATCCCCTCCTTGAGCGCGTTGCGTGGGAGTCCCGGCTGAATCGCGTCAATGAGCGCAAAGACTTCGGCCAGCCCATCAACGATGATTTGATGCTCGCCAGCCTTGAGGACTGCGCACGGCTGAAACATTCGGCGCTTTGCGCCCCTGCGCCAGCCGAAGAACCGCTCGACGGTGATTTGGTCGGTCGGTGCGATTATCCATTCTGCGCAGTGCCGAAACGCCTGCCTGTGCATGGCGTAGCAAGTGCGCGATGTTCATTTAAACCGTGGGTCTGCGCTCTCAACGATGCGCCGATATTTCACGATGTCCTCTTCGGCGGTAAGCGTAGCGGTGGCCGCACTTCGAGCAGTGCGCTCGCACGCTGGCGTTATGCTTTTTGCGCACAATGTTCATAGGAACGGAATCCATTCGATTAGAGCAGACCGGGCAGAACATCCTCAAATCGGTTCGCCCCCGCAATACGCAAAGCATGAAGCGCAAATGCGCTCTTTCTTGAATCGCTTCGGCGCATTGACGATTTCAGCATAGGGCAATTCGTCCTCGCACCATGCACATGAAGGCACGAACCAAGAAGGCGGTGTGCGCTTCGTCCATTCTGCGAAGCGTGCTTTGTCCCGATTGTAAAACGCACGGTATGCTTGAACGCTGGTGAGGTTGTCGCTCAACAGGTCAAGGTTGCGCCCTTTCGATTGGTTGAGCGCACGGGGGAACGGTGTTTGGCTTCCTCTCGGTATGAAGTCAGACCAAGCGACCTGATGATAAAGGTGCATGATTTGCTTTGCGCTGGCGTGTTCTTTGCCGAAGGTTTCTTCGTATATCACGCAGATTTCTTGAGCGTGTTTGATTGCCCAAACGAAATTGCTGAGATTTTCCTGCGTCCAAAGCACAACGGGATGATGCGGATAGCCACCCTTATGCGGCGTTCCGTTGGCGGTTAGCGGCATTTTGCTGGCTGGTGCGCCTCGATTGAGCAACGCTTGAACGATGATTTGAACCTGTTCTTTTGCTTGACTGCGCAGGTGCTTATCGCAAAGGTTGCGAGCGCACACGATGGCGCAGTCATCAGTGAAGAAGGTGTTCACCATGCGCACACCTCATGCGTCCGTGCAGGTGTCGCAGTCGCAATCACCTGCGCTTGCGTCGTGGTCGCAGTCCGTGCAAATGTCAAAGTCGGCAAGTGCGCCGCAGGCTTCGCAGGCTCGGCAGTCGCAATCCTCTTTTTTCTCGTCGCATTCGTTGCAGATTTCTGCGCAGTCAATCCAGCGCAGAATAACGGCATCGCCGTCTGCGGCTTGGAACTCTTCGACTTCGCCGCCGCAGGTGGTGCATTCGCCTGATACCTCAAAG